>Ga0157370_10000893_pt1 | contig 37892 bp, 35 predicted proteins | sample C35metaG_FD_113463 | JGI IMG/M metagenome (GOLD analysis project Ga0157370, IMG submission 113463) | Corn rhizosphere microbial communities from Kellogg Biological Station, Michigan, USA - C3-5 metaG | ecosystem: Host-associated > Plants > Roots > Rhizosphere > Soil | place: USA: Michigan... | reverse complement strand
GGCGGCGGCGCCTTCGAAGGATCGCGGGCCACGGCGAGCATCGTCGCGTCGTCGAAGCGCTCGCCGTCGCCGGCGTGTGCAGCCGCCGCCGCAGCGATCCGCTCGAGTACGCGCCCTGCCCGATCGCCCGGTGCCGGGTTCTCGCCTTCGACCACCGTCCGCCAGGCGTCGGCGAGGATGGCCTCGACGCGCTCTTCGGAGAAGCGCCCGCCGTCGGCGGCGCGCGCGTCGGTCACGCCGTCTGTGTAGGCGAGCAGTATCTCGCCCGGCGCAATCGTTTCGACCTGCACGCCGTAATGCGACCCCGCGATGAGCCCCAGCGCCGGCCCGGTCGTGCCGAGGCGCCGCGCGACACTGCCGCTGCCGCTGCCGCTACCGCTACAGCTACCGCTACCGCTACCGCTACCGCTACCGACGAGAAACGGCGGGTCGTGCCCTGCGTTGACGTAATGGAGCCTGCCGTCGGCCGGATCGAGGATCGCGAAGAATGTCGTCGCAAACATGTTGGCACGATCGTGGACCGTGGCGATGTAATCGTTCGTATTCGCGGCGACCTCGGCGAGCAGCGCGTCGTCGGGGCGCCGCTGCAGCGCGGCCTGCCCGGCGAGCGCGCGCAGCAGCGAACGGAACAGCGCCATGTACAGCGCCGCCCCGACTCCCTTGTCGCAGACGTCGGCGACGACCAGCGCGACATGCCCGCCGGGAAGGACGTAGGCATCGTAGAAGTCGCCGGCGACGCTTCGCGCCGGTTCGAAGCGCGCCGCGATCGCCCAACCGGGAAGCGAAGGGCATCCCGGCGGCAGAAAGCCCTGCTGGATCTCGCGCCCGATCTCGAGCTCGCGCGCAAGACTCTTCGCGTAGAGCTGCTCGCGGTCGTGGAGCCACTTGCGCGCCAGCGACGCGCCGACGCGTGCGCGCAGCACCAGCGCATTGAAAGGTTTCGTCAGGTAATCGTCGGCGCCAAGCTCGAGGCAACGCACGACGCTCTCCGCTTCGTCGAGCGCCGATACGACGATGACCGGCAGGTGGCGCAGCGCTTCGCTCGCCTTGATCCGCGCCAGCACGTCGTAGCCGTCCATGCCGGGCATCATCACGTCGAGCAGCACGAGATCGTACGGCGTGCCCTCGAGCATCGCCAGCGCGCGGGGGCCGTCCTCGGCGACGTCGACACGGTGTCCGTCAGCGCGCAGCCGCCGCGAGAGCAGGTCGCGATTGAGCTCCTGGTCGTCGGTGACGAGGATCCGGGCTGTCGCAGGGCCGGCGACCGCAGACGCGCGTCCCGCCTCGGCGCTCATGCCTCTCCCGCGTGCGTCGCCGGAGAATCGATCATCCGCATCAGATGCGGCAGCATCGCCTCGCTTGCCCGCTCGCCCTCTTCGATGATGTAGGGGATGCGCGCGGTGTCGAAGAGCCCGATGCGCTCGCGAAACTCCGGAACGATGGCGATCACCTCGCCGTGATGCGCGACGCTGTGGAACGCGTAACGTGAGCGCAGCAGGTTGTTGGTCACGATCGAAGAGAGCTGGAACGCGAAGCGCCCCGGCGTATCGATGCGCTCCTGGTAGTTGCTTTCGAAACCCATTGCGATGATCACGTCGGCGCCATCGCGAACCGCTGGGCCGACCGGGAGCGGATCGGAGAGGAAGCCGTCGATGCAGAGCCTCCCGTCGACCTCGGCCGGGGTGAAGACGAACGGGATCGCGATGCTTGCCCGAATCGCGTCGACGACGCGCCCGCGCTCCAACACCGCCTGTTCGCCGGTGCGAAAATCGGTTGCGGTGATCAGCAGCCGCGTCGGCAGCGCCTCGATGCGGGTGTCGCCGAAGGCGTCGGCAAGGGCGGCGCGCACGCGGCGGTCGCTGCGCATGCCGAAGTGCTCGCCGAAGCCGAGCAGCTTCGGCAGCACGATGCTCAGCATCGCCCGGGTGTCGCGCGTCGACGTGAGCTCGCGCGTCCACAGGCGGGCCGCGATTGCCGCTACCTCGTCGCTCGTCCTGCCCATCGCCATCAGCGCCGCGAAAATGCTGCCGGCGCTGCAGCCGACGATGAGATCGATGTCGACGCGCTCACGCGCAAGCACCCGCGCGAGCCCGATCGCCGCTGCGCATTTGACGCTTCCGGCGCCGATGACCAGCGCGACCTTGCGCTTCGTCACGCCGGCACGCTCCGGCGGCGGAGCCCCGTCTTGCTCAGCTGGCATAGCTCGACACCGCGGCATCGACGTCGGGATAGATGCGCAGGATGCCGGTGAACCCCGACAGGTCGAGAACGCGCCTGACGCCACCCGACACCGCGGCGAGGCGCAGGTCGCCACCCTGCCGGCGGCACTCCTTCACTCCGGCAAGGAGCGCGCGCAGTCCTGCGCTGCTCGTGTACTCGAGCTCGGCGCAGTCGACGACCATCCGCGCCGCGCTGCCGGTGAGCTGCGCCGCGACCGTGTCCTGAAGCTGCATCGCCGTCGACCCATCGACGCTGCCGCGAACTCCGACGACGCAGACGTCGCCGTGCTGTGAAACGGAAAGTTCCATGCCCCACCTCGATTGCATTGAAGAAACCTGTCGACGTCCCGGCCGATGGCCGTCGCGCCCTCGTCATTGCTTCCGCGTCACGTGTCGAACCAGCGTGAGGCGGTTCTCGCCGCCCGGATCGCTCCGATAATCGATGTCGTCGACGACGCTGCGCACCAGGTGGCAACCGAGCCCCCCCACCTGCCGGTCCTCGACCGACGCGAGGAGGTCTGGCGATGGTGCCTCGCGCAGATCGAAGCGATGACCACGATCGGCGATTCGGATCACCACGCGGTCGGGCTGCGCCTCGACGCTGAGCGCGATCGGGCCGGGCACGAGACCGCGATAGCCGTGCGCGATCAGGTTGCCGCACACCTCGTCGACGGCGAGGCGCACGTCGAAGGCGAGATCCGGGTCGGCGCCGCACGTGCGGCAGACCCGGTCGACGACGTCGAGAAGCCGCGGCAATTCCTCGAGTGTCGCGCCGACGGTGAGCTCGGCGCGATCTCGAACGAGCGGCATCGTCGCCACGTCGGCATCCTTTCCGTTCATCGTGCGCGCGCAGCGAGGAGCTGCTCGATCTTCGCCAGCAGGCGCTCGAATTCGACCGGCTTCGTCTCGAATTCGTCGCAGCCGGCGGCGAGCGCCCGGTTGGCGTCACCCTGCATCGCGTGCGCGGTGAGGGCGATCACCGGAATGGTCCGAAGGCCCTGATCGGCCTTGATCCTCCGGGTCGCCTCCCACCCGTCGATCACCGGCAGGCTCATGTCCATCAGGATGAGATCGGGCGCGAGCTTGGCCGCCGCGTCGACCGCTGCCTGTCCATCCTGCGCGAACACCACCTCGTACCCGCGCCGCGCGAGACGTCGCGACAGCATGTCGCGGTTCAATTCGTTGTCCTCGACGAGGAGGAGCTTCGCGGTCACGCGTGTCCCGCCTGCGCGCTTCCGGTCTCGGCATCGCCCGGCGCCGGCTCGGCATCACCTGGCGACGGCTCGGCGCGCCGCTCGACCGGGATCCGGACGGTGAACGTCGAGCCCTTGCCCCAGGTGCTCGCCATCGTGACGTCGCCACCCATCAACTGGCACAACCTGCGGCTGATCACGAGGCCGAGGCCGGTGCCGCCGTACTCACGGCCGATCTGCGCATCGGCCTGGCCGAAGGCCTGGAACACCCGGCCCATCTGCTCGGCGGTCATTCCGATACCCGTGTCGCTGATCTCGAAGAGCTGCCAGTCGCGTCCGGCGGCCCGCTCCTGGCGCAACCGCAGCCGCACCCGGCCTTCGCGCGTGAACTTCGCCGCATTGGCGAGCAGGTTGAGCAGCACCTGCTTCAGCCGCACACCGTCGCATTCGATCAGGCCGACGCCGCGCGCGCAGTCGACGGTGAACGCGTTGGCGTTCTTGCGCATCAGTGGCCGCGCGGTGTCGGCGACCTCATCGAGCAGGGTGCGCGAATCGACGGTCTCCCACACGAGCTCCGTGCGTCCCGCCTCGATCTTCGAGAGATCGAGCACGTCGTTGATGAGCCCGAGCAGGTGCCTTCCGGCGCCGCGGATCCGCTGCAGGTCGGCCACCAGGTCGCTGCGGTGCTCGTCGGCTGCCTGCTCCTCGAGCATCTCGCTGTAGCCGATGATCGCGTTGAGCGGCGTGCGCAGCTCGTGGCTCATGTTGGCGAGAAAGCGGCTCTTGGCGCGGTTCGCCTCCTCGGCGATGCGGTTCTGCGCGAGCAGCGCATGCCGCGCGGCGACCATGCGTCGCGACTGCAGGTACGAATGCACGCCGAACATCGACGTGTAAATGAACAGGACGCCGATCGAAAGCGCCGTCTCGGCGACGGTCGACGACGACGCGATCGGCACTCCCGAGACGACATGAGTCGCCGCCGCCGCGACGGTGAACGCGAGGAGCCCGTACAGCGCGAAGCGCCAGCCTCCGACGCTGAGCGCACCGGCGTTGATGCACAGGAACGAGGCGATCGTCGGCCACAGGCTGAAGCCGGTCAACGCGCTCAGCATGCCGATCAGCACGAGGTCGAGGACGAGGTTGCGAAGCTCGGCCGCCTTGCTGTTGCGGCTGCGGCTCGCGACGAACCAGGCGAGGTGCGGCCACGCGATGCAGGTCGCGAACGTCAACGTCAGCATGTGCCACCCGGAACCGCGCGCAATCAGTGCGGAGGCGAACATCAGTGCCCCGAGAATCCACGTCGGCACCCGCAACCGGTAGTCGAGGAGCACCGTCGGGTGCACCGGGTCCTTGCGGCGCAGCCAGTCGCGCCAGCGCGCTTCGCTCTCCGGCACGGCGACCGCGGTCACGCTTGCGCCTCCGGCGCGCGCGCATCGGTTCCGGCGCGTGCCGGCGCCGCGCGTGCCGGGATGGACACGGTGAACCGGCTGCCGGCGCCGGGCGTGCTCGCGACCTCGATCGTTCCTTCCATCAACTGCGCGAGCTTCGCCGACAGCGCAAGGCCGAGACCGGTGCCGCCGAAGCGCCGCGCTGCCGTCGCGTCGGCCTGGGCGAACGGCTCGAACAGGTGAACGAGGAACTCGGGTGCGATGCCGATGCCGGTGTCGCTGACCTCGAATTCGATGCGCTCGGACGTGCCGGCCGTCGCGACTCGACGGACCTCGAGCACGACGTCGCCGTTCTCGCAAAACTTGTTCGCATTGGCGAGCAGATGGTGCAGGATCTTGCGCAGCTTGTCGGCGTCGCCCAGCATGCGTCCGGCCCCGGCCCCTGCTTCGACGCGCAAACGATTACCACGCGCACGAAACCGGTCGCGAAAGCGCGCCTCCATCTCGCCGGCGAGTGCGGCAACATCGAGCTCTTCGACGGCGACTTCCATCCGCCCCGCCTCGATGCGAGCGATGTCGAGCACGTTGTCGATCAGCCCGAGGAGGTGCCGGCCCGAGCTCCGGATCCGCTCGAGATCCTGCTCGTGCGATGCGTCTCCGTCGGCGTGCATGTCGTCGATCAGCATTTCCGCGTAGCCGATGATCGCCGTCAGCGGCGTGCGCAGCTCATGGCTCATGCTGGACAGGAAGAGGCTTTTCGCACGGCTCGCCCGCTGGGCTTCAGCGAGCGCGTCCCTGAGGTCGGCCTCGATCCGCTTGCGTCCGGCGATGTTGCGAAACGAGAACACCGCCCACTCGACGCCGCTATCGCCGGCAGCCGGCACGCAGCTGTACTCGACCGGAAACGGCGTGCCGTCGCGACCGACGAACAGCGCTTCCTGCGCGATGGCCCCCTCGGCGCCGCGAAACACATCGAAGAGCGCGCACTGCTTGCCGTCGCAGCGGCCGCCATCGGCGGTGAGGTGCGGAGCGACCTCGTGCGCGTCGCGTCCGACGAGGTCGGCGACATCCCTGCCGGTCGCGCGGGCCGCCCATTCGTTCGCGAACATGATGCGCCCTTCACGGTCGACGCCGACGATGCCTTCGGCGACGCTGCGCAGCACCAATTCGCTGCGCTGCGCCAGTCGCTCGAAGTCTGTCGGCGGGTTCATCGGGGATCTCGCGGGCCGGCGCTCGATTCTGGCTACGGCGTGCTCCCTCATCGGAGACGACAGCGAGCGCACCACGACATCGCGTGCGCTGCGGCAGATGTTACACGGTCCCGCCGGCGGTCCTGCCGCGGCGAGGTGCGCTGGATCGACGCGGGCGCCGATTCGTTGCGGACGCGCGTCGGTGCTATCCTGACATCCCGAAACAGGAAGGTCGGTTTGATGACGGTCCCCTCCGAAGCCACCGCGCCGCAGCGCGCGAGTCCGGCCGAGTCCGAGCGATCCGCGAAGCCCTGTGTGAGCGAGCGGAGCCTCGAGATGATCCGCCGCATGGTCGGATTCGAGACGGTGAGCCGCGATTCCAATCTCGCGCTGATCGAGTGGACGCGCAGCTGGCTCGAGCGCCACGGCGCGAAGGTGACGATCACGTGGAACGACGAGCGCAGCAAGGCGAATCTGTTCGGTACGCTTCCCGCATGCGACGGCAACGCGACGCGCGGCGGAGTCGTGCTGTCCGGGCACACCGACGTGGTTCCCGTCGACGGACAGCCGTGGTCGACACCGCCGTTCGAGGCGACGCAGATCGGCTCCCGCCTCCAGGGCCGCGGCTGCGCCGACATGAAGAGCTTCTTCGCAATCGGCCTCGCACTGTTGCCCGAGTTTCAGCACCGCCGCTTCGCCCGGCCGCTCCATTTCGCCCTATCCTACGACGAGGAAGTCGGCTGCATCGGCGTACGCAGATTGATCGCCGACGTGCTCGCGCAGGGGCTGCAGCCGCTGGGTTGCATCGTCGGCGAACCGACCGGGATGGAAGTGATCACCGCGCACAAGGGCCGCTCGAGCTGGCGCTGTCGGGTCCGCGGCCACGAGGCGCATTCGGCGCTCGCGCCGCGCGGCGTCAACGCTGTCGAGCTCGCCTGCGAGCTGGTGGCGGACATCGCGGCGCAGGGCCGACGCTTCCGCGAGGGCGGACCGCACGACCGCGACTACGACGTCCCCTACACGACCGTCCAGGTCGGCACGATCCGCGGCGGCACTGCACTCAACATCGTGCCGCGTGACTGCGAGTTCGAGTTCGAGATGCGCCACCTTCCCGCCGACGACCCGGCTGCGTTCATCGCGGGACTCGAGCAGCGCGCGCGCAACCTCGTGCCGGCAATGCACGCGGTCGACCCGGCGACCTACGTTGCCTTCGACACGCTGTCGACAACCACCGGTTTCGATACCGCCTCACACCGCCCGATCGTCGCCCTCGCGCATCGCTGCAACGAACGCGAAGGTTGTGGCAAGGTATCGTTCGGCAGTGAGGCCGGGCTGTTCGACAGCGCGGGCATCGCGACGGTCCTCTGCGGCCCCGGTCACATCGCCCAGGCGCACCAGCCTGACGAATGGATCGGCCTCGATCAGCTCGCGCGCTGCGAGGCTTTCATGCTCCGCCTTGCCGACGAACTCGCGGCGGGCTGAGCGCACGCCAGCACCGATGCAGCGGCCGCCGCCGATCGAGGTTGGGTTTCCCGATCTCGAGCGATGGTCGGCCGGCAATGTCGGCATTCCGTACGTTTGGCGCTTCGCGTCGGGTGTGCCCGGCCCGCGCGTGACGCTGCAGGCGCTCACCCACGGCAATGAAGTCTGCGGCGCGATCGCGCTCGACTGGCTGCTGCGCGAAGGCTTCCGGCCCTGCCGCGGAACGCTGACGCTGGTGTTCGCCAATGTCGCCGCTTACGACAGCTTCGATCACCAGGACCCGTTCGCGGCGCGCTGCCTCGACGAGGATTTCAACCGGCTATGGGACGCCGATGTCCTCGATAGCGACCGCCGGACCTGCGAGCTCGAACGGGCGCGCGAGCTGCGACCCTGCTACGACGAAACCGACTTCCTGCTCGACCTGCACTCGATGACCGATCACTGTCCGGCGCTCGCGCTGTCCGGCAGGCAGCGCAAGGGGCTTGTGCTCGCGCGCGGCATCGGCGTACCCGAGTACGTCGTCATCGACGAAGGCCATCGTGCCGGGCGCCGCCTGCGCGACTACGCCCACTTCGACGAACCCGACGATCCGCGCAGCGCCCTGCTCGTCGAATGCGGCCAGCACTGGGAAGCCTGCGCCGCGGCGATCGCACGCCAGGCGTGCCTGCGCTTCATACGCTACTTCGGCATGGCGGAAACCGCTTTCCTCCAGTCGCATCTCGAAACGGGCACGCCGCCGCAGCAGCACGCGATCGAGATCACCGACGTCGTGACGATCGAGAGCGCGGACTTCTCGTTCGCGCTGCCGCTGCGCGGTCTGACGACCGTCCCCACCGCGAACACGCTGATCGCGCGCGACGGCATGCGCGCGATCGTGAGCCCCTATGCGAACTGCGTGCTGGTGATGCCGTCGCGCAAGGCCCGGGTCGGAGAGACCGCGGTGCGGATCGGCCGCTTCGTCGATTGAAGCGCTCGCCGCCCCCCGGGCGGTCGAACCAGTAGCGGCGCCTGCGGTCGCGCTCGGCGATCGCCTCGATCGGCGTTCCCGGCCCGAGCGACGCCGTGATCGCTCCCGATCGATCGGTTCGCGGCAGCGCGGCACCCATCTGCCGATAGCGAAGGACGACGTCGGCGCGCGGGTGCCGAAACCGGTTGCGGTAGCCCGCAGCGACGATCGCGACGCGCGGTGCGACCGCTTCGATGAACTCCCGCGTCGACGAGGTACGCGAGCCATGGTGCGGAACGACCAGCACCTCGGCGCCGAGCGCCGCTGCGTCGCGCGCGAGCAATTCGCGCTCGGACGCGGCCTCGATGTCGCCGGTGACGAGGAGCCTTCCTTCCCCCGCGACGACCCGAAGCACGCACGAGAGATCGTTGCTCTTGCGCGACCGGTCTTCGTAGGCGCTCGGCGCCGGATGGAGCATCTCGAACGCGACCCCGTCCCATTCCCACCGGTCCCCCGCGGTGCATCGCGCGACCTCCCCCGTGCCGCCGGCCGCCGCGACGATCGGGTGGTCGACCGGCAGCGACGACACGAGCCGCGCGACCGGAACGGCGCGCAGGATCGAGAGCGCTCCCCCCGAGTGATCGCTGTCGGCGTGGCTCACGACGAGCACGTCGACGGCGCGAATGCCGGCCGCGCGCAGATACGGCGCGACAATGCGCGCGCCGGCGTCGACGCTGTCGGTGAAACGGGGCCCGGTGTCGTAGACAAGCGCGTGCCGCGCGGTGACGACGACAACCGCGAGGCCCTGGCCGACGTCGAGCACGACGACGCGCGCAGCGCCGTACGGCGGTGCCGATGGGACGAGCAGGATCATCGGCAGCACCCACAGCGCGCCCAGTGCGCGTCCCGGGACGCCCCGCGGCGCGAGCGACCAGACGAGCCCCGCGATCGCCACGGGAACGGTCCAGCCGCGCGGTGCGTGCACCGTCCAGGTCGCCAGCGGCAACGCTGCAAGCCATTCGAGGTAGCGCATCGCGAGCGCCAGAACGTGATGCGCCAGCATCCATGGCACATCGAGCGGCACGGCGATGCCGAGGAGCGCGAGCGGAACGACACCCGCGGTAACGGCCGGGATCGCCACCGCATTGGCGAATGCCGAGACCAGCGACACCATCTGGAAGAGCGCGAGCGTTCCCGGCACCAGGCCGAGCGTCACGATCCATTGCGCGCGTGAAGCGTCGCGAAGCATTGCCCAGCCGCGCGCACCGATTGTTCGCGGCACTCCGGGCACGAGGCGTGCGCTCCCGGCATAGAGGAGCAGTCCGACCGCGCCGAACGACAACCAGAATCCCGGCGCGAGCCCTGCCCACGGATCGCAGACCAGGACAGCGACCAGCGACCACGACCAGACGAGCGCCGCGGTACCGGGGCGCCCGAGCCACAGACCCGCGGCGGCGACCTGCAGCATCAGCAGCGTGCGCAGTGCCGGAACCTCGGCCCCCGCGAGAAGCACGTAACCGAACGCGAACGTCAACCCGGCGCCCGCAGCGACGCTGCGTGCGGGGATCCATCGCGTAAGCCAAGCGTTGCGCCGGGCGAGCGCGAACGCGAAGCCACCGGCGAGGGTCGCGAAGACGGTGACGTGGAGGCCCGAGATCGAAACCAGGTGGGTGACGCCGGTCGCGTTGAAGACGCGCCACTGCGATTCCGGCACGGCCCGCTGGTCGCCGATCGCGAGCGCCGTCAACACGCCGGCATAAGCTGCCCCGGGCAGCGCCGATGCGATGCGCGCACGAATGGCCTCGCGCGCACGCTGAATCCAGTCGGTGGCGCGACCGGCGAACGCGGCGACGCGCGTATTCGCCGGATCGTCGCGCACGTACCCTGTCGCCCGCAGATCGCGCTCGAGCAGCCACGCTTCGAGGTCGAACCCGTCGGGGTTGATGTTGCCGTGCGGACGCCGAAGCTTCACGGTGAGGGTCCAGCGCTCGCCGGCGTGGACGGCCGGTGCCGCTGCATCGTTGGCTGCCCGCGGTGCGAACCACGCGAGCGACAGGCGATGCGGCACCACCGCACCCGCGGTCAGCGTACGCTCGACCGCGAATGCGAAGCGCGCAGCCGTCTCGGTGTTGTGCGGGAGGTCGTCGACCACCCCGATGACGCGCAGCTCACGATCTTCCCATGCCGGCGGCAACTCGTCGGCGAGGCGCAGTTCCGCGCGCCACGCGGCGTAACCAAATCCGAGCACGGTGGCGGCCGCGAGCGCAAGCAGCGTGGCAATCGGCGCGCGTGGCCGGACGCAAGAAAGCGGCGGAGGTGTTTGCGCCTGCAACCGGGCTTGCGTCGTCGCCGGCGCGGGCATCCCGCGCGACGTACGCGCCTGCGTCGCCACGATTGCGAGCGCCAGTGTCAGCATGCCACCCGCGGCCAATGCCCACGGATGCGCCGGCAGCGATGAACGCGTCTGAAGGACGCAGACGCCACACGCGAATGCGGCAAGCAACGGGAGGATCGGTACGCGCATCGGCGTCGAGCGCCGCGTCGGCGACTGCACGATCGCCCGACTGTGCCGCCGTGATCAATTGCACGCCATCGTCCGGATGGCCGAGTGCGGTTGGCTGAGTGCGGTTGGCTAAGTGCGGTTGGCCGAGTCCGGTTGGACGCGTCCGGCCGATCAAATCGATCCGACTTGCCAGGCCCCAGGCAGATACTTCTGCCGGAACACGTCCTCACGCAGGATCGGGCCGCATCCAGGCCGGTCGGGTACATGCATGAAGCCGTCCTTCAGCACCCAGTCTGCATCGTCGAAGAGATCGCTCGTCATCGAGTCGATCTCGCAGGTCATCACGCCTGCAATGCCGCGAGCGAGCTGCAACATCTGGAACGTACCGAGATACGAGCCCCAGCAATGCGGCGCGAGGTCGACCCGCGAAAGCTTGGCGACGTCCCGCGCCAGCCCGCACTGCAGTGCAAGACCCAAAGCTCGAATGTCGGGTTGCAGCACGTCCAGGCCGCCTGCCCGGGCAATGGCCAGGAGCACCGCCGGATCGTGTTGCGACTCACCGTCGGCCAGAAGGGTCCCGATGCCGTTACTGCCCGACCACTCTCGCAGAACGCGTCCCTCCGCTGCGGATTCGGGAAAAGGCTCTTCCAGGAACCAAAGGTGCTCGCCAACCTCGCCGAGGAACCGGCGCGCCGTTTCGAGCCCGAACTGATCGTTCGCGTCGGCCATCAGCGTGACCCCCGCCGGCGCGGCGCTCGCCAACTGCCGCACCACCTCGACGTCTCGCGCGAATCCGCTCTCGGCGTCCATCCACTTCGCTCCCCTTCCGACCTTGATCTTGAACGCCCTGAATCCTTGTCGCAGACCCCCGTCGAACTCTTCGACGAGGCGACCGACTCCTTTCCCGGCGTACTCGGGCAGCAGATCGCTGAAATAGAGCGTTGTGTCGTATACCGGCACCCGCTCGGGTCCTTCGGCGCCCATCAAGCTCCAGGCGGGCCTCCCCGTCGCCTTGCCGACGAGGTCGAAGAGCGCATGGTCAGCGCGACCCAATGCGCTGCGCGCGCCCGGATGAAGGTCCCACAGGGCCGAAAGCGACTTCCCGACGATCCCCTGGGCTTCCGCCGGCGTCAGACGTCCGAAGCCGACACCGTCCAGCTCGCGATCGGTAAAAATGCGGATCACCGGCTCGGTCGCCTGCGAACCGTGCACGTCCCTCCTGGCGTTCCGGCCGATGAATTTCCTTCGATGCGTCGTATGGTCGAAGCCGACCACGCCGGTGATCGTGATGTCGTCGAGCACGCCGGTCATGGGCCGGAACCGGCCAACAACCGGTCGGCGAGTTCCAGACCCTGGAGCATGCATGCATCGGAATTGGCATAGCTCCACGAGCCGAAACGCCCGATCGAGTGGATGCCCATCGATTCGAGGTGGTGCGTGATCTCGGAAACGATCGTCGCCCCGTCGCGCGTCGGAACGGGGTAGCCGTACGGAACATCGACGACCCTCGCCGTCACGACGCGGTCCGCTGACTCGATGAAACGGTTCGCGACCAGCCAGTCGATCGTTCGTGCCAGGATCTCGTCGTCGGGTCTCGCGGGCTTGCGGGGCGAGTACGAGACCTCGCAGGTGATTGCATGGTTCTCGCGCGCGGAGAGCGTCGCGGACGACGTGTGATTGAACGCGACCTTGTGCGGAGGAATCGCAGGATCGGCGATGTAGATCCGCTGCGGCACATTCCTGTCGCGCAATCGGGCGAGGATCAGCAGGATCTTCAGCGAGACCGCGCGAAGCATCGACGCGTGCTCGATCAATCGCCCGGGGCAGCCCGCGATGCAACCGAGCAGTCGCGGCAGCGGCATGGTCGAGACGATCGTCTCCCACGACCAGCTGCGCCCCGACGCCGTCTGCAGACGATGACTCGACGGATCGATGCTCACGACCTGCTCGCCGAGTTCGATCCGCTCGCAGCGCGCGGCGAGCGCCACGAAGATCGATCCGAATCCTCCGTCGGCGGGATAGCCGACGTTGCTGTCCGATTGCAGCGGCTGCCGCGCCGGCACGCCGGTCGCAGCCAGCGGAGCGGGCGGCCGATCCGATGCTACGCGCTCGCCTACCCACTCGCAGCTCATCTCGCTGAGGTCACCCGCCCACAGCTTCCTGTTGTAGGGCAGCATGAAGTGGTGCGCCACGCCGTTCCCGAAGCGCCGGAGGATCCACTCTTCGAAATGGGCGCTGCGCGCAACCGAATCCGGATCGACGCGATGACCGCGGCAATCGTCGACGATCGCCTGGTCGTCCAGCATTTCGAAGTGCTGCTGGAACGGGTAGGCGATCAAGTGGCCCGATACCCATACGCGGGCGTCGCGGACTTGCTCGTGCCACGCGCCGTCCATGAGCGCGTGCACGAGTTCGCGCACCCGCTCGTGGGGGGTATGGAAGGCATGGCCGCCGACGTCGAAAACGCCGTCTTCGATCGCGATCGATCGGCTGAGGCCCCCGACCTCCAGCGACTTCTCGAGGACGATCGCGCCGGATCCGTAGCGGTGAGCAAACGCGAGGCCCGCAGGCCCTGCGCCCAGAACGATCGCATGCGGCCTCACAGCGACAGCTTTTTCACGGTGTCGAGCGCCGACGGGGGAAGGGAAAGCTTCGAATTCTCGATGCGGCTCTGTCCGACGACGTCGACTCCTGCCTGGAACTCTTCGGTGCTCTGCGCGACGAGCAGTCGCGGCGGCGTTGCGGACAGATATTTATACGGGCCGTGGCGATAGGCATGCGGATACTCGTCGCCGGCGTTGTGCAGCAGCAGCATGAGCGAGTCTCCAAAGCACGCCAGCAGATGCGCGCCTCCTCCTTGCACCGCGACGAATAGATGCGTCTTCGCGAGGACTTCCAGCTTCGCCTGATTGTAGTTTGCGGACGTTGCCCGGCATTGCGCCTCGAAGTCGATGACGTGCGCGAACTGCCGAATGATTGCCTGGTCCGGATAGTCGCACGGAGGGTTGTCGTCGCTGGAATACCCGGCAAGGCGCTCGCGCGGCCGGCTGTAGACGACGTCGAACTTGTCGAGCGTCGCACTCAATAGCCGATGCAGGCTCTTCAGCGGGATGTAGTTGACCGGGCCCTCCCCCCACTCGACGGTGAATTTGTTCTGAATGAAGAGCACAGGACGGTGAAAGGTTCTGCCCGCCTGCCTGAAATGCTGCCGGTAATCCGGATACACGTGCCACGGGCTCGACGTGGCCGTATAGGTGCTGTTGGACGGCCAGAAGCGCTGCGCCTCCGGCAGCCAGCGTCGTGCCTCGACCTTCGCGGCAAACTCCGAATCGTCGAGAAAAAAGTAATAGGGCCGCATGCCGCCATAGGTGACGATGCGACGACCCAAAAGATGTCCCTCGCGCTTCAGCCACGCGACGAATGGAATGAAGGTCGTGATTTCCGCACCGAATTCGCCGGTGTATTCGAGCCCGGAGCGCGCCTTCAACAGCGCCAGCGCGCTTTGTAGCAGACCCTGATCCCGCGACTGCGGTGACAAAGGCATCATCGCTCCCCATCGATGACGTGCGTGCCGGGGCCCGCCCCCGCCTTGCTCCTCTCAACCGGACGCCAGTGCCGTTCGCAGATCCCCGGCGAAACGGTCGACGACGTCGCCAGTCGTATCCCAGGCACACATCAGGCGCACACCGGTTTGGCCGACGAACGGGTAGAAGTGCCACCCCCGCGCGTGGAGCGCGTCGATCGCGCGCTTCGGAAGGTCGACGAACACCCCGTTCGCCTCGACGGGCGCGAGCAGACGCGCCTCCGGGAACGAGGCGAGTGCCGCCGCGAGGCGGCGCGCCATCGCGTTCGCGTGCGCCGCATGACGCAGCCACGCGCCGTCTTCGAGCACGCCGATCCACGGCGCGGCGAGAAAGCGCATCTTCGACGCGAGCTGCCCGGCCTGCTTGCGACGGCGCGCGAATTCATCGGCGAGCGAGTGATCGAAGAACAGGATCGCTTCCGCGCCGGGAAGCCCGTTCTTGGTGCCGCCGAGGCACAGCACGTCGACCCCCAAGCGCCACGACAGGTCGGCCGCCGCGCAGCCGAGCGACGCGACCGCGTTCGCGAAGCGCGCGCCGTCGACGTGCACCTGCATGCCCTTCGTGTGCGCTGCCGCGGCGAGGGCCTCGATCTCGGCGCGCGTGTACACGGTGCCGAGCTCGGTCGCCTGCGTCAGCGACAGCGCGCGCGGACGTGAAGCGTGCTCGTCGTGTGGAGTGATGGCGCGCGCGAGCACCGCATCCGGCGTCAGCTTCGCATCCGGCAGATCCACGGTGAGCAGGCGCGCTCCGCCGCTCATGAACTCGGTCGCGCCGCACTCGTCGACGTTGATGTGGGCGCTCGCGTGGCAGACCACCGCGTCGGTGCTGCGGCAGATTGCCGACAGCGCGAGCGCGTTGGCGGCGGTGCCGTTCCAGACGAGGTAGACCGGACAATCGGTGTCGAAGGTTCGCCGCAGCAGGTCGGCTGCGGTGCGAGTCCAGTCGTCGTCGCCGTAGCCGCCGGCATGCCCGCGGTTGGCCGCTTCGAGCGCCCGCCACGCCTCCGGGCAGATGCCCGCCTGGTTGTCGCTTGCAAAGCCGGTATCGATCAATTTGCCTCACTCACTGGGCGACTTGGCGATCCAACCCAGCCACACCCGGAAGTGTGACCGGCGCATCCCCTGCGAAGCTGGCAAGGGGGCGACAATCTTACTCGACCGAACGTACTCGTCCTACCGCTTATCACCACGGCGCGGCGGTCGCGCACGACGACACGTGCAGGACGCGTCCGGCAGCCGATAGCCATCTACCGGGCGTCGCAGGAATATGCGATGCTGAAGGCAGCTGCGCTGGCGGGCCACCTCGGCGGCCTGGCGATCGGGCGTCCGCGCAAGTCGCTTGCAGGGTCTTCGGGGAAGGCGATGCGTATGAAGCGCAACGGCTGCCTGATGCTCGCGGCGTGGGCCGTGGGAGCAACCCTGCCATCGGCATCCTCGCTGGCGCAGGTGCCCGAAGCCGACGCGTCCGCGCCAGCCGAGACCCCGCCCGACATTCGAATCGACGTTACCGGGTCGAATATCAAGCGCGTCGAGAGTGAGGGCGCCCTGCCCGTGACCGTGATCACGCGGGAGGAGATCGACCGATCCGGCGCGACCACACCGATGGAGCTGCTGCAGCTCGTCTCGGCGAACAGCAGCCTCAATGCGATCTCGCTCGCGAACGTCATCGGTGCAACGACGTTCTCGGCGCAGACGGCGTCTTTGCGCGGTCTCGGAGGCGCACATACGCTCGTGCTGATCAACGGTCACCGGATCGAGGGCTTTCCGGGCGAGACCGCCGGCGTTCAGGGCGTCACGCTGTCGACGATTCCGTTCAGAGCGATCGAGCGCGTGGAGATCCTGAGGGACGGCGCATCGGCGATCTACGGCTCGGACGCGATCGCCGGTGTCATCAACTTCATCACGCGCTCCGACTACACGGGTGCCGAGGTAACCGGCTTCTACGGTGCGCCGACGCGCGGTGGCGGAGGCGAGCAGTATCAGGGCCAGGCAACGGCGGGCTTCGGCGACCTGACGCGCGATCACTACAATGTCTTCGTCTCGATCGAATACAACGAGCAACGGCGGCTCGACCAGGCGAGCCGCAGCTTCTCGAACAGTTCCTATCGGCCCGACATCGGATTGATCGGCCTTTCAAGCAATACGTTCCCCGCTCGCATCACGACCGGTGACATCGGCACCGTCAACAACGCACATGGGGCACCCGTCGTCGCAAACAGCGCCGCGCTATGCGCGCCAGGCGTCTTCGTCGACGACGACATCGTCGGCACGAACTGCTTCTTCGACCCGGCGAGGGTGCACGGCATCGACATGATTCCGGAAGACAAGTCGAACAGCCTCTTCGGCAGCGGCAGGCTCCGAATCAGCGCCGATCTCGATCTCTATGGTCAGGCGACGTACACGAACGACGCCGCGCGGGTCGTCATCCAGCCGGGACCGATATCGAACCTCTTCGTTTACGGCCCTGACAACACACCGGCGACGATCCTGTTGCAGCCAGCGAGCCCGTATTACCCCCACGCGTTGGCGGCGGTCGCCGGAGTCGACGGCTCGCCGCTCAACATCCGCTACCGGACATTCGACAACGGCTTTCGCGACATGACCGACACGAATGATCACATGCAGGTCATCGCTGGTGCGCGCGGAAGCTGGCGCGACTTCGACTGGGACGCCTCGGGGTACTACGGGAGGGGAACGACGAGCGAGCATTTGAACGACGGCTTCCAAGACTACCGGCTGCTCCTGCCGCTCCTCAACAGCGGGACCGTCAACTTCTTCGGTCCCAACTCGCCGGACGTTGTCGCACGGCTTCGCGCCACGAACTTCGTCGGCGATACGTTCGACAGCACGGGAGCGTCGTACGGCACGCGGACGGTGGTTTCGGGAGATATCGCGAAGTTGCCGGCGGGGCCGCTGGCCATTGCCACCGGCCTCGAGACACGTCGAGACTCGCTCGACCAGCGCATGCCCGAAGCTATGCAGGACGGCTACATCACCGGCTATGGCGGCGCACTCAAGAGCCTCGCCGGATCCCGCACGCAATACGCGGCGTTCACCGAGCTCGACGCGCCCATCGCCGCGGGCCTCGAAACGGACATCGCCCTTCGCTACGACCACTACAGCGATTTCGGGGGCACGACCAACCCGAAATTCAGCCTGCGCTGGCAGCCGACGCGCTCGCTGCTCCTGAGGGCGTCGTACGGCACCGGATTCCTGGCGCCAGGGCTGTTTCAGCTTTTTACCCCGGCGATCCCAAGCGTCACGCAACCGGGCCTCTCCGACCCGTTGCGCTGTCCGGTCACGCACGATACCGGCTTCGACTGCAACACCCAGTTCGGCGTGCTCATCGGCGGCAATCCGGCGCTGAAGCCCGAGACGTCCGAGCAGGCGACTGCGGGCGTGGTATGGGATGCGTTCACCGGCGCGTCGCTCAGCGTCGACTGGTTCAAGATCAACCTCGCCAATGCGATCGGCACCGTTGACGCGACCACGATCCTCGGCAACCCCGCGCGATGGGGCTATCTCGTCACCCGTGCGCCGCCTGCTCCGGGCTCGGCGCTGCCGGGCCGGATCGTGTCGATACTCGCCACGTACCAGAACGTCGCGGCCGAGAAGATCGAGGGCTATGACATCGAGGCGCACTATCGCACGCCGATCGAGCGATGGGGCCGTCTCGCGTTCGACGTTTCTGGAACGTACTACTCGAAGTACGACGTGCAGAACCTCGACGGTTCGTACAACGGCCAAATCGGCACCGCGTACGGCCTCGAGATCACCGGCATCATCCCGCGCTGGAAACAGTACGCATCGCTGACCTGGGACGAAGGGCCATGGTCGGCGACACTCGCGAACACCTATCAGAGTTCATACACCGACCAACAGCCGGATCTGGACGGCAATCTGCGCACGGTCGGGGCGCTGTCGCTGTGGGATCTCCAGGGGACGTACACCGGCTTCAGGAACTGCAAGCTGACGCTCGGCGTCAAAAACTTGCTCGATCGCGATCCGCCGCTGACCAACCAGCAGAGCACGTTCACCGCCGGCTTCGATCCCACCTACTACGATCCGCGCGCGCGGTTCGTCTATTCGAGCGTGACGTATCGGTTCAGGTAGGCGCGTTCGTTTCACCATAGCCTCGATCGCAAGGCGACAGCGCTACTTCTCCGGCACGCCCGCCTTGCGCAACCACACGTTGACGTAGGTCTCGACGCGCTGGCGATTGCCGGTCGTGCAGAAGTTTCGCGCGTTGGCCCTTTCGAGGGTGTAGTCCGGCTTCTTCCTCAGCAGCGTCGCCTTGGCCGCAGCGGCCTTGGCATCCTCACCGAGTTCGGCATAGATCGCGATCAACGACAACTGGTCAGGCCACCAGTTGTCATCAGCGGCGGTCTTCTCGCAGGGCGCGACGGCATCCTGGTAGCGACCGAGCAAGAGGTTGGAACGACAGACGAGGCGCTGCGCAAAGCCATCCTGGTTCGTACCCCGCGCATGCAGCATCTCGACCGACTGCTTGCCGATCGCCAACGCCTCCTCGGGCCGGTCGAGGTGCAGCAGCAGAAAGCCGTACTGATCGACGAGCGACGAGTCGGAGAGATCGTCGAGACTTCGCGCGCGGGTGTTGGCTTCGAGCGCCTGGTCGCACTTGCCGAGGAGCTCGAGCGCCATCGCGCGCTCGAACCACGATGGCCACCAGCTGTTGTCGACTCCGACGGCACGCGAAGTCAACTCGTCGATCTCGTTTTCCCAACGGGCGCGCGTCGCCGCGTCTGCAACCAGATCCCCGCGCAATTCGGATTCCACGATCAAAGACAGGCCGAGCAGCGCCGGCACGAAATCGGGATCGATCCTCAGCGCAGCCTCGTAATGCTTGCGTGCGGGCCCGTAGTCCTCCGGCCGCGGCGTATCGCGTCCCGCACGAGCGGCTGCACGAAATGCGTCACTGACGGCGGCTTGGCCCTGCAGGTACGCGTCGGTCGGACTGCCGCGAACGGGGTGCGCGCTGGCGCGCTGCACTTCCTTTGCGAACAATGCGATCCTGAGACGGCCGTCGGCGTCGATGGTGAGCTCGCGCTGCTGCGCAGCGGACGCAGGATCATCGGTCTGCAGCTGGTCGCTCCAGGTCTGGAGGCCCGATGCCACGTCGATGAGATGCAGCGACACCGTCGTCTTGCCGGCGTCGGCGCGAACTTCGCCGTCGATCAGATAGCGCACGTCGAGCTCATGTCCGAGCGTGCGCGCGTCGGCGCCCTTCTCCCGCTCGCTCTGGACGCTGCGCCCCGACGACACGCGGTCGATCTTCGACTTGGCCATCAGCGTCGCGAGGTTGTCAGTGAGCGCGTTGGCGAACTGCACCTCGCCCGGCTTCCCGGTCAGCGCCCGGAACGGCATGATCGCGAAGGAAAACGGCGGCGGCACCGTCGCGGGGTGCAACCACCGCGGAATCTGCCAAAATGCGACGCCCACCGCTGCGAATGCGACGGCCACCGCGGCCCATCGCCAGCTTCGCGTGCGGGACAAGCGGCGGAATCGCCGCGCAAGCGGTGAAAGCGCGGTGGCCGATGCGCCGCCGTCGCGAATCCGGAACACTTCGACCGGGCGCGCGATGTTCTTGACCTTCTGCGCGCCGAGCTCCTCGAATCCGAAGCTGAGCTTGTCGAGCACCTGGTCGCGTACGGCGCGGCTGACGCAGATACCGCCGGGCTCCGCGAGCGACTGCAGCCGTGCGGCGACGTTGACGCCGTCGCCGAAGATGTCGTCGCCATCGATGATGATGTCGCCGACGTTGATGCCGATGCGAAACTCGATCCGCTCGTCGACCGGCACCTCGGCGTTGCGCACCACCATGCCGCGCTGCACGTCCACCCCGCAGCGGACTGCCTCGACGACGCTCGGAAAGTCGAGCAGCAGGCCGTCGCCTGTCGTCTTGACGATGCGGCCGTCGTATTCGGCGATCTTGGGATCGATCAGTTCGCGGCGGTGGGCCTTCAGCGAAGCGAGCGTGCCGCTCTCGTCACGGCCCATGAGGCGCGAATAGCCCACGACATCGGCTGAAACGATCGCCGCCAGTCGACGCTGATCGTGGGCCATCGGCTTCGACTCCAACTGTGCCCGAACGGCCAGCGCACTATAGGGGGGAAATCAGGCTGATGCAATCCACGCGTGGGTGCCCGGAAATTCGGCACGCGGTATCGCCCGCGGGCTCCCCGGAGCACTCCGCGCGCACCTGAAACTCGCAAATGCGCCGGATCGCATCGGGGGACGCGTGTCCAGTCAGCGGCACATCATGCCGTGGCGGCCTGACGCGCCGACCCGTGTCAGCCTGCGCGACTCCGCTCGGAGAGTTCGACGCAGACGCCCTCCGGTCCGCGCAGGAATACGAGCTTGCAGCCGCGAAAATCGAGCACCTCCGACCGCGTCTCCACCCCGGCCGCGCGAAGCCTCGCTAGCTCGGCATCGAGATCATCCGTCGCGACGCAGACGTGATTGAATCCGGTCTTGCACAGCGAGGCGACGTTCGGGTCGATGGTCGGATCGGGACTCGTGAAGCGCAGAAGCTGCACTTCCAGTCTCGGCTCGGCGCCGCGGAGCACGAGCGTCACATGTTCGGCGACGAGGCCGGGCGTGCCCATGTAGCGCGAGAACGTTTCGCCCGAAATGGTCACCGTGCGCTCGTGCTCGAAGCCGAGCAGCTCGAAGAAGCGCGTCGCCGCGGCGACGTCGCGCACGCCGATCGTGACGTGGTCGAAGTGAGTGATCATCGTCTCCTCCGAGTCTGCACGGGTGATGCAGTTGCGCGCGAAGTCCGGGCGGGATGATGCGTTTAGAGTCGTTCCTCGACGAAGCCGCGCACCGACTGCAGCGCTTGCGGCAGCGCCGCCGCATCCGAGCCCCCTGCCTGCGCCATGTCGGCGCGCCCCCCGCCCTTGCCGCCGACCTGCTGCGCGACGTGATTGACGAGCTCGCCGGCCTTGACCTTCGATGTGAGGTCGCCGGTCACCCCGGCGATCAGCGTGACGCGCCCATCGATGACGCTCGCGAGCACGATTGCCGCGCTCTTCAGCCGATCCTTGAGCTTGTCGACCGTCTCGCGCAGCGCCTTCGCGTCGGCGCCGTCAATGGTCGCGGCCACCACCTGCGCGCCCTTCACCGCGACGGCCGAGCCGGCGAGACCGTCTCCGGCCGACGCGGCGGCCTTCGACTTGATCCTCGCGAGCTCCCGCTCGGCGCTGCGCACCGCCTCCTGAAGCTGCACGATTCTCGCCTCGAGCTCGTCGGGTCCCGCCTTCAGCGCGTGCGCCACCTCAGCGAGCCTCGCAGCGTCGTGCTGAGCCCACGCGAGCGCGCCCTTGCCGGTCACCGCCTCGACGCGGCGGATGCCTGCCGCCACGCCCGACTCGGAGATGATCCTGAACTGGCCGATGTCACCGGTACGGGCGACGTGGGTGCCGCCGCAAAGCTCGCGCGAGCTGCCGATGTCGAGCACACGCACCTCGTCGCCGTACTTTTCGCCGAACAGCATCATCGCCCCGAGTTTCTGCGCCTCGGCGATCGGCATCGTGCGCGCATTCGTCGCCGTGTTGTCGAGGACCTCGGCGTTGACGAGCGCCTCGACGCGGCGGATCTCGTCGTCGGTGAGCGGCGCGTGGTGCGCGAAATCGAAGCGCGTGCGCTCGGGGTCGACGAGCGATCCGCGCTGCTGCACGTGGGCGCCGAGCACCTCGCGCAGCGCCTTGTGCATCAGATGCGTCGCCGAATGATTGCGCATCGTGCGTGCGCGCGCGTCGAAATCGACATTGGCGGCGACGGTCTCGCCGACGCGGAGCTCGCCGGTCTTCATCTCGCCGATGTGCCCGAACACGTCGGGTTGGATCTTCTGTGTGTCGGTGACGGCGAACAGCGTCAGGCATGCGCCCATCCGCGACAGCTCGCCGCGGTCGCCGACCTGCCCGCCCGATTCGGCATAGAACGGCGTGCGGTCGAGCACCACGACGCCGCGCTCGCCGCCGGACAGCGAATCGACGGCGGCACCGTCGCGGTAGACCGCGACGACACGTCCCTCGTCGGACGTCGTCTCGTAGCCGCGAAAGCGCGTCTTCGGGCCGTCGTACGCGAGCGCCGCGGCGGACTTGAACTGCGACGCAGCGCGCGCGCGGTCGCGCTGCCCCTCCATCGCGCGCTCGAAGCCGTCGATGTCGACGGCGACTCCGCGCTCGCGGCAGACATCGGCGGTCAGGTCGAGCGGGAAGCCGTAGGTGTCATAGAGCGTGAACGCCGTCTCGCCGTCGAGCCGCTTCGTGCCGTCGGCGAGCGCCTGGTCGAGCATCCGCATACCGTGCTCGATCGTTTCGCCGAAGCGCTCCTCCTCGGCCTTCAGCACCTCGGCGACGCGTGCCTTGTCGCGCGTGAGCTCGGGGTAGGCCCCGCCCATCTCTTCGTCGAGCTTGTCGACGAGGCCATAAAAGAACGGCTGCCGCTGCCCGAGCTGGTAGCCGTGGCGGATCGCCCGCCGGGTGATCCGCCGCAAGACGTAGCCGCGGCCCTCGTTGCCGGGAATGACGCCGTCGACGACGAGGAACGCGCAGGCACGGATGTGGTCGGCAATCACCTTCAGCGACGGGCTGTCGAGGTCCTTCGTCCCGGTGAGGCGCGCGGCCGCCTCGATCAGCGCGACGAAGAGGTCGATCTCGTAGTTGGAGTGGACGTGCTGCAGCACCGCGGCGAGACGCTCGAGCCCCATGCCCGTGTCGACGCAGGGCTTCGGCAGCGGCGTCATCGTGAACGCGTCACCGTCCCGGCGCCGGTCGAACTGCATGAACACGAGGTTCCAGATCTCGATGAAGCGGTCGCCTTCGGCATCGGGCGACCCAGGCGGTCCGCCAAAGACCCCCGGTCCATGGTCGTAGAAGATCTCCGAGCACGGCCCGCAAGGGCCGGTGTCGGCCATCTGCCAGAAGTTGTCGCTCGCGTATCTCGCGCCCTTGTTGTCGCCGATGCGCACGCAGCGCTCGATCGGCACGCCGATGTCGCGCGTCCAGATGTCCCAGGCCTCGTCGTCCTCGGCGTAGACGGTCACCCACAGCCGCTCGCGTGGAAGCCGGTATTCGACCGTCAGCAGCTCCCACGCGAACCGGATCGCGTCGCGCTTGAAGTAGTCGCCGAAGCTGAAGTTGCCGAGCATCTCGAAGAACGTGTGGTGACGCGCGGTGTAGCCGACGTTCTCGAGGTCGTTGTGCTTGCCGCCGGCGCGCACGCAGCGCTGAGCGGTCGTCGCGCGAACGTAGGGGCGCCGTTCGACGCCGGTGAAGACGTCCTTGAACTGATTCATGCCGGCGTTCGCGAACAGCAGCGTAGGATCGTTGGCCGGAACGAGCGACGAGCTCGGCACGTGGGTATGGCCGTTCGCGACGAAATAGTCGATGAACCGGCGGCGGATGTCGGCGACTTTCATGTCTGTCGGTGGCGCGGCGCGCGCGGGCACTCGGCCGCGCAGGACGCATCAAATCAAAGGCTCGTAGTTTATCGCGTTCCCCCACCCGAGCCGTGCGGCGGGTCGGCCGGTGCGCGTTCTCCGCTGACCGGTTGCGCATCTGGTTACAATCGGCCCAGCGACAAGCGAAGCGTCGGGTGCTTCAATGGGCATCGGATGCTTCCGCGAGTGCCGCCCCGGCCGATGGACGCTTCGAAGCTCGATCCCCCTCCTGCGCACGTCCACCTGGTGAACCCGCTGTGGGATCCCGCCGGGGGTTCGGACTGGCGGACGATCGACACGTGGCGCCTGTTGCGCGATCACACGGACGTCTCGCTCTGGTCCGAGTACCGGCCCGCCCGTGTATTCCGCGATCAGTACCCGATCCATGCAATCCGCCCGCTCGTCATGCGCTTTCCTCGCGGCGGCACGCTGGTATTCATCGGCACCTACTTCAGGATCGGCCACTGGACGCGCCTCGCGTCGTTCAGGCGCGTGGTGATCGTCTACAACACGAATCAACCCGATCGCCTCGCGAAGAACCTGTCCCGGCTGACGCGGGCGGGACACCGCCCCGAGGTGATGTACACGTCCGAGGCGCTGAGGCGGCTGCACGGAGGACGCGGCCATGTGCTGCAGAGTCCGATCGACGTCGAGCGCTTCCGGCCCGGCCCGGCGCCGTTCGTGCCGCGGCCGTTCACCGTCGGCAGGCTCTCGCGCGACATTCGCTCGAAACATCACGCCGACGCGGCGGCGCTGTGGAAGACCCTCGCCGACGCCGGCCTTCGCGTCCGGCTGATGGGCGCTTCGTGTCTCGCGGACGAGCTCGGCAGTCATCCCGGAATCGAGATCCTGCGCGCAGGGTCCGAGGACCCGGCGGAGTTCCTGCGCTCGCTCGATTGCTTTGCCTACCGGACGAGCGACGGGTGGTTCGAAGGTTACGGGCGCGTCGTGATGGAGGCGATGGCGACCGGGCTCCCGGCGGTGGTCGGCCAGCGCGGTGGATACGTCGAGCACCTGCGCGACGGCATCAACGGTCTCGTCGCCCGATCGACAGCGGAGATGATCGCCGCGGTGCGCTCGCTCGCAGCCGACCGGGCGACCGCAGCGCGCCTCGGCGCAGCGGCGCGCCATGACGCCGTCGCGTTCAATACCGACGTGCTGCCACGACGCACGGTCGCCCTCCTCGCCACCGGCATCGCACCCGACCTGCCGGCGGCCGACGACCCCCGCGTCGTGACTGTTACCGGCTAGTCACGCTCGGCGGCCGCGCGGAGCACTCTGGCGATCGTTTCCACGGTGTAGCCGCGCGCGAGCAGGAAGCGGTACTGGCGCGCCCGCTCGCGCTCGTCCGCGGGCGCCTCGCCGAAGCGCTTCGACCATAGCCGGCATGCATCGTCGAACTCGTCGCGTCCGGCGAGGGTCGCGAGCGCGTCGGTGCGGGCGGACGCGGCAACGCCCTTGCGACGCAGCAGCGCTTCGATCGCATAGCGGCCCGAGCGCTCGCGGTGGCGCTCGACGATGTCCGCCGCAATGCGTGCGTCCGACAGATAGCCGCGTCGCTCGAGATCATCGAGTGCAGACGCGACCTCCACCGCGCCGAAGCCGCGCTCGACGAGCCGCCGTTCGAGCTCGGCGCGCGCATGATCGCGGCGCGCGAGCATCGCAATCGCGGCTGCGCGCGCGCTGCGTTCGGGCCGGTCGCGTGCGTGACGCAGCTAGTCGCTCACCGCCACTCCGCTGCCGTCACCCTTGATTCGCGACGGCGACGGAATCCCCACCGCGCCGCGAATCTTCGCCTCGATCTCGGCCGCGGTGTCCGGGTGCTCCTTGAGAAATTCGCGTGCGTTGTCCTTGCCCTGGCCGATCCGCTCGCCGCCGTAGGCGTACCACGCGCCCGACTTTTCGACGATGCGATGATTGACGCCGAGCTCGATGATTTCGCCCTCGCGCGAGATGCCCTCGCCGTAGAGAATGTCGAAGAGCGCCTCGCGAAACGGAGGCGACACCTTGTTCTTCACCACCTTGACGCGCGTCTCGTTGCCGACGACCTCGTCGCCGCGCTTGATCGAACCGATACGGCGGATGTCGAGTCGCACCGATGCGTAGAACTTGAGCGCGTTGCCACCGGTCGTCGTTTCCGGATTGCCGAACATCACGCCGATCTTCATCCGGATCTGGTTGATGAACACGACGAGCACGTTCGCTCGCTTGATGTTGCCTGCGAGCTTGCGCAGAGCCTGGCTCATCAGCCGCGCCTGCAACCCCGGGAGCTGGTCGCCCATCTCGCCTTCGATTTCCGCCTTGGGAACCAACGCCGCCACCGAGTCGATGACGATGATGTCGACCCCACCCGAACGGACCAGCATGTCGGCGATCTCGAGCGCCTGCTCACCGGTGTCGGGCTGCGAGATCAGCAGGTTGCCGACCTCGACGCCCAGCTTGCCCGCATAGACGGGATCGAGCGCATTCTCGGCATCGATGTAGGCGGCGACGCCGCCCTGCTTCTGCACCTGCGCGACGACCTGCAGGCAGAGCGTCGTCTTGCCCGACGATTCGGGGCCGTAGACCTCGACGACGCGTCCACGCGGAAGGCCCCCGACGCCGAGCGCGATGTCGAGGCCGAGCGAGCCGGTCGAGACGACCTGGAGGTCGCTCTGGATCTGAGCATCGCCCATCTTCATGATCGAGCCCTTGCCGAACTGCTTCTCGATCTGCGCGAGCGCGGCAGCGAGTGCCTTGCCCTTGCTGTCGTCCATGGGTTGTCCTGCTGAGCTGGCGAGCGCGACGGACATGAGTGTAGGCCCCTTCGTGACGATCGCGGGCGGCGTTGGCAGGTCGAAATGATCTGGTTTCGGCCCCGATTGACGGCGATTGTCCCATGGAACGATCGTTCGGTCCAGCGACCCGATGACCTAGACCGAGCGACTGATTGACGCGGCTCCTGTCGGCGCCTCCCGGGAGGCGAAACCGCACGTCCGGACCCGAAGCTACCCGGCGGCGACGATCGCGGCGAGGCCGCCGAGCGCCTCGCGAACCGCTGCCTCCCGCACCGCGGCGCGGTCGCCGGGGAAGTGGCGCGTCGTCGTCATCGGCTTCCGGCCCGATGCGGCGAACCCGAAACAGACGGTGCCGACCGGCTTGTCCGGCGTGCCGCCGTCGGGGCCGGCAACCCCGGTCACCGCCAGCGCGCACTGGGCGTGGCTCCTCCGCATCGCACCCTCGGCCATCTCGCGCGCGACCTGCTCCGACACCGCCCCGTGGGCCGCGAGCGTTTCCGGCAGGACGCCGAGCTCCTCGACTTTCGCCTCGTTCGAGTACGTGACGAAGCCGCGCTCAAACCACGCGGAACTGCCTGAAATCGAGGTGATCGCCGCCGCGACGAGACCGCCAGTGCACGATTCGGCCGTCGCGCAGAGCCAGCCGCGCCCGCGCAGCGCTGCGCCGAGCCCGACCGCCAACGCGTGTTCGGGCGCCATCATCCGTCGCCGAGCAGTCGACGGCCGACCGCGAACACCACCAACGCGTAGAGTGCCGCGAGGAGATCGTCGGCCATCACGCCGATGCCGTTCTTCAGCGCCGCGTCGACTTCGCGAATCGGCGGCGGCTTGACGATGTCGAAGAACCTGAACAGCACGAACGCCAGCACATCGCGCAGGGCACCGGGGCCGGTGAAGTACAGCACGAGCACGAACGCGGCGATCTCGTCGATGACGATGCTGCCGTGGTCGGCGACGCCGAGGTCGCGCCCGGCGGCCTCGGCCGCCCACGCGCCGATGACGATCAGGCCGACGATCGCGACGAGCCATCCTGCGTCGCTGGCGTGACCGCGCAGCCACCACGCAATCGGAAACGCGACCAGCGTCCCGACCGTCCCCGGCATCCTCGGCGCAAGTCCGGCGCCGAAGCCGAGGGCGACGAAATGCGCCGGATGGCGAATCAGGAACGAAACGGTCGGCGCCGGCATCGCGGTAGGTCTGCCCCGCTCAGCGAAAGTGGTCGAACGCATCGGGCAGTGCCGCGAGCCGGTGCCCGCGTTCGTCGCGAACGACGATTCCCGGTTCGGCGATGATCTCGCCGATTGGCGTGAGCGGCACGCGCAGCGCGAGCGCGAGCGCCTCGATCGTCTCGCCTTTCGACGGCGGGACGGTGAAGAGAAGCTCGTAGTCGTCGCCACCGGCGAGCAGGCACTGCAGCGCGCGTTCGCGGTCGCTGCCGCCGAGCCCCGCGCGGAGCGCCTTATTGCAGGGGATTGCCGCGAGCTTCACGATCGCGCCGACTTTCGACGCGGCGACGACGTGACCGAGATCTCCGACGAGCCCGTCCGAGATATCGATCGCGGCCGATGCGATGTCGCGCAGCGCGACGCCCAGCGCGACGCGCGGCTCGGGCAAGTCGAGGCGGTGCCCGAGCGATGCCAGCGAGTCGTCGTCGACCTCGATTGTGCCGTCGGCAACTGCGAGCGCCAGAGCAGCGTCGCCGAGCGAACCTGAGACGTAGACGCGATCGCCGGGATTCGCGCCGGCGCGGGTGAGTGCCGAACCGGCAGGAAGCTCTCCGATTGCCGTGATGCAGAGGTTTCGCGGTCCGCGCGTGGTGTCGCCGCCGATGAGCTCGACGTCGTACTGTCGCGCCAGCGCGTCGAAACCGGCCATGAATGCCTCGACCCACGCCCCGTCCGCGCGCGGCAGCGCTCCGGCAAGCAGAACGTAGCGCGGCAGCGCACCGACCGCGGCAAGATCCGAAAGGTTGACGGCGAGCGCCTTGTGTCCGAGGTTCCGAGGATCGGCATCGACGGCGAAATGGCGGCCCTCGACCAGCATGTCGACCGTCACCGCGTACTCCATTCCCGGCGTCGGCGCGAACACTGCGGCGTCATCACCGATGCCGACGCGTACATCGGCGCTGCGTGCGGCGCGCTGGAAGTAGCGCGCGATCAATTCGAATTCGTTCACCGCCGGGGGCCCGTGTCGCGCGCCGCGCTCAGTCGCGACCGCCCGCGACGGTGAACTCGGCCGCGCGGAGCTCGGGGGCAAGCTTGTCGAGGACGGCGTTGACGAACCGGTAGCCGTCGGTCCCGCCGTAGGCCTTCGCGAGCTCGATCGCCTCGTCGATCACTGCACGCCAGGGAATGTCGGCGCGCTCGGCGAGCTCCCACGCGCCGATGACGAGCAGCGCGCGCTCGACCGGGGCAAGTTCGCCGGGCTTGCGGTCGAGCTTGGTCGCGACGAGGCCGAGCAGCGCGTCGTAGCCGGTAGTCACGCCACGCCAAAGCTCGCGGAAATAGTCCTGGTCCGCAAAGGCCCAACCGGGGCTCGTCGCGAGATCGGAGGCGATCTCGCCGTCGGCGTTCCCCGCGACCTGTCGCTGATAGAGACCCTGCAGCGCGAGCTCGCGGGCCCGCCTGCGCGCGCTCGCCGCGCTCATCGCTCGCCGATCACGCGGAGGAGGTTGGCGAGCTCGAGCGCCGCCATCGTCGCGTCGTACCCCTTGGCGTCCATCCGCGCCTCGGCCTGCGCGTCGGAGTCGCAGGTGAGGATCCCGTTGCCGATCGGAATGCCGAATTCGAGCTGCACGCTCGCGACGCCCGCCGCCGACTGCTCCGCGACGATTTCGAAATGGAACGTCTCGCCGCGAATGACCGCCCCCAGCGCGACCAGCGCATCGAAGCGCCGGCTCTGCGCGAAGCGCTGCAGCGCCAGCGGGATTTCGAGCGCGCCGGCGACCGTCACGAGCGTCACGTCGCCGTCGGCCACGCCGGCCTCGGAAAGCGCCCGGAGCGCCCCCCCGACGAGACCCGCACCGATCGGCGAATTGAAGCGCGACTGGACGATCGCCACCCGCCGCCCCTTCCCGGAAGAGTCGGGCGCAATGCGCTCGATCGGCATTACGATGCCTGCCGCGCGGGTGGAGCCTCGTCGTAGCCGGTCACTTCGAGATCGAATCCGGCCATGCTCGGCATCCTGCGCTGCCGCGCGAGAATGCGCATCCTGCCGACGTGCAGGTCGCGCAGGATCTGCGCGCCGATGCCGTAGTTGCGCAGATCCACCTTCGCCACCTGGGTGGGCTCGCCACCGATTGCCCGGCGTCGCAGCTCCTGTGCGCTCTCGGCGCGGTGCAGGAGCACGATCACGCCGCGGCCCGCGGCGGCAATCGCGCGCTGTGCCTCGGCAACGCTCCACGAGTGCGACGCGCTCCCGGTCTCGAGCAGGTCGACGACCGACAAGGGCTCGTGCACACGCACGAGCGTCTCGACGTCGGGCGAGATCGGGCCACGCACCAGAGCGAGATGCGTTGCGTCGGACAGCTTGTCGCGGTAGACGACGAGCCTGAACGGCCCGGCCGGCGTGGCGATCGGCCGCTCGGCCAGTCGCTCGACGAGCTTCTCGGTGCGGCTCCGATAGTGAATGACGTCGACGATCGAGCCGATCCTGAGCTGGTGCCGCTCCGCGAAGCGCTCGAGATCGGGCAGGCGCGCCATGGTTCCGTCGTCATTCATGATCTCGCACAACACCGCCGAGTCCGACCGGCCAGCGAGGCGCACGAGGTCGCAGCACGCTTCGGTGTGCCCGGCGCGCGCGAGAACCCCTCCCGCCTGCGCGACCAGCGGAAACACGTGCCCTGGCTGGACGATGTCCTCGGGGCTCGCGTCGGAGGCCGCGGCGACGGCGATCGTATGTGCGCGGTCGGCCGCCGATATTCCGGTCGTGACGCCGTGCGCCGCCTCGATCGACACGGTGAAATTGGTGCCGTGCACCGAGCGGTTCACCGCACTCATCGGCGCGAGCTGAAGCCTGCGCGCGCGCTCCTCGGTGATCGGCATGCAGACGAGGCCGCGCCCGTAGCGCGCCATGAAGTTGATCGCCTCGGGGGTCACGGCATCGGCGGCGAGGACGAGATCGCCCTCGTTTTCACGGTCCTCCTCGTCGACGAGGATGACCATGCGGCCAGCCTTGATCTCGGCGACGATGTCGGCAACGGGTGCGATCGGCATGCGCAGAATCTTACCGTATCGTCACCATGCGTTGTCGCCGGCGTGCGCGCCGTGTCCCGGGGCAGGCGACGCCGGCCGCGGTTCGCCGCCCGCAGCGCGCGCGCCGAAGCCGCACCATAGTGTGCGCATCCCGCTCGCGATGTCCTGCGGCCTGCCGAGCTGCGCGAGGCCGACGACGAGCGCGAGGCTCTGCCAGAGCAGCGCGAGCGCGCTCGCTGCATCGTGCATGCCGTCGCTGCGCGCGAGGCGATCCGCAGCGATCGCCGCGAAGCCTGCGGACCGCAGACGCGCGCCGCCGTCGCTGGCCGCGTCCCCGCTGCGGCCTCGCGCGCGGCGGCAATGCGCGGCGAGCGCGATGAACAGCGGATGATCGGCGAGCCAGGAGAGCGCCCGCTCGGGGACGTCCTCGATGCGCGGCGGCGACTCCCGATCGACAAGCCCGGCGAGCGCGCCGAAGAACGCCTCGACCTGGCGCTCGTGCACCGCCAGCATCAGGCGCTCCTTGCTCGCGAAGTAGAGGTAGACCGTTCCTTTCGCAAGCCCGGCGGCGCGGGCGACATCGGACACGCTGGGGGCCGTCGTCGGATCGGCATCGAACAGCCGCTCCGCGGCGTCGAGTAGCGCCTCGCGCCGGGCTCGCTTGCTCTCTCGATCGACCGCCCGCTGTTGCGCAGCCATCTTCGCTGTCAACGCGGGAACAGCGCCAGTGTCGTGCGGGTGAGCGCGCTCTCGGGGTCGCGGTAGTCGAGCGCCATCGAGAAGTGATGCCGTCCTGGAATCAGGACCGGAGCGGCGATCCGCGCGCCGCGGCTCGCCGACCACGCCGCATGGAGCAGCCTGGCCTGGCGCAGGTACTCGCTGGTTTCGTCGGCGCCGACGACGATCGCGAGCGGTACGTCGGCGAGCGGCGCGTAGTTGACCGGAGACATCCGCCGCGCCTCGTCGGCATCGAGCCGGAGGTCGGCATTGATCGACGTCAGCGTCAGCGGCGCGAGGTCGTGAAGCCCCGACACCGTGACGGCGCCGGTGAACGGCGTACGCTCAATGCCGAACGGGCGCCAATCGGTCGCGAACATCATCGCGGCCAGATGCCCGCCGGCGGAGTGCCCGGCGATCACCCGCGGCGCGGGTGCACCGTGCTGGGCGCCGTAGCGCTCGAGCCAGCGGACCGCGTGCCGGCACTGCTCGACGATCGTCGCAATCGTCACGCCCGGACACAGGTCGTAGTCGATGACCGCGACCGCGTAGCCGGCGGCGACGAACGCCGGGGCCACGAAGGCATGCTCCCTCTTGTCCATGCCACGCCAGTAGCCGCCGTGGATGAACATCAGCGTGCCGCGCGCCGGTTGCGTGGGCAGGAAGAGATCGAGGGTTTCGCGGTCGCCGGCACCAAAGCGCAGGTCGATCGCGGGATTGAGCGCTTCGCTCGCGCGTTTCGAGCACGACGCGAACTCGGCGAGCCACGCATCGTGGTCCGGCACCGCGCCGCGGTTGTCGTAGCCGAGTTCCGCCTCGTCGCGGGTCGCCGGACCGGCGCCGATCGTCCTATCCATCGAACTCGACCCGGATGCCGAGACCGCGCTTAGTTGGCCGCGACGATCTCGATCGCGAGCGGCGTGAGGCCGGCAATGCGGCCGTCGAGCCGGTCACCCACCTTGACCGCACCGACCCCGGCAGGCGTGCCGGTGAAGACAAGGTCACCGGCCTCGAGCCGGTAGAGCTGCGACAGGAAGGCGAGCGTGTGCGGCACGTCCCAGATCATGTCGGAGAGATCGCCACGCTGGCGCGGCGCGCCATTCACGTCGAGCTCGATCGCCCCGCTCGCGAGCGCGCCGGTGTCGGTCGCGCGATGCAGCGGCGCGATCGGCGCCGCCTGCGCGAACGACTTGCCGATGTCCCACGGGCGCTTCTTCTCGCGCATGTCGTTCTGCAGGTCGCGCCGGGTCATGTCGAGCCCGACCGCGTAGCCGAAGATCACCGAGGGTGCACGCTCGGGAGTGAGATGCACGCCGGACGCGCCGATCGCGACGACGAGCTCGATCTCGTGGTGGTAGTTGGACGTCGCCATCGGGTAGTGCACCCGTCCGACCCCCGGAGGCGTCACCACGACGATCGCATCGGGAAACTTCGTGAAGAAGAATGGCGGCTCCTTCGAAGCATCGCCTCCCATCTCCTTCGCATGGTCGGCATAGTTGCGGCCGACGCAGTAGATGTGTCGAACCGGGAACAGCAGGTTGCTGCCGGCGATCGGGACGGCCGGCGCCTCGCCGGGGGCAATTGCGTAGGGCATCAGATCACTCCATTCATTCGGCGTCGGGTTGTCGTGCAGGCGCGGCTTGCGCGAAGGCGGGCAGCGCGCAGCAGGCGGCGTCGATTCGCATCAACGTCGGGTACGGCGACAGGTCGATGGCGAAACGGCGCGCGTTCGCCACCTGCGGGACGAGGCAGATGTCGGCGAGCGTCGGCGTATCGCCGTGGCAACAGCGACCGGTCTCGCGCTCGCGCGCGAGCCGTTTCTCCAGCGCCTCGAAGCCTACGTCGATCCAGTACCGGTACCAGCCGTCCTTCTGCTCGTTCGACACGCCGAGCGTACCGACGAGGTAATTCAGCACGCGCAGGTTGTTCAACGGGTGGATTTCGCAGGCGATCGACAGCGCGAGCGAGCGCACCCGCGCACGCGCGACCGGATCGGCAGGCAGCAGCGCAGGCTGCGGGTACGTCTCGTCGAGGTATTCGATGATCGCGAGCGACTGCGTGAGCACGCTGCCGTCGTCGAGCGCCAGCGCAGGGACGAGCCCTTGGGGATTGAGCGCGAGGTAGTCCTGCGCGCGCTGGTTGCCCATCCGCAGGTGGACGAAGCTGCGCTCGTCGGCCCGGATCCCCTTAAGCTCCAGCGCGATGCGGACGCGATAGGCGGCTGACGACCGGAAGTAATCGTAGAGCTTCATCCGCTTCGCGCCGCCCTCAGAACGCCGAGATGCCGGTCTGCGCGCGTCCGAGGATCAGCGCATGGATGTCCTGCGTTCCCTCGTAGGTATTGACCGTCTCGAGGTTCAGCAGGTGGCGGATCACGCCGAACTCGTCGACGATGCCGTTCCCGCCGTGCATGTCGCGCGCCATCCGCGCGACCTCGAGCGCCTTGGCGCAGGAGTTGCGCTTCATGATCGACGTGACCTCGGGCGCAGCGATGCCGGCGTCGCGCATGCGGCCGAGCCGCAGGCAGCCCTGCAGGCCGAGCGCAATCTCGGTCTGCATGTCGGCGAGTTTCTTCTGGACGAGCTGGTTCGCGGCGAGCGGGCGCCCGAACTGCCGGCGGTCGAGCGTGTACTGGCGCGCCGCGTACCAGCAGAACTCCGCCGCTCCGAGCGCACCCCAGGCGATGCCGTAGCGCGCGTTGTCGAGGCAGCCCATCGGACCCTTGAGCCCGCTGACGTTCGGCAGCAGGTTTGCGGCCGGAACGATCACGTCGTCCATCACGATCTCGCCGGTGATCGACGCCCGCAGCGAGAACTTGCCCTCGATCTTCGGTGCCGAGAGTCCCTTCATCCCCTTCTCGAGGATGAAGCCGCGCACCACGCCGTCGTGCTTCGCCCAGACGACGAACACGTCGGCGATCGGCGCGTTCGAGATCCATGTCTTCGCACCGCGCAGCCTGAAGCCGCCGTCGACCGTGTCGGCGCGCGTCTCCATCGACCCTGGATCGGAGCCATGGTTGGGCTCGGTGAGGCCGAAGCAGCCGATCGCTTCGCCGGTGGCGAGCCGCGGAAGGTAGCGCTTCCGCTGCGCTTCGCTGCCGTAGGCGTAGATCGGATACATCACGAGCGAGCTCTGCACGCTCATCATCGACCGGTAGCCCGAATCGACCCGCTCGATCTCGCGTGCGATCAACCCGTAGCAGACGTAGTTGAGGCCGGCGCCGCCATGCTCCTGCGGCAAAGTTGCGCCGAGGAGACCGAGCTCGCCCATCTCGCGAAAGATCGACCGATCGGTGGTCTCGTGGCGGAATGCGTCGCGTATGCGCGGCTGCAGCCTGTCCTGCGCATACGCATGCGCCGAGTCCCTCACGATGCGCTCGTCTTCGGCCAACTGCAGGTCCAGCAGCAGCGGGTCGTCCCACTTGAACGAAGGCTTCGTCGTGGGCGGACGTTCGGGAGCGTTCATCGGAGCGGAGGGGAAACCGTGTCGGATCGGCAGGACGGTCATTATCGTCGGTGCCGTTGCAATCGTCCATCCGACCTAGCACGAGCGGCCGATCGCGCCGGCCTTCGCGCCACGGCACGCTGCAAGCCGATGGATCGGGAGGCGATCACGATGTCCGCGGTGACGCAATACTGCGCGTTCCGGCGCCCTTCGGGCTTCACGCTGGTTGAGCTTGCGATCGCCCTCGCGATCCTCGCCATCCTGTTCGCCGTCGCGATCCCGTCGTGGGGCCGCTACTTCGCCCAGCAGGGCGTTCGCGATCGCGCCGACGCGCTCGCCGATTCCTTCGTGCTCGCGCGTGCAGAGGCGATCCGTCGCGGCGCGCGCGTCGCGATCTGCCCGCGTTCCGCCGACAGCTGCGATCCGGGCGCCCCAGGCTGGGAGCGCGGCTGGGTCATCTTCGCCGACGACAACCACAACGGCGTGCATGACCCCGGCGAGGCGATCGTCGGGCGCGAGGGCGCCGCCGTTCCCGGCATCACCATCCGCGGCAACCGACCGGTCGCCGACTACGTTTCCTACACGAGCATCGGCCAGCTTCGCCGGGTCGACGGCGCACTGCAGATGGGAAGCTTCGTCGTCTGCCGCAGCGGAATCGCCGGCACCAAGGTGGTGCTCGCCAACGGTGGCCGCGTGCGGATCGCGCCAGCCGATGGAGTCTGCCCGTGAACGCTGCGCGCGCGTTCTCGCTCGTCGAGCTGATGGTCGTGCTCGCCATCGTTGCGGTCCTCGCGGGAATCGCGTGGCCTTCCTACGCCGCCTACGTCCAGCGCGGGCGCATCCTCGAAGCGGTTGCGCGGCTTTCGGAAGCGCGCGCGCGGATGGCCCAGTACTTCCTCGACCAGCGCAGCTACGTCGACGCAACGGGCGCCTGCGGGGTTGCGCCTCCGGCGCCGGCTGCCGGCGATGCCTTCGCGCTGACCTGCGCGGGCACGTCGGCGACCTACACGTACACCGCCGCCGGAACCACCGGCGGGAGCATGGCGGCTTTCGCCTATTCGATCGACGAGACCGGATTGCGGTCGACGCCGAGCCTGCCCCCGGCCTGGGTGAAGCACGCCGATTGCTGGACGATTCGCGCCGACGGGTACTGCCTGTGAACGCGCGTGGTGCATTCCTCCTCGAGGCACTGGTAGCCACCCTCGTACTCGCGCTCGCGACGCTCGCCTTCATCGGCCTCACGACGCTCGCCATCGCCGGCGTGGCGCAGGCGCGCTGGCGCGGCGAGGCCGCGGCACTCGCGTCGTCGGTCGTGGCGCGGATGTCGGTCTCCGCACCCACGACGCTCGCCGCCGACTACGATTCGGATCGCAACGGCGCCGGCTTTCGCGCCTTCGCGCAATCTGCGCAGCGACTCCCCGGAGTCACCGCGAGCGTCAATCCGCCGGTGATCGCGATTACGCAGCGGCCCGGAAGCGGCGCCGTCACCGCCAGCGTCCGCATTGCGTGGCAAGCGCCCGGCAGCCCCGCGCCGCACCGCTATACGATCGAGGACGCGCTCGTCGCGTGGTGACGCGATATGAGTAATCTCGCCGGCGGCTGCGGATCGCAAGCTCTGCATCCCCCGCATCCCATGCGGGGCGCGATGCTCGTCGACGTCCTCGTCGGTTCGGTCATCGCGCTTCTAGCCATCGTCCTCGCGGCGCGGACATTCGTCGCCACGCTCGGGCTGCAGCGCAGCGCTGCCGCGGAAGCCGAAGCCGAGCAGGCTGCGCTCTTCGCGACGTTCGCGATCGCCGAAGCGGCGGCAAGCGCCGGCGCCGGCATTGCCGCGGCGGCACCCTCACTCGATTCGTGTCCTGCGGCCACCGATATCGCGCAGTCGTTGCACCCGGTCAGCGTGCTGATCGCCGATTCCGGGCGCAGCGACCAGCCCGATACGCTCACCGTGCGCCGCGTGCTGCAGGCACGAATCGCGGCGCCCGCCGCCGTGGCCGACGCGAGCGCAGCGGGCGCACCGCTCAGCGTGCGAAGCCCCGACGGTTTCGTTCCTGGCGACCGCGTGATCGCCATCGGTCGTGACGGCACCTGTACGTCGGGCACGATTTCCACCGCGACGGCGCGCGCGGGCGGAATCACCGAACTCGGCTACAGCGACGCGGCCTACGCGATGCCTGCGACCGGGATCGTCTTGAACCTCGGGCCCGCGGCCGCGGCGTCGACGCTGCGACTCGACGTCGCAGCGGGCTCGCTTCGCAGCACCGATCTGTCGAACGGCGATGTTCCGAACCCGCTCGTCGCCAACGTCGTCAACATCAAGTTCCAGTACGGGGTCGACCGCAACGGCGACGGTACGCTCGACGACTGGCTCGCGGCCGATGTCGGATCAGGAATGGACGCCGCGGGCGTGCTCGCAGCTTCGTCGACGACGCTCGCCCGGATCGTGGCGATCAGGGTCGGGGCCGTTGCGAGGAGCGAATCGATCGATCCACTGGCAACGTCACCATTTCGCTGGGTACTCTTCGACTGCGCCCTCGTAGCGTCGGAGGCGTGCCCGGGGCGTATCGAGGGAAGCATCGCAGCAACGCCGGCCGGGGGTTATCGATATTCGACTCGCGAGCTCGTGATCCCCCTCTACAACACGCTTTGGAACCGGCCGGCGTGACCTCGCCGCCACCCGCGGCCGCAATGCCGCTCGCGCGGCCCGCGCGCGCGACTGCACGGTCTGCGGAGTCACCCTGCGCGGAGGCACGTCGTGCGCAGGCACGTCGCACGAGGCTTCTCCACTCGC
>Ga0157370_10000887_pt1 | contig 37977 bp, 19 predicted proteins | sample C35metaG_FD_113463 | JGI IMG/M metagenome (GOLD analysis project Ga0157370, IMG submission 113463) | Corn rhizosphere microbial communities from Kellogg Biological Station, Michigan, USA - C3-5 metaG | ecosystem: Host-associated > Plants > Roots > Rhizosphere > Soil | place: USA: Michigan... | reverse complement strand
GCTGCTGCCGTAAAGTTCACCCGATGGATCTCAAGTGATGCTTGACTGGAAGTGTTAGCGACGGGCGATGAGGCCGATCAGGAAACCGGCACCCAGTGCCACCAGCACGGACTTGGTAGGATTCTCACGGATGTAATCTTCTGCCGTGCCGTGGTATTCCTTGGCTTTCACGCGGGTGTCATTCCATTGCGCACTGGCAGTTTCCTTGAGATGCTGGGCCTTGTCTGAGGCGGCAGCCTTGAAGTTTTCCGCTTTTTCAACCGCTTTTTCTTTTAGAGCGGCTGCTTTGGATTCGGCGGTTTGGACGAATTCGCGTGCTTTTTCACCAGCGGCCACGCGGAGATCGTTGGCGGCCTGAGCCACTGCGGATGCCTGATTGGAGAAACCTGCTTCCGGATCGAGGGAAGGAGAGGAAGAGAAAGGGTTGGACATGACTTGCGATGTGTTTCCGTCAGATCTTCATGATCTGTCGATATGAACCCATTAGTGGCACCATAAACCCATCGGCGCAAGGAGTGACTTGAGGAAAAAACACTTCATTGCTCAATGATCACGCGGGCTTTCGGCGGATCCAGCAGAGTCTTGTTCTGCTTTTCAGGTGGATCGGTAAACATCGCGTTTTCCCATAACGGCTGCTTGAGGGGGCCGGTGCCACGAAATTGGAACAAGCCGTAGAATGGCTTGAGTGGCAGAGTAATGAGGCCCAGCAGGCCGCGTGCATTCATCCGCATGGTCATGTCCACCGTGCGGTCTCGCAAATCCACGTGGCCATCTCCGGTGAAGGCCAGGGATTTCGTATTCGTTTGAAAGTCATTGCTGCTGAGAATTCCGTTCTGGATGTCGAAAGTAAAGAAAGCCGTTTTTGCGCGCTCGAAGCCAGCATGCTTGCTACCCAGAGCACCCGCCACCAGCGGAGAGAGCGGGCCGAACATCGGTACGGAAAACAGCTCCGCCTTTTCCAATGAAAGCAGCCCCTTGCCGTTCATCGTCTCGACCTTTCCGTCCATCATGGAGAAATCGATGCGGCCAGTGACTTCTCCCTGTTTCATGTCGAAACCATAAGTGGAGGCCACGTCCTTCACTGAAAGGTGGTTCCACGAAAGCTCTCCTTCCAGTTGGCCCTTTCCGGTATGAATGAAATGCCCGGTCACTGGGCCGCCGAAGGTGGAGAGCTTTAAGTCGTCCACCAGCACGGTGCTCCCTTTCAGGGTGACTTTCCCATCCGGCTCGGCAAGTAAGAGGTCTTCACCCAAAAAGTTGTAATTGGCCAGGACGCCCGGAGCGGAATTGAACGTTACCAGTAGATTGGTGCGGCCTGCGGGTGTTACATCCACCACGCCGTTCGCCTTCATCATGGGCGGACGGTGGAAACGATAGATCTCCAGTGGCTCCGCGATCTTCGGAGCGAAAAGCCGCACCACCGGGCCGGTCCAGAGATTTCCCTCCACGCCTACCACCTGCACGACTTTTTCTTCCGCATCGTAGCGAATGCGTTTCACAGAAGCCACGCCTTCCTTGGGCCCGTCATGCGCTTTTCGCATCGGGTAATCGGTGTAATCGAAAACCGCCGTGCCATCGTGGAAATCCAGTTCGTGATGGTTCAGTGTGAAGGAACATTCCGCGGAATTCACCGGTACGCCCTTGAAGGTGACATGGCGCACTTTCCCACTCCCTGTGTAATTCCAGGCAAAGTGGTCGTTCAAGTCGAAGCTGCCTTCCAGATTCACATCCGTGCTGGCTCCAGGCAATTGTCCGAAGTCCCCCAGCACCATGTCCAAAGGCAGTCCGGTGAAGAAAGGGCGGTAAACATAGGCGGGCAGGGTGGTGTGCAGCGCCATTCGAACCTTGGGCGGCTGGATCAGCACCTTGCCATTGGCAGTGCCATCTCCCCGCACAAACTGCATGTCCCGCAAATAGAGCTGACCGTCCCGCCAGGAATATGAAGTGGCTACAGATTCGAACGGCACACTTTTCAGGATGATTTCCTGAGCCTCCACATGGCCTGTGCTGCGGATGTTTGGGATGTTCTGTTCATTCAGGGTAAAGCCGCCTTCCGCTTCAATCTTCTGGCTGCCATTGATCGCCACTTCCTTGAGGGAGGGGAGGCCCGTCCATGCCTTCAGCAACTGCGGAATCTCCATGGTGGAAACGACATCGAAACGGCCTTCCCGTGCCTTCATGTCATAGTCTGCATGTCCTTCCAGTTCTCCTCGCGCATCCTTTGCCTTGAAGGAGGTGAGTGTGAGCAATTCCCCTTCCATCAGGGCGGAGGCATGGATCTCGTCCAGTGTGTAGGCATTCCGCTCGATGCCCCGCACGTGGAGGGAGATTTTTGCCATCAGTGTCGTATGATCGCTCAGATCGCCCTCCACCGAGATTTGGAGGAAAGGCGGACGTTTCTCATCGAAATGCCACTTTTCCAGTTCGTGGACGACTTTTGCCAGAATTTCACGGCGTTTTTCCTGATTGGGATCTTCTGGGCTCGGAGGCCCCTCCTGCTGGTACCCCAGCATTTGAGCGGTGAGATTGAGCTGGATGCCGGCGATTTTCCCCTTCGCATCCCGCACTTCCAGAATGCGGCCACCAGGCATGAGCACGATCCCGCTCACATCGTTGATATTCAGTACTTCAGAGGAAGGGTCCTTCGGGTCCACTGGAAGCTGGACGTTGCCCTTGTCCAGTTCCAACTTGGTGATGCGGATGATTCCCCGGGCGAGTTTGGTCTTCTCAAAATCCAGGATGATGCGTCCGATCCGTGATAACTCGTGCGTGTGCTCCTTGTTGGAATACACCCGCACGCCCTCGGCAATCACGCCTTTCAACGGATAATAACGAAGCGCACTGATGGAAACAAACGCGCCCTGTTTCTCAAGTTGCTGCTCGATCTGTGCCCGCCATGAGCGCGGCATGCCGATGATGTTGGCCCAGATGACCGTGCCGATGCCAGTGAGAATGGTGGCTGTCACCAGCAGCATCCAGAGGGTGCGGAGATTGCGGGTGAGATGCAGGCGATACATGCGGGAAATTATAGATGGCGTTCAGGCAGGAGCTTTCCGCGCACGCTAGAGCGGCCATTTTTGAAAAGCAACTCAGGTGATGATCCCGGCATCCCGGAATGAGTAATAGGGTCGCCTGCCGGGTGAGGGCTTGCCGATGATGATGTGATCCAGAAATTCCACTTGCATCAGCCGTGCGGCTTCCAGCATCCGGCGGGTTATCATTTCATCCGCCCGGCTGGGACTGGGATCGCCGGATGGGTGATTGTGAATCAGGATGAAACCGAAGGCTCCGCGGGTGATGACCGGCCTGAGAATCTCCCTTGGGTGCGCGCTGCTTTCATTGACCGTCCCTGTGGAAATGATCGTCGTTCCCATGTGGCGCAGCCTGGAATCCACCACGGCCACCACCACTTGCTCCGTTGCCAGATGGGACATCTGTGGCGCAAAGAACTCATGGATCAACTCTGGGGAATCCAGCGGAATGTGCTGCATTTGCTCACGGGCGACCCGTGCGCCCAACTCAAAAGCGGCAGCCAGCTTGGACGCCTTTGCCAGCCCCAGGCCTTTTTCCTTCGCCAGTTCGGAAACGGGGAGGGCACCCAGTGCGCCCATGGAGCCGTATTTCTTCAGCAGGTCCCGCCCGATGGTGATCGCACTGCGGCCCTTCGTGCCCGTGGAAAGGAAAAGCGCCATCAGTTCAGCATTATCGAGCGCGGATGGCCCGAGTGCGGCCAGCTTCTCACGCGGGCGCTCGGCATAGGGCAGATCTTGGATTCGCTGTTCCATGGGTGGTCGTGCGAACATGGATTCAGCGTTTCGCTTTGCCAAGCGGTTTCGTTAGGAAATGCGGCTTTTTAAGCGTGGCGGCGGTTTTCAACCGCCATGCCATTCATCATCAAAGGAATATAAGCATATGTAAGGGGAAAGGATTCAGAGAAAAGCGGACGCTTTTTCCCAGTTAGAAGTCATTATTACAGATTTACGGATTACGCAGAATTCACGGATTTAAGAAAAGATACAGAAGCCAGATCTTACTGAATTTGCGTTTATCTGCGGTTCATATTATACTTTGTATGGATGATGAATCGCCTGGCGGTTGAAAACCGCCGCCACGTTTCTGCTGGAGTGACGGCGCAGTGGGAGTAGATTTCCGGCATGCCCACCTCGTGGTTATTGTTCTTCGATGGCGATTGCGCGTTTTGCTCGCGTTCCGTCCGCCAGGTGTTTCGTTTTGATAAACGGAAGCGCATTTTTTACACGCCGCTGCAGGGAAGACTTTCCCGTGAACGGGGCTATGCGGATCTGGCCGCGGAAAAAGGCGGCACCATGGTGGTCATCCGTGAGTCGGATGGAAAAGCCTTCACCCGCAGTGATGCGTGGATCGAGGTGGCAATTGCCCTCGGTGGCTGGTGGAATATTTTCCGCATCGCCAAGCTGATTCCGAAATTTCTTCGGGATTTCGTCTATAATCTCGTCGGGAACAACCGTTACCGCCTCATCGGGAAAAACGCCTCCTGCGCACTTCCTGAGCCGGAGTTGATGCAGCGAATCCGCGAATGATGAATCCTGCCTTGAAATGCCGGGGCCTGCGTGCATCCTCGCCGCCCGCCCATGGCAGGACCTACTTTCCAAGCACTCCCAGGATTCCGCGACTTCACTCCACGTGAATGCGCGGTGCGCAACTATTTGTTCGATACGTGGCGCTCCGTTGCCCGTCGTTGCGGTTACGTCGAATATGAAACTCCCATCCTCGAAGATACCGGCCTGTATTTGAAAAAATCCGGCGGCGAACTTTCTTCGCAACTCTTTCGTTTTGAGGACCAAGGCGGACGTGATGTGACGCTCCGCCCGGAGGTGACCGCCTCGCTGGCACGTCTTGCCGCGCAGCACCAGCGCGATTTCCCCAAGCCGCTGAAGTGGTTCGAGATCGGCCAATGTTTCCGCTATGAAAAGCCACAAAAGGGCAGGGGACGTGAGTTTCACCAGTTCAATGTGGATATTCTCGGCGAAGCCGGGCCCGCTGCTGATGCGGAGCTGATCTCTCTGGCCATTGAGACCATGCTGGCCTTCGGCTTCCAGCCGGGAGACTTCGTGGTGCGTATTTCCGACCGTCAGGCGTGGATTGATTTCGCAAACCGCCACCACATTGCAGAGGAAAGTATCCCGGATTTCCTTGGCATTATCGATAAAATCGAGCGTGAAAAGCCGGAAGTGCTGGAGCAGAAACTCTCTGCATTTTCCCTTACCCCTGCACAGGTGACGGGATTCATCGCGGATCCTGCGAACGCCTCCCAGGCTTATCTGGCCATTCAGGAAGATCTCGCTGCTCGTGGTTTCAAGGATTACGTGGAGCTGGATCTGTCCATCGTGCGCGGCCTCGCTTATTATACCGGTGTGGTTTTCGAGGTATTCGATGCCAAGAAATCCATGCGCGCCGTTGCCGGTGGCGGCCGCTACGACACATTGGTGAGCACCATTTCCGATGGCGCTGTCGATCTTCCTGCCACGGGCTTTGCCATGGGCGACTACGTGATCCGGAATCTCATTGAGGAAACCACTCATACGGCCATGCAGTTGGAAGCATGGCTCCAGCGCAATGCCGCGAACTGCGATATCTACGTCGTGGTGGCGGACGATACCAAGCGCAAGGAATCCCTGCGCCTCGTTTCCGATCTCCGCCGTGCTGGCATCTCCGCAGATCTTCCTCTGTCACCCGCCAAAGTGGCCAAGCAATTCCAGAATGCAGGGAAAATCGGTGCCCGCTTTGCTCTCGTCGTCGGAGAGGAATACCCGGCTCTCACGCTCAAGATTCTATCCAGCCGCACCGAGGAATCCGGCTCCGCCGAAAATGCCGTCCAATGGCTCACCGACCGCCTCCAACAACCGGACGGTCCCTTGCTGGCCTGAAAACTGAATACTGAAATCTAGCAAACTTTTTCTAAATGCGTACTCATCATTGCAACGAACTCCGCGAGTCCCACATCGGTCAAACCGTCCAGCTCATCGGTTGGGTGAATTCCGCCCGTGACCAGGGTGGTGTGATCTTCATCGACCTGCGTGACCGCGAGGGCGTGACTCAGTGCGTTTTCCGTTCTGAGGTTTCCGAGGAAGCCAGTGAGCTTTCCCATAAGTTGCGCGTGGAAGATGTGGTCCAGATCACCGGCACGGTGGAGGCTCGCCTCAAGACCGATGAGGTGGACACGACAAACGATAAGCTGGCCACTGGCAGTATCGAAATTGTAGCCACAGAGCTGACGATTGTGAACAAGGCGGACGTGCTGCCGTTCCAACTGGACAAGGATCTCTCCAATGAGGACCTGCGGATGAAATACCGCTATCTCGATCTGCGCCGCCCGCGCATGAGCAAGAACATCCGCCAGCGCAGCATCATCACTTCGGCAGCCCGCCGTTATCTGGATGATTCCGGCTTCTTCGAGGTGGAGACGCCGATCCTTTCCAATCCGACTCCGGAAGGCGCACGGGATTTCCTGGTGCCATCCCGCCTGAATCCCGGCCGTTTCTACGCGCTGCCGCAGGCTCCGCAACAATACAAGCAGCTCCTGATGGTGGCTGGTCTGGAAAAGTATTTCCAAATTGCCCGCTGCTTCCGGGATGAAGATCTTCGCGCCGACCGTCAGCCGGAGTTCACCCAGATCGATATCGAGGCCAGCTTCGTAAGCCAGGAAGATATCATCAAGCTGGTGGAAGGTCTGCTCGCCTCCATGTTCAAGGCTGGCCTCGGCATCGAGATCCCCGCCAAGTTCGAGCGGATGACCTATCAGGATGCGATGGACATCTACGGCTCCGATAAGCCGGATACCCGTTACGACATCAAGATCACGGATCTGGGCGATGTCTTCGCAGCCACCGAGTTCAAGATTTTCCGCAACATTCTGGATGGCGGCGGCGTGGTCCGTGCAATCAATGCGAAGGGCTTTGCCTCCATCACTACCGGTCAGATGAATCGTCTGAACGAGATTGCCGTGCAGGCAGGTCTGCCGGTGAAGAATCTGGCGTTCATCAAGCTGGAGAACGGCGAATACAAGAGCCCGCTTTGGAAAGTATTCAACGATGCGGAAAAGGCGGCTGTGACATCGAAGCTGGATCTGGCCGAGGGAGACATCGTCTTCTTCGCCGCCGGTTCCCGTGAGAGCGTAAGCACCATCCTTGGCCGCGTCCGCACCGAGTGTGCCGTGATGCAGGAGCTGACGAAGGATACCAACGTTTACAACTTCCTGTGGGTGGTGGATTTCCCGCTGCTCGCCCAGGACGAGGAAACCGGAAGCTGGGTGGCCGTTCACCATCCGTTCACGCGTCCCAACCCGGAGGACATCGCAAAGCTGGATGCCGGAGATTATGCAAACGTTCGCGCCATGGCGTATGACGTGGTGCTGAACGGTTACGAACTCGGCGGTGGCTCCATCCGGATTCACGAAAAGGAACTTCAATCGAAAATGTTCGAAGTGCTGGGCATCGGTGCGGAAGAGCAGGAGGAAAAATTCGGCCACTTGCTGGATGCCTTCCGTTTCGGCGCACCTCCACACGGTGGTCTTGCTCTCGGCTTGGACCGCGTGGCCATGCTCGTGGCGGGTGAGGACAGCATCCGTGAAGTCATCGCATTCCCGAAAAACAACAAGGGAGCAGACCTCATGGCCCACAGCCCGTGCTCCATCGACTTCAAGCTGCTGCGTGAGGTGTATGTCCAGTCCACTTACAAGGACCCGAAGGCAAACGCCGAGAAAGCCGCGCAGGTGTAAGGATTCATTGTTGCTATCAATTTATCACAAGAGGTGGGGCATGAGTGTCCCACCTTTTTTTATGTCCGTGGCGGCGGATTCCATCCGCCATACCATAAAAATGAAAGGATGATGGGCCTGGCGGTTGAAAACCGCCGCCACGGAGATCAGGCCCGCACTTTCATCCGGAGCACCAGCGGAAGCATCAGTGCAGGCGCCAGTGCTGAAATGGCGAGTCCCCAGTGAAGGTCATGGCGGTCCGCTACCCACCCCACCAACCATGGCATGAAGATGCCTCCGGCATTTCCGAGCGCCGCCAGCAGTCCGAACATGCTGGCATTTCCATCCGGGTATTTATCCGCCGTTACAGCGAGCATCGTAGGCCACAGGCAACTGCCGGTGAAGCCCGCGATGATGCAGGCGGCAAGTGCCAAAGTGGGGATGGGTAGAAAGGCACCCAGCAGAAAAAACACCACGGAGAGGCCGCATCCGACGGCCATCAGCAGGAAGGGATTCAGCTTGGGCATCATGCCGATGATCATCCGCCCTGCGGCCATGGCCAGTGAGAAGAGCAGCAGGGAAGAGCCGGACACCCAGACGGGGAATTTGAGAGCCGTCTCCGCATAGGCTGGCAGCCATTGCGCCATGCCCAGCTCAGTGGCACCGCCTAGAAAGATCGCGATCAGAGCGTAAACGAACCATTTTTTCCGGATCAGCGTTCCCACTTTTACGCTGCCCTCACCGCCGCCCATTTCAGGAAACTGCTGGCGGGCAAATGCGATTACCAGAATCAGCGGGAGTGGAATCATGGCCAGGCAAGCGGTCCTCCAGCCGTAGCCCATCTGTAGCACCAGCATGCCTAGCAGAATCGTTACCACTGCCCCGCAGCAATAGAAAGAATGCAGCCAGTTCATCGCTGTGGTCCGTCGTTCCGGATTGAGGGCGGAGACCACCGGGCTGAGAATCATGTCCAGAATCCCTGCGCCCAATCCCAGGCAGAAAAGGGACACACACAGCCACACGTAATCCGGCGCATAAGCGGAGAGTGGCAGGCTGAGCGTCAACAGGCTACAGCCCAGCATGGCAAAAGGCTTTGCCCCCCATCTGTCTGCCAGCGGGCCGGTGATCATGATCCCAATGACCAGTCCACTGAAGGAAATGGCGCCCAGTTTTCCGAGCGCCTCATTGCTCAGCCCTCCCATTTCCACGCCGAGTGATGTTAGAAAAACCGGCAGAAGATTCAGACCGATCGCCAAACACATCATCGACAGGTAACAGAGGTTCGTGAGGAATCGGCAACGGATCATGGCGAGCGATTGGTTGAATCGGAAAGACGCATGGTCAAGGGATAAGAGGGAGCCGTGTGGTAAATGTTGAAACAAAAATAATGGTAAGAGGTATTGGGGTAGTATCCCGCCACTGAAATTTGAAAGGTCGCCGAGACAAGACGAGTATTGAGGGATTAGGCCATTTCCGGTATGACTGACTTATTGGCTTATGATCAACGATTAACAGAGTAATCAAATGTCGTCGCAAAACCCAACTCCAGGTCGATTTTACCTACTGCTCATCATGATGCTTTCGGTTTCCTTGGGAGCCGGATTTGTCCATGCCTCTCCCACCGTGTGGTTGATTGGTGATTCGACGGTAAACAATGGCACAAAAAACTTACGGGGTTGGGGGCAGGAGGTTGGTACCTACTTTGATCCAGCGAGGATTACCGTTCAAAATCGTGCCTTGGGTGGACGCAGCAGCCGCACCTTTTTGACGGAAGGTCACTGGCAGAAGGTCGAGGATCAGCTTCAGCCCGGAGATTTTGTTTTGATGCAATTCGGGCATAATGATAGCGGAAACCTTCATAAGGAAATCAGCCCCGGAAGACCTTCCCGCGCCTCTCTGGGTGGAAACGGAGAGGAAACAGAAACCGTTACCGATGCTGGAACGAATCAAAGCGAAACGGTTCATACTTATGGCTGGTACCTCCGCCATTTCATCACTCGTGCCAAAGCCAGGGGTGCTACACCGATCGTCCTTTCGATGGTGCCTCGCAACGACTGGAAAGATGGGAAGGTGCTGCGCGCCACCAATGGTTTTGGTAAATGGTCATTGGAAGCCGCCACCCAGGAAAAAGCGTCCTTCATTGATCTCAATGAAATCGTGGCAAACCATTACGATGAATTGGGGCAGGGGAAGGTGAAGGCTTTCTTTCCTGTGGAGCACACCCATACCAATCAGGAAGGGGCCGCATTGAACGCGCGTGCGGTGGTGAAGGGAATACGCAGCCTCACTTCCACGGATCTCAGTCATTATCTGTTAGCTGAATCCCACGCCACCTTGGTCCCAGTGGTGACTCCTGCCACTCCTTCTTCTCTGGCTCCACGACAGATGGAAAATCTGGGCCGTGGAGTGGTAGCGATTCACTACGAGAAGGGAAAGGTGTTCGTTAGCTGGCGTTTGTTGGGAAATGAATCGGAGGACACTGCGTTCAATATTTACAGGATAACGGAGGGGGATGCCCCCGTTAAGCTCAATGCCACACCGCTCACTCAGCAAACCCATTTCATCGATGAGCATCCTACACTGGCGAAGCGAAGCGCATATTCCGTGCGCGCCGTAACCAAAGGAGTGGAGCAGGCTTCCAAAAGCTTTTTCAAATTTGAAGCAAATCCTCCCGTCCAGCCTTACCTGACGGTGCCCTTGCACATGATCGCAGGTTATACGCCGAATGATGCATCGGTAGGTGATCTGGATGGCGACGGCGAATATGAGATTATTCTCCATCAGACCGGACGCGCTCATGACAATTCTCACGCCGGGGAAACCGATCCACCCATTCTTCAAGCGTACAAACTCGATGGGACACTGTTATGGTCCATCAATCTCGGTAAGAATATCCGTGAAGGAGCCCATTACACCCAGTTTCTGGTCTATGATCTGGATGGTGACGGAAAAGCGGAAATCGTATGCAAAACCGCTGATGGAACCACCGATGGCAAGGGTGTCGTCATCGGTGACGCGAAGGCGGACTACCGGAACCCCGCGGGCTATGTTCTATCAGGACCGGAATTTCTCACAATTTTCAATGGGCAGACAGGTGCTGCCATGGCCACTGCCAATTACGATCCGCCACGGCACCCGACCCATCCGCTGAATCCGACTTCCGATGAGTTGAAAAAGGAATGGGGCGATGGGTATGGGAATCGGTTCGATCGCTTCCTGGCCTGCGTGGCCTATCTTGACGGAGTGCATCCCAGCATTGTGATGTGCCGGGGTTATTACACGCGCACGGTGCTGGCGGCATGGAACTGGCGTGAGGGAAAGCTGAGCAAGGTGTGGACCTTCGATACAAGCCAAGGTCCGGACTCCAACCGCAAATTTGCAGGACAAGGCAACCACAATCTAACGGTGGCCGATGTGGATGGAGACGGGAAAGACGAGATCATTTACGGAGGAATGTGTGTGGATGACGATGGGAAGGGACTCTATTCCACAGGATTGGGGCATGGAGATGCCCTGCATGTTACCGATCATGATCCAAGCCGTCCGGGCCTCGAAGTGTTCCGCATCCAGGAACGTTTCGATGATGCGGGAGCACATATGTTTGACGCGAAAACGGGCGAGGTTTTGTGGAAAAAACCTTCTATTTCAAAAGGCGAGGATGGCGAAGGCCCCGGACGCGGACTGGCCATGGATATAGACCCCCGCCATCCAGGGGACGAAGCCTGGGTCTTTGGTGCAGGGATCAGCGGGCTTTTCGATTGCAAGGGGGCGCTGATTTCTGAAAAGGCTCCCGGTTCCTGTAATTTCGGAGTGTGGTGGGATGGTGATCTGCTGCGTGAGGTGCTTGATAAAAACCGCATCACCAAATGGAATTGGCAAACCTCCACACTGGATCCGGTGCTGACCGCAGAGGGTTGTGAATCGAATAATGGCACCAAAGCCACACCCGTATTGAGCGGCGATATTCTGGGAGACTGGCGGGAGGAAGTCATTTGGCGAAGTGCTGACAACCGCGAACTGCGCATCTACAGCACCACGATTCCAACGGCCCACCGACTTCCTACCTTGATGCACAATCCTCAATATCGATTGAGCATCGCTTGGCAAAATGTTGGCTACAACCAACCACCGCATACGAGTTTTTACCTCGGAGAGGGCATGGCCAAGCCGGTAAATCCGCCGATCACTGTCCGTGCGCTTCAGCGGTGAAGCCAGTGGCTATTCAAAATCATGCGGCACTGTGATACGTAGGCAGGACCTTTGAGAGAAACGTAAGATCTTGAAGGTTTTTGGAAAAGAGGCGCGTATGAATGGGTCATGCGCTGGTTCTTGGTTTCGTTCATTCTTATTTCAGGTCTCCCGGCTGTTGCCATTCCTTTGCGTGAACCGGTGGGAAAGGCGGATTTTTCTGATTGGAGGAATGCTCCAGGAGGGCGCATCGCAGCAGGCCAGGAAGGGACGTTCCTATTTCCTGACGGGGCGAGAGGCTGGTATAGCAAAGGGCTGCGCGCTGAGAATGATGGAACGCAAAACTGGTGGCAGCGATATGGATTGAAGATTGTGCTGGAGCTGCCAACGGACCAGACGGTAGAGCTTCAGGCACGCATCCGTGTGCCGGAGCAGCCATTGCGCGAAGATTGGGTGCAGGAAACAAAAGCAGTCCTTCCGATAAGGGGGAAGGGAGTGCACGAGATTTTCCTGCCGTGGAGCAGTTTTGATTTCATCCAGGCCCAACCTGCGTTTTTGAAGTTTGTAAAAACGCTGGGGCTGACGGTTCAAGGCGGCGAGGCGGTCTTGAAGTCCGTGGAGGTGGTTTGCGGTGAAGTGGTGGTTCTGGATGCGGATATCAAGGGGAAATCCACCCCACAAGGGGAGTCCGCCGATTACGTGGTCAAGGTGGGAAATGCCTCCAATAAGCCACAGGCCGTGGCTCTTCAATTGCAGCGCGAGGGTTGGGAATCCATGACAGCCATGGTGACTCCAACTGTGGTCGATCTTGCACCGGGGGAAAGCAAAGAGGTGCGGGTGGTGGTGAAGGTGAATCAAAGGGTCCCGGCCGGTGGCCACGAGAAGCAGGTGCTGCAGGCGATTCCCAATGGAGATGGAAGCAAGGCGGTGAAAATTGAATTCACCACCGCATCTGCACTCAAAGCTCCCTATATCCTTCACACGGCTGAACGGTGGAATGAAGTGCGGGAAAAGGTGAAATCACGGGAGTGGGCACAGCGGGAGCAGGAGAAGTATGTCCAACTCAGTGAGCGGTGGCAGGTGCCGGAAGTCGCTGTAACCCAGGACCCGATTCCTTTTTTGTTCCAAACATCCGAGGAGAACAACGTGATGGCGGCGGGTTATGCGTGGCAGCTTACCCGGGATAAAGTGCATGCGGAAAAGGTGGCTCTGTTCCTGAGGCGCTTATCCAATCCCGCGACCGGTTATCCCAAGACCTTGCGGGCATGCAGCCAAAGTTTTGTCCAGGAAGGTCACTTTTTCCAGCACATGGCGATGGCCTACGATATGATCGGGGACAGCGGTGTTTTATCCGCCAGCGATCAATTTCAAATCGGAGCAACATTCCGCACTTATATAGAAAGTGATATGCCTGATCTGGATGCGGGTGCTATCAGCAACTGGTCGGTCTCCCAGCACACGGGAGCACTTTATTGCGCTCTGGCAGTTCAAGATTTATCCTTGGCAGATCGTATCCTCAATGGACCTTCCGGACTCATCAGCCACATGACGCACGGAATCATGGATGATGGGTGGTGGTATGAATGTTCCATCAGTTATAATGTTTGGGTAGCCACCGAGTTCACACAGGTCGCACTGGCCATGCAGCCTTGGGGTGTGAATTTGATAGATGGCTGGGTGCCTGTGGGTTATTCCAAAAATCATGGTCTGAGGCCATGGGAGGCGAAGGAGGGCTACTATGGGATGAGCTTTGAAAAGTGGGGTCCGGTGAAGCACAATTACGTCAATCTCAAGCGATTCTGGGATGCGTTGCCTGTCTTTACCGACTACCGGGGCATCATATTCGGCATCAATGATGCGACGGAAAGAACCCTTGGCGGCGCCGGGTATGAGCTGGCTTATGGTTTGTTTCGTGATCCTGCATACGCCGCCATCATCAAGCGCGGTGGAGAGCGTGACTTGATCTATGGTGTGCCTGATCTTCCTGATCAAACTCCCGATCTATCAGACCAATCCGCCCATGCGGACAATGTGGGCGTTACCATGCTGCGCTCCAAAGCGAAGGAGCCGGCCGATCGCATCCAGGCGGTGCTGCACTACGGAACCCATGGAAGCTTCCATGGCCACTTTGATCGAACAAACCTGCTTTCCGTGATGCGTGGAGGTAAGAGTTTCTACAATCCGGAGATGATCTGGTATGGTTATGGGTCGTTCATGTATAAATTCTACGTCCAGACCTCGATCTCCAAAAACATGGTGGTGGTGGATGGGAAACAACAGGAGCCGGTGGAATCTCCGCTGCTGATGTTTCACACGGGAAATCTGTTTCAGGCGACAGCCGTGGAAACGAATGCCCGCTGGAGTGATCCGGTTTTTGGCGGCATGCGCTACCAGACAGAGCCTTCGATCACCCTTGAGGACAAGCTGTGGAAGGAGGGCCGGAGTTTCCCGATTCCTGCCCATGCCAAGCCTTATGGCGAGTTGGGAGACTACAGCGAGCGTGTGGTGCAGCGCCGCGCCATGGTGGTGACGCAGGATTATGTATTGATTGCCGACTTTCTGAAAGGAGGAGAGGAACACGTTTACGATAGCCTGTATCAAATCAAAGGCTTCACCGGGCTCACGGGAGACATCACTGCCAGCCGCCATGAGCGGCAGTTCCGCCAGGATGGGAATAGTGCCGCCCAGTTTGTGACGGATTGTGCGTGGTCGGAAGTAACGGGCCCTGCCCGGGCGCAATTTTCGAATGATGGCCTCCATATCGATGTCATTTCCTTATGGCCCCGGAAGCAGGAAATCATGGTGGGAAATGCGCCGGAAACCACGGGAGGAGCGCGACAGCTCCAATACGCCATCCGGGCTGATGGAAAGGAAGTGGCAGCGGGCAAGTTCGGTGCGTGGATTCTCGGTCGCCATGACATCGATGTGCCACTGGTAAACGTGAAATCGCTGGAACTGGAAACCCGGGTGAATGACGTGGAAAAGAAAGCCATTTTCTGGGGCAATGCTCTCGTGGTATTGGAAGATGGGAAAGAAGTCGCCTTGCAAAGCCTTCCTCTCGTCGCCTCCGGCATCGCTGAGGTGCCATCAAAAGGTCATGACTACTACGGTGGAGCGGTGAAAATCGAGGGCGAGACATTTGACTCTGCGATCCCCGCGCACGGTAACGAAAAGGATAAGCCGGGAATTGTCCGCGTGGATCTTTCCGGCATCAAGGCAGTGAGGCTCAAGACCTCCATAGGCGCGGATTATCCTCTGGGGGATGAGAGCCAGCAGCGCAAGACACTGGCCATTCGCAGCAAGGGGAAGGAAGCCCGGTATCTTACGCTTTTCGAGCCCCGCTTGGGCAAGTCCGTCATTCGAAAAGCCGAGGCTCTGAGTGAGGATGCACTCCGTATAGAACTCACCGATGGCCGGGTGCAGGAGATTTCACTGAATGGTTTCGGAGGTGACGGGAAATCCATCCAGGTGACGATGAAAGAAATCAAAGACGGAAAAGGAACGATTGAGACCACGGCGAAGTGAATAATCTGGACCTGAGCCTCCAAAGTTAACATGGAAACCCAAGAATTATGAGACGTTTCCGCTGGATTCCCATTTAAATGCCCGCCCTCCGATGCTGATTCAAAATCCCATTCTGCCTGGCTTTCATCCCGATCCTTCGATTTGCCGTGTGGGCGAAGATTTCTACATCGTCAATTCGACTTTCGAGTGGTTTCCAGGTGTGCCGATCCATCATTCGCGGGACCTGAAAAACTGGCAGCCGATAGGGCACATTCTGACCCGGCAAAGTCAGCTCGACTTGCGCGGAGTCACGGATTCATCGGGAGTCTGGGCACCCTCCTTGAGCCATGCGGATGGGAAGTTCTGGCTGATCTACACCAATGTCCGAAACACGGGGATGGGTCGCCCGTTCAAGGACATTAAAATTTTCCTGACGACTGCCGAAACGATCCTTGGTCCGTGGAGTGAGCCCATTGAGCTGGATTCCATCGGCTTTGATCCTTCGTTCTTTCATGATGATGACGGGAAAAAATATCTCCTGAACATGGAGTGGGATTTCCGCAAGGGCCACTATCGCTTCTCGGGCATTGTGGTGCAGGAATACGACGTAGCCACCCGCAAGTTGGTGGGGGAGCGGAAAAAAATCCTGCACAAAGAGAACATCCTCACGGAAGGTCCGAATCTCTATAAAAGAGATGGCTGGTATTACCTGATGCTCGCGGAAGGTGGCACCGGCTGGAACCACGGAATCTCCGCTGCACGCAGCCGCAACATTTTGGGGCCATACGAATTGGATCCGGAGCCCTCACTGCTGACCACACGGCATCGGGAAGACTGGTGGCTGCAAAAGGCGGGCCACGGGGAAATCGTGGAGACTCAAAGCGGGGAATGGTTCCTCGCACATCTGGGCAGCCGTCCGATAGGTGAGCGCCGGTGTGTGTTAGGGCGGGAAACCTGCCTCCAGCGCATCAAATGGCAGGATGGCTGGCTGCGCTTGGAAAATGGCGACGTTTTGCCCGAGCAGGAGATCGCAGGACCAGCAGGTCTGGTGGAACATGCATGGCCGGAGAAACCTCAGCGGGATGATTTTACGGCCGCCACGCTGGATGTATCGTGGAGTTCTTTACGTGTGCCCGTGAATGAATCGTGGGTCGATCTCACCGCACGGCCTGGCTGGCTGCGCCTCAACGGGCGTGATTCCCTGCATTCGCTCTATGAGCAGAGCTTGGTGGCGAAACGCCTGCAACATTTCAGCGTCATGGCGGAAACGAGACTTCAGTTCGTTCCAAACCATTTCACGCAGATGGCTGGGCTGGTGTTTTATTATGACACGCGCAGCCACTATTATCTCCGGGTCACGCATGAGGAAGAGCTAGGAACGGTGCTGGGCATTGTGCTCACAGACGATGGCGTATACGACGAACTGGGTGACATCGAAGTCAACGACTGGCCGGAATTTTTCCTGCGGGTTGTGATCCAAGAGACCACTGTTCAATTCCAAGCCTCTCCCAATGGTGAGGATTGGCAAGAGATTGGCCCCGTGCTTGACGCGACCAAGGTTTCGGACGATTACGGCAGTACGCTCCGCTTCACCGGAGCAATGATCGGCATTTGCGCACAAGACCTCAGCGGTAACCGCTTGCCGGCGGATTTCGACTACTTTGAACTTAAACAAAATCCATGAGCCAAGCCAGTAAACCCTACACCGCACCTAACCGGGAGATCTACGGCTGGGCAATCGGCGGGATCGCCACCCACGCCTTGATCTGCATGTACGGGCAGGCGATGAATATTTTCACCGTTGGTTTCGGACTGAAAGCTGCGGTGGTTGGTTGGGCGATGATGCTGCCACGGGTGTTCGATGCCATCATCGATCCGCTGATGGGCCACTTTTCCGACAATCTCGATACACGGTGGGGCAGGCGGAAACCCTTTCTCGTTGGAGGCTCCGTGCTGGCGGGCCTGTTTGTGGCGCTGTTGTGGTGGGGCAATCGTGAATGGAGTGATACCAGTCAATTGATTTATCTAACAGTTTTAGGGACTTTGTTTTATTGCAGTTGGGGTCTCTATTCGATGGCATGGAACTCCCTGGGGTATGAACTAACGGATGATTACAACCATCGGTCACGAGTGGCGGCCATCGGCGGGGTGTTTGCCTCCGGCGTGCTGGCTTTGAACGGATGGACGTATTGGTTTGCCCTACGGCCGTTTTTTGGTGGAGAGGTTTACGGAATTCGTTGGATTTCAAGCGTCGTAGCGGTTTTCGCGATTGGGGCAGCCTTTTACGCTGCCTGCACGTGTAAGGAACGTTTTACGAAAGTGAACAAGGAGCACATGCCCATTGGTCCCGCCCTGAAGACAACGCTGAAGAATCGCCCGTTCGTCATTTTGTTGCTTTATAAATTCTGCCAGATTCTGGGCGAACGTGTGTTTACAGGACTGCTGTTCTATTTGGGCATGTATTACGTCTGCAAGGGCGATAAAAACCTGGCAACCAGCATCACCGGACTGGGTGGCACGATCGGCAGTTTTCTCGGATTCGCCGTGATGCCGCTGATCCCGCTGCTGAGCCGGAAGCTGGGCAAACGAGCTGGTCTTACCATCCCGGCAGGATTCGCTTTCGCTCTGGCACTGTGCCTGCCGATCATCCTTACTCCATCCGTTCCTCACTTGTTGCTGCTGCCCATCCTGTTGCTGATGACTCTCTCGATCATCGCCAATACGATGACCAATGCAATTCTGCCGGATATCTGCGATTTGGACGAACTGGAAAACGGCGAACGCCGGGAAGGACTCTACACCGCCGTGGTGGCCTTCGTCAGCAAGTTGGAAATCTCTCTGACGGTGCTGGTAGTGGGTTACCTCGTTGATTTGTCCGGCTTTGATCCCAAGCTGGTGGTCCAACCGGCTGCCGTGATGAGCAAAATGCTGTGGATGGCCATCATTCCCACGGGATTTTTCACCTTCTGTGGACTGATGTTGGCCATGCGCTTCAAGATGAATGAGGAATCCATGGACCAGATCCGTCGGGAACTGGATGCACGCCGCGTTACGGCTGCCAATGGCGAAGTGATTTCCACGGACGAAGCTCCGCCTGCTACGACAATTTAAAGAAAATATGTTCCACCCTGGAAAAACCTGGAATGATACGAATGGCGTGGCGATCAATGCCCACGGCGGAGGAATCCTTTTTCACGAAGGCACCTACTGGTGGTTCGGCGAGCATAAGATCGCAGGAGAAGAGGGAAACCGCGCCCATGTGGGTGTGCATGTCTATGCCTCTGAAAATCTGCTGGATTGGCGCGATGAAGGCATCGCCCTCGCAGTGGATGATTCTCCGGGAAGTCAGATTCCCAGCGGCTGTGTTCTGGAGCGGCCCAAGGTGATTTTCAATCCGGCCAGTGGAAAGTTTGTGATGTGGTTCCACCTGGAGCCGAAGGGGACTGGATACGCTGGCGCACTCAGTGGAGTTGCGATCGCGGATTCACCTGCCGGACCCTATCAATTTCTTCATGCCATCCGTCCCAATGCAGGATTTTGGCCGACCAATGTTCCGGATGACTGGAAGAAACCGCTGAGCGCGGATGAGGAGGCGGAACTCGCGGCCCTCGGCCTGGGTGGTGCTCCTTTCCCATGGTATCCGAAAAACATTTGTTTCCGCCGGGATTATGAAGGTGGGCAGATGGCGCGGGACATGACCCTCTTCGTGGATGATGATGGCAGCGCCTATCATCTCTACGCTTCCGAGAACAACGGCACGCTGCACATTTCCCTGCTGGATGAGACGTTTACCAAGCCAGCCGGTAAGTACGTGCGCGTCATGCCGGGTCGTTTCCATGAAGCTCCCTCAATCATGAAATGGGCAGGCCGTTATTGGCTGTTCTCCTCTGACTGCACCGGCTGGGCGCCCAATACGGCGAGACTCAGTTCCGCTCCTTCGATCTGGGGTCCTTGGGAAGAACATGGCAATCCCTGCCTGGGGATTGGCGCACTCATCGCCAACTGCTTCGAATCCCAGCCAACGTTCATCCTTCCTGTTCAGGGTAAAAAGGATGCCTTCATCTTTATGGCGGACCGCTGGCGGCCGCGGAATCCCATCGATGGCCGTTACATCTGGCTGCCTATCGATTTTCGTCATGGTGTGCCGGTTCTGGAATGGCATGACAGTTGGGATCTCTCCCACTGGTCTGCAGAATCAGTCTGCTGAAAAGTTGTCTTCTCAGCGCCATGCTTGCCCAAGGTGTAATGGCTTCTCCCTTTAATGTTCTAACTGTAAATTTCGACAATCATGAATTCCCCCTCCTTCCTCACTGCTGAACCGACAGCTCAAGAGCTTCGCCAGACTCTGGATCTCTGCGTGAGCAAGATCCGCATCAACATCGCCGATATGGTCAAGCAGCCTACCACTTGGGCCCTTGCAATCGATGGTGACTATGCCAAATGGAATGAGAGTTTTTTCGAAATTGGCAATTGGACCTCGGGCTTTTTCACCGGGATGGCCATCCTCGCATGGCAGGAAACCGGAGATGATGAATTCCTGAAGCAACTCGAAGCCTTGAAGCCGGTATTCGAAGCCAAGCTGGAAGGGGAAAATGCCATCAATACGATGCATGACATCGGCTTCCTTTACTCTCCCTATGCTGTGGCACTTTACCAAAAAACCGGTAACAGCGATTACCGCGATCTCGCCCTGAAAGCTGCCGGTGTGCTGTCGAAGCGATTCATTCCTGCGGGCAACTATTTCCGCGCTTGGGGAAGAATGGATGAAATCGGGACGGAGTATGATGGTCTGGCCATCATCGACTGCCTGATGAACATGCCTTTGCTTTATTGGGCATCCGACGAATCGGGTGACCCGAAATACCGTGAAATGGCCATTCGCCACACGGAGACCACGCTGGCAAATTTCATCCGGGAAGATGATTCGGTGTTCCACTCGTATCGTTTCGATCTGGAAACAGGCAAAGCTTCGCATGGTGATAATTTTTGTGGCCGCGGAGTAGACACTCATTGGGCACGTGGCACCACCTGGGCCATGTATGGCTTTGCCCTTGCTTATCGCCACACCGCCGATGAACGGTTTCTCGATGCTGCCTTACGCGTGGCACGGAAGTTTGTCTCCCTGCTGGATGAGGAAGTCGTTCCGATGTGGGATTTCAAGCTGGATGAGATCGGTCCACATATCCGCGATGCTTCTGCTGCCTCGGTAGCCGTGTGCGCCATTCAGGAACTTGAAGGCCTGGGTAAGGCCGACGAATCCCTAACTGCTGCCAAACAGGCTCTACTGAAGCGCATTTGTTCTGCTGATTACATCGAGGCGGATCTTGCCATTCGTGGAATCCAGAAGTTTGGAGAAGTTGGTGACGGTGTGGGCAAGGCGAAGTACGCATTCACCAGTTGGGGTGATTACTACCTCATGGAAGGCGTGTCTCGTGAACTCGGCCAAAAGGTGAGCTGGTGGTAAAATCAAAGGCTACTGAGACTCTCAAAATCATTTATTTCATGCGAGAAAACCTTGCCTCCCATACTTTAGGCGACACGCTTGTGCGCTACATTCTTGATCCTGAGACACAAATCGTGGGACTCGAGTTGATTCCAGCGGCGTTGGAATCAAAACTGATAGCTCCGCGTGAATCTCTGCGCGGGGAAGCTTTCATGGACGTCCTGCCCGGTGAAGATCTATGGCCAGCGCGTCCGGTGGAGTCCTTGCTTCAGTTCAAGCTGGTGGGTGATCCGTATCCTGGAGCCTTTGCCCAAGGTCACACACTGCGAAACTCTGAAACACAGCGTCGTTTCAAATTTTCCCATCAGGAAGTTTCCCAGGAAGCTGATCTCACCGTGATCAAAACGATTCTGGCCAGTGCTGATGGATGCACCGCAGTTCATTCCCTCTCATGGAAAAAAGGAGATGCCGCTCTTGGATTCTCCAGTGCATTCACGAATGGTTCCGATCAACCTGTGACGCTGGAAATGCTGTCCAGTTTTTCCCTCTCCGGCATTTCTCCGTTTGATGCCCAGGACTCCACCCATCGCCTGAATGTGCATCGGTTCCGTTCTGTCTGGAGCGCCGAGGGCCGTCATGAATGCCGCAGCATCGAGGATCTCCATCTGGAACGCTCATGGAGTGGTGCGGCTGCCTTCAGCGAACGTTTCGGACAATTGGGCACCATGCCGGTGCGTCGCTTTTTCCCATTTGTAGCGGTGGAGGATCATCTTGCCGGTGTCGTCTGGGCAGCTCAACTGGCATGGGCCGGATCGTGGCAGATGGAAGTGTACCGCCAGCATGATGATGTTTGCCTATCAGGTGGTCTGGCGGATCGCGAGTTCGGCCACTGGATGAAAAAACTTCCGCCAGGAGAAACACTTCTCTCTCCACCCGCCACCGTTGCCTGCGTCCATGGCACACTGGATGATGCGTGCGATCGATTGACGGCGATGCAGGATGCTGCTGTGAATCTACAACCGGAGGTGGATCAATCCCTGCCAGTCGTTTTCAACGAATGGTGCACCACTTGGGGTGATCCTTCCCATGAAAATCTGCTCGCCATCGCGGACCGTATCCAAAACTCAGGCATCCGCTATTTGGTCATCGATGCGGGCTGGTACAAGCAAGGCGATACCGACTGGAGCAGTGGCCATGGTGATTGGAATCCTGGTGTTGAGCTTTTCCCCAATGGTCTCAAGGCCACTGCCAATGCCATCCGCGAGCGGGGTCTCATCCCAGGCCTGTGGTTCGAGATGGAAACGGTAGGCTCCCAGAGCACGGCCTTTAAGCTGGGCCAGCATTTCCTGATGCGTGACGGCATTCCCATCACGGTTCGCGAACGTCGTTTCTGGGATCTCAATGATCCTGCAGCATTCGATTATCTGACAGAGAAGGTCATCGATTTGCTGGAAGACTGCGGCTTCGGCTATCTGAAAGTGGATTATAACGAAACTGCCGGCTTGGGCTCTGACCACCCTGATTCGCAGGGTGAGGGCCTTCGCCTTCAGATCGAAGGAACCTACCGGTTCTTTGAAAAAATCCGTGAGCGCCTGCCTCATCTCGTCATCGAAAACTGTTCCTCCGGCGGCCATCGTCTGGAACCTTCGATGCTCGGCCTAACAGCCATGTCATCGTTTTCGGATGCCCACGAGCTGGTTGAAATCCCACTCATCGCGGCCAATCTCCATCGTCTGCTTTTACCGCGTCAGAACCAAATCTGGGCGGTCCTGCATCCAACGGATTCCCTGCAACGTCTTGCCTACAGTCTTACAGCCACATTCCTGGGGCGCATGTGCATCTCGGGAGCTGTTGAAAAACTGCCTGCCGCATCATGGGATCTCACCCGCCAGGCCATTGCGTTCTACGAGAAGTGCGCTCCCATCATCAAAAATGGCATCAGCCGGAAATACGGTGCCCTGGGTGAAAGCTGGCGTCGTCCTCAAGGTTGGCAAGCCGTTGTCCGCAGCTCTCCGGATCAATTGCTGGTGGTGCTTCATACCTATGCGGATGCCCCCGAAGAAGTTTCGATCCCGCTGCCGGTGGATGCAGAACTTCAGGATAGTTTTGCCAATGACTCGGCCGAAATACACGGTCGCCATCTGAAGGTAAAAACGGGTGGAGATTTCACCGGAGCCGTGTTCATCCTCAAATCCCGATGATGGAAAAAGCTCGGGCATCTTGGTCCGAATCCGTCCTAACTTTTACACCGCTTTAGCATCAGTTTATTTCCCATGTCACTTTCATCCCCGTCCATCCGCCATAAGTTCCTCGCGATTGACGAAGGCCTCGTCCAGTTGTTGCACATTGATGAGCAAAATCCTTCTCTCGATTGGATTGTCCCCATCGGTCATCCTCAGGCGCGGGATATGCAACTGATTGGAGATGGAAAGGTATTGATCGGTCATCATCATGGATGGTCCGAATTTGAAATCGCTACCGGAAAAGTGCTGTTTGAGTTCACAGGTTACGAGGGAGTCACTGCTGTCCGTCGTCAGCCAAATGGGCACACAATCATCGCGGGTGTGGACATTGCGGGTGTGACAGGAGTGGTGATTCTGGAACTGGATGAAACCCTCAAGGAGATTCACCGCGCAATCTATCCGGGCGATTACGTCCGCCTGATCCGCCAGACTGAGCAGGGCACTTTCCTGATGTCATGCAATGACCGTATCCGGGAAGGGGATCGCTCCGGAAACTATCTGAACGAGTATCCGGTGGAAGGTTTCTATCATGCCTGGAAATCGCTGCGCCTGCCGAATGGAAACCTCATCGTTTCTGCCGGCTATGGTGCATTCATGGTGGAACTGGATCCTGCCGGACAGATCGTTCGCAAGTTCGGTGGAAAAGAAGATGTGGCGGAAGAGGTGAATCCGTTTTTCTATGCCATGTTCCAACTCCTCGCCAATGGACATCTGGTGCTCGCCAACTGGCAAGGCCACGGAGAAGGCTTCGGTTCATCCGGCGTGCAATTGCTGGAATTTGATGCTGCTGGGAAAATCGTCTGGAGCTGGAGTGATTCGAGCCGCATTTCATCATTGCAAGGAGTCCTTGTTCTCGATGGCTTGGATCTCTCATGTCTTCATGACGAGCGAAACGGCGTGATGTCTGCCGTTTGAATCATGGATTCCTTAACTGGAAAATTCCCATGCGGTTAAGTGATGGGAAAATAGAAGCATTATTAACATTTAGTATGTTATAAAGGCTAACTACATCTCTGACTCAAATACTTCCGAAATTGTCACCTCCTTTGTTCTTGATTAATTTTTCTAGCGGTTTCTTATCAGGATATCCCCCATGAAACTGAAAATTACTCTTCCAAAGGCAGCGGTGCTGTGGCTGCTTCTCACCCCTTCGATTGCCTTTTCCCAAGATCTGTTGAATGTGGGGCTGATCGAAGGTTCCGGGGCGACAGTTGGCTCCGGTGGATTCATTGCATTGGGGGCCGATGCGTATGCGGGAAATTCTTCAGTGGCGATAGGAGATAATGCCTATGCGAATGTGGACAGTCTGGCCATCGGAAGAGACACCATCGCAGGGGGAATGAACAATGTGGTCATCGGTGGTGCTGCTACCGTGCTGACTGTACCGGGCGCAAATGAAGGATACGGTTCCAATTCCGTTGCAATAGGTGGCTACAGAAACAGAGCCTTTGGTGAATATTCCTATGCGATGGGCTATCAAGCCACGGCGACAGGGGATGGTGCTTACGCTCATGGTGTCGGTGTCAATGCGGCGGCGTTTGCAATCGCGATGGGTTCCTTTAATTTGGGACATTACGGACTGATCACCCCGGTGAGTGATTATCAATGGCTTGAAAACAGTCCTTTATTTGAACTCGGAAATGCGAAGCCGGATTACACGGAGAATGCCTCAAATGCCATTACAACGCTTAAAAACGGTCAAACGACGCTGACCAACAAAGCGTGGAAAAACCGCGGATCTTCCGTGTCTGCTACCGCAGATCCTTCTTCCGCCAGCACGGATTCAGGAGGCCAGGCGTTAATCGTGGAAGGACACACCCTGCTGAAGGGAAAGGTTATTCTGGAAGCCCCGCAAGGAGACATTTCCATGGGTATCTATCAGTAATTCCCGTTCGATTCAACGTCACAAAGTTTGGAAGTGTTCATGAATTTTTCCATTTTCCGGAATTCGCGGAGTTTACGGGCCGGTTTGCTGTTTTTAGGATTAACGTCGTTTTTGCACGCTGCGCCGCCTGAATGGTGGTCGGCAGGCAGCCCGCCGGTGATCACAGGCGGAGCACCCGAGAACCATGGTGTGGCAAACCAGGGACAGGCGAAATACATGGCAAGACAAGCGTTGGCCGCCTTAAGGGCCAAGGATCCTTACACTGCCGAAGATGTGGAAATTGCTCTAATTGGACCCGGCAAGCCGATTTTTTCCTGGAATGCTCCTGCGACACCGCAGGAATCGAGTTTTCAATACTCACCCCTTCTTGTCGGCCAACTCAAGGCGATTTCCGCTCCATTTTATCAGAAACTTTATCGATTGTGGCCGGTCTGGCTGGATGGCCAGCTAACCGAAAACCACACGAAGGATTCCACGAGTAGCTCCAATTATTTTCCATGGACTGCAACAACAGGCGATGATGTCAATCATGGCGTCGCCACCATTGGGCAGCTCAAAGCGGTTTTTTCACTCCGATTTGAAACCATCGGCTTACTTGATAAGGGAGATTTCGATGGAGATGGCATTCCCAACTTTGAGGAGATTTCTCCCGCAGGAGGTCTCGCCAGCACGAATCCCCTCAAGGCGGACACCGATGGTGATGGAATGAATGAAGGGTTCGAGAGGGTTCATGGATTTGATCCAAATCAGTCGGACGAAAATCAAAATGGAATCCTTGATGGGCTGGAGGATGCGGACACCGATGGGGTTGATAATTCACACGATCCCTACCCGCAGGACTTCTTCAATGGGACACAAGCTCTGTTGAGTGTGGTTTCCCCAACGACGGTCAAGGTGACGGATACCGCAGGGAATCCTCTGGCAGGAGCGCCTGTAAAATTTACGCGCCTTGTAGGAACTGGCTCTTTTCCCGGAAATGCTTCTTCGGTAACCCGGCAGACTTCTTCTACGGGTTTGATCTCAATCAGTGATTACTCATTTGCAGGGAATGATGTGGTCAAAGCAACCTTGAGCAGCACGCGTGGTGTCCAATCGGTGTGGCTTCCTGCTGGAATCCTGGATCCTGTTTACGGAACGGCAGCAGGTGGGGGTGTTCTTTCGTTCCAGAATCCCTATAACACTCCATACGTAGAAAACAATGATCCGGGAGGAGAGCCGGAGATCGTGCTGCCGATCCAGAATTATCTGAAATACAAGTGGGAGGTGAGTTTTTATTTGGGTAGTGATCTTGATGACTGGACAAGAATTGACAACGAGCCAAATAGCAGTGGTGAAGGAAGAGTTGTGCAATCGCTAGATTGGGGGGGAGATATAGTTGCTAACACTACTGATAGTATATTTGAAAGTTATCATGAAGAGGATTTTAATGTTCACGTTAATCTGGATGATTATGACATCTATTGTGCTTCATATGCCTACCCTGAAGATTGTTCTATTTTATTCGATTCTAATATTCAGCTTACTAATATACCGACAGGTTATTCTGGTATGATAGTCCAGAAGTCAGTCCTCAACAGTGAGACCTTTCCTGGAGGGCTGAGAGATTATAATTTTGAGCCAGCCGAAGAATTGCAATTGAGGACGAATCCTACTCAATTAAATTTCGGCATAGAGGGGAGGCATGTCCGTGGTGGCATGATTTGTGGTCCTTTCTTGTCTGGAATTACGTGGGACGAGTTGGAAAATAATGATATTGAACTTCCTTTAAATGAAGAGCGGAAATTTTCAACTCAAGCTATCGGTATTAGTTGGTATTACAATAATTGGACATGGCAAGTTCAATCCGATAATGACGATATTGAAGTGCAATTTACATCTACTTATGGGGATGAAGGTAGGGAAGTAGTATTTGAAGGTTCTAATCACATGGAGAATCTAGTTATCCGACATTTGGGTTCCAATGGGAACAGTGAGGCGGACATCACTCTGAAGCTTTGTGATGAACACGGCTTGGCAATCGTTAGTAAAACCATCCATGTGCATATTGCCGTAGATGAAGGTCAGAAGGCAAAAATCATTACTAGTTCGATGACCAGTGATGAGGCCACTTGCCCCAAGTATCGGAAAATCGGACTGACAGGCGTTCCTCTGCCGGATGAAAAGCCCCAGGCATCCGAGGAAACCGACGAGGAAAAGGAAGAGACCTATGTGGATGCGCTGACGAGGGAACTGCGCCATTCCACGACCGATGTTTACATCCCGGTGCCCGCGAGTCAGCTCGCACTAACCGTGAGACGGAATGCGGCTTCGGAAATCTGGAGCCATGGCTCGGGATTGGCGCCCAATGAAGATCCCACCCTCGCTTTCGGAGCAGCCTGGCGCTCCAATTTGAGTGCGAACATTCGAATCATCGAACAAACGGACGCCTCTGGAAATCTGGTTGCCTTGATGAATCTTGCTGCGCGTAAAGCAGCCCAGGTAGGCCAATCCGATCCAAACTACGCGTTTGTTACAGACGAAAACGGCTCCACCATGCGCTTCGCCATCGGGTATTCGCTGGGTTCTTCGGGCAACATTCAGCGCACCTTCGTGCCGATGCCTACCTCACGGAATGAGCAGGATTCTTACCAGATGTCTCTCACGTCCGACTCCAATGGCTTCGTCTTCAAACGCAGCTTTGGAAATACACTACGATTCAGCACGGGAGCATCCATTGAATTTCCTCTGACCAGTGATCGACTCACAGGCAGCAAACAATATCAGAAATATCAGTATTTTCGTTTGCAGGATGTAACGGACCGCTTTGGCAACCGCCTCAACTATTCCTACAGTGGAGCACAAAATCTTGTCCCTTCCGAGATCAGTGTCGCGGGGCGTCCCGAACTTTCCCTGAAAATCCAGCAGAATGCTTTGGGTCGTGTGACAAGTGTTTATGATCCCAATGGCAATGTAACCACCTATAACTATACAGCAACTGCTGTTTCAAGCTCTTCCTCGTTGAATACTGTATCAGCGGGAGGAAAGCAGATCGCGGCTTACAGCTATCAAGAAAATGTCGAAGGGGATTACCGTGTGGGAGCCGTAGGAACCACCGGAATTTCCATCCTGCCATGGGATCGGCGCAATCCCAGTAACTCCTATCAGTATCCTGTCAACACAGGCCATATTAATCTCGCTTCGATTACCGGTGCGTATGGGCAGACCGTGTCTTTTGACTACAATTGGGACACCAATTACAGTGTCTTTACCGCTGAGGCGACTTATAATGCTGAAGGCAAACAGGACGGAATCTTCAGAGGTGACTACACCTTGTCCGGTATTCCGATGAACGTGGAGCACATCCACCTGTCAGGGGGACGTACCGTAAGCATTGCAGGTGCCGGTAAGGCTGGCTATCATACCACCACAGTCACCGATGCCGAGGGCAATCAGCGTATCTATCAATGGGATGGGGTTGTAACCATTCCATTGCCTCAGGAATCTCTAGGCTACGCTTATAGCGATTCAAGTATCACCACAGCGGTATGCCATATCGCCACCCAGATGACGGTCACCGATTCCGGAGGAAGTGAAGTCTATCATTTTGATGTGGCTGCAGGCAATTCCCTTTCCAGCACAACAGACTACAGCGGAAACGTAACCACATACAGCCATGGCAAGGCGCTGGATGGAAGCAATTTGCCCGGATTTTCATGGCCGGGAGGATTGTCTGACATGAAGGCTGCCGATCCCACCAGCCAAACGGATGCGCTCAACCGCATCACGCGCTATTCATACGGGCCTTACCGGGTGATGACCACCGTCATTGAGCCCTCCGGCAATCGCACAGACAATACGGTGGATGCATTGGGGCGTCGCACACAGGAACTCGTAAAGGATTCCTCAGGGAACATCCTCAAGCAAACTGACTTCGTCTATCAATCATCTACTCCAGGCAGTGGTTTTCCAAATTTCATGATCCGCCAGACGGAGAAAAATGTGGGTATCTTCACCGCAGGAGATCCATCATGGGTTGGCGCGCGGACCACCCTCTATGAGCCGGATAGCTACGGCCGTCTCAAGCGGCAAGCCATCGACATGAATGGCAACAACGCCATTGATGGGGGAGATCTCATTACCGCTTTCACCTATGATCGCAGTGGGAACAAACTTACCTCCACCGCACCCGATGGCCTTACGACTTGGTTTCAATACGATACCCGTCACCGCCTGATCTCCGTCATTTACCCGGACGGCACGCATCAGGACACGGTGTATGACAAGTCCGGGAAAAAGGTTCTGGTGAAGGATGAGAACGGTCACTCCAGCGGCTTCGTTTATGACAATGGCGGCCGATTGATCAAAACGGTGCGCGACATGAACGGCAATCTGGCAGCCAACGTGGATGCGGGCAGTGTCGGCGCAATTCTTACGGGCATCGATTCTGGTACGGATCAAATCGAGCAAACCGCCTACAATTCCATTGATCTCCCTGTTCAGAAAACGGACGCCCGTGGGTTTGTCAGTGTTACCCAATACGATAGTCTCCGGCGCCCGATCAAAACGATCGCTCCCGGACCATCACGCACGGCGGGAATAATCCCGAATGGCACCGGCGACGATCTGGTCACTCAGTTTTTCTATGATGGCCCAAATTCCGGTGCCTCCACCTTTGATCAATCCGGATTCAAACCCACGCGGGTGATCGATGCCCGTGGCTACACCACCGTCAATCTCTACGATGCTCTCTATCGAACGGTCGAGACCCGCACCCAATACGCGCTTTCTCCCGCCAGTTTTGCCCGCACGCTGAATGTCTATGATCCGGTCACAGGAGTTCTTACCGATACCTATACGTACCGGGATCCGTTTCCCCAATCTGGAAATCCTTCGACCGGGCAGCCGAGGTTCAGCCGCACGCACACAACCTATGATAAATTGCTGCGTCCACAGGATGCCTATCAATCCTACGGCACTGCGTTGCAATCTTCCATCACTACGGCCTACACTTCCACTGGCCTCGTGCACCGGGTCACGAAGCAACTGAGCGCCACCGAAAATGCCGTCACCGATACCCAGTATGACGCCGCGGGCCGTGCGACAATTGTGACAGGGCCAGCCGTCCCTGTGTTCGGCGGGAGCACCATTCGCCCACAAACCCAGACGATTTACACACCTTCCGGACAGAAGGCGGCGGTGATTGATGCGCGGAATTACCAGACCGATTTCGGCTACGATGCACGGGGACGGCTGGTGAAAACCGTTTCGCCCGCAGCCTATGACGCGACTTCCCATCAAGTCATCCGCGCCATTGCCACCACCACTTATGATGCTGTGGGCAATCCGCTATCCGTAACCGATGCCCGTGGTTTTATTACGGATACGGTTTACGATGCCGCCAATCGGGCGACGGATGTTTACAGCCCCGCAGTCGTTCCCCCAAACGGTGGCGCTGCCCAAAGGCCGCATTCCCAAACGATTTATGATCTCGCAGGGAATGTCGTTCAGGTCATCGATCCCAATGGCAATGTCACATTAAACACCTATGATTCTTTGGGACGGCTGGCCACTACCAAGACGAACCCCACGGTGGCCGCTTCTGCCACCAGCCATGCGGACGACATCGTGGTTCAGAACAACTACGATGCCTCTGGTAATTTGATTCAGGTGACCGATGGCTTGGGCCAGGTAACGAGATTCACCTTCGATGGACTCAAACGCCCCATCTCCACCACATGGGATTACGGAAGTGCCCGTGCCAAGACTCTCAGCACGGAATACGATGCTGCGGTGAAGACCGCCACCGTCGATTCCAGAAATTGGCGCACGGAGTTTTCTTATGATGAAAGGTTCCGCCTGACGGCCAGCTCTTGCACAAATCGCACGGATGACAATGAAACGCTGACGTATGATCTGGCGGATCGACTGCTCGCCATCAACCGCAGCGGCAGCGGCGATCTGCGAAATGTCGCCTATCAATACGATGCCGCCGATCATGTGACGCAGGAAACCTCCACCGGGCAAACCACCGTTTCCAGTTACGATGCATCCGGAAACCGATGCTCCGTAACGTATCCGCTTGGTGGCCGTCAGTTGGTGACCTCTTTCGATGCGCTCAATCGTGTGACGGAAATCGTTGAATCAAAGCCAGGTGTGCCGGGCCAACGAACCACTACCTATCAATATGATTTGGCCGGTAACCGTTTGCGTTGCCAGCAGCCAAACGGCGTGGAGGAAATCACGGCTTACGATGCCTTGTCACGGAAGACTTCTCTGCTCACGCGCCGCTACAACAGCTCTAAGTCGGTGTCGAAGTTCGGTTATTCGTATGACCTAAGCTCGAATGTGGTTCGCATTATCGAGGAAAATGCAGCGGTTCCCAGCCGTGAGGTCACGAATACCTATGATCGCACCTATCGCCTCACCCAGGAGAGCACTGCGAGTGGCAGCAAGGTGGAAAACACGAATTTTACCTACGATAAGGCCCACAACCGGATCGGGCGCATCCGGTCCACTTATCTTTCCGGTAACCTGAGCACCAGCTTTGCCGACACGTTCACCTATGGCAATCCATCCAATGGCAAGAACAGCAATCAGCTTGTCCTCTATCACGATGCCAAGCGCAACATTGATATCAGTTACTCCTACGATGCCAATGGCAACCGTTACCAACGCCTGGAAAATGGCAGCCCCACCCACACCTATGCGTGGGATAGCAAAAACCGGTTGATTGAAGTCACCATGCCGGCAGGCACTTCTGCCTACGGTTACGACTACCGCACGCGCCGGGTGATCCGCAATGAAAGCAGCGCAGGGGGCAGCTCGGATGTCATCACCTTCAGCGGTGGCACTTCCATCTTTGAACGTCCACTTAATACCAGCGTTCCCACCGTCGAATACATCCGTGGCAGTGATTGGGGCGGCGGTATCGGAGGCATCCTTTACACCGTCCGCGGAAGCACGGAAAGCCACAGCGCCTACAACAGCCGTGGCGATGTCATCGCCAAAACCGACAGTAATGGCAGCATCACCTGGCAAGCCAGCTACGAAGCCTTCGGCACCCGCACTGTCGAAACCGGCACCAACCTCGACCGCCAGCGTGCCAATACCAAAGAGGAAGACCCCACCGGACTGCTCAACGAAGGCATGCGCTACCGCGACCTCGACACCGGCCTCTTCATCTCTCGTGATCCCGCGGGCTTCGTGGATGGCCCGAATGTCTACACCTACGTAAGGCAAAACCCGTGGACGAGCTTTGACCCGGAGGGATTAAGCCTGAAGGGTTTCTTCGTTGGAATTCTCGACGGCATGATGAAGGCGGCAGCCGATCAATCGGCTGCGAACACCGACCAAATGCTACTGGAGCAGTCCATGGTGGCGATGGTCATACGCCCCCACGCGGTCGAAGGCTGTGAACAGCTTCGCACCGACATGGCGCAGGCAAACGAGAACGTCAAAGCGAGTTATGAGGCCAAAATTCTGGAGAGCACGGGCGTCAGCAAAGATGACGCGCATCTGCCTGTTGGCGAAGTTGTTGGGCGTGTGGGCTATGGAGCTGCCCAAGCGGGAGGAGCTTTGATCTCTGCCAAAATCGCGGGGAAAACGACGCCAACTGGTCTAACAGCGAGAGCTCAAACCGAAGAAAGTCAGGCGACGACTCTGGTTGAGGCCTCGAAAATCCAGCCCGCCGCAAAGGTAACGCCTCATAAAAATTCTTTGGATTACGAGGGTGAAACCCACGTATATACGATCCGAAATCCTGACGGATCGGCTCATAAAATTGGGGAAAGTGCTCAAGGAACACGCCTTAGTGATGGTGCGTCGAAACGAGCGGAGCAGCAGGTCAGAAAGCTTAATCGCGAATCAGGACCCGGTTATACATCGGAAATTCGGAAATCGTTCCCTAACAAGGCAGCGGCTCGTCAATACGAGACTAAATTCATCGAGCGATACCGCAGGATGTTTGGTGATGACAAATTGGACGGAAACAAAAACAACCGCTAATGAAAAACGGAAAACGAGAACTTTTGATAGGTGCAGTCGGCCTTGTGAAAGGTTCCGTCAAAAATGGCGGAAAGGCGATGGTAGCGGTCTGCAATGAACTTGAACCGGAATTCGAGCGAACCAAATTTTTGAATGACGCTCCATTCGACACGGTGAGCATCATTGTTCGATATGGCACAAAATGGAGCGCTCCTGAACTAGGTCGAATTAACAAACGCCATTCAGAACTCGAAGCGGCGGTTGAAGTCCCGATGTCTGAAGTGCGGATGCTTGAAGAATCCAAAATGGCGGATTTGCTAAAAAAGCTAACCTTGGAAGTTCTTGTGGAAGTTGCGTCGAAATTCAATTTGGACGGAGAAGTTTGGAAATAGCTAAGGTCGGTTCCAAACTTCGAACTTTCAGTGCCTGAATCGGCGATGGGGCGGCTTTCGACCTAGCTGATGATACTCCTGCTGCTCTGCGGCTTGGAAGATCGTGTCTGGGGGGGTCCGGAAACCGGCTGGGAAAGCGCTTGGCGAAAGAGTTTTAACCCTTTAAATTGCAATGGGGAGAAACGGCGCCTCTTCTGGGTAAGCTTGTTCCCAGCCACCATGCGATCAACGTTACAGGAACGGCATCGTTGTCGTCATAGGCATAGTGATGATGACGACCACGAAAGAAGGCGACGGGACCTTGATCAGGATGGACGCATCGGCAGGATGAGGACGGCACTCCCCAGCGCGAGGCTTTGTTGGACTAATCTTTCCACACTTTACCTTCGGCCACGCGATCGGTGTAGGTGCGGATGACGCGGGATTCGCCGGGGCTGAGGGTTAGATGGATGCTCAGGCTGCCGAGGATGTTGCGGGTAGTGGCGATGCCGGTGCGGTCCGGAGAGGTGGGGTCCAGGTACACGGCGGAAGTGAAGGGAACGGATAGCGGTATCCATTTTTCCACGGTCGCGCTGGAGGGATTGACGAGGAAATAAACGCTGCCGTCTGCCAGGTCGCGGCGGGTGAACTGGACTCCGGTTTCCGAGAGGGTATCGGGACGGACACCGAGGTTTCTTGATAGAACCACAGGATCTTTTTCGGTGATTCGTGATTCAGCAGGAATGCCTTCCAAGGTTTTAACGAGAGCAGCAGCGCGTTTTTTCGAGTTATTGAAACCGGGGACGTCCGTGGGAAGAGTGCCGGTGAGGCCCAGCTTGAGACCTTTTTTCGTAAGATTTGCCAGATGGAGGGCGGTGGCTTCCGGCAGGGTGCGGATTTCCGGCAGGATGAGAGCCTTGTAGGTGCGATCCTTGAGAACGATCTGACCATCGGCAACGGTGGCAGGTTCCAAGGTGCCATCGGACACGACATCAAAGGCGATGCCAGCTTTCCAGAGAGCGATGGCCGTTTGATAGAAACTGCTTTTTTCAAAACCTGCCGTTTCCTCGGTGACTGTGGGCTGATTCCACAGATCCGCTTCGGGGTAGTAGAGGAGCAGTTCCGCATGGGGGGTGCCTGCCTGGAGGTAACTTTGGCAGCGGGTCATGTAGGCCGTGAGAAATGGAGCGGAGCTATGATCCAGGATGACCTGATTGATGCCCGCCAGCCACAGGAGATCCACGGTCTGCTTGAGCTGGAGGTCTTTGGTATCAATGCTGGCGGCTACGATCTGCTTCCCTGATAGGTGTGCAGCAGAGGGTGCGAAGAGGAGCTGCGGGAATTGATCCGCCGTTACCGGCCGGCCGATCTTCACCTCAGGGATATCCACAATGGATGCCTGATCGATGATATTCCCCAAGGCATCCTGAGTTTGCAGGCGGGTGAGGATTTTCTTTTTCACTGCCCAGTCCTGCCATGTCTGGAGGTGGCTGCGATAGAGTTCATCGAGGGTCTGACGGTAATCGGCACGGACGCGGGCGATGGCATCCGGCTCACCGATGCCGAAAAACGCGGGCAGTTGCTCTCGGAGATCGTAGCCACGCTTGCTGTTGAATGCTTCCAGCAGGCCACTGGTCCAGACCGGTCCGGTGGAATCAATGGATGGGTGGAATGTGGCGCGCAAGGGTGTGACCGGCGCGTTTTTAGCGAAGACCTGATCAATCCGTTTCAGCGCGTTTTTGGTGGAGCTGGAGGAAAAAGGGTCCAGCACATCCTTGCCCGTGGCATTGGAGGAAAAGAGGCCGAGCAGGCGCCATTTTCCGGCGGGCACTTTCCAGGTGAGCTGGTCTTTTTTTACCTGGGAGGCGAGGTTGACGGATTTTCCGGCCTCCGAGTAAGCGCGGAGGGCCTCTACTTTTCCGGTGGGAAACTTAATCTTGAAGGTGGTGCCGCCCTGCACTTCCTGATCGATGGTATTCAGAGCGGAAGCGAGCTTCCAGTCACTCGCGGCGAAGATGCTCCAATCCACTCCCAGATCCTGTCCGGCGGCGGCAGTGCTCACCTTGTTCAAGGATTCCAGCCATTCCGAGGAGAGAAAATCCGGGGCTTTCTCCACTTTTCCCTGCTGATGAAGGACGATGCCGCCGAAGCCTGCCGTTTTTACCAATCCCAGGGCCTCTGTGATCTGGCCATCCGTAAGAACGGACCAACTGGGCCACTGGATCCACGGCTTTGCCTCACGGGAGGCTACGGGCCAATCGGTATCTGCTGCAAAGGCAAGGGACGGCAACAGGAAGAGTGCGAAAGTCGCTAGTTTCATGAAAGAGAGCGCGTTAACTGGCGTGCATGATGCCGCGCTGGAGCACAACAGCAAGCGCGCGCACGCAGGCCCGATCTTTTTCCCGCGTGGATTCGCTCAAATCCTGGTAGGGAAGAATGTCCGGATGGAGTTTTCGGGCATCATCGCGAGGATTTCCATGGCTCCAGCCCTTCAGAACCCGGGCGGCCATCCAGCGATAGTGCTCGCAGGCCGCTAGTTCTTCCAGATGGGCGGCCAGTTGTTTCATCAATGCGCCATCATGTGGGACGGTTGGTTTGTTCGCAGAAATCCGGTAGCCCAGCCCTTGGGCGGAGGCCAGCAGATGGGTGGCAGAATCCCGGCTGTAACCCCGATAGGTCTCATCCAGTGTCTCCCATGCCTGGCCGACGGCAGGAGAATGATTTTCATCACGGCGGTCTGCCGCCTCCACCCGCGAATACTCGATGTGGATCTGACGGGCGAGTTGTTCGTAAGGCGAATCCGGGCTTAACTCGTGGACGAACATTTCCTCCAGAACTTCGGGGAATTCAGGCCGGTTTTTCAGCAGATAAACTGAGATGCCGAGGGCTTCACCGGCGGAGGAATGATGGACGTGGATGATGGGCGGCAGGGATTCCCAAGCGGAGCCCTGTTTCAATGACTGGCCGATTTGCTCAATCTGATCCCGCAAGTCCGCCTCCCACTCCGGCTCGGTGAACAGCGTGAAGACCAGCGGCCCGGTGGCATTTCCACGATCCAGCGGCAGCGCGATCTTACGCACAACGACGCGAGCCAACAGCTTGCCCAGTTGGAAAGTACGCAGTTCCCTGGCAGTCGAATGCCCGGCGCCTTCCTCCACATAAGCGAGCAGGGCAGGGGGCTGGGGAGCCGTGGAAAGCTGGACGGGGAACTTCTCAGGATCCAGATGACGGGTGAGCAGTTCGTGCGTGGCAGGGGTTACCACCACTACCGGGCTGTCCTGCGGTGAGTTACTGGCTTTTTGATGACCAACCGCTTCCTGGTGAGCTTTGTCGCGATGAGGGCGGAACCACCAGCCCTGTCCGAGTGAGAGCCGGTTCATGAAGACGGCGAGCAGTGTGGCTGCGAGTGTGATCAGGGAAAGGACGCCGCTGGTGAAGGAAACCGCCCCCACGGCATGACCGAAGACTCGTCGCTCCTTCGTCACCACACTGTCCGCATGTTGTTGCAGTGTGCGGTGTTGGCCGGACTGGAGATCCGCTCCGTGTGGAGCCAGTTTGCGATAATCCAACAGATAGGTTTTACTCACATCATTCTGTTGGAGGATGCCAAAGCGGGCCATGAGTGCGATGTTCCGCGTCATCAGGGCGTAATCAAAAGGGCGACCGAATTTTTCCTGATAGCGGGCATCGAATTCAGCGCGATCCTTGAGAAAAAGCGGACGGTATTTTTTGAAGAAATTCAGCGTAGCGCGATCCTTTTTCGCCTCTTCCAGTTCCGTCTGGCCCGGGATATCCGTCCACGCATGGATGGCTCCTTCGTAGGCCCAGCGGGATGGCACTGGCGCAGTAAACCATGGCGCCTGTGTATGCTCCGTTCTTTTGAAGGGCCATTGGAGGTGCTTCATGTCCGCAAAGGAAAACGGATCTGCCCCTGCAAGAACGATCTGGGGTATGAGCAGGAGTGGCACGGCGGACATCGCTTTCATTTCCGTCATTCGTGGTAAGGCGGAAACCAACAGGCCCAGCGTGGAGGCGGCGCATCCCGCCAGACTGAGAATGCCCCAGAAAGGATAAAAACCAAAGGGAATGGAAAGAATCTGATAGCCCGCCCATGCGATGATGCCCGCCTGAATGAGATTCAAGAGAAAGAGGAATGGCAGCTTTGATAGAACGTAAACCCCACCATCGATTTCCAACAGTTTTTCCCGCTGTTGCTTGCGGCGATCCTTCACCAGCTCTCCCACAGCAGCGGAGGCGGCGAGGAACTGGGAAAGAATGACCGCCAGAAAGGCGTAGCTGGCCACGATTTTATTACCCGCATATTGATAGGGAAGCCCCTGACGGCAGACGATGGCGATCAGCGCTCCCAATAGCCCGGCGAGGATGAAGGATTGGAAAAACACGCGCCAATCCTTCATCCGCCGTGCAAATTCCCGGCGGGTCACCCGCTCCAGCTTGCTGATCCATGAGCGCGGCGCGGCAGGGGTAGCGGAAGGGCTTTCATCATCTGCGAGAATGAGGGGAGGATAGAGACGTGTGCGGTTTTCTGCGTAAAGTTTTCCCCAGTGATCCGGCTCGTGCAGACGGACTTCCGCCACCCCACGCGGGGGCCGTGCGGATTTCATCAGGGTGCCCAGCACAGGCTC
>Ga0157370_10000886_pt1 | contig 38003 bp, 26 predicted proteins | sample C35metaG_FD_113463 | JGI IMG/M metagenome (GOLD analysis project Ga0157370, IMG submission 113463) | Corn rhizosphere microbial communities from Kellogg Biological Station, Michigan, USA - C3-5 metaG | ecosystem: Host-associated > Plants > Roots > Rhizosphere > Soil | place: USA: Michigan... | reverse complement strand
GTCCCGCCGGAGATGAGGACGATCGCCACGTCGTTGCCACGCCGGCCGGCGGTGACCTCGGCGATCTTCGCCGCGGCGGCGAACGAGTGTCGTCCGGGAATCGGGTGGTCGCCGCGCAGCGCGACCAAAGTCGGATACGGGGGCGGGCCCGTCTCCGCGCCGGCGATCACGCCGCCGACGACGGCGTGCAATGACTTGAGAAGGGATGCAACGGCGGCCGCTGCCATCGGGTGCGCCGCCTTGCCGAACGCGAAAACCCAGACCCGCGCTGACCGGTCGATCGTCAGGTCGTCCACCGCGCGCGCCGTCACCGCATCGGGCGCGGCGGCGGCAACGGCGGCATCATACAACTCCAATAACAGCCCTCCAGTGCCGGTGCGAGCCGGTGCTGAAGCGGCGTTCGCGACCGTACTAATGCGACGACCCCGCGGGTGCGAGCGTGGCCGCGACGTCTTTTCCGAGCTCGGTGTAGGCGTCCGTCGACAGCACGTTGAACTTCATGATGCGGGCGGTGATTTTGCCGTCCGGCCCGACGACGAACACGTTGCGTGTGTCGAGCGTGCGGTCGGCCGAGCCGTATCGCTTGGCCACCGTCTGGTCGGGATCACTCGCGAAGAGATTGGGGAAGCCGGATTCGCGGGCCCAGTCGCCCTGCGTGGTATCCGCGTCGACGCTGATGCCGATCACGACGACCTTCTTTCCGTTATTGAAGAGCGTGGCGTACTGATCACGGTACGCCTCCATTTGAATCGTTCAGCCTTTGGTCCGCGCCTTGGGGAAGAACGCGAGCACGACCGTCTGTCCACGGTAGTCGGAGAGCTTGACCGGATCCTTGAGCAGCCCGAAACGCGTCGCTCCGGCGAGCGAGAAATCGGGTGCCATCTGTCCGACTTCGGGCGCGAAGGCGGCGGATCCAGGCTGAGGCTGCTGGGCGAACAGGCTCGGTGCGGCGCCCAGCGCCAGCAACGCGAGCAATGCGGGAAATCGAGTGGGGCGCGCGGTGACCACCATGCTCATGCGGGACCTCGGTTGGAGATAGCGGCAAGATGGAGACTCTTCACCAGTGATGCAATGTCCACGCGAGCTTGTTTCGCCCATCTCACGGCAAGGACACCCGCCGTTACTCCTGGTGGACGGCTCGCGGCGGGAACGCGGTAGAGCCGGGGTTAAGGGTCGGAACGGCATGTGCCTCTTACCCATGGTGAATGGTATGACGACCCTTCACGGAGACTTGCGATGCGAATCATGAGATGGGCAGTTCTGCTTCCGGCGGCGGCCCTGGCTGTGGCGTGTGGACGGAACAGTGCGCCCGCGCTCGACGATGCTCTGAAGAGCGACCTCGCGTTGGCGTCGCAGGCTCAGGCGTACAATCCGCAGCAGTTCATGTCTCCGACCGAGGCGGGTCTCGCGGCGCAGCCTCAATTCCAACAGGCTGTGGCGCGACAGCCGGTGTACAGCGCTCCGGTCCGCCGGACGACAACGGCCCGTGCCTCGCGGTCCAGCAGCGGTGGCGGCTACTACCCGGCGCCGGCGCCGCCGACTCGCGTGGAGAAGCACACCGGTCGTGACGCCGCGATCGGCGCCGCGGCGGGCGCGGTGATTGGCGCCGTCTCGACGCGGGACAAGGTCAAGGGTGGGCTGATCGGCGCGGCCGCGGGCGGCATCCTGGGCGCGGTGATCGGCAACAACGTCGACATCCAGCGGAAGACCGGCTGGTAGCTCGATCCGCTTACCGCTTGCCCACCAACTGCCGCAGCACGTACGGGAGAATGCCGCCGTTCTTGTAGTAGTTCATCTCTTCCGGCGTGTCGATGCGGGCGCGGGCCCTGAAGTCCTTCGTCGCGCCGTCGCGTCCGGTCGCGCGCACGGTGAGGGTCGCCCCGGGCTTCAGATCCCCGCCCAGTCCGACGACCTCGAACGTCTCGAATCCCGTCAGCCCGAGCGATTGGCGCGTGTCGTCATTCGTGAGCTCCAATGGCAGAACGCCCATGCCGATCAGGTTCGAGCGATGGATCCGCTCGAACGATTCGGCGATGACCGCGCGGACGCCCAGCAGCACGGTGCCCTTGGCCGCCCAATCGCGCGAGGAGCCGGTCCCGTATTCTTTGCCGGCGATGATGATGAGCGGCGTATTCGTCTTTTGATACGCCATCGCGGCGTCGTAGATCGACGTCGCCGGACCGCCCGGCTCGGTCGTCGTCCAGCCGCCTTCGGTGCCCGGCGCCATCTCGTTGCGCAGGCGGATGTTGGCGAACGTGCCGCGCACCATCACTTCGTGATTGCCGCGACGGGAACCGTACGAGTTGAAGTGCTTCTTCTCGACGCCGTGCGCGACGAGCCACTTGCCGGCCGGACTCGACGCCGGAATGTTGCCCGCCGGCGAGATGTGATCCGTCGTGATCGAGTCGCCGAGCACGGCGAGCGCGCGCGCGCCCGTAATTTGCCGCACGCCGGGCGGCTCCATGGTCATACCCTCGAAGTAGGGAGGGTTCTTCACGTAGGTCGATTGCTCATCCCACGTGTACGTCTCGCCCTCGGGCACGTCGAGCGACCGCCATTGCTCGTCGCCGTTGAAGACGTCGGCGTACTGCGTCTTGAAGAACTCGCTCTTCACGCTGCGGAGGATTTCGTCGTGTACCTCCTGCGGCGTGGGCCACACGTCGCGCAGGAAGACGGGCCCTTCCTTGCCGACGCCCAGCGGCTCGCGTGTGAGATCGAGGTCCATGCGTCCGGCGAGCGCGTAGGCGACGACGAGCGGCGGCGACGCGAGGTAATTGAAGCGCGTCAGCGGATTGACGCGCCCCTCGAAATTGCGATTGCCCGAGAGCACGGCCGCGGTGACCAGCTTGTTGCTCTCGATCGCCTGGGCGATCGGTTCGGGAAGGGGACCGGAGTTGCCGATGCAGGTCGTGCAGCCGTAGCCCACGAGCTGGAATCCGATCTTGTCCAGGTACTCCTGCAGCCCGGCCTGCCTGAGATAATCGGTGACGACCTTGGAGCCCGGCGCGAGCGACGTCTTCACCCACGGCTTGCGCTGCAAGCCTTTTCGCACGGCGTTGCGCGCGAGCAACCCGGCGGCGAGCATCACTGATGGGTTGGACGTGTTCGTGCAGCTCGTGATCGCCGCAATGACGACGGCCCCGTGCCGCAGCGTGAAGGTCTGTCCCTCGTACTCGACCTTGATCGCCTCCTGCGCGCTCTGGTCGTCGTCGGCCGTCGCCACGGCGCCCGACGCCGCGCCCTGCGCCTGCGCCGCGGCGGCAGGCGCGCCGAGCTTGGCGAGCTCGCCGCGCAGCGCGTCGCGGTACATCGTCTTCGCCTTGGACAACGGCACGCGATCCTGCGGGCGCTTCGGTCCGGCCAGGCTCGGCTCCACGATCCCGAGGTCGAGCTCGAGACTGTCGCTGAACAGCGGGTCGGGCGTGGCGTCGGTGCGGAAGAGGCCCTGCGCTTTGGTGTACGCCTCGACGAGCGCAACGTGCTCGTCGGGGCGCCCGCTCAGCCGGAGGTACTTGAGCGTTTCATCATCGGTCGGGAAAAAACCCATCGTCGCGCCGTATTCCGGCGCCATGTTGGCGATCGTCGCCCGGTCCGCGAGGGGAAGAGACGACAATCCCGTGCCGTAGAACTCGACGAACTTGCCGACGACCTTCTTCTTGCGAAGCATCTCGGTCACCGTGAGCACGAGGTCGGTCGCCGTGGCGCCGGGCGGGAGCTTGCCGTGCAGTTTGAATCCGACGACCTCCGGGATCAGCATCGATACGGGCTGCCCGAGCATTGCCGCCTCGGCTTCGATGCCGCCGACGCCCCAGCCGAGCACGCCGAGGCCGTTGATCATCGTCGTGTGTGAATCGGTGCCGACGAGCGAGTCGGGGTACGCGACCGATTCGCCGTTCTCCTGCGACACGAATACCGTCTTGCCGAGGTACTCGAGATTGACCTGATGGCAAATGCCGGTGCCCGGCGGCACGACGCGGAAGTTCTTGAATGCGTCCTGTCCCCAGCGGAGAAAGACGTAACGCTCCTTGTTCCGCTCGAACTCGAGCTCGGTGTTGATGAGGAACGCCGCCTGGCTTCCGTATTCGTCGACCTGCACCGAGTGGTCGATCACGAGATCGACCGGCTGGAGTGGGTTGATGCGCTGCGGGTCGCCGCCGAGCGCGGCGATGGCATCGCGCATCGCCGCAAGGTCGACGACGGCAGGCACGCCGGTAAAGTCTTGCAGCAGCACGCGGCTGGTGCGGAAGGCGATCTCTTTCTGCGCGCCACCTTTGGTGTCCCACTTCGCCAGAGTCAGGATGTCGTCGCGCTTGACGAAGGCATCGTCCTCGTGACGCAACAGATTCTCGAGGAGAATCTTGAGGCTGAACGGGAGCCGGCTGGCGTGTTGTCCGGAGAGCTGCTCGATGGCGTCGAGGCGATAGATCGTGTAGTGCTTGCCGGCGACGTCGAGCGTCCCGCGGCTGCCGAAGGAGTTCTTGCTGGCCATTGGTATTCGTCTCTCGGTTCGACCGTCGACGTGGTCGATGCGAGGGTGACAGACGGAGCCACTGGCGGGGCTAGTAAGCCAGTCCGCCAGGCTGAGTGGGAATCTAATACCGCCGACATGCCGCAAAGAGATCAGCGACAGGGCATCCACGGATTGGTAGACGCAACGGCAGCCAGGTCCGATCGCCGAATCCAGTTGAAACCCGTTCGGAACGCGGATTGCCGCGGATAAAGCGGACAAAAACGCAACTGATGGTTCCAACTGGATTCGGCGGTGACAGTTGGAACCATCTTGAAAGCAAGAACGCGCGAACGCCGCGAAAACACGCGAATTCAAGAGCGAAACGAAATGCGCGATCGCGAGACGAAGGCAGTCTGCGCGGGCCGATGCGTGCCCGGCTAGGGTTGAGGAGTTGGCGGGTTCGCCGGAGGCGCGCCTGCGCCGCCACCACCAGACATCGGCGTTCCAATCCCCGCGCCGCCACCCATGATCGTCACGGGCTGCGCCGCCGCGCCGGTCGGCGTCTTCTTCTTGATGAATGGAACGCCGTTCGCGATCCAATCGGCGGCGGGCGCGTCCTTCAAGTAGTGGTCGTAAAACTGATGCATACGCACCTCGACGTCGTACTGGTTGTCGTAGCGCGTGAACCCGTGTGACTCGCCCTCGTACGAGAGGAAGATGACCGGCTTGTTCAAGAAGCGCAGCGCGTTGTAGAACTCCACGCCCTGGAGCCACTCGGTCGAGCCGTCGTTCGTTCCCTGCACGAGCAGCAGCGGCGTGTTCATCGTCTTGGCGTGGAAGACCGCCGATTGGTCCATGAACAGCTCCAGGTTCTCGTAGGGATTCGTGCCGAAGCGCCCCTGGCCGTACGTGTCGTATCGGTGCTGATTCGTCCCCGTGGTCTTCCAGAGCTGATTGAAGTCGGCGATCAGATCGACCGCCGCCGCGCCGGCGATCACCGCGGCGAACATCTTGGACTGCGTCGAGATGTACGCCGAGCCCTGGCCGCTGTAGCTATGGCCGTGGAGCCCGACGCGCTTGGGATCGGCGTAGCCGAGCTCGATCACCTTCTTCACCGCGGCCTCGACCGAGTTCAACATGTCGGTGTGCGAGCGGCCCGTGTGATAGTAGATGTCCGGAACCATCACGAGGTAGCCGTTGCTCACGTAGTCGGCGTACTGCGGCGCCGTCGCGTAGCGCGGCACCTCGTAGTGATTCAAGTTCTGTGAATTCTTCTCGTAGTAGTCGACGATCATCGGACGCTTCTGGCCCGGCTGATAGTCGTCGGGCACGGCCAGGGTGCCCTGGAGCCGGTGGCCGTCTTTGTCCCTGTAGTCGAACAGGATCCGGTGTCCCCACGCGAACTCCGCCTGCTGCGGATTGGCGTTGGTCAGCCGCTGCGGATTCGCGAACCGGCTGTCGGTCACCCAGTAGTCGGGAAACTCGACGAACGTCTCACGCGTGAGCAGCACACGATCGGCGTTCTTCGCCTTGATCGGCCGCCCGAACATTCGATCCTCGAGCACCAGGGTCGTGAGCTTGTCGCCGTCGAGGCGCGCGAAACCGGCCTTCTTGTTCGGTTCACTGAACGTGGACAGCACGATCGGCTTGGACAGATCGATCGTCGTGCTGCTGCCCGCGCCGCCGCGGCCGCCGCCAAAACCGGCCGGCGCACCGCCGGCCGGCGGGTCGTCGGAGTCGAGGCGAACGTATCGGTATCGGAGCTCGTTCTTCGTACCCGCCCCGTTGGTGAGATTGCGCGCGGCGCCGGTTCCGTCGAGCGGCACGAGCCAGAGGTCGTACTTGTGATCGAGAATGACCGACTTGCCATCCTTCGTGTAGCCGGTGATCCCGTAGGCCGGCTTCTCGCCGACGTGGTCGTCGTCGACGTTCACGAAGCTCACCGGCGCGGACTTGGTGATGTTGACGTGCTTGTCGGCGGCGACATCGTATGACCAGACGTGCCCGCCCTTCCAGTAAAGAAAATACTTCCCGTCCGGCGACAACCCGAGCGTGCGTTCCTGTCCCTTGAGCACCGGCGTGCGCTCGCCGGTCGTCGTGCTGACGCGATAGATGTCGCTGAGCTGCGGCTTCCAATCGTCGACGTACGTCTTGTCGTCCTGGCCGATGCCCCAGCGCCCGTCTTTGGTGATCTGCACGCGGTCCATGCGGGCGTCGGCGAGCGGCACCACTTTCTTCTGCGCGAGCAGCACCGACGCGGTGAAGGTGCGATTGCGATCCTGCTGCGCGCGCACCATCTGCACCGGCTGAATGTACGGGTCCTTCCAGTGCCACACGTCGACGTTGCCGACCGGCTCGACCACGGTGGTCGAGTCGCGGCGAACGGCCGGTCGCGCCTCCTGCGGCTTGAGGCCGACGAACACTTTGTCGTGATCGGGACTCCAGCTCAGCGTGCCCTTCTCGCTGATCACCATGCTGTCCGGGAGTCCGCTTAGCTGCTGCCGGCCGAGCACGAACGACGCCGGCTCCGGACCGTCGAGTCCCGCAAAGGCGACGAGTGTGTTCTCCTTTTCGGTGAATCCCCGCCGATCCATGCCGCGCAACGCGGCGACGGCGCTGCCGGAGTCGTCCCAGGTGAGACGCGAGTAATCCGCCCGCGCGTTGTCGAGCATGCGGCGCTGCCAGCCGCTGAGCGAGACGAGGAACAGCCCGTTGCCGTCGCGTGCCGCCGATGAAACCGTGTACGCCAGGAGCGTTCCGGCTTTATTGAATTCTGATGCCGAGACGCTGCCGATCAGCTCGTCGGCGCCGTCGCGCAGGTGGTGGAGAATCAGATCGGTGCCCGCGACCGCGGCCGGAGCGCCGGCGCCGACGCGGCCGGCCGCCGCACCGCCGCCCGCTCCGCCCCCTCGCCCGCGTCCCGCGGCGGCGTCCGGTGCCGCGCCAGGCCGGGCCTTTCGAACGAGCAGGGCGTTCGATCCTTTTGAGAACTCGAATGACGCGACGTTGTCCCAGGAAACGGTCGCGCCGCTCGTCAGATCGCGCAGCTCGAGCTTGGCCGGTCCGCTCGGCGGCCCGTCGCTCTGACGCTGCGGTTGCTGCTGCTGTTCTGGTTGGCCGTTCGCCCGGATCGGCTCGGCCACGAAGTACGCGACCCAGCGCGAATCGTCGGCGAACTGGGCACGCGACGCGCGCGGGATCCGCTGCTCGGCGCCCGTCGACAGGTTCTTGAGGAAGAGCGTGTCGTCGACGCGACGCTGTTGGTAGCCATAACTGGCCCACACGCCGTCGTCGGAGATCGCGACGTCGCGCACCGTGCGCCATCTCCCGTAGTCGGCTACGGTCATCGCGCGTTTGTTGTCCGCAGTAGTTGTCGCGGCGGTTGCCGCGGGCGCCGCGCCATGCGCGACCGCGCTGGTTCGCTGACCGAACGCCGTCGTCGAGGCGGCGACGAGCAGCGCGTAGCTGAGACGGAGGTGGCGACGCATCGGGGCGGAGGGAGGGAGGGTGGAGGGTCGAGGGTGGAGCGGTGTAGGTTGGACGGGTCGTTCCACCGCCACCCTCACACGTCAGCTCATGCACATGTCTACGCCAACCGATCTAATTGAGTTGACCGCGGCGCTCATGTCCATCGACTCGACGAGTGGGTCCGAGGGCGCGGTCATCGCGTGGGTCGACCGGTACCTGACGGACCGCGGGTGGCGGACGTGGCGCATCCCCGTCAGCACGGGGCGCGACGATCTGTTCGCGACGGTCGTCGACAACCCGACCGTCACGCTGTCGACGCACCTCGACACGGTGCCGCCATTCATCGCGCCGCGCGTCGACGGGGGCAAGATTCACGGACGCGGCGCGTGCGACGCCAAGGGGATCGCGGCGGCGATGATCTGCGCCGCCGAGCGGCTGCGCGCGACCGGAGCGCCCGTGGCGCTGTTGTTCGTCGTGGGCGAGGAGGTCACGCACGACGGCGCGCACGCGGCGAATGACGCGTTCGCGGCCAAACGGATTCCCGCCACCAGCCGCGTCATGATCGACGGCGAGCCGACCGAGAGCACGCTGGCCGTCGGGACCAAGGGCGCCATCCGCGTCACGGTGCGAACGGCAGGACAGGCCGCCCATTCTGCGTACCCCGAGCTTGGCCGGTCGGCGACGCGCGATCTCGTGTACCTGCTCGCGGAGCTGGACGCCATCGAGATGCCGCGCGACGCCGTGCTCGGCGCGACCACGGTGAACATTGGCTCGCTGTCGGGCGGCGTCGCCGACAACGTCGTTGCGCCGTGGGCCGAGTCGCGAATCATGATCAGACTCGTCACGCCGGCCGACGAGGTGCGGCGGATCGTCGAGCGATGGGCGGCGGGGCGCGCGGCGCTCGAGTGGGGCCCGATGGTGCCGCCGATCAAACTGGGCGTCGTCGACGGATTCACGACGTCGGTCGCCGCGTTCGCCACGGACATCCCGGTGCTGTCAGCCTGGGGGACGCCGTTCCTCTTCGGGCCGGGGTCGATCCACGTCGCGCACCGCGACGACGAGTTCGTGTCGATCGAGGAGCTGCACGCCGCGGTGGAGTCCTACGAGCGGCTGGTGCGCGCGGTCATGCCCGCGATCATGCCGCTCCCCGCTCACCAGCCTTGAGCGGTACGATCCGGTCGGTTTTCCGTGCGGTGATGGCGTTCGTTGGGCACGCCTGGACGAAGTCACCGTCGGCCGGCGACCATTCGACGGTGCGCGTGCGGGTGTACGCTTTGCCTTCCGCGTCCAGTCCCATGAGGTTCGGCGCCATCGACACGCACAATCCGCAGCCGATGCATGCGGCGCGGTCGACGTCGAGCTCGAAGCGGCGGCGCGGATAGACCCCGCCGGGCTGGTCGTAGAATGCGTCGATGTCCTCGAGCGCCTTGGCCGCGGCGCGGTGTCCTTCCTCGATCGTTTCGTCGATGTTGCCGAAGCTGAGCCAATCTTCGCCGCAGCGCGGCCGGATCAGCACCATCGGTGGCCCGTCCCAGTGCGTGAGCGGGAATTGCTGAAGGGCGTGCATCATCGTCGTCGCCGCCCGCATGTAGATGTTGGCGAAGCCGAGCGAGAGCGCGTCGTGGATCGGACGAAGGTCGGTGCTGCCGACGTCGACCGCGATGATGAGATCGGCGTTCAGCGACGCGATGGCTACGGGCAGGTTGTCGATCACGCCGCCGTCGACGCAAAGGCGGCCGTCCACGAGCCCGGGTGGGAAATACCCGGGAAGGGCGCACGAGGCGTACACCGCGTCGTGGATGTACACGTCCCTCAGTCCGCGCGAACCCCAGATCACGGGTTGTCCGCGCTCGATGTCGACGGTGTTGACGAGGAGCTCGGTTTCCAGCTCGCTGAACTTTCCCGGCGGCACGACGGCACGGGTGAGCTCGCGGAGTGGATCCTCGAGGTAGATCGACGGCGAGCGCATGCGGTCCATCAGCATGCCGAAGTGATTGATGCGGAAGATATCGCGCCGGCGGAGCGACGACGATCGCGTCCGCAGCTCGTCCGGGGTCATGCCGCCGACGCGCGCGGCGGCGAGCATGGCTCCGATACTCGTTCCCGCATATAACGTGGGAACGATCCCCCGCTCCTCGAGGGCACTCATCACGCCGATGTGGGCAAATCCCTTCATGCCGCCCCCGCCTAGGACGAGGGCGATTCGGCGGGACTGACCAGAAGCAGTGTGCATGCGAGAAGCGTGAAAGGCGCGCGGAGTGAGGCGACGAGGCGGTCTCCACCCCTTTCCGAGGAGGCGGTCTCCACCCCTTTCTACTGTAAATAGTCGTACAAGCCGATGAGTCCGATGACGGCTCCTCCTACCATGACGATCGTACCCGGCGTATCGCCAATGATCGCCCCGGCGATGAGCGCCGCGACCCCCACGACCATCATGGCCCGGGCTTGGCCAAGGTTGGCGTGCTGTTGTGCCGCGATGGTGGGTTGATCAGGGCGTCTCGTCTCACGCGCGTGAACGCCGGCACGCAGCCCCGTCATGGGCGCACCAAGGACGGAAGGCTCCGCTGTTGGTGCTGCGGTGGCGATGACGTCGCTGGCCCGCTGAATACTGTCGCCCGCGATTGCCGCCGAATCGGCGCTGGCGTCTGGAACGGCGATTTGAGCGCGCAATGGAGCCATTCCGGCGGCAAGCAGGGACACCACCACGACACGAGTGCTGAGGCGCATTAGTTCTCCACGTAAGGGGACGTAAGCCCCTGCGGAAAAAGCGGGCCATCGACGCGCCAGCGGTGGCGGGCGTGACCCGTCGCACCTAGTCTTGTAGCCGTTCGCTCCCTGCTTTTCTACCCATTTTCGCATCGCTCATGCAACGCGTTGCCGCGTGACCCGCGAACGTAGTGACGGCTCGCTGGTCCGCGCCCTCGGCACATGGGGCCTCGCCGCGAACATCGTGAACATCACGGTCGGCGGCGGAATTTTCCGCTTGCCGGCCGCCGCCGCTGCCGCGCTCGGTCCGGCCGCCCCCGCGGCATACCTGGTTTGCGCGGCGGCCATGGCGCTCATCGTCCTGTGCTTCGCGGAGGCCGGAAGCCGCGTCTCTCTCACCGGCGGCTTGTACGCGTACGTCGAAGTCGCGTTTGGTCCGCTGGTCGGCTTTCTGTCCGGAGTGATGTTGTGGGCGGGGATCACCGCGGCGACTGCCGCCGTGTCGTCATTCTTCGCCGACGCGCTGGTCGCCCTCGTTCCGGCACTGGGCACGGGACACGGGCGGGCGGTGACGCTCGTCGTGATCCTCGTGGCGCTCGCGGCGCTCAACGTCGGCGGCGTGCGCGGGGCGAGCCGATTCAACGTGGTGATGACGGTGGCGAAGCTGCTTCCGCTCGCGCTTCTCGTCGTGGTCGGCTTCGCGTCCGTGAAGGCGCGGAACCTCGCGTGGCATACGACACCGGCGACGGGCGACGTTGCCCGCGCGTCGGCGGTGCTGATCTTCGCCTTCCTCGGCGTCGAGACGGCGCTCGTGCCGAGCGGCGAGGTGCGCGATTCGTCTAGGACGGTGCCGCGGGCGATCTTCATCGCCATGACCGCGGTGACGGTGCTTTATCTCGCGGTTCAGGTCGTCAGCCAGGGAATTCTTGGGCCGGCGCTCGCCGGCCAGAAGACTCCGCTCGCCGAAGCAGCGGCGGTCGTGCTGGGCGGACCGGGGCGAACGCTCATCCTCGTCGGCTCGGCGATCTCGATGTTTGGCTATGTGAGTGGGATGACCCTGGCCGTGCCGCGGATGCTTTTCGCTTTTGGCCGCGACCGGTTCCTGCCGGCGCCGCTCGCGTCGGTCCACGCCAGGTTCCGGACGCCGTACATCGCGATCGCCGTTCAGACGCTGGTCGTCATCGGCCTCGCCGTGAGCGGAAGCTTCGAGAAGCTCGCGATCGTCGCCAATGGGTCGATCTTGCTCGTCTACGCGGCGTGCTGCCTGGCGGTGATCGAGCTGCGCCGGCGAAAAATCCAGGAAGGGGGAACGCCCTTTCGCGTTCCGTTCGCCGCGGCGATTCCGGTGCTGGCGGTGCTCGTCATCGGCTGGCTGCTCACCAGTCTGACCGTCGGTGAGTGGAAGGCGTTACTCGTCGTGATCGGGGTCGCGGTCGTCGTGTACGTGGGGAGCCTCCCAGCGCGACGTTCGGCAACGCCGGCAGGAGCAGGGACGACGTGACGGATCCGCTGCTCACCTTCCGGGCCGAATTTCCGATCCTCGAGGGGACCACCTACCTGGTGTCGAACTCGCTCGGTGCCATGCCGCGCGGCGTGGCTGACCGGCTCGCCGAGTACGTGGATCAATGGGCGGAGCTCGGCGTGCGCGCCTGGGCTGGCGACGCCGGATGGTGGCAGATGCCCGTTGCGGTCGGGGACGAGATCGCGCCGCTGATCGGTGCCGGACCGGGCGAGATCGCGATGCTGCCGAACGTCACCATTGCCCAAACGGCGGTGCTTTCCGCCCTCGACTACACGGCTGGCCGCGACGCGATCGTGATGACGGAGCTGGATTTTCCGTCGGTGCGATACGTGTACGACGAATTGGCTACGCGGCTGGGTGCGCGGATCGTCGTGGTGCCGAGCGACGACGGAATCACGATCGACACGCAGCGACTGCTCAACGCGATCGACGAGCGAACGAAGCTCGTGGCGGTCTCGCACGTGCTCTTCCGCTCGGCGTTCATCATGGACGTGGCGGCGATCTGCCGGCGCGCGCACGAGATGGGAGCCCTCGTGTCGCTCGACGCGTTCCATTCGGTCGGGGTGATGCCGGTCGACGTCAAGGAGCTTGGCGTCGACTTCCTGGCTGGCGGAGTGCTCAAGTGGTTGTGCGGCGGCCCGGGCGGCGCGTTCCTGTACGCGTCGCCGGAAGGAACGGCCTCGCTGTCACCGTCGTTCACCGGCTGGCAAGCTCACGAGCATCCGTTCGCCTTCGACGGCGAGATGCGCTACGCGCACGGCGCGTGGCGCTGGCTCAACGGCACGCCGGCGATTCCGGCGCTCTTCGCGGCGATCGAAGGGCCGCGGCTGTTGCGTCGTGCGGGCATTCAACGGGTGCGCGACAAGAGCGTGCGGCAGACGTCGCGACTGATCGAGCTCGCCGACGCGCGCGGCTATCCGGTCACGGTGCCGCGCAACCCTGAGCAGCGTGGCGGCACCGTGGCGTTCGACGTTCCGCATGCGTACGGCGTCGCGCAGGCGCTGCTGGCCAACGACGTGATCGTGGACTACCGTCCGAATGCCGGTGTGCGTGTCGCTCCGCACTTCTACACGAGCGACGAAGAGCTCGAGCGCGCCGTGGAGACGATCGACGGCATTCTGCGCGACGGCGATTGGAAAAAATTCGACGAGAAACGGGGAGTCGTCACATGAAGCGATTGTTTCCGGCGTTTCCGGCGCTCGCAGCGCTGGCCTGCGCCGCGAGTCTCGGCGCGCAGACCGCGACGTCGTTCACGCACGCCGATACGTCGGCGCTGCATCGAACGCTCGACGCGATCGCGGCGGCGCACCACGGCGTGCTTGGCTACTCGGTGTTGAACCTGGACACCGGCGAACGGATGGCGTTGCGAGGCGACGAGACGTTTCCCACGGCGAGCCTGATCAAGGTTCCGATCCTCGTCACACTGTACGATCTCGCGGAGCAGAAAAAGCTGTCGCTCGACGACCCGCTCACGGTGCTCAAGATCGACCAGGTCCCCGGAAGCGGCGTGCTCCAGTTCATGCACCCGGGCATGAGCCTCAGTGTCCACGACGCGGCGGCGCTGATGATCATCCTGAGCGACAACACGGCGACGAACCTCATTCTCGACCGGATCGCCATCCGTCGCGTTTGGACGAAAATGGAAGCGCTCGGGCTTCCCCACAGCAAGGTGCACTCGAAGGTCTTTCTACGGCTGGCGAGCGTGGCGATGGACAGCTCGGCCAAGTACGGATTGGGTGTGAGCACGCCGAACGAGATGGCCCATCTCTTCGAGCTGCTGGCGCAGGGCAAGGCCGTGAGCCCGGCGGCCGACTCCGCCATGCTCGACATCCTGGCCAAAAATGCCGATGGCGACTCGATGCAGCGGACCCTCAACGGACTCAGCGTGCCCCACAAGACCGGCGCGACCGACTCCGTGCGGACCGAGTGCGCGCTTTTCCGTCTCCAGTCGCGTGTGGTCGCCTGCGGATTCACAAAGGAAAACACCGACACACGCTGGGTGGTGGACAACGAGGGGCAGGTGACCCTCGGCAAGATCGGGGCGGCGGTCGTCGCAGCTTGGCCCAAGAAGTAGCGAGCTGGCCCTCCAGCAACCGGCCTGTTTTTGTTGGCCCGTGCTATGCCTTTGACCTGACCAGGCGAAGGAGGAGAGGACCCGTGCCGTACCGACATTTATTGATGCTGTCGCTGATCGTGAGCCTGCCCACCGCTGCAGCGGCTCAGTTCACGACGTTCATTCCGCCACAGACAAAGGCTGCCGATTCGGCCAAGGCAGCGGTCGCCGCGCAAGCGGCCGCCCAGGCGGACACCTTACTCAGTACCCGCTTGACCAACCTCAAGACGTGGGTCGACTCCGCGGCGGGCGTCCCGGCCCCGCTTCCAGCGGTTCGAGACTCATTGGTAGCGAGGAATCCCAGTCCCGCAGCGATGGACACGATGTCTGCCAACGCGCCCGACACCGCGGCGTTGCGGCAGGGTCTCCGCGCGCCCGAGACAGCGAGCGATCTGCCGATGCTCGCGCTGATCGGCTCGGTGGCCTTGGGATTGGGCGTCCTTCTGCTGGGGGCTGGCGGAAATAGAAGGATGCGAACCGATGCGTAGACGCATCGGATTGTTGCTGTATGTCTTCGGTGGCCTGATGCTGTCGTTCGCGCTGGGACGGTACGGCGTAGGCAGAGCGAAGGCCGACCAGGCCCGGCAAGCGTGGGACGCTGCCGAGGGCAAAGCGACGGTCGCGCTCGCGAGATCGGTGGCGCTCCATCACGGGATGCGCGTGACGCCGGTCGACGGAGCACCGGTCGCCCGACTCGTGATTCCGAGTCTCGACCTCGACGAGATCGTCCTCGAGGGCGTCGACGCGGACGAGTTGAACGCGGAGCCTGGCCATCTGACCGGAACGGCGTACCCGGGCGAGCCTGGAAACGCCGTGATCTCGGCGCACCGCGATCGGCACTTCAATCATCTCGACGCGCTCGAGGTTGGCGATACCATCCTGACCGAGTCCGGAACCCATCAGGACACGTGGGTCGTGGTCGCCAAGCGCGTGGTCGGGAAGAACGAGCGCGCGTTGTTTCACACGACGGATCCGACGCTCACGCTCACGACCTGTTGGCCAATCCGATATCTCGGTCCGGCACCGGATCGGCTGATCGTCACGGCCAAGTCGATCACGAAGAAGCCGGCAAGGCTTGCCTCCGCCGGGAACTGAACCACACGACGAGCTTCGATGCCATCCCCCGTTCGCGTCACGACGCGTGTAGCGCGCGCTCTTCGCGACGGAGACGCGGTGGTGGCGCTCGAGAGCTCGGTACTCGCGCAAGGGCTTCCGGTCCCGCAGAACCGCGATGCCGCGATCCGAATGTTGGCGGCCGTTGCGAGCTCCGGTGCAGTCGCGGCGATCACGGCGGTGGTTGGCGGCTGTCCGACTGTCGGGCTGGAGGCCGACGAGCTCGAGCGCTTTCTGCGCCGCGACGGCGTACGCAAGGTGTCGGCGCGAGACGTACCGTCGGCCGTCGCCAGGTTGCAGGACGGCGCGACGACCGTTGCCGCGTCGCTCATGCTCGCCGCCTCGGTCGGCGTCGAGGTCTTCGCGACAGGCGGAATCGGCGGCGTGCACCGCGACGCGCCGTTCGACATATCGGCCGACCTCGCGGAGCTGGCGCGCACGCCGATGATCGTCGTTTGCGCGGGGGCCAAGTCGATTCTCGATCTCTCGGCGACCTGGGAGCGGCTGGAGAGCTTGGGCATCCCAGTGGTTGGCCATCGAACCGACGAGTTTCCGGGGTTTTTTTCCGCCGAAACCGGAATCGCGCTCGACACGCGGATGGACGACGTGGCGGACATCGTCGCGCTGTATCGCGCGCATCGAGCGCTTGGTCGAACCCAGTCCGTTCTCGTCGTGCAACCGCCGCCGCCAGGCGTTGCTTTGCCGCGAGCAAGCGTCGAGTCGGCGGTCGGCGAGGCTCAGTCGGACGCGCGCCGGGACGGGGTCAAAGGAGCGGCCGTGACGCCATACCTTCTTGCCGCCGTAAATCGTTTGACGAAAGGAGGTTCAATGGCGGCGAACCTGGCATTACTCGAGCAGAATGCCGCACTGGCGGGCGAGCTTGCAACGTTGTGTTGTGCGCGGCGGTAGCGCCTACGATCGCCGGGAAATTTTCGAGTCGCCGGGTTTTGTTTGCCATTGAACTTCGCGGTGTCACGATGGTAGTATAGACGTACCATCATGAGCTGGAGGCTTGCGGACGATGGCCACCCCGTTCCTGAGTTCTGAGGAGTACGACGAACGAGCGCACCAGTTGTACAACGACGGACAATACGACGAAGCGCTCAGCGTTCTTCGTGAAGGACTCACGCTCTATCCGAACTCGGTAGAGTTGCACGTAGGGATTGGTTACGCCCAGCTTGCGCGCGAGGAATACGCTTGGGCCCGCCGCTCCTTTGAGCAGGCCCTCGTTCTGGAGCCGGAGCATGAAGATGGACTTGCCGGCCTCGGCGAGACGCTGCTCAAGCTCGGTCAGGATGAAGCGGCCACGCGCTGCTTTCACCGCACACTCGAACTCGGTTACGCCGACGACGTCGATTTGATGCTGCAGGTCGGCCGTTCGTTGTTTCGCGAAGCGTCGCTTCGCGACCGGACCGAGTATTTCTCCACCGCCAAAGAATTTTTCGAGACGGCCGTGCAGCAGGTGCCCGAGTCGGCCGAAGCGGTTGCGTGCGTCGGTTACGCGCAGCACCGACTCGGTGAGGATGAGGCGGCGATCGGATCGCTGCGTCGATCGTTACAGCTCGATACCGATCATGCCGAGGCGCGCATCTACCTCGCCAACATTCTCTACGATCAGGGCGAGTACGAGGCCGCGCTGTACCACTTCGAGCGCACCGATCCGGACGATCACTGGGACGAGCTGGGAATCTGGCGTCTCATCGAGTTGAAGCGATCCCTCTATCATCTCGAGGAGAACGACCCCGAGCTCAAGCCGTGGGACGAACGGCTGTCCGAGCTCGCCGGCGACCTCGACGACGTCGACACCATGCTCATGGAGCTCGATGCGCGTTCCGGCGCGGATACTGCACCCGCCGCCGAAGCGGCTCGGGGTCAGCTCGAGCTCTTCGGCACGCTGCTTAGCTCGCTCGCCGAGCAGAAGCAGATGCCGGAGCACCAGATCATCGTGGTGTCAGACGGGACCGGATTCGATGGGTCCTGGGAGGAGATCGTGCGCCGGATGCGAGATGAGAAAGGGAATCCTTCCCATACGTTGCGCGAGTTCATGAGCAGCGTATCGCAGCACGGATTCCGTGAAACCGGAATTCGTATCCCGACCCACGACGCGGAGAGCTTCGTCCGCGGTAGCGCCGTAGCGGGGCTGCTCCGGATCGTTCGGTGACCGCCCCGGTACTGCGGGGCGCGCGCTTCGCTCTCGATGCGGCGCGCCCGGCCGTCGCGCGTCTGGACTCCGCGCGCGGCCCTGAGGACCTGGCGGCCGATCTGATCGAGACGTGGAGCGCGGTGGAAGCCGCGCTCCGTTCGCTCGTGGGCAGCAGCGTTCTCACCGGCCAGCCGTTGATCCGCGAAGCGCGTCAACGGCAGATGATCGACTTCGATCAGGCGAACGCGCTCGCCGCGTTTCAGGCCGTGCACGACCGCGTGCAGACGACAACCTATCTTCCGACCGAGGCCGACATCGGCGCGGCGCGCGCGGCATTTCTCAAGCTCGACAGCGCGCTCATGAGCGACGCTGGGGTTGCGCCGCCTCGCGCCGCGCCGGCGCCGCCGCCGCGTGAGGCGCCGCGGCTCGTCACCACGTCGCCGATCGTCGGCGAGACTCCACAGTCGATGCTCGTCGTCCCGCCGCGCCGCTTTCCGCCCTGGATGTTGGCGGCGGCGGGCGTGATCGTGATCGCTCTGGTGGCCGTGGGTGCATACTTCGCATTCGGCAATCGCGGCAGCTCGTCGCTCCAGGAGGGCGTCACCGCCTACACCAGCGGCCAGCGCGAGGTGGCGGCGAACGCGTTCAGCCGGGCAGTGCGCGAGACTCCCCGCGACCCGTTGCCGCACATCTATCTGGCGCGCATGGCGCGCGAAGTCGGTAACTTCTCGCTCGCATCGCAGGAGTTGCAGCTCGCCTTGCAGGCCGATCCGTCCAACGCGCTCGCGCTCCGCGAGATGGGCGCGGCCTTGTTGGCGCAAGGCAACTACGAGCTCGCCCGGCGATTCTACGTGCGCGCCGTGCAGGCGGACCCGACGGACAAGGTGGCGCAAGGCTATCTGGGCTGCACGCTCATGCGACTCGGACGGGTGCCGGAAGGGACTACGTTCCTGAATCGCGCGGGGCCGGGTCCGTGGACGAACTGCTCGCCGGCGGCGAACCCGAACGCGGGCGCGCTTCCCGGCCAGCCGCTCAACAATTCGATTCCGCGTCCCTAACCCGTCGTTGCTCGTGACAACGTCCGTACTTCCCGCGATCGATCCCGCGTCGGTCGTCCGCACGCGCCTCTCGAACGGCCTCACCGTTCTCATTCGCCGCGACCGATCGGCGCCCGTCGTGGCGATCGTCACCTACGTCAACACCGGCTACTTCGACGAGACCGACGACGTGGTCGGCATCGCGCACGTCCTCGAGCACATGTACTTCAAGGGGACGCCGACGCGCGGGGTCGGTGAGATCGCCAAGCAGACCAAAGCCGTGGGTGGCTACCTCAATGCGGCGACGATCTACGACCACACCAGCTACTACACTGTCCTGCCCTCGTCCGGCTTCTCGCAGGGGCTCGACGTGCAGGCAGACGCGTATGCCCGATCGCTGATCGACGCCGACGAGCTCGCGCGCGAGCTCGAGGTGATCATCCAGGAGGCGAAGCGAAAAGCCGACAACCCGGCCGCGGTCGCCACTGAGACGCTGTACGAGCTGTTGCACGACCGCCATCGCATCCGCCGCTGGCGCATCGGCCGCGAGCCCGGGTTGCGCGAGCTGACGCAAAAGGCGCTCATGGGCTTCTATCGCAACTTCTATCATCCGGGAAATACAATCCTCTCGATCGCCGGCGACGTGGATCCGGACGACGCATTGTTGGAGGTGCAGGAGAAATACGGCTCGATCCCGTCGGGTGAGCCGTCGCGCCGGCCGGGCCTCACCGAGGAAGGCGTTGCCGGATTCCGCTACCGCGAGTGGACCGGCGACATCGGGCAGACGCAGCTCGCGCTCGGGTGGCGCACGCCGGGCACGACGCATCCCGACACGCCGGCGCTCGATCTGCTCGCCACCGTGCTCGGCACCGGCCGTGCGTCCCGGTTATATCGTGCCGTGCGCGAGCGACGGCTCGCATCGTCGGTCAGCGCGTACAACTACACACCGACCGAGATCGGCGTCTTCGTCGTCCACGCCGAAACGCCGCCGTCGTCGACGCGCGACGCGGCGCGGGCCATCTGGGCGCAGCTTCGCGCCATTCGTGAAGGCGACGTCGCGGAGCTCGAGCTCGAGCGCGCGAGGCGAGTCTACGAATCGCGCTGGGTTCGCCGGTTGGAGGACATGGAAGGACAGGCGAACTATCTGGCCGAATGGGAGGCGCTGGGTGACTGGCGCATGGGCGACCGCTATCTCGAGCGTCTCCTGACGACGACACGCGACGACCTCGTCGCCGTCTCCGACCGATACCTCGATCCTGACAACACCGGGACGATCGTGTTTCGCCCCACGGCGAGCGAGCCGATCGCCGCCGATGCGAACGCGATGCGCGATCTGCTCGAGTCCAAGCCGCATCCGGCGTCACTGCCGGTGCCGGCGCCATATCAGGCGCATGTGATCGCCGTCGGTCCCGAGGCGGCGTTCGAGCGCGAGGAAGCAGGGGTGCGCGTCTACCGCACGGCGAACGGCGTACCCATCCTCGTGCGTCGCAAGCCCGGCGCGCTGCTCGTCCACTGCGGTATCTACGTGCTCGGCGGCGTGACGGAGGAAGATCCCTCGCTCGCCGGTCTCACGATGCTGATGACGCGCACCGCGCTCAAAGGCACCGCGACGCGTTCCGGGTTGCAGATCGCCGAGGAAGGCGAGATGCTCGGCGGCAGCGTGAGCGCGACGTCGGGCACGGAGAGCTTCGGCTGGTCGATCTCCGTGCCGGCGCAGTTCGCCGCCGCGGCGGTCGAGCTGCTCGCCGACGTGGTGGAGCACCCGACGATGAGCGACGAAGCGCTGGAGACCGAGCGTACCGTGGCGATCGCGGATGTCGCGGCGCTTCGCGACGACATGTATCGCTACCCGATGCGGCTCGCCGGGCAGACGGCGTTCGCGGGACATCCGTACGGAACCCCCGTCAGCGGCACCGATGTCACGTTGCGCCGGATCGACCGGGACGCAGTTCGCCGCTGGCACGCGGAGCACGCGTTGCATTCGACGGCCGTGGTCGCGCTCGTCGGCGACGCCGAGCCCGACGAGCTCGCGGCACTGGCGTCGCGCGCGTTCGGCGAGTTGCGATATGCAGAGCCGCGCCCGGTGGCGGCGCCGCGGTGGCCGGCGTCGGCGGCGACGACGGTCGAATCGCGCGATCGGGCGCAGACGGCACTCACGCTGCTGTTCCCCGGCCCGACGCGCGACGACGAGGCGCGCTTCTCGACGGCGATGATCACCAGCGTGGCGAGCGGTCTCGGCGGCCGCTTCTTCGAGGAGCTGCGCGACAAGCGCTCGCTGTGCTACACGGTGAACGCATTCGCGTCAGCGCGCCAACGCGCGGGCACGGTGGGCGCGTATATCGCGACGTCGCCCGAGCAGGAATCGCTCGCCCGCGACGGACTCCTGGCGGAGTTTCGCCGCCTTCGCGAGGAGCCGGTGAGCGCCGAGGAGCTCGAGCGGGCGCAGACGTACGCGATCGGGACGCACGCGATTCGCCAGCAGAGCGGCGGGGCGGTGCTGGCGGATCTCGTCGAGGCTTTCCTGTGCGGAACGCTGCATGATCTCGCCGACTTCGAGGAGCACGTGCGGGCGGTGACGGTGGAGTCGATGCAGCGAGTCGCGGCGACGTACTTCGATCCGACGCGGCGCGTGGAAGGAATCGTGCGCGGGGTGGGGAAGAACGTCTGATCCATGGTGGGGCGGGCAGGCGTCTCGTCTTGTTCATCCGAAGGGCACTCGCGGAACCCACGGAACCGGCTGGTCCGAACGGTCTGATTGCAAAGGAAATAGGGTCAGACTCTATTTCGCTCTCCGTTTGGCGAAATGGAGTCTGACCCTATTAGTGAGCTCCTCCGCGTCTCCCCGTCCCTGCGGTTCAGTAGGTCTGTAGTTCAGTGTTTCAACGCGAATCACATCACCGATATCAGGTGCTTCGATCGTCGAGTCTACCGGCGGCTGTCGGTTAGGCGGTCTCCCTCGCCAATTTCTGTCTAGCCCGGTCGACCACTTTGGTGTACAATGGATCCGCACGTTCCCTCCCGTCCATTCGAGGATCGATCCATGAAGCGTTTCTCCCGGCGCCGGATGCCGTTGGTGCTCATCGCGCTGGCTCTCGTCACCGCGCCCGCCGGGCCAACCGCGGCGCTCCAGAGCCAGCAAAGCGCGAACGCGGCGCAGCAGGTCCCGGCGTTCGACAAGACGGACGTCATGGTTCCGATGCGCGACGGCGTCAAACTGCACACGACGATCTTCGTACCCAAGGGATTCACCGAGGCGTTGCCGTTCCTCTTCATCCGCACGCCCTACGGCATCGACGGCGCTGAGCGCAACTTCAACGGCCCGTTCAGCGAGCTGGCGCGAGACGGATACATCTTCGTGTTCCAGGACATCCGCGGCCGCTACAAGTCGGAAGGGCAGTTCGTCATGCTGCGCCAGATGCGCAACAAGAAAGACCCGAAAGCCATCGATGAGAGCACCGACACCTACGACACGATCGATTGGCTGCTGAAGAACGTCCCGCGCAACAACGGCAAGGTCGGCATGTTCGGCGTGTCGTATCCGGGCTGGCTCACCGTCGTGGCGATGCTCGATCCGCATCCCGCGCTCAAGGCGGTGTCGCCGCAAGCGTCGCCGGCCGACATGTTCATCGGCGACGACTTCCACCACAATGGCGCCTTCCGCCTGAGCTACGGGTTCGAGTACGCCGTGATGATGGAGTCGAGCAAGGAGCGCGAGCCCTTCACCTTCGCCGACTCCGACACGTACGACTGGTACCTCAAGCTCGGATCGCTCGCCCACGTGAACGAGAAATATCTGCACGGAGCCATTCCGAGCTGGAACGATTTCGCGACGCATGCGAGCTTCGACTCGTTTTGGCAGCGCCAGGCCGTGGCGCCCTACGTGGATCGCGTGACCGTGCCGACGCTGAGCGTCGCGGGCTGGTGGGATCAGGAGGATTTCTACGGACCGATCCGCATCTACGAGCTACTCGAGAAATACGACACCAAGCACCTGAACTACCTCGTCGTCGGTCCGTGGAACCACGGCGGATGGGCTGGCGCAAGCGGCGAAAAGCTCGGGAACGTCGACTTCGGCAGCGCGACGTCTCAAGAATTCCGTCGCGACATCCAGGCGCCGTGGTTCGCCTACTGGCTCAAGGGCAAGGGCACACTGAATCTTCCCGAGGCGACGACCTTCGAGGGCGGCTCGAACACCTGGGAACGGCGCGACGCCTGGCCGCTCCGCACGAACGTCACGCCGCAACGACTCTACTTTCACGCGAACCACGAGCTCTCGTTCGCGCCCCCCGCCGAGCACTCGCCCGACGCCTTCGACGCCTACCGGTCGGATCCGGCGAACCCCGTCCCGTATCGCGCCCGCCCAATCCGGCCGACGTGGGGCCCGGGATCGACCTGGTCGCGGTGGCTGGTCGACGATCAGCGTTTCCTAAACGACCGGAAAGATGTCGTGAGCTGGACCACGGCTCCCCTGGCGAGCGACGTCGTGATCGCCGGCGACATCGCCGCGCATCTGCGCGCATCGACCAGCGGCTCCGACGCCGACTGGGTCGTGAAGCTCATTGACGTATACCCAGACACCGGCGCGTCCGACCCCAAGCTGAACGGCTACGAGCTCATGGTCGCGAACGACGTCCTGCGCGGCCGCTTCCGCAAGAGCTTCGAGCATCCCCAGGCCATCACGCCGAATCACGTCGACGAGTACGTCGTCGACCTGCACACGCAGGACTACCGGTTCCGCAAAGGCCACCGCATCATGGTGGAGGTACAGAGCTCGTGGTTCCCGTTGATCGATCGCAACCCCCAGACATTCGTGCCGAACATCTTTGACGCGAAAGATTCCGACTTCAAGGCGGCGACGCATCGCATTTTCCGATCGGCGGACGCGCCGTCCTACGTGCAGGTCTCCGTGGTGGGCGGCCATGCGAACTAACGCACGCGTCGCGGCGATTGCCGCCTGCCTCGCTCTGCCGGCGTTCGCAGTCAGACAATCCGGCGCGCAATCCAGCGCGCATTCCAATGCGCATTCCAATGCGAAGGCGCAGGCCGTCGACTGGCGCGCATTCGACAAATACGTCGATCAGGCCGCGCGTGACTGGCACGTGCCGGCGCTGGCGATCGCCGTCGTCAAGGACGATTCGCTGGTGTTCGCCAAAGGGTATGGCGTGATCGAGATCGGAAAGCCGGCGCGCGCGGACGAGCACACGCGCTTCGCCATCGGGTCCACCACCAAAGCGATGACCTCGGCGGCGCTCGGCATGCTCGTCGACGAGGGCAAGCTGCATTGGGACGATCGCGTCATCGATCTGCTGCCGGACTTCCGGCTGTACGATCCGTACGTCACGCGCGAGCTGACGGTTCGCGATCTGTTGACGCACCGCACCGGCCTGCCGGGCACGGACCTGCTGTGGGTGGGGCCGTGGACCTACACGATGCCGGAGATGATTCACCGCCTTCGCTACGTGAAGCCGGCGTCGTCGTTCCGCTCGGAGTGGGAATATCAAAACGTCGTGTACGCCATCGCTGGTACGCTGGTGGAGCGGCTGTCGGGCATGCCATGGGAGACGTTCGTTCGAACCCGCATCTTCACGCCGCTCGGAATGAGCGAGACGGAGCCGCTGGTATCGGCGATCATGGGCAAGCCGAACGTTGCCGTACCGCACGCCGAGCGCAACGATACGGTGCGCGTGGTACCAGTTCGAAGCACCGATGCAATTGCGCCGGCTGGCTCGGTGTGGTCGAGCGTGGCAGATATGTCGAAGTGGATGCGGTTCGTTCTCGACAGCGGCCGCGTCGGATCGCAGCGGTTGTTGAAGCCGGAGACGTTCCGCGAGATCATCGCGCCGCAAATCCGTGCGCCGATGGAGGAGTATCCGGCGCTGCGGCTCGCGAAGCCCGACTTCTTCAGCTACGGATTCGGCTGGTTCATCCAGGACTACCGCGGTCAAGCCGTCTGGATGCACACGGGCAGCATCGACGGCATGTGCGCCATCATCGGTCTTATTCCCGAGCAGCGGCTGGGTGTGTACGTGCTCGAGAATCTCGATCACGCCGAGCTGCGGCACGCGCTCATGTACAGCGTGTTCGACCTGTACAGCGGTGGAGAGTCGCGCGACTGGAGCCGCGACCTCCACGAGCTGTTCGCGACACTCGCCCGGCCCGCGCGCGCGCCGGCGTCGGAGCGGCCGGTCGTCGCGACGCATCCGTCGCTGCCGCTCGATCGGTACGCCGGCACATACGTCGACTCGACGTACGGCTCTATCGAGGTGACGCTGTCCAATGGCGGGCTCGAGATGCAGGCCGGCAACGTGCCGGCGCAACGACTCGAGCCGGTGCAGTACGAGACGTTTCGCACGTCGAGCGCCGGCGCGCCGCGCCAATCGATGACGCTCACGTTCGTCCCCGACGGCGCCGGCGGCGTCTCCGCGGTGCGATTCTACGGCATCCCGTTCGCGCGCGTGCGGTCGCCAGGCCGCCGCTGACCCATGCCGAGCAATAGGAGTAATAGGGCCAGACCCTCATTACTGTTTCTGCTATACGGTATCGCCGGCATGGCCGCCGCTGCCGGCGCGCAGGACTCGGTCGCGGCGCAGGGTCGATACGCCGGCGTCGCACGCGCGCTCACGCAGCTCGTCGAGCACGAACGAGCAGAGAAGGGAATTCCCGCGATTTCCGTGTCGTTGGTCGACGGGCATCACGTCGCGTGGGCGCGCGGATTCGGCTGGGCGGATTCCGCCGCCGGCGTGCGGGCGAGCGCGTCGACTGTATATCGCGTGGGATCCGTCTCCAAGCTGTTCACCGACGTGGGCATCATGCGGCTCGTCGAGCGGCGCGCGCTCGACCTCGACGCACCGATCCAGCGCTACCTGCCTGACTTTCACCCGAAGAATCCGTTCGGCGGCGAGATCACGATTCGCGAGCTCACGTCGCATCGCGCCGGACTCACCCGCGAGCCGCCGATCGGCAACTACTTCGACGACAGCGCGCGAACGCTCGCCGCGACGGTCGCGAGCCTGAACGGCACCTCGCTCGTCTACAAACCGGGCACGCACACCAAATACTCGAACGCCGGCATCGCGGTGCTCGGTTACGTGCTCGAGCGGACGCAGCACGAATCGTTCTATCCATATCTCGAGCGCGCCGTGCTCACGCCGATGGGGCTCGACCACAGCGCCTTCGAGCCGCTGCCCGAGCTCCGCGCTCATTTGGCCAAGGCGAGCATGTGGACGCTCGACGGCCGGCGCTTCGACGCGCCGACCTTTCAGCTCGGCATGGGTCCGTGCGGCAGCATGTACAGCACCGTGCTCGACCTCGGCCGATTCGTGGAGATCCTCCTTGCACACGGCGTGACGCCGGAAGGCAAGCGTGTCCTCTCGGCGGCCACGCTCGACTCGATGTGGACGCCGCAATTCGCCGCGCGCGGAGCGACGAGCGGCTATGGCATCGGCTTCAACGTCGGCCGCCTCGATGGCCATCGCACGATCGGGCATGACGGCGCGATCTACGGATTCGCGACCGCCGTGCTCGCGCTGCCCGACGACTCGCTCGGCGTCGTCGTGACGGCGACGCTCGACGGTGTCAACGCGGTCACCGATCACATCGCGCAGGCGGCGGTCGCGCTACTGCTGAACGCGCGGCAGGGAACGCCCCTCGCCGCGCTCGATACGACGTCGGCGCTCGCGCCTCGCCGCGCGCTCGCGGTGATGGGGCGCTACTCGAACGCCAAGACCTCGATCGATCTGGACGAGTACGAGGGCCGGCTGTTTGCGACGCCGGTGAACGGCGGCTCGCGCGCGGAACTTCGCGCGGCCGCGGACGGTGCAGGACAGGATCTGGTCGTCGACGATCCGCTCTCGTACGGCCAGCGCCTCCGCGTGCTCGGCGGCGGGCGCATCGTCGTCGGGCGCGACACGCTCAGCCGCTTGCCGACGCCGGGCTCGAACATCGTGCCGATCGCCGAAGCGGAGCCGGCGGCGGCGAATGCGGAGTACGCTCCGCTGATCGGCGAATACGGTTGGGATCACGACGTGCTGTACATTCGCGAAAAAGACGGACGACTCAACGCCGTGATCGAGTGGTTCTTCGAGTATCCGCTCGAGCGCGTGTCGCGCGACGTCTATCGCTTTCCGAAGTCCGGGCTGTACGACGGCCAGGAGGTCGTGTTTCATCGCGATGCGGCGGGGAAGGCGACGTCGGCGACGGTTGCCACTGTCCTGTTCACGCGACGTCCGCTCCCGGGCGACGACGATCGCGTCAACTTCCGCATCACACCCGTGCGCCCGCCGGCCGAGCTGCGCAAGGAGGCGCTGGCCGCGAACCCACCCAAGGAGCCGCCGGCGCGAAAGCAATCGGATCTCGTCGAGCTGCGCAGTCTCGATTCCACGATCAAGTACGACATCCGGTACGCGACCTCGAACAACTTCATGGGGACGCCGTTCTACACGTCGGCGCACGCGTTCATGCAGCGGCCGGCCGCCCAAGCGGTCGTGCGGGCCGCGGCCGAGCTGCGCAAGCTCGGTTATGGACTACTCATTCACGATTCGTATCGCCCCTGGTACGTGACGAAGATGTTCTGGGACGGCACGCCGCCCGACAAGCACGTGTTCGTTGCCGATCCGTCGCAGGGGTCGCGCCACAATCGCGGGTGCGCGGTGGATCTCACGCTGTACGATCTCAAGACGGGCGCACCAATTCGGATGACGGGCGGATACGACGAGATGACGGACCGGTCGTATCCGCTGTATCCGGGCGGCACGACGCTACAGCGCTGGCATCGCGATCTTCTGCGCCACGCCATGGAGGCGCAGGGATTCAACGTCTACGAAGCGGAGTGGTGGCACTTCGACTACAAGGACTGGCGAAGCTATCCGATCGGCAATCTCACGTTCGAGCAGTTGGCGCGATCGCGTTCATCGTAGCTGAAGTTTGGCGAGCGTCACGCCGATCGTATCCGCGACGCGGTCGACCGACGCCTGCGGCACCGTCCAGTTGTTGCACAGGATGCTGAACTCGAGCAGGCGGCCGTCGGCGGTGCGCACGTAGCCTGACAGCGAGCGGACCATGCCGAGCGTTCCGGTTTTGGCGTGCAGGTTTCCTTCGGCCGGCGTGCCCCGCATGCGCGTACGAATCGTGCCGTCGACGCCTGCGATGGGCAGCGACTGGAAGAAGAGATCGAAGTTCGGCGAGCGGCGCATGACGTCGAGGACGTCGACGATGGTCTCGGGCGAGACGAGGTCTTCGCGCGACAGACCGCTCCCGTCGCGCACGACGTATCCGTCGGCAGGAATCTTCCACTCGGTGAACTGCCGCGCGATCACCTGGCGCGCGCTGTCGGCGGTGCCGACGCCCGTGCGCTCCAGCCCGATCGTCCGCAGAAACGCTTCGGCGATCTGATTCTGCGACGGCTTGAGAATCATGGGCAAGATGTCGCGGAGCGGGACGGACACCATGGTGAGCAGCGAATCGGTGTGTTCGCCACCCTGCTGCATGGCTCCGGCGTCGGCGGCCGCGGAGTGTCCGTCCACGATGATGCCGCGGTCGTGCAGTGCCTCGGTGAGCGCCGCCACGTAGGCCGCGTCGGGATCATGTTGGGCCAGCGTGACGTTCGCGCTGTCGCCGAGCGCGATCTCGCCGCGCACGATGACCGTCGACGTCAGCGTATCGTGGTATGCCGACACTCGTGGACCGCGAAGCCCGCCGCGACCGCCGCCGCGTTCGTTACGCGCGCCGGCCGTCGTGTCGCGCGGTACGGTCACGGCTAACACGCGCACGGCCGGATAAGTCTTCGCCGGCCTCGTCTCCACGATCGCCAGATCGCCCACCTGAGCGCCCGACCGAACGTGCAGGTTGCTCAATCCCTCATTGAACAGCAGCTCGTCGACGCCGGCGAACGACGCGCCATCGAGGCTGCTCCAGGGCCAGCCCGCGCCGGCTACCGGACCCGGGAACGCGTTGCCCGCGGCAACGACGCTGCCCGTGATGTGTCGAATGCCGCGCTGCAACAGTGAGTCGGCGATCTCGCGCAGCGGCGCCATCGCGTCGCCTTTCATATGAGTGCTCGTCGTGGGATCGCCCCGACCGATGACCGCGAGGTCGCCGTTCAGGACGCCGTCGGACGAAACCGAGCCGCGCGCGCCGATGACGGTGCGATATCGGAAGTCCGGCCCGAGCTGCTCGAGCATTACCGATGTCGTGACGAGCTTCTGATTCGACGCGGGGATGAAGAGCTTCGTGGCGTTGTGCGCGTACAGTGTGTCGTGCGCGAGCGGATCGACGATCAAGATTCCCCAGTTCGCGCTCCGGAACTCGGTAGCGTTCACCATCGAATCGATCGAGCGTCCGAGGACGGCTCGTGCGGCGCGCGCGCCGGATGCGGAGGTCGGTCCACTCGACGGATGCAGCGTGGCGCACGCGCATAGGATCACGGGAAGCAGTAGCGAACGCCCCGTTGCTCTCATCGCAGCTCCTTTGGGTCGTTGATGATGTGGAGGTGCGGCGAATCCCGCCGCGGCGCTGACCGTCGAGGGCGTCGCCGTACCGCCGTAGCGGCGCGGGGACGGGCCTTCGCCCGTCCCCGCGCGCATATCACGTGTTTGAGGTAATCAGGAGCCTGTGGTGCTTGCAACGAAGTTCGGTCCGAGGCTCGGGTTGTTGTACTTCTCGATATCCGGCAATGGCAGGCAGGTGGTATTGCCATACGTACCGCCGCCCACGGGGAAGCTGGCACCCACCGCGGGATTGAACGGAATCTGGAAGCGCTCGATGTCGTAGTTCCGGAATCCCTCGAGGAACAGCACGCGCTGCCGCTCGCTGATCACCAGATTCTTGATGGAGGCGGCATCGGTGGGACCGGTGTACGGCTTGAGACCGACGGTGGCGCGCATGGCGTTGATGATCGATACGGCCTGCGCACCGCCCTGGACCTCGGCGATGATCAACTGCGCTTCCTCGTAGCGCGCCATCGGAACGGGCGCTGCATCGCCGCCGATGTACTTGTTCGCCGTGTAGATGATCGTCTGATTGTTGTTCGCCGACCGCGTGCCCGCGAGCTGCGTGGCCGACCGGGGATCGATCTCGCCGTTCTCCGTGGTGAGGTTCTGCGACCACGACGGAATGGAGTAAAAGCCGTACTGCTTGGTCACGGCGTACACGCGGTTGTAGAGTCGAAGGGCGGTCCCGGAGTTGCTCGAGTTGAGCACGAAACCCGCCGGAACCAACTGCGCGTCGGCGGCCGCGCCGGCCGTATTGCCTTGATAAAGGCGAACGCGTGCGCGCCCCACGTAGGCGGCAAAGCGGATGCTGTCGGCACCGGCCCCTTGAGCGTTGGCGATGGCGTCGGTGAACCGCTTCTCGGCGAGAGCGAACATCCCCTTCTGGTTCACTGCCGGTCCGTTGTCGAATGCCGCCTGGCACATCGACATTCCCATGAACGCGTAGCTGAAGCCGGCGTACAAGTCTGCCGCTGCCAGGAGCCCGCTGCGCCCGGGCACCTGCGCGTCCGTCCATGTCGTGAGGTTGGCGATCGCATGGTCCGCATCGAAACGCGCCGTCGACATCGGGAGGTAGATTCCCGGTGCTTGGGTGGCCGCGCAGCCAGCGGTACCGTAGATGCCGTTGGTCAGGGCGTTGGCGGTGCGCCGGGCATAGTCCCACTGGGCGGCGCCGAGCTGCGCGTCGTTCATTTCGCCCGCGATGAGCGCCTCGACGACGATGGCGGACCCGAGCGCGCACTGGTAGTCACCGACCATGCTGTTGATCATCAGCACGGCGTTCGACGGGTCATCAAGAGTGCTCACCGGCACCGCGTTCGGCGTGGTCACGTCGAGTAGCCGGTTGGTGTCGCAGGCGGCCAGCAGTGCGGCCGCGACCACCAGGCCGGCAAGCGATGAGGCGACCCTCCGCCCCACGCGGCGCCCGGCGCGGCGGCCCAATGGCTCGATATCGTGTATGAGTCTCATGGTGCTCAGTAGCTCAGGTGGAAGGTCATCACATACGTGAAGAGCTGCGGCAGCTCTGCCTGGTCGGTGGCCGCGGGAACGCCGGCGACGAACTGACTCTCGGGATCCAGACCCGTGTATGGCGTCCAGGTGGCGAGGTTGCGCGCGGACGCTGTGACGGTCAGGCCACGGGCACCAACGCGCGAGGCGACCCGCGACGGCGCGTCGTATGACAGCGACAGCTCACGGAATTTCATGTACCGCGCGTTGTTGATCGTGAAGTCGCGCAGCGGACCGCCACTGAAGTATTGGGCGAGCAGCTTCGGGTCCGTGTGCTGAGGCTGGACATACTCCAGGCAGGTGTGGAAGAGCTGGCAGCGAATCCGGATGTTGTTGTCCAGGCGACGATAGCCCGATTCGGCGTCGAGCATCGCATACAGCCGGAAGTTGGTGAAGAAGCGCAGTGTGCTCGACCAGGAGCCCTCGAAGGTGGGGGTCGAGTGGCCGATGAACACCTTCGGCGCGATCACGCTGCCGCTCGAGTTGTAGCACGGCGTCGCGCCACCCTTGCCGTTGTCGCAGTACACGTTCGACTTGGCAATCGTCACCTTGTTGGTGGTCGCGTCATACGCCGCAGAATCGACGCGCACCACCCGCTGGGTGAACCAGTCGAAGGGCGAGTACCCGACGCGGTGCTGGTAGAAGCCGAGATCGATGAGAGTATCCGTTCCGTTCAGGCGCCCGATCTTGGCCGATTGGGTCGCCAGGTTGAGGGTCATGTCCCAGCCATAACTCTTGCGGTTGAGGACCTGCGCCTTGAACTGGGCTTCGATGCCCTGCTTGGTGATCTCACCGGCATTGAAGTACTCACTCTGTGCACCAAAGCCGGTGCCCGGCGCGACGGCTCGCGAGAGAATGGCGTCCTTCGAATCGTCGTGGAAGTACGTGAAGTCGATGCCGAATCGATCATTGAAGATTCCGCTTTCGAACCCCAGCTCGCTGCCCAGGACGCGCTCCGGCTTGAGATCCGGATTCCCGAGGAAGTTCGGCGTGAGAATGCCGGCGTTGTTGGGGCCGACGGCCGGGGCCAGGGTCCGGAGGGCGGTGTTCAGCGCAGGCTGTTGGCCGGAGCCGCCGAACGCCCCGCGGAGCCGCAAGCTATTGAGCCATGACGGAAGGTGCCGCTGAATCGCCGGTTCATCGCTCACGACGTACGAGGCGCTCAGCTTGGGGTAGGTCACCCAGTGGACCTGACTACCGAAGGCGCTGTTGTTGTCCACGCGGACCGCGCCGGTGAGGTAGAGGCGCTCGCTGAACGCGAACTCCTGCTGTCCGAAGAATCCGAACGTGTTGTTCTGGGTCCAGTTGTCGAATGACGGCTGAATCGTTCCGGCCGAGCCGATCGTTCGGAGACCCGGCGCCGGGAAGTAATCGCCCTCGCCACTGATGTACGTATCGGCGTGCGTGTAGTACTGCACGCCCCCCGTCGTCTTGGACGTCCAAGCCCGCGGCAGACTGAAATGCACCGACCCGTTGTAGTCGTACGTGTTGTACGTGGCCTGATGCTGTTGGTTGTAGCGGTACCCCTTGGCCGACGCGCCCCAGAAATTGGCCAGCGTGTCGTTGGTGAGGTAGGGCACGTACTCGACGTTGCCTTCCTGGTTCACGTCGGTACCGATCGCCAGCCTGTTGGAGAACCATGGGAATGGGTTGTAGCTGATCGTGGCGCTCGCCGTGATACGGTTGAGATCCTGCCAGTCCTGCTCCACGCCGTCGGCCTTTGGCGGCGTGCCATTGAATCCCTGGACCCACGTGCACGGGATGTCTCCGGCCGCGCAGAACTGCGGCAGGTTCGCGGGATTAGAGTACTCTGAATCCCACATCAATCCGCCGCAGCCGGCTTCGCAACTGAGCTTCGTGCGGCCGGTGACGTAGCCGAAGCTCGTCTGGACATCGACTCTCTCGCTCGGCGTAATGCTGAGATTGGTGCGGAAGCTGCTCTTCCGCTGCTCGTTGGTCGGATCGACGCCCTGGTCGGCGTTGAAGCTGCCGCTGGCGAAGAAGCGCAGCGGACCGCTGCCGCCGCTCACGTTGGCGTCGTAGTCGGTGATGCGCCCGTTACGGAAGATGGGCGTGCCGAGCGAATCTTCGCGCCGGACGGTATTGAGGCCGAGCAGCGGGCCGGTGCCGTTCGGAACGCAAGAGGTCGCGCTCGCGATGTGGCACCAGTTCGTGGCGATGCGTCCGGCGGCGTTCTGAAACACGTTGTTCCCGCCGCGAACGGTGAACTGATAGCTCGTTTGGCCCGCGGCTCCCTTCTTCGTGATGATGTTGATCACGCCGCGCGCCGCTTCGGTGCCGTACAGCGTCGCGGCCGCCGGCCCCTTCAGGACCTCGATGCTCTCGATCTGATCGGGGTCGAAGTCGTTGAGCCGGGAGATGACGCCGGAGCTGAACGCCTGGATGCTGATGCCGGTGCTCGTCTGGTTGTCGACGCGGACGCCGTCGACGTAGATGAGCGGGTCGGCGTTGAGCGAGAAGCTGCCGATGCCGCGAATGCGAACCCGCGCGCCCGCACCGACCATGCCGGTGCCCGGAAGTATCTGGACGCCGGCTGCCCGGCCGTTGAGAAGCGCGTCGACGGACGGCACCGCTTCCTTCGCGGTGACGTCGGCCACGTTCACCTGCGCGACCGACGTACCCAAGGCGCGCTTCTGCTCACCGCCGGCAGTGCCGGTGACGACCACCTGATTCAGCTCGACGGCGCGCGACGACAGCATGATGCTGACGTTCGTTGCGCCGACCTGAACGACCTGCGACGTGGGACGGTAGCCGAGGAGACGCGCGTTGAGCGTCACGCTGGTTCCGGCAACCCCGGTGATGCGGAAGTGGCCGTTGGCGTCGGTCACGGCACCTTTGCCGACTTGACCCTGCACGCTGATCTGAGCGCCGGGGATGGGACGCTGGGCGCCTTCCTCCCGCACAGTGCCGCCGATGGTACCCTCCTGGGCGAGCGCGGCGCCGGGAGCGGCAGCGAGAAGCGCCACGACGACGAGCGGAACGAGGCGCGGTAGCCAACGCCGCGCCGCTGAAACGGTGCGCCTCGCTCGACCGAGGCGTGCGGCTGAGGGAATGAGTGTTGTGACCCTCGTGAGTCTTGCTTGCATTATTTGCTCTCCTCTGCTGCCTCCGAACTCGGCATCGGAACGTGATGGAACAGCGGTCCTCAGGGATGCCAACAATGAAGTCCGGCGTCGAGGCTCGCAAGACGGTGCACCAGTATGGTGTCCCACTTCGGGGGACGGCATTGCCAATCACGCGCGCGCCCATCAGGTTCGAGCAACCACCATTCGTCGCCGTCCCCGGAGGACTCGTGCGCTGCCCCCCACGCCTCGCTCGACTACACTGCCGTGACGCCACCGTGGCGCGTGATATAACTGCGCTGCTCGGCGCCGTCGTCACAATGCTTTACATGTGCAGTGTCTCCCACGCCTGCCTTCCCGGCAACTTTCCATGCGTCATTCGCTAATTCTGATCCTGACCAGCGCCGCGGCGTGCGCCTCGGGCGGCGGGCAGTCCGGCGCACCATCGCCGAAGCCGGAACCCGCGCGACCCCTGCAACAACAGTCACGCGCGCCGAGTGACACTGGCCTCTACGACGTGGTCATTCGCAACGGACGTGTGCTCGACGGCGAGGGGAATCCTTGGATCCGGGCCGACGTCGGCATTCGCGACGGCCGCTTCGCCAAAATTGGAAGGATCACCGCGCACGGGAAGAAGGAGATCGACGCCACCGGCAAGTACGTGAGTCCCGGGTGGATCGACATGATGGACCAATCGGGGTCGGTGTTGCCGCGCAACGGACTCGCCGAGAACAAGCTGCAGGAAGGCGTGACGACGGCGATCGGCGGCGAGGGCGGCACGCCGGTGCCGGCGGCGCGGGTCGGCGAGTACCTGGCCAATCTCGAGAAGCGCGGCATCAGCATCAACTTCGGCAGCTATTTCAGCGAGACGCAGGCGCGCGAGGCAGTGCTCGGACAATCCGCGCGCGCGCCGAACGCCGCGGAGCTCGCGCGCATGCGGGCGATCATGGACACCGCGATGCGCGGCGGCGCCATGGGCATGACGACGGCGCTCATCTACCCGCCATCCAGCTACAGCACGACGGACGAGCTCGTGGAAGTCGCCAAGGCGGCCGCGGCGTACGGCGGCGTCTACGCGAGCCACATGCGCGACGAAGGACAGGGCATCATCGGGGCGATCAAGGAGCTGATCACGATCAGCGATCGTGCCGGATTACCGGCGGAGATCTTTCATCTCAAGGTCGCCTACAAGCCGGGATGGGGCGTGTTGATGGATTCCGTTCGGCAGGTCGTGGACGGCGCACGAGCTCGCGGCCTGGACATCGCCGCCGACATGTACGTCTACACGGCCGGCGGCACGGGGCTCGAGGCGACGATCCCGAGTTGGGCGCACGAAGGCGGCGGCGACTCGCTCAAGGCGCGATTGGCGAATCCTCAGATTCGTGCTCGGCTCAAACACGAGTTGACGACAGGGTCGCCCGGCTGGTGGAACATCGTCGAAGCGTCGGGCGGATGGAACGGCATCGTGCTCGTCAACGCGCGGAATCCGGACAACGCGAAATACGAGCAGAAGACCATCGCGCAGATCGCGAACGAGACGGGCAAGGATCCGGCCGACGCGGCCTGGGACCTGGTCGCGCAAGGCCACGGCCGCGTCATGGCGATCTATCACATGATGGGCGAGCCGGACATCGAGACGGCGCTACGCTTTCCGTGGACGAGCATCGGGAGCGACGCGGGCGCCGTGGAGCAAATCGGCGTGCCCGACGAGACCGGTCTCCCGCACCCGCGCAGCTTCGGCAACTTCCCTCGTGTGATCGCCAAGTACGTGAAGCAGGAGCACGTGCTCACGCTGCCGGAAGCGATCCGCAAGATGACCGGCTGGCCGGCGACGCGCATGCGCCTGGCGAACCGCGGAACGATCGCCGTCGGCAACTGGGCCGACGTCACCATCTTCGATCTCGACTCGCTGCAGGATCGTGCCACCTACGAGAAGCCGATGGAATTTCCGTCCGGCATCGAATGGGTGCTCGTCAACGGCGTCGTGACGATCGATCACGGCAAACATACCGGGGCGAAGGCCGGACGTGCCTTGCGCGGCCCAGGAGCAATTCAATGATCTCCAATAGCCGGCGCGCGGGGCTCATCGCGGCCGTCGCGCTCGCGGCGGTGCGCACGCTCCCCGCACAGGACCACACGCTGACGGCAAAGATCGCCGAGATCAACGCCCGGCCCGAGTTCGTCCACGCGACGTTCGGCGTTGCGGCGTATGACCTCGACGCGAAGAAAATGGTTTTCGGACTGAACGCGGAGCAACTGTTCACTCCCGGCTCGACGACGAAGCTGTTCACCATGGGAACGGCGCTCGCGCTGCTCGGCGCCGACTACCGCTTCCACACGCCCGTCTACCGGATCGGTCCGATCGAGCGGGGCGTGCTGAAGGGAGATCTCGTGCTGGTCGGTTCTGGCGATCCGGATCTCTCGGGTCGCGCCATCGGCGACACACTCGGCTTCAGCGACGAAGATCATTCGTACGCCGGCGGAGGCGACTCGGTGGCGAAGGCGATCGGCGACCCCCTCGCCGCGATGCGCGATCTCGCGAGCCAGATCGTGGCGCGCGGGATCAAGCGGATCGATGGTCGCGTGCTCGTCGACGTGAGCCTATTTCCGCAAGGCGACCGCGAGCTTGGCACGGGCGTCACGATCTCCCCAATCGTCCTCAACGACAACGTCGTCGATTTGTTGATCGGGCCGGGCGCGAAGCCGGGTGACGCGGCGGCCGTGCGCGCATCGCCCGACCTGGGCATGTTCAAGATCACGAACGAGATCGTGACCGGCGCTGCCCATTCGCCGTCAGCGATTCGGCGCATGATCGCGCGCGACTCGAGCGGCAACGCCACCGTGCACCTGGTCGGCAGCTACGCGGCGGACGCCAAACCGCTGGTGATGAGCGTGAGGGTCGACGACCCGGCGGACTACGCGGCGCGCGCGCTCGTCGCCGCATTGCGCGATCGCGGGGTGATCGTATCGGCCGGCGCCGCGGGGATGCACGCGGATTTCACGCATCTCAGCGCCGGCTACGGCGATTCGACTCGCGTCGCCGAGCATGTATCGTTGCCGTTCGCGGAAGAGGTCAAGGTGACCTTGAAGGTGAGTCAGAATCTGCACGCGAGTATGATGCCGTACGTCATCGGCGCGCTCGTCGGGCACACGACTGGCCCCGGTGCGGCGCAGGCCGGTCTCGACGCGGAACACGCTTTTCTGACGCGCGCCGGTCTGGACTTGATGGCTGCCGCGCAGGGTGACGGGGCCGGAGGCGCGCCGGGGGCATTCTATTCGCCGGCCTTCGTGGCGCAGTATCTCGCCTACATGGCGACGCGCCCGGACTTCGGGGTCTTTCGCCGGGCGCTGCCCATTCTCGGTCGCGACGGCACACTGTGGAACATCCAGACGAACACGCCGGCCGCCGGCAAAGTGGTCGCGAAGACAGGGACGTTCGCGCTGTTCGATCCGCTGAACCACCGGCTGATCATCACCGGCAAGGGGCTGGCCGGGTACATGACCACGTCGAGCGGCAAGCGATTGTCGTTTGCTATTTACGGAAATCGAATTCCATTCCCGCCAAATTATCCCGGCGATGCGGCGTTGCTGGTCGGTCAGGCGCTCGGTGAGATCGCCGTCGCGATGTGGGGCGCGCCGTCGTACCAGTAGTGGCCCGCCCCGTCGGGCCGGCTACGGTCCCTTCTTCGACGCCCGGTCGATCGGCGCCGGCCGGCCGGCGTGCGCCAGGGCATTCTGCTTCAACAGCTTGAGCCCTTCCTGCACGGCCCGCTCGAGCTGCGGATCGTGTCCGGCGATGACGTCGGCCGCCGTGTATTCCACCTCCACGTCAGGCGTCACGCCCTGGTTTTCCACGGCCCAGTGCCCCTCCAAATCATAGAACGCTAAACCCGGGGCCGTGATGCCGCCGCCATCCATCGTCGTCGGATCGCCGGTCGTGCCGACGAGACCGCCCCACGTCCGCGTGCCGACCAGCGGGCCGATCTTTCGCAGTTGGAAGTAGTACGGCAAGGCGTCGCCGCCCGAGCCGGCCGACTCGTTGACGATCATGACCTTGGGTCCATAGATCCCCGCGCCGGGCGTCGTCCACGTCTTGCCGTCGCGGAGCGCGAAGTAGCCCATCGGCTTCCGATCGAGCTCGTTCACGATGTAGTCGGCCACGAGCCCGCCGTGGTTGTATCGCTCGTCGATGATCGCGCCGGCCTTCTCCTGCTGGGCGTAGAAGTAGCGCGTAAACGCGGCATACCCGGGCACCGACGTATTCGGTTGCTAGACTAATGCCAGGCCGCCACCGGAGAGCTTGTCGACCGTACGGCGATTGTTCTCGATCCACGCTCGCGTCCTCAACCCTTCTTCGCTGGCCACGGGAACGACG
>Ga0157370_10000885_pt1 | contig 38082 bp, 37 predicted proteins | sample C35metaG_FD_113463 | JGI IMG/M metagenome (GOLD analysis project Ga0157370, IMG submission 113463) | Corn rhizosphere microbial communities from Kellogg Biological Station, Michigan, USA - C3-5 metaG | ecosystem: Host-associated > Plants > Roots > Rhizosphere > Soil | place: USA: Michigan... | reverse complement strand
CCCGCATGAAGCCATTTTTGTAAATGTATTAGGGACAAAAAATGTAGCATTGCTTTCAAAAAAATATAAGGTAAACCGTTTTGTAATGGTTTCTACGGATAAAGCAGTAAATCCTACCAATGTGATGGGTGCGTCAAAAAGGGCGGCTGAACTTTTTGTACAGTCTTTACAAAATTCGGATGGTAATACAACGAAATTCATTACCACACGTTTTGGAAATGTATTAGGTTCCAACGGTTCGGTGATTCCGCATTTTAGAAAACAGATTGAGAAAGGAGGTCCTGTAACGATCACTCATCCCGATATTATCAGATATTTCATGACAATTCCTGAGGCATGTGAATTGGTTCTTCAAGCAGGAACAATGGGAGCGGGCGGTGAAATCTATGTTTTCGATATGGGTGAGCCAGTTAAAATTTTAGATTTAGCCAGAAGAATGATTAGATTATCAGGTTTTGTTCCTGATGTTGATATAAAAATTAAATTTATTGGTTTAAGACCTGGTGAAAAATTGTACGAAGAATTATTGAGCAATAATGCAACAACAATTCCTACTCACCATGAAAAAATTATGATCTCTAAAGATCCTTTAATTAGTTTTGAAGAGATTGAAATTTTATGTAAACAGATAATCAGATCAGCAGTTAAAAGAGATAAATTGCAGGTAGTGAGGCTTTTGAAAGATATTGTTCCAGAATTCATCAGTAATAATTCAGAATTCGAAATATTAGATAAGAAAGATAATTTGACAGATGTAATAAATTAAATATAAGAAATAACTACCTGTTATTAAGTATTCTTACAGGTAATTTTCAATATAATCATCAACAAATTTTGTTTGAGAAATAATAATCCTATTTTTGTGAAAAAATTATCAGAAATGATCCTAAAAAAATATTTTATTTACGGAGCTCTTAGTTTAGCCATATTTTCTTGTGCGCCAAGGCAGGAAATCAATTATATGCAGGATATTGAAAGTTTGGCATTAGACAATTCTATTAAAAACAGCAGAAGTACTTTGCAGCCAGGTGATCAATTGATTATTACAGTAACGGCTAAAGATATGGATGTTGTGAAGCCATTTAACCAGACCTATTCTTCAAGTTCAACAATAACACAGTATTCTATACCAAGTTCAAATAATCTTGTTCAGCAGATGCCTGTTTCGGGATCTACTTATATTGTTGATACAGACGGAAATATTATGTTTCCGCAAATTGGTATCGTAAGTTCAAAGAATGAAAATTTAGAAACGATGAGAGCTAAGTTGACGAATCTTATTTCAGAATATGTTAAAAATCCTGTAGTTGATATTAAATTGGTCAACTTCAAAGTTTCCGTTTTAGGAGAAGTTGCAAGACCAGGTACGTATGTTATTCCTGAGGGTAATAGCACCTTATTAGGAGCTTTAGGTTTAGCCGGGGATTTAACGCCTTTTGGAATTAGAACAAATGTTCTGATCGTTAGAAATATAGATGGCCAGATCACTAAAGAAAGAGTAGATTTAACGAGCGCGCAGTTTATAAATTCTCCATTTTATTATTTAAAACAGAATGATATGGTTTATGTGCAGCCTAATGCTAACAGAGAAAGAGGTGCTAGAGTAGATCCAAATACCGGATTATATATTTCAATTGCTTCAGTTATTGCTTCTTTAGCTATCGGTATCTTAGCTTTAGTGAAAAATTAATATTAAGAATTATTCTTTATAGTGGATTATAATCAAACACAAGATGAGACTCAGGAAGAGTCACTAAACATCAGAGAAATCATAAAGCCTTATATTTATCGTTGGTATTGGTTTATCATAGGTACAATCGTAACAATTCTTGTTGCATGGTTCTTTTTACGATATAGTATCCCTGTATACAGTACAGAATCCACCTTATTAATAAAGGAGGTTAAAAAATCAACATCTGGTCAGCCTGAAATGTCTGTTGTTTCCGAATTAGGTGGCATTGGCGGAATGGGAACTAATTCAGTGGATAATGAAATTGAAATTTTAAAATCTAAAAAACTAATGCTTTCTGTAGTAAGAGAATTAGCATTAGAAACCAATATTTATTCTAAAGGAAAAATAAAGGAGACAGAGTTATACAAAGAAACTTCTCCTTTTCTTGTAAGAATTATCAGCGAAAAGAAAAAAGCTAATTATCCCCAAAAAGAAGTTGTTGCTAAGATAAAAGGCAATAAGATCATTATTGAATCCGAAAGTTTCAAAAAGAATATTCAGACCGACTTCAATAGATCAGTTACAATGCCTTTTGGTGTAGTAATGTTTCAGAAAAATCCAAAATTTGAGTATTCTGCTACCGAAAAATCTAGCGAATATAAATTACAGTTTATGTCGGGGATGGATAGAGCCAGATACTACCTGTCTAAGCTGAATGTAAATTTGGTACAGAAAGAAGCTACAGTTCTTAAAATTTCAATTACCGATCCTATCCCTGATAAATCAGTAGATATTTTAGACAAGCTTGCTGTAAACTATAACCGTGAAGCTATTTTAGATAAAAATTCTGAAGCACAGAAAACAGCGACTTTTATTGATGACAGAATTAATTTAATAAGCAAAGAGCTGGGTAATGTAGAATCTCAAAAAGAAGATTTTAAGCTTCGTAATAATATTGCAGATATTCAGACAGAAGCAGAGCTTTCTTTAGAAACTGCAATGAGCAGTCGACAGAAGCAACTTGAGAATGAGTCTCAGCTAGAGTTAGTGAATAGCTTGCTTAGTTCTGTTAATCGACAAGGAACATACCAAGTGTTACCTCTTAATGTTGGTTTTGCAGACGGAAATATTACATCAAATATTGCTGTATATAATCAGTTGGTCATTGACAGAAATAGGTTATTGGAAAATTCTACGACATCTAATCCTGTCGTACAGGATATTACCAATCAGATCAACAGTATGCGTAGTTCGGTAGTACAAAGTTTGCAAAAAAGCAGATCAGCTCTTCAAATTTCAATAGGAACAATTACGGGAGAACAAAACAGACTGTCTGGTAGAATCTCTAAAATTCCGGTTCAGGAAAAAATGTTTCGTAGTATTGAAAGACAACAAAATATAAAAGAACAGCTTTATCTATTATTGCTTCAAAAACGTGAGGAAGCGGCAATATCTTTGGCTATTGCTGCTCCCAAAGCTAGAATTGTCGATGATGCATTAACTAATCCCACTCCCGTTTCTCCTAAGAAAATGATTATTTATCTGGGAGCATTAATTATTGGGCTGTTAATTCCTTTTGCAATTATTTATTTATTAGAATTGTTTAATAACAAAGTGAAGACAAAACAAGAGCTTGAAAAACTTCTTGATGGTGTGACAGTAGTTGGTGAACTTCCTTCACTACAAAAAGGTGATCCTGAAATAGTTCAGCTAAATGATTTATCTCCTTTAGCGGAAGCATTCAGAATTTTGATTACAAACATTAATTTTATGTTGCCGAAAAACAAAAAAGGTAATGTGATCTTTGTTACCTCAACAGTGAAGGGAGAGGGCAAAACATTTACTTCGGTTAATTTAGCATTAACATTGGCAACCCCAAGAAAAAAGGTAATCATTATTGGTTCAGATATTAGAAATCCACAGTTGCAGAGATATAATGAAAGTAGAAGGGGATTAATTGGTCTTTCAGAATTTATGTATGATGAGCAGATGAATCCCTCAGAAGTTATCCATCCCACTTCATTCAATCCTTATTGCGATGTAATTTATTCAGGAGCTATTACTCCAAACCCTACAGAATTACTATCAAATGGAAGATACCAAGAACTGGTAGAAAGTTTAAAGCCAATGTATGACTACATAATATTAGATACTGCGCCTATGATGCTGGTTACAGATTCTTTCTTAATTGCTGATACTGCAGATATTACGGTTTATGTTACGCGTTCTGGTCATACAGAAAAGGAATTGATTGGATTTATCAATAAACAGATTAAAGATAAGAAAATCAAAAATGTTGGTTTGGTTTTGAATGATGTTAGCAAAATCCATAGCGGATATGGTTATGGTAAATATGGTTATGGATATGTTGCAGATACTAATAAATCTTGGTGGGCTAAGCTATTTGGAAAATAAATTCTGTTGAAAACTGATAGTTTATAATTTGAATTTCTTATTATTTAAATTTAATCAGCCTTCTAATGAATTATTTTCAAAAGGCAAAAAGTTTTTTAATGATAATTAAGAATGAACAACAGAGAGCATAAAATTGCAATAATAGGTTTAGGATATGTTGGGTTACCTTTAGCAAGGCTATTTGCGACTCAATATCCTGTAATAGGTTTTGATATTAATCAAAATAGGGTTGATGATTTACAAAACGGAACTGATTCTACTTTAGAGTTGGATAATGAAGTTTTGCAATCGGTTTTGCTTCAAAAAAACCCTTTGAATGAAGATATTGCTAGGGGATTATTTTGTTCCACAGATAGTAACGATATACAGAATGCTAATGTTTATATTATAACGGTCCCGACTCCAGTTGATAAACACAACCGTCCTGATTTGACCCCTTTATATAAATCAAGTGAGACCGTAGCTAAAGTGCTAAAGAAAAATGATATTGTTATTTATGAATCGACTGTTTATCCTGGTGTAACCGAAGAAGAATGTGTGCCTGTTTTGGAAAGAGTATCAGGATTAAAATTCAATGAAGATTTTTTCGTAGGATATTCGCCTGAAAGAATTAATCCTGGAGATAAAGAACATACTGTAGATAAAATATTAAAAGTGACATCCGGTTCCACTCCTGAAATAGGAAAAGTTGTGGATGAATTGTACAAATCTGTCATTACTGCAGGCACTCATTTGGCTCCGACTATTAAAGTAGCTGAAGCTTCAAAGGTAATTGAAAACTCACAGCGCGATCTTAATATTGCTTTTATGAATGAGCTTGCCAAGATTTTTTCTTTAATGGATATTGACACGCATGACGTATTAGAAGCTGCCGGAACAAAATGGAATTTTTTAAAATTTAAGCCAGGCTTGGTAGGAGGTCATTGTATAGGTGTAGATCCTTTTTATTTAGCTCAAAAAGCACAAGAAATCGGATATTACTCAGAATTAATTTTAGCAGCTAGAAGATTGAATGATTCCATGGGAGCTTTTGTCGCTTCTCAGGTAGTTAAGCTGATGATAAAAAATGACATCAAAGTAAAGGGAGCTAAAATTTTAAACTTAGGGATTACCTTTAAGGAAAATTGCCCGGATATTAGAAATTCTAAAGCAATTGATGTTATTACAAATCTACAGGATTATGGTGCTGAAGTAATTACTTATGATCCTTGGGTTGATCCTAAAGAAGTTTTAGAAGAATATGGTATTGTTTCTCACTTAAACCTAAAAGATGCTCTCGAAACTGAATTTGATGCAGTTATTCTTACGGTTGCACACCAAGAATTCTTAGATATTGATTTTAATAGTTTAATTAAAAAAAATGGAATAGTTTACGATGTAAAGGGAGTATTACCAAAACACAACATTGACAAACGCTTATAAATAGAAATCTTAAAAGATTTTAAATTTAACTACGATTTTTTGATTAGCATATAATTAAAAAATCGTTAAAGTATATAATATGAATATTCTAAGTTTAATTGGCAGAACAAATGAGCTTTTTTCGAATGATATTAATAATAATGAGAAAGAGCTTGCTTTAATAGTTTCAAATTCAAAATTTTTGGTGATTGGAGGGGCTGGTTCTATAGGTTCTGCTACCACAAAAGAAATATTTAAACGCAATCCAAAAAAAATCCATGTTGTTGATATTAGTGAAAATAATATGGTGGAGTTGGTGCGTGATATTCGAAGTTCTTTTGGATATATCGACGGAGATTTCCAAACCTTTGCTTTAGATATCGGATCGATAGAATATGATGCATTTTGGGAAGCTGACGGAGATTACGATTATGTCTTAAATCTGTCTGCGCTTAAACATGTTCGTAGCGAAAAAGACCCTTACACTTTGATGAGAATGATTGATGTAAATGTTTTCAATACAGACAAAACATTGCAGCAATCTATAGATAAAGGCGTTAAAAAATATTTCTGTGTTTCTACAGATAAAGCAGCCAATCCTGTAAATATGATGGGCGCTTCAAAACGTATTATGGAAATGTTTTTAATGCGTAAAAGCAAAGAAATTACGATTTCCACTGCGCGATTTGCAAATGTAGCTTTTTCAGACGGCTCATTATTGCACGGATTTAACAAGAGAATTGAAAAAAAGCAGCCAATTGTTGCTCCAAAAGACATTAAACGTTATTTTGTTATTCCAAAAGAATCTGGAGAATTGTGTTTAATGTCCTGCATTTTTGGTGAAAACAGAGATATATTCTTTCCAAAATTAAGCGAAAATTTACACTTAATTACATTTGCTGAAATTGCTGTAAAATATCTTGCGGAAATAGGTTATGAAGCTTATTTATGTAAAGATGAAGAAGAAGCAAGAGCATTAGTTGAAACATTACCTCAAGAAGGAAAATGGCCTTGTTTGTTTACATCAAGCGATACAACAGGTGAAAAGGATTTTGAGGAATTTTTTACCGATAAAGAAACTTTAGATATGGAGCGTTTCGAAAATTTAGGAGTCATAAAAAACGAACTAAATATCGAAGAAGAAAAACTTAATTTATTTGAAACTAAAATCAATGAATTAAAGAGCGCTCGCAAATGGAATAAGGAAGAGATTGTAGAGTTGTTCTTTACTATGATTCCAGATTTTGGACACAAAGAGACAGGGAAGTATTTAGATTCTAAAATGTAACCATGGATAATATTCAAAATATGGTCTCTTTTGTTAGAGATCATTTCAATACAGATAAATTCATTCCGCTTCATGAACCACGTTTCAGAGGGAATGAAAAAAAATACTTAGCAGAAACCATTGATTCTACATTTGTTTCTTCGGTAGGTGCATTTGTTGATCAATTTGAAAACATGATGCAGAATATTACTGGTGCAGCAAAATCTGTCGCAGTGGTTAATGGATCTGCATCTTTACAGGTAGCTTTGAGATTAGCAGGTGTGAAAAAAAACGAAGAAGTCATAACACAAGCACTGACTTTTATTGCAACAGCTAATGCAATCGCCTATAATAATGCAATTCCTGTTTTTGTAGATGTAGATTTAGATACAATGGGACTTTCTCCAAAAGCGGTCGAAGATTTTTTAGAAGAATTCGGGGAACTTCGTGAAGGCGGTTGTTATAATAAATCGACAGGAAAAAGAATTGCTGCTTGTATGCCGATGCATACTTTTGGTTTTCCTGTTCATTTAGATGAATTAATTGTTGTCTGCAATAAATGGAATATTCCATTGGTGGAAGATGCAGCTGAGTCTTTAGGAAGTTATTACAAAGGAAAACATACTGGAACCATTGGATTAATTAGTGGTTTTTCATTTAACGGAAACAAAGTGGTAACCAGCGGTGGAGGCGGTGCTATTGTTACCAATGATATTGAATTAGGAGCGCAAGCAAAATATTTGACGACAACAGCAAAACGTCCGCATCCATACGAGTTTTTCCACGACGAAATGGGTTATAATTTCAGAATGCCCAATCTGAATGCAGCTTTGGCTTGTGCTCAATTGGAATCACTTAGTGGTTTTCTTGAAGATAAAAGAATTTTAGCGAACAAATATGCTGAGTTTTTTAATGGCTCAGGAATTAAATTTAGACAAGAAACTGTCGACACAAAAGCAAATTATTGGCTGATGTGTGTAGAGCTTAATAATAGAGCTGAAAGAGAAGAATTTCTTAAATATACCAACGAACATGGGATAATGACACGCCCGATTTGGAGCCTAATGTACCGTTTGCCAATGTATGCACATTGTCAACGTGATGCACAGAAAAATGCTGAATTTTTAGAAGAAAGAATTGTAAATATTCCAAGCAGTGCCAGATAAAAATTCCATAGCAATAATAGGATATTCGGGACACTCTTTTGTTGTTTTAGATGCAGCAAAGCAGATGGGTTTGGATGTGGAATATTATTGTGAAAGAAATCAAGTTTCGTTCAATCCGTTCGAAATTAACTATTTAGGAGATGAAGGAAGCGGTTTTTTTGATTGGAACTCTATCGACCAGTTTATATTAGGAATTGGTGATAATAGAATTCGTCAGAAAGTGGCAGATTTAATTTTATCTCAGAAAAAAACAATATTAAATGTTATTCATCCGTCCTCAATTATAAGTAATTATGCGACCTTTGGAACGGGAAATTTCATTGCGGCAAGTGTTACGGTTAATGCTTTGGCAAAAATTGCTGATAATTGTATTTTAAACACAGGATGTATTGTAGAACACGAATGTAGTATTGAAAGTGGAGCTCACATTGCACCAGGGACAGTTTTAGCAGGGAATGTTACAGTAGGTAAAAATTCATTTATTGGAGCAAATACTGTTGTGAAACAAGGAGTGAAAATCGGAGACGGTGTAACAATTGGAGCAGGAAGTGTAGTAATTAAGGATACTCCTGATAACGAAATTTGGGTAGGAAATCCAGCAAAAAAACTGAAGTAGATGAGTAAAGTTTTAATTATCGCCGAAGCTGGTGTAAACCATAATGGAAATTTAGATAATGCATTTAAACTAATTGATGCAGCAGTAGATGCAGGCGTAGATTATGTAAAATTTCAGACGTTTAAATCAGAAAATTTAGTTTCCAAATCTGCCAAGAAAGCAGATTATCAAATTCAAAATACTGGAAATTCAACAGATTCTCAGTATGAAATGTTGAAAAAACTGGAACTTTCGCACGAAAATCACGAATTATTAATTGATTACTGTAAACAGAAAAATATCCAATTTTTTTCTACTGCTTTCGATTTAGACTCTTTACAATATTTAAAAGAAATAGGATTAGATTTGGTAAAAATCCCTTCGGGTGAAATTACTAATCTGCCCTATTTAAGAAAAGCAGCACAACTTTTCAAAAAAGTAATTCTTTCTACAGGAATGTGTACCATGGAAGATATTGAAGCTGCAATTAATGTTTTCTTAGCGGAAGATATTTCAAAAGATGATATTACGATTCTTCATTGCAACACAGAATATCCTACGCCAATGAATGATGTGAATCTTAGAGCAATGCTTTCCATTCAGCACGAATTCGAAACTGAAATTGGATATTCCGACCATACTTTAGGAATTGAAGTTCCAATTGCAGCAGTTGCTTTGGGCGCTTCGGTAATTGAAAAACATTTTACTTTAGACAATACAATGGAAGGTCCAGACCACGCTGCGTCTTTGGAACCTCAACAATTGAAAGAAATGGTAAAAGCCATTCGAAATATAGAACAAGCCATTTCCGGAGATGGACTTAAAAAACCTAGCGCTTCGGAAATGAAAAATATAGAAATTGCACGTAAAAGCATAGTTGCTTCAACATCAATTTCAAAAGGAGAAATTTTTACACAAGAAAATTTAACGATCAAAAGACCCGGAACCGGAATTTCACCAATGGAATGGGATGAAGTGATTGGGAAAGTGGCATCAAAGGATTATTTAACAGACGATTTAATTGAGATATGAAAAAAGTTTGTGTAATAACCGCTACTCGAGCAGAATATGGTTTGCTAAAACCGTTGATGCAACTGATTAAAGAATCCAGCCAAATGCAATTACAAATTATTGCAACAGGTGCACATTTGTCACCAGAGTTTGGATTAACATATAAGAATATTGAAAACGACGGTTTCGTTATTGATGAAAAAGTAGAAATTCTTCTATCATCTGACACAGCTGCAAGCATTGTAAAAACTATGGGAATGGCAATGATGGGAATGGCAGATGTTTTACCAAGGCTGAAACCTGATTTAATTGTTATTTTAGGAGACCGATACGAAATGTTATCAATTGCTTCGGCTGCTACAATTTTTAAAATTCCGATTGCACATTTACACGGTGGCGAAATTACAGAGGGAGCGTATGATGACGCAATCAGGCATTCTATTACCAAAATGAGTCATCTTCATTTTACTTCCACCGAGGAGTATAAAAATAGGGTCATTCAAATGGGTGAAAATCCTGAAAATGTCTTTAATGTTGGAGCAATAGGTTTGGATAACATCCGAGATTTAAAATTGCTTTCAAAAGAAGAATTAGAAACAGATTTAGATATTAAATTCAAAAAATACAATTATCAAGTCACTTTCCATCCTGAAACTTTAGGAAACTTATCTTCTGCTGAGCAATTTCAAAATTTATTAAATGTTATTGAAAACCAAGAAGACAGTTTTTTTATTTTTACAAAAGCAAATGCAGATACTGATGGACGGATCATCAACCAGATGATTGATGATTTTGTGAAAAAACATGCAGAAATTGCAAAAGCTTTTAATTCTTTAGGAATTTTACGGTTTTTATCTACTGTGAGAATATGTACTGCAATAGTTGGAAACAGCTCTAGCGGTATTTTAGAAGCGCCATCATTACATACACCAACCATTAATATTGGTGACAGACAAAAAGGAAGAACCCAGGCTTCAAGTATAATAAATGTAGATAATTCAGAAAAAGGTATTTTTTCAGGATTTCAATTGGTGAAAAATTTAATAATAGAGAATAAACTTTCTGAGGTGAAAAATCCTTACGATAATGGTGGTGCAGCTCAGGAAATTTTGAATAAAATTCTAGAGTTCAAAACTATTAAAACTAATAAATCTTTTTATAATTTATCATGAGTATAGTTGAAAAACATATTATTTACTTCAAGCAATCGGTAAGAGATGCTCTCATCAAATTAGATGAAATAGCACCTTCTTCTATTCTTTTCGTGGTTGATGAAGAAAGAAAACTTTTGGGATCTTTGACGGATGGTGATTTGAGAAGAGGGTTTATAAAAGGACTTGGTTTTGAAAATAAACTTTTAGATTTCGTACAATCATCTCCGATTTCTATTAAGCACAATCAATACGATCTCAATCAATTGGAAAGATTCAGAAAAGATTTGTTGAAGATTATACCGATTGTTGATAGTAATTCAATCATTGTAGATATTCTTGATTTTAGTTTAAGAAAAACTTTAATTCCTGCAGATGCGATATTGATGGCGGGTGGTGAAGGAAAAAGATTACGTCCGCTGACAGAAAACACGCCCAAACCGCTATTGATAGTGGGTGACAAACCTATTATTGAATATAATATTGATCGTCTGATTAATTTTGGAATTAAAACAATTAATTTAAGTATAAATTATTTAGGAGAGCAGTTAGTTGACTATTTCAAAGACGGAGCTTCAAAAGGTATTGAAATTAAATACGTGAAAGAAGATAAACCTTTGGGAACTATTGGTTCTGTATTATTGGTTGAAAAATTTTATAATGATGATATCATTGTGATGAACAGTGATTTATTAACCAATATTGATTTCTCAGATTTCTTTAAAACCTACAAAGAATCTGATGCAGATATGGCAGTAGCAACAACATCATACCATGTAGATGTACCATATGCGGTATTGGAAGTTGAGGATGACGGGACTGCAGTAAAATCTTTGAAAGAAAAACCAAGATACACTTATTATTCAAATGCAGGAATATATATCATGAAGAAAAAACTGTTGAAAATGATTCCTGAAAATGAATTTTATGATATCACCGACCTTATGGATCGCGTTTTAGAAATGAACCTAAAATTAATTACTTATCCTATAAACGGTTATTGGCTTGACGTAGGTAAACATGAAGATTTCAAAAAGGCTCAGGAAGATATAAAACACATTAAGCTTTAAAAAAATGAAAGGTTTAGTTACGATTTGTGCACGAGGTGGTTCTAAAGGAATACCTGGAAAAAATATAAAGTCTATTAACGGAAAGCCATTAATAGCTTACTCATTGGGTGTTGCTACAGAATTGTCAAAGAAATATGAATTAGATATTTTTCTTTCGACTGATTCTGAAGAAATTAAAAACGTTGTCAATTCATTGCAATTCCCTAATGTTAATTTAGAATACAACAGACCTGATTTCTTAGCAAGCGATACAGCTGGGAAATTAGACGCTATTTCAGATGTTTATCAATATGCAGAGAAGAGCAATAATAAAATTTATGACTTTGTTATAGATTTGGATGTTACTTCACCTTTGCGAACTGCTCAGGATTTGTCAGATTCTATTGAGTTACTGTTCAATAATAATGAAGCACTCAATCTTTTTTCAGTAAGTCCGGCCAATAGAAACCCATATTTTAATATGGTTGAAGAAAAGGAAGACGGTTTTTTTGAATTATGTAAAAAAGGGGAGTTTCTTACAAGACAGTCTGCACCAAAAATTTATGATATGAATGCATCTTTTTATGTATTCAAGAAAGAATTTTTTGAAGAAAATCATAAAACGGTAATTACCGACAAAAGCATAATCTACGAAGTACCTCATTTATGTTTTGATTTAGACCATCAAATAGATTTTGAATTTATGTCTTTTCTTTTAGAGAACAGAAAACTTGATTTTGATTTTAATTATTAATTAAATGAAAGTTTTAATTATTGGTTTAGGTTCCATCGCAAAAAAGCATATCGCAGCTATCAATCAGTTAGATCAATCAACTGAAATTTATGCATTAAGGAGTAATCCTCATAGTAAAAGTGATATTGCAGGAGTAATTAATATTTATAATCTCAATGATGTAAAAGTGTCTGAGTTAGATTTTGTTTTAATATCAAATCCTACTTCAGAACATTTTTCTACCCTTCAACAATTAGTTGAATTTGATATACCCTTATTTATAGAGAAACCTTTGTTTTCAAAAATAAACGAGGAAACCCAATCTCTTGTTGATGAATTTGAAAAAAAGAAAATTACCACTTATGTTGCATGTAATCTTAGGTTTTTAGATTGTATAAAAGAATTAAAAACAATTTTAAAAGACGAAAAAATTAATGAAGTCAATGTTTACTGCGGATCATATCTTCCAGATTGGCGACCTAGTGTGGATTTTAGAACTGTTTATAGTGCCAACAAAGAAATGGGAGGCGGTGTTCATATCGATTTGATTCATGAATTAGATTATGTTTATTGGCTTTTTGGAAATCCTGATAAAACAAATTCCTTTTTCTCTAATACTTCGTCTCTCAAAATCTCTGCTTATGATTACGCCAATTATTTATGGACGTATAAAACCTTTTCGGTATCAATAGTTCTAAATTATTTCAGAAAGGAGAGTAAAAGGTCAATTGAAGTGGTTACAGATAAAGGAACATATTATGTTGACTTGTTAAAAAATACAATTGAATTTAATAATAAATGTATCTTTGCATCGCAAAAAAGGATAGCAGATACTTATTATAATCAGATAGAATTTTTTGTCAAAAATATCTTGATAGGGAGAGAAAAATTTAACACAATTAAAGAAGCAAATACTATCCTAAAATTATGTATGAAGGATTAAAAAATAAGGTTATTATACTCACTGGTGCAGGTGGTTTAATAGGACAGCAATCCTTGAAACATCTCGCGAAATACGGAGCGAAAGTAATTGCTGTTGATGTTAAAAGCTTCGACTGTGACGCAGATTTATTTTTAACAAATGATATTACGCAACCACTAGCAATAGATAATCTTCTTCAGACTGTTCTTGATAAATATGGTAAAATAGATGGACTTGTTAATTTAGCTTATCCCAGAACTGCCGATTGGGGTACTAGGTTTGAAGATATTCCATATGATTCTTGGGTTAAAAATGTAGATATGCAACTGAATGCGGTATTTTACATTTGTCAGAAGACAATAGATATTATGAAGAAACAAAATTCGGGTTCTATTGTTAATATAGCTTCAATTTATGGAGTCGTTGGAAATGATTTTACTTTGTATGAAGATTATGGAGGAACATCGCCAGCAGCTTATTCAGCAATAAAAGGTGGTGTCATAAATTTTTCAAAATATTTGGCATCGTATAACGGAAAATATAATATTAGAGTAAATTGTGTTTCGCCAGGCGGAGTTTTGGATGAGAAAAATCAAAATCCATCATTTATAAAAAGATACAGCGACAAATCGCCATTAAAAAGATTAGGAAATCCAGAAGAAATGGCACCGGCTATTTCATTTTTACTCTCAGATGATGCTTCGTTTATAACAGGACATAATCTGATGGTTGATGGAGGATGGACCGCAATTTAAAAAAAAATTAAAAAAATAAAATTATGGAAAATACAAAGATATTTTGGTGCAAGAATTGCCTTAATATGTCTACTAGACCAAGAATTACATTTGATGATAGAGGATGGTGTAATGCCTGTCAATGGATGGAAGAAAAGAAGGTTTTAGATTGGTCAAGTCGTCAAAAAGAACTTACTGATTTATTAGACAAGTACAGATCTACTAACGGTGGATTTGATTGTATTGTTCCTGTGAGTGGTGGAAAAGATGGGTCATATGTAGCTTACACTTTAAAGCATAAATACGGAATGAATCCATTGGCTATTACAGTGAGACCAGCTCTTTCATTGCCAATTGGTGATCAAAATCTTTTTAATTTTATTCAATCCGGATATAATCATATTCATATTTCTACAAATCCTAAAGTTTTAGATAGATTAAATAAGTATGGTTTTATAGAGAAAGGATTTCCTTACTACGGTTGGCTGATTGCAATTATGACTGCCGTTATAAAAACAGCTTCAAGTTTGAAAATTCCGTTATTATTTTACGGAGAAGACGGTGAAATTGAATATGGTGGCTCTACTGAAAGCAAGAATAAGGCTCTATATGATATTAATTATATGAAGAGGGTATATTTAGAAGGAGGTCATGAAAAAGTTTTTGAAAGAATTATGCAGGATGGAGACATTTCAGATGCAGATCTTTCATTTTTTAAATTCCCTTCCGATGATGAAATTTCCGAGGTAGGTTTATCTTTCACGCATTGGTCTTACTTTGAACCATGGGACTCATATAGAAATTACGTGGTTGCTAAAGAAAATTGCGGGCTGATTGAAAAAGAAGAAGGAAACCAAGATACATTTACAAACTTTTCCCAAAATGATCAGGCTTTATATGCGCTTCATGCTTATTTAATGTACTTGAAATTTGGATTCGGTAGAGCAACACAGGATGCCGGAATAGAAATCAGAAGAGGATCAATGACTCGCGACCAGGCTTTAAATCTTGTAACAATGTATGATAATGCATATCCGGAAGAACTTATACCTTTATATTTAGAGTATTATAAGATGACAAAAGAAGAGTTTGATTCTGTTCTAGACAAATATGCGAATAAAAATTTATTTGAAAAAATTGATGGAGTATGGCAGCCAAAATTCACTCCTGGTGAAGATTTTGAAATATGAAGATAGCTATTGTTGATTATGGAATGGGTAATATCCATTCAATTCAAGGTGCTTTACACTTTTTAGGTATTAATGATATTCAGTTAACATCAGACGAAGCTGAATTAAAGAAAGCAGATAAATTGATATTACCAGGTGTTGGATCTTTTGGAAAAGCAATGAGCGAAATTAAACTTCGCTCATTAGACCAAATTTTATCATACATTGTACTTGAGGACAAAAAACCTATTTTAGGAGTTTGTTTGGGAATGCAAATTATGTCTAGTTACAGTAATGAAGACGGAGAAAATAAGGGATTAGGATTTATCAATACACGTGTTGAAAAGTTTCAGAGTACCAAATTACCGATACCTCATGTAGGGTTTAATCAGGTACAACTACCTGAAAATTCATCAAAATTATTTAAAAATTTTGCGGATAATCCTGATTTCTATTTTACTCATAGCTATAGAATGATAGGTGAGGATACTGTTGTAAAATCTACATGTAATTATGATGGATTATTTATATCATCTTTTGAAAAAGATAATATAGCGGGAGTACAGTTCCACCCAGAATTAAGTCAGAGAAATGGTTTGTTGCTGCTCAATAATTTTATAAACGAATTTTAATGCTCAGAAAAAGAATAATATTCACATTACTTTACAATGAGGGTTTTTTTGTTCAAAGCCGAAATTTCAGATTACAAAAAGTTGGTGATATAAATTGGTTAGAAAAATTTTATAAATTTAATAAAATCGCTTTTTCCTTAGATGAATTAGTAATCCTTAATGTATCAAAAAAGGTAAAAGATTTAGACGCTTTTTGTGAAACAGTGAGCCGTCTTGTTGAAGGAACTTTTATTCCTGTAGCGGCAGGAGGTGGAATTAGGTCTCTACAAGATGCTGAAAAATTATTCAAAAGCGGTGCAGATAAAATTGTTTTAAACTCTAGTTTGTATAATAATGAGAAGCTGATAAAAGATCTTGTAAAAATATATGGATCCCAAAGTATTGTTGCTTCTATCGATTATAAGATTGTAGGTGAAAATGTGGAGGTTTATATAGGAAATGGCACTGAGAAAATACTATTGAGTTTTGAGGATTTTTTATTAAAAATCAAAGATTTAGAAATAGGAGAAATATATTTAAATTCTATAGAAAGAGACGGAACCGGTTTCGGATATGATTTCAGTTTAGTAGAAAAAACTCATAATCTTGTAACCGTACCGCTAATTATCGCCGGAGGAGCAGGTAATGAAAAACATTTTGAAGAGGCTTTAAAGTATAATGAAATCAGTGCCGTAGCTACGGCTAATCTTTTTAATTTTGTAGGTAATGGATTGCCTAAGGCAAGAGAGATTTTAATACAAAAAGGTGAAAACTTAGCTAATTGGGATGTTAATAAATGATATTATAAAAAAATACAGATTCTGTAAAACTACAGATCGTATAGGTCCGGATATTCCTTTTACGCATTGGAAACTTCATTTCAGTAAAAGTATGTTGAAGTTGTGTAAAGAAAAATTTTTACATTTTTCAGACAGTGCACAATTTAGAGCAGGAGCTTACGCAGTTGGCTGTTCTAAAATATCTATTGGGAACAGGTTGATTATCAGGCCAGGAGTTATGCTTTTTGGTGAGACAGTTGTTGATATGGAGTGTTCTATTCGTATTGAAGACGATGTGATGATGGGATGCGGAGTTCATATCTACGTTAATAATCATAAGTTTGATGATCCAAACATACCTTTGATTGACCAAGGTTATTATCCAGATCAACAGGTAATTTTAAAGAAAGGTTGTTGGATAGGAGCAAATGCAATAATTTTGCCAGGAGTTACGATTGGAGAAAATTCAGTTATAGGCGCAGGGTCAGTGGTTTCAAAATCAATCCCTTCTGGTGTTGTAGCAGTTGGTAACCCTTGTAAAGTAATTAAAAGAATTAGTGAAAATGAAATATAAGAAAGTTGTTTACGTACGGTATCTCCCTTTAACAAAAGCAATCTGTGTTGATTTATATTTTAAGGAACTTCTTGATAACAACATTCAGGTCGATTATTTAGACGTTACCTCCCTATTTTTTAAAAATAAAAAAGCTGATAGTTATGAATTTTCAAATATTATAAAAATTAACTCTTATAATGACCTTGAAAAATATTTAAAGGAGCAGGATATTAAAAATACCCTGTTTATCTCAATAATGACTTTTGAATGGAGAGTTTTTAAGTTATATAGAATCTTCAAAAAATTTAATCTTAAGTTAGGTGTATTTGCCAGAGGTGTATTTCCTACAGGGGAAGACGTAAGCAAGAGGTCTAAAATAGAAAGAATATTCAGAGCTGTAAATTTTCAAAAGCTCAAGCTTTTCTTAGGAAATTGCTTAGCTTTGTATGCAAAAAAAACAGGTTTTTTAAAACCTTATGATTATATCTTTAAAGCAGGTAAATATGGATATTGGGCACTTGGTTTAGGGAGTGATATTGATTTTAAAAGTGCTAAAATTATAGAAGTAAATACGGTTGATTATGATAGATTCTTACACCATAAAAATTTGCCCGAAGTTTCAGAAAGTGAGTATATTGTTTTTTTAGATCAGTATTTACCATACCATCCGGATGTGATGTATCTAAATATACAAACCGTTGAACCTGAACCTTATTATAAGGAAATGAATCATTTTTTTGACAGAATTGAATTGTTGACAGGTTTAAAAGTAATTATAGCTGCACATCCTAAGGCAGAACGATATAAGGACTTTAATCCATACAATGATAGAGCTATTTTCATCAATCAATCAGATGATTTGGTCAGAAAAGCTTCATTTGTACTAACTCATGCCAGTACAGCGATCAGTTTTCCGATCTGTTATAAAAAGAAAATCCTACTGCTGATGAGTAATTATTTGTATAAGATATTTCCGGAAAATCTGCCAATTGTTAACTCGATCGTAAATGCATGTGATGCTACTCTTATAATGATGGATAGTGAAGATGATATTGTAATAAATCAGGATATTAACGTTGATTTGTATCAGGATTTTAAATATAAATACTTAACAAGTAAAGAAAGTGAGGAAAAATTTTCGAAAGATATATTTATTGATTTCATGAAAAACTATTAACTCCTTTATCTCATAATGAAACAATTTTTAAAAATATATTTTTGGCAATTTATTTCCATCATATTCAGTTTTGTAGCCATTTTTGTGGTTACGCCATATCTATCCTCTAATCCTGCACTATATGGTATTTATACAGTTATTATAGCCGCAAATATGTTTTTGTCATATGCCGATTTTGGATTTCTTGGAGCAGGAATTAAATTTGCTTCAGAATCGTATGCGCAGAACAATTTAAAACAGGAAATTAGAATAATAGGATTTACAGGATTTATTTTTTTACTATTTGTTGCTTTATATGCTTTAGGAGTGATATTTGTCTCTTTTTATCCTGAATTACTTGTGAAAAGTTTTGAGAATAATGAAGAAAAAGTTATAGCAAGTAATCTTCTTTTGATATTAGGATTGTTTTGTCCGGTATTTGTTATGCAAAGAATTGTGCAAATAATATTTGCCGTGCGTTTGAAAGACTATGTTTTTCAGAGGATATTAATAATATCGAATGCAGTAAAAATCATTTTTGCTGTAATATTTTTTAGTGATAATAGCTATCCTATTGTAAGTTACTTTCTTTTTTCTCAATTATGTAATTTGATAGCCGTTTTATTGGGGTTATACATGGCAAGAAAACATTTTGGTTATGAATTTAAACTTTTTTTTGGTGCATTCCGATTCTCAAAAGATATATACGAAAAAACAAAAGGACTTGCTTTTGTATCCATATTTCTTACACTATCGTGGATCTTATTTTATGAATTAGATCCTTTTGTTATTTCAAAATTGTTAGGAGCAAAGTATATTGCTATTTTTGCAATTGGATTTACACTAATGGAATATTTTAGATCTTTATCTGGAATTATATTTGGTCCTTTTACTGCTAAATTCAATCATTTTATTGGTTTAGGAGATTTTAAAGGGTTGCATATTTTTTTTAACCGTCTTTTAATTTTAGTTTTACCTATAACAGTATTTCCTGTTCTCTCTATTTCTCTGACTATGGAGAATTTTATATTTACGTGGGTTGGTAATCAATACGCTGATTCCATATCCATTGCACAGGTATTAGTATTCAGCTTCGTATTTAGCTTTTTGTCTTCACCAACAGGAATTTTGGTAATGGCATATGAGAAGGCAAAGTTATTATATATTTCGAATGGATTATTACCAATAATATATTGGGGGGGAGTTTTTATGACTTTCAAATTTTTAGGTTTACAGGCTTTTGCAAACTTTAAGGTTGTAGCTTTTTTTATTGTATTTATTGTATATGTCAATATCATTATTAAATTTTTGAAAGTAAGTTTTTGGTCTTTTTTATGGAAGCTTCTTTCCCCGGCAATCTTACCGGTTTTATCCATTATTATTATTGTGTTTTTAACAAAATCATACCTTCCTATACAAAAAGATAAAATAAATTTACTGATTTATTTAGTGTATAATGGGGTAGTAATCGTTATTGCTTTTGGAGTTTACTATCTTTTTTCTTCGGAATATAAGAAAACTGTTAATTTAATGGTGATTCCTGTTTTAAATAAAGTATTTAAACGTAATATTTAGAATTAAACTATGATAGTCTTTTTTATAAAAAAAATATTACAGCGTTTATATATAACTCTGAACGATATTTCTTCTCTATCGAAACTGCAAAAAAAATATTCAAACTGTGAATTTTATAGCAGGTCTAAAATTTCAAATTCTGTATTTGGTAATTATAATATCGTTTTTAATGATGTATTAATGGATTTCTGTACCATAGGAGATCATACCTATATACAGAAAAAAGCGACGATATTTAATGCTGATATAGGTAAGTTTTGTTCAATCGCTTCAGGAGTAAGTATTGGTCCGGGTATTCATAAAATGGATGGAATAAGCACGCATCCTGTTTTTTTTCTGAAGAATACACCATTAAAAAAAGTATATAGCAATAAAGATTTATTCGAATCTTCTAAAGTAACTACCATTGGAAATGATGTTTGGATTGGAGAGAGAGCTATTCTTATTGACGGAATAACTGTTGGAACAGGAGCTATAATTGCAGCGGGTTCCGTGGTTACAAAAGATGTTGAACCGTATTCGGTTGTAGGAGGAGTTCCTGCAAAACATATAAAATATAGATTTGATGAACTTGAAATAAAGGTACTTTTAGAATCGGAATGGTGGAATTATTCTGAGGATTGGTTGCAAACTAATTATGGAGTATTTGAAAATATAAATGACTTTTTACTTAAGATTAAACAAAAATGATTGAGTATATAAAAAGAATACCGCACCTTATTTATTTCGCACTTAATTTTTTACGTTTTAAAGCATTAAATATTCGTGCTGTAATGTTTTTTTCAACTAGAGTTCAAGGGAAGAAATATATATCAGTAGGTAGAAACAGTGTTGTACAGAGAGGAGGCTGGTTGCTGGCTCTGAAAATAGATGAACATGAGCCGGAGCTTAGTATAGGAAATGATTGTGCCATAGGTGACTTTTCGCACATTGCTGCTGTAAGAAAAGTAGTTCTTGAAGATGGTGTATTGATAGCGAATAATGTTTACATATCGGATAATTTACATAGCTATGAGGATATCAACATACCTATAAAAAATCAACCAGTAATATTTAAAAAAGTTGTAGTTTTACGCTCCGGTTGCTGGATAGGAGAAAATGTTTGTATAATTGGTGCTAGTGTAGGTAAAAATAGTATAATTGGAGCAAATTCGGTAGTTACAACGGATATTGATGATTATTGTATTGCAGTTGGAAGTCCTGCCAGAGTTATTAAAAAGTATGATCTGGTAACTAAAAAATGGAATCCGGTACAATAGTAAATAGAAAGCTTTTATTAAGAAAGAGATTTGAAAGGTCTTCCATTATAAAGTAAAATTAATAAATAGTTTAATGAATAATATCGTATTTTACCAGTCGGATAAGTGACGAGTAAAATACTTCACATCATAAGAACCACTTAAAATAAATGAGCAAAATACTAATAACCGGAGGTGCAGGTTTTATAGGATCTAATGTAGCCAGAGTTTTGGTTAAAGAAGGACATGAAGTAACTATTCTGGATAATTTTTTACCACAAATTCATGGTGATAAAAACAAATTATCAAAAGACCTGGAAGATAAGGTAAAACTAATCATTGGAGATGTTTCTAATAGAGAAACGTTGCATTCTGCTCTTAAAGGGCAAGATGCAGTTATTCACTATGCTGCTGAAACAGGAACAGGACAATCGATGTATGCTGTATCTCATTATACTAATGTGAATATACAGGCTACTGCAGAATTATGTGACTATATAATTAATGAGCCGCATCAGATAAAGACGATAATTGTCGCTTCATCACGATCAATATATGGTGAGGGAAAATATCATTCTCCAGAATATGGAACTGTTTATCCTAATTCGAGAACTTATCAAAATGTAAAAGAAAGTTTTGAAGTTTGTTGCCCTATTTCAGGAAAGTATGATTTAGAAGTAAAAGCAACAGATGAGACATCTAAAATTCATCCTTCTTCTTTCTATGGAATAACAAAACAGGTTCAGGAACAAATGGTGATTCTTGCTAGCCAATTGAAAAACATCAACGGGTATGCATTAAGATACCAAAACGTGTATGGACCAGGCCAATCATTAAAAAATCCTTATACTGGTATCCTGTCTATCTTTACTCGTCTAGCTTTACAAAATGAGAAAATAAATATTTTTGAAGACGGTCTTGAGAGTAGAGATTTTGTTCATATCGAGGATGTTGTAAATGCTACTGTGAGCTGTTTGAAACGTGAAGAAAAGGGGCAGCATATTCTGAATGTAGGAAGCGGTAAACCTGTAAATGTTATTGAAGTGGCAGAAGAGATTGTATCTTACTTAAAAAGTGATTCTGAAATACAAATTTCAGGTGCATTTAGAGAAGGAGATATTAGACATAATTTTGCAGACTTAAAACTGATCAAAGAAATTACGGGGTTTGAACCAAAATGGTCTTTTAAAGAAGGTCTGCACAGTTTTATTGATTGGGCTTTAAAACAAAACGATATTCCTAAAGATACCACAGATTATAAAAAATCATTAAGTGAACTTGAAGAAAAGGGTCTATTAAATGGATAATGTATATAAGCCTTTGGTGAGTATTGTCTTTACTAGCTATAATCATAAAGAGTATCTGAAGCAAGCATTAGATAGTTTGGTGAACCAAACGTATTCTAATCTTGAAATAATAATTATAGATGACTGCTCGACTGATGGGAGCCAGGAAGTATTGAAGGAATACGCTCATTTTCCCAATATAAATTTGCAATTACAAACCAAAAACTCAGGGAGTTATGTAAAAGCCAGTAACTTAGGAGCTTCTTTTGCAAAGGGTGAATATATACTATTTGCACAATGCGATGATTTTGCTGAAGCTACTCAGATTGAAGTATTGTTAAAAGCTTTTGAACAAAATCCATCAGTAGGAGTTGTTTTTTCTAAAAGCAACCTTGTTGATGAAAAAGGTACAGTCTATGCCAATGATTATACTGGAAGAGAAAGAAGCTTTAAAAAAGCTATACAGCAAAATGGCTTTATCAAAAGTAGTAAAATGAAAGAATTTCTTTCTTTTTCGTGCGTTATTCCGAATCTAAGTGCGGCTATAATCAAGCGTGGATTATTTGAAAAAATAAATGGATTGTCTGAAAAATATCTTGTGGTAGCAGACTGGGAACTTTGGTTAGATTTTACTGATGAAACAGACTTTTACTATGTTTCTGAACCACTTAATTATTTCAGACAGCATAGTACAACGATAAGGAGTAGTATAAAAATGAGAACACAGATTGTTGAAATCTATAAAATGTTTTATAATCACATTACTAAAAATCATTTGACTTCGGAACAGAATCACAAATTAAAAGTTGGAGCGGGAGCTGTTTGGTTTTCTTTTTTTGTAGAAAATAAAAAAGCATGGAGAGAATGTTTTAGTTCTGTATACCAGGAAATTAAAAAAATAGATAAGAAAGTTCTATACTATTTGTTACTAGGATCAAAAAAACAAATCATAGAGTATTTATTTGTTAAAGTTAAGGAAAAAGCTAAATCGTTTTAATTATAAAAATCAAAAACAACAAATATGAAGACAGTAATATTATGTGGAGGATACGGAACTAGAATTCGTGATGTCGCAGACGATATTCCTAAACCAATGATTCCAATTGGAGGTAGACCTATTATTTGGCATATTATGAAAACTTATGCTACTTTCGGCTACACTGATTTTGTGTTATGCATGGGGTATAAAAGTGAAGTTATCAAAGATTTCTTTATCAATTATGAACTTCGCAGTGCGGACGTAACAATCAAATTAGGAAAGAAATCTGAACAAATTGTTTCTGAGGCCAACCACGATGAAGATGGTTGGGAAATAACGCTTGCCGAGACCGGAATTAAGTCTATGACAGGAGCCAGAGTGAGACGTATAAAAAAATATATTGGTGATGATCCTATTTTTATGCTTACTTACGGTGATGGTGTGGGAGATATAGACATCGAAGCATTGGTAGCGTTTCATAAATCACATGGTAAAATGGTCACACTAACAGGTGTAAGACCTCCTGGAAGATTTGGAGAATTAGGTATAGCTGATGACGGAAGTACTGTTACAGGCTTTAATGAGAAACCGCAAGCCAGCGGTGGTCGTATTAATGGAGGATATTTTGTGTGTAACCGAGAATTTTTAGATATTCTTAGTGATGCAGAAGATTTGGTTCTTGAGCAGGAACCCATGAAAAAACTAGTTGAGTCAGGAGAATTACAGGTTTTTGAACACGATGGTTTTTGGCAGCCAATGGATACTTCCAGAGAATATACATTGTTAAATGAACTTTATAATAATAATCAGGCACCTTGGGTAAAATGGGAGAAAAAATAGTTTTTGGAGATATATATCGTAATAAAAGAGTTTTAGTTACAGGTAATACTGGTTTTAAAGGTTCTTGGTTATGTACTTGGTTAATTTCTTTGGGTGCAGAAGTATATGGAATTTCAAATGAGATTCCTACCTCGCCTTCAATGTTTATTGAGTTGGGACTTGAAAATAAAATGAAACATTATTTTGCAGACGTCCGTGATTTGGAAGCTGTGAAAACAATTATTAATGAAATAGAGCCTCATTTTGTTTTTCATTTGGCAGCTCAACCGATAGTTTCATTGTCCTATAGCGAACCTATAGATACTATTTCTACGAATGTAATGGGTACTGCTAATGTACTTGAAGCCTTACGTAATTATACAAAGCTATGTACAGGAATTATCATTACCAGTGATAAATGTTATGATAATGTTGAATGGATTTATGGATATAAAGAAACTGATGCTGTAGGAGGAAAAGACATTTATAGTGGTAGTAAAGGTGCTGCTGAATTGATTTTTAAATCATATTATCATTCTTTCTTTAAAAAAGAAAACGGAACAGTTCAAATTGCATCAGCAAGAGCAGGAAATGTTATTGGGGGTGGTGATTGGGCATTAGACAGAATAATCCCAGACTGTATGCGTTCATGGAGTGAAGGAAAGGTTGTTGAAATTCGGAGTCCTAAAGCAACAAGACCCTGGCAGCATGTTTTAGAACCCCTTAGTGGCTATTTGCAATTAGGTGAACGTTTATATAAAGATCACTCTCTAAATGGAGAAAGCTTTAATTTTGGACCTAAACCAGAGTATAACCATACTGTACAGGAGATACTGGAAGATATGAGTGTGCGTTGGCATTTTGAAAACTCTAAAGATGCTTATCAGGTAACCGGAGACATTAAATTTTATGAAGCGGGTTTATTAAAATTAAATTGTGATAAAGCTTTATTTTATTTCCAGTGGAAACCAACACTTGATTATCATACTCTTATTGAGTATACAAGTGATTGGTACTATGAGTTCTATAAGCAAAAAGGAGATATGTTTTCATATACTAAATCGCAGATTGAAGGATATGAAAAATTGGCATTTATAAATAATATAGCATGGACAAGATAAACGTTGACGGTGTTTTGCTTACTCCGTTAAAACAGATTCATCATCCGAAAGGTGATGTATTTCATGGAATGAAAAAATCAGATCCGGGATTCTCTGGGTTTGGAGAGGCTTATTTTTCTACAATTCACTTTGAAGATACCAAGCCGTGGAAAAAACATTTTGAAATGGTACTTAATTTTGTAGTACCTGTAGGAAAAATACGATTTGTTATTTACGATGACAGAAACGAGAGCTCTACGAAAGGTAATTTTTTTGATATTGTTTTGGGAGAAGATAATTACCAAAGAATTACTATTCCTGCTGGAGTATGGGTAGCATTTAGTGGCGTTGGTAAAAAATATAATTTATTATTAAATCTAGCGAATCTTGAGCATGATCCTAATGAGATTGAGCGTAAGGAAGATTTATCTGAAATCATATATCAGTGGTAATGAAAAAAATATTGGTCACAGGAGGTGGTGGATATGTAGGAGCACGTCTTTGCTTGCACCTTGCAGATCAGGGATATTCAGTAACACCATTATGCTATTCGAAAATACCTGATGATAAAAGTTGGGTATCTAAAATGGAGCATATTGTTGTTGGTGATGTCAGAGATGAGAAATTTCTTTCTGAACTTGCTTTAAACCAATATGATATAGTAATACATTTGGTGTCTTTAGATCATAATCAATCTAATAATGGATCACCAGTTCAAGTAAGTGCTGTAAATATTACCCCAGTTTGGTCTTTATTAGATATTTTTTCTAAACAAGGGCTGACAAAATTTATATATTTTTCGACGGTTCAGGTTTATGGACCTTTAAGAGATGAGAATATAACAGAATCTCATAAGACTAATACACAAAATGCCTATGGGCTAACACATGATATAGGTGAAGCTATCTGTGAATATTATAACAGAACTTCTTATGTTGATTGTAATGTTGTTAGGCTCTCTAACAGCTATGGTGCACCTATCTTTAAAGAAAACAACTGTTGGTGGCTTGTAGTGAATGATCTATGCAAAATGGCATTTTATGAAAAGAAGATTGTTCTGCAATCAGACGGAACACCATTGCGTAACTTTATTCACGGGTGGGATGTTTGTAATGGAGTTCAGTCTATTATTGAGACTACTGAAAAACATCCTGTTTATAATTTAAGCTCCGACATAACTTTGTCAATAATGGAGATTGCCCAATTAATAAAAACTGTTTTTTATAATAGATATGGTATTGAGTTGTCAATTACAGCAGCAAAACGTACTTTTGAAGGAGAAATAAGCAAATATTCATTAGATAGCAGTTTAATAAAAAGCATTGGGTTTGAACTCCAATGGAGTCTTGAGATGGGTGTCAATGATCTTTTCGATTTTTTAGAACAAAACAATGAATAATCCAGCTCCATTTTTTTCAATTATTATCCCAACCTATAATCATGCTCAGCTTATCGGGAGATGTATTGATAGTCTATTGAGCCAAACGTATCAAAATTGGGAAGCAGTTATAGTTAATAACTTTTCAGAAGATAATACAATTGAAATTGTTGAAGCATACAATGATTCTCGTATACGCCTTATAAATAATGCAAATAATGGTATTATTGCGGTTTCTAGAAATAAAGGATTATCTGAAGCAAAAGGAGATTGGGTGTGTTTTTTGGATTCCGATGACTGGTGGTATCCGGATAAGTTAGAGGTTTCTTTACAGTATATGAATGATTATGATTTACTTCATCATGATTTAGATATATATACTTCTATTGGTAAATCAAACAAAGTAGCTAAGGGAAGAGATTTAAAAGATAATTTTTATAAAGATTTGCTTATTAATGGAAATGCGATTGTAAATTCAAGTGTAATCATTAAAAAAGAAATAATTGATTCAGTCGGAAAAATATCAGAAGATAAAATGCTAATTGCTGTTGAAGATTATGATTATTGGATTAGAGTTAGTGAAATTACTAATAGCTTTAAATATATAAATAAAAGTCTTGGAGCATACTGGGTTGGAGGAAATATTTCTTATTCTACAAAGCAAATAGAAAGAGAAGAATTTATATTGAATAAGTATATTAATTCATTGAAAGATGATGAGAAAAAAGAAGCTGTTTTTAGATTTAATTTCGAGTCGGCTAGGAGATGGCATTCTTTTTATATGTTTAATGAAGCTAAAAAAGCGTATTTGAAATCAATCAATTCAGCTCGAATAAATTTTAAAATTAAATCCTTGATTGGGTATTTGTTTAGTTCTTTTAAAATTAAAATTTAGTAGTCTTTTTTAGTATGTACAAATCAAAAAGTATTGATCTGAATAAAATACTTAAATTTATTAATTTAAGTATTTTATTCATTCTGTTTTATTCGTATTATATGAATGGAGATTCTTTGTACGTTAATCTTATCACAATAATATTGGGTGCAGCGCTTTCATTACAGATTAATTTCTTTTTAATTTTAGAAAAAAAGAGAAGAGACCCTTTTGTTTTGTTGTTATGCTTACAAATGATATTTTATTTTTTATTAAGAATTTTAACTTTACATAAATATTCGTTCTCGATCGTTTTTCTTAGGTACCCGTTCTCTGCTGATGATTTAAATTATTCTTTATTTTTTATATTAATAGCTAATTTTGCTTTTTACTTAGGGTTAAGTATTAATGTCTTCCATAACTATTCTAAAAAGAATATTCCTAGGATTTCGTTTAAATTTAAAAAAAGTAGATTAGTCTTAATACCTCTAGTAATTGGTTATTTTTTTTCTTTTTATAACCAAATTGGTTTAAGTAGTTTATCTGGTATAATAAGTGTGTTAAATGGAACTTTTTTAAATATAGCCGTAATAATATTTATGGTTGTAATTTATTATTTTCTCTTTAAAAATTATCTGAACAAAAGCGTAAAGTTTATTATAATAGGAGGTGTCTTGCTTTTTGTTATCATCCAAACATTGATTGGAAGCCGATCAGGTATTTTAACGTTATTAAATTTTATTTTGTTCGCAATATTGGCGATTAAAAATTGTTTTTTTATAAAAAGAAGATATTTATATGCTTCTTTGTTTCTAATTCCACTTATGATTTTGATTTTTGCAATGTCTACTTTTCTACGACCCAGGGTTGAAAATAGAGAAGCAGTAGGAGGAAATACAATTGAGGTATTAAAGGAGTTTGATGTTAAGTCTCATTTTTCAGAATCGTTAGATTTGACACTAATGGCGGTATCCGATAGAATAGGATTTTTAGATTATTGTGCAGACATTATTAGTAATGAAGAACATTATTCAAGTGTTTTTAATTTTGGTTTTTATTCAACAAGTATAATAGATAATGTTTTATCCCCTGGTTTTGATGTTTTTGATACTCCTAAAGCTTCAAATGCTTTAAGGTTTATTTATAATAACGATGGAGTTCCAAGAAAATCAAAAGTAGGAGAAGCTTATCAGTCTGATGAATTTACTTTTTACGGAGAATTTTATGCTTTATTTGGTAATTGGTTATCTTTGATCCCAATATTTTTAACCGGGCTTTTGTTTAAATGGTTTTATTTAAATTTAAAAAATAATAATACTTATTTATATTATCTTAAAAGGGGACTGGTTTTATATGTGTTTTATACAATGTTGAATAGCTTTGGTTTAGATTGGCTGTGCCTTGATGTTTTTTCTATATTTTTCACATATCATATTTTTAAGATATTTTTTAAAGAGAGGTAGGTCAAATAAGTTTAATCCTAGAGATTTATTATTATCTGTGGTTGGATTAAAAATAAAAGATATGATTTAATTTGCATGTAAATAAGCAATTAGAGAGGAATTTAATAAGATACGAATGATTTTAGTAATAGCGCATAATATAATAAAGGGAGGGGGTATCAGTATAGTTTGTTCCTTTATAGAATATTTAATTAATAAAGAAAAAAAAGTTCTTATTTTTTTACCAGATATTCCAGTTTATCGGGAGTTTTTGTCTTCATTAAAATCAAATGATTTGTTAGATATAGAATGGACTCCATCTGGTATTTCAAGATATATATACAAATTAAGATTTCCTAATATTCTGAAATTAAGACTTGAAAAATATTCGATTTCTAAAATTTTTTCATTAGGAAATATAGCTTACAAAACGGATGTTCGTCAGGTGGTATTGGTACAAAATGCCTTTTCTACATTAGACGACAATATAGTATGGGGAAAATTTTCTTTTAAGGATAAGATTTATCTTAAGCTAATGCAGTATTCTATACTTAAAAATTTGAAATACGCATCCAAAATAATAGTTCAAACTAAAACCCAAAAAGAAGCTTTAAAAAAGCGATTAAAAATTGAGAACCATAAGATTCAAATTGTTCCTAATCATATAGATTTGTCAAAAATTGGAAGCTTAAATGATGAAAACGTTGTTTTTAATGGAAGCTGTCTGAATTTATTATTTTTGAGTAAATATTACCCTCATAAAAATTTTGAAATTTTGCCGGAGATTTGTAAACAAATCCAAGAACGTAAACTCCCTATTCATATTACACTGACTTTAGATAAAAATAATAAAGCTGATAAGAAAGTATTAGACAGCCTGATAATATATAGTTCTATTATTTCAAATATTGGTGCAATAAGATATGATAAACTTTCGGAAATTTATGCTAAAAATCATGGTATATTCTTGCCAACTCTTTTAGAGTCTTTTTCAGGTAATTATATTGAAGCTATGTATTTTAAAAAATTGATATTTACAAGTGACAGAGATTTTGCCAGAGAAATATGTGGCAATTATGCAAATTATTTTGATCCATACTCGCCTATTGAAATAGTTGATGTTTTTCAAAAAGCTTTAAACAATCCTTTGGAAGCGAATCGAAAGAAAGCTTTTTACAACAAGCAAATAGCAAACTTAAATGTTTTAGATTCTGATTTAAATAATGAAATAATATATCAAAGTATATAATGAGAATAGAAAATAAAATACTTTTAATCACCGGCGGAACCGGATCATTCGGAACAGCTGTTCTAAACAGATTTTTACACACCGACCATTTTAAAGAAATCAGGATTTTTTCACGTGATGAAAAAAAACAGGATGATATGCGTAATTTCTATAAAAATGATAAAATAAAATATTTTATTGGAGACGTAAGAGATTATGACAGCGTTGAATACGCTATGAGCAATGTTGATTATATTTTTCATGCAGCAGCTCTTAAACAGGTGCCTTCATGTGAATTTTTTCCTATGCAGGCTGTAAAGACTAATGTTGAAGGAACTCAAAATGTTATCCGGGCTGCTGCTGCAAATAAGGTTAAAAAAGTTATTTGTCTATCTACAGATAAAGCTGCATATCCGATTAATGCGATGGGTATTTCTAAAGCAATGATGGAAAAAGTAGCAGTTGCAGAAGCTAGAAATCTCACAGAAACTGTAGTTTGTCTTACGCGCTATGGTAATGTAATGGCATCAAGAGGTTCAGTAATTCCTTTATTTTTAAATCAAATCGATAATGGAGAAGATATTACAATTACTGATCCTATGATGACTAGATTTTTAATGTCTTTAGAAGAAGCTGTTGAATTGGTATTGTTTGCATTTGAACACGGAAATCCCGGAGATTTATTTGTAAATAAAGCTCCAGCTGCTACGATTGGTGATTTAGCTAAAGCAGTTTTAGAGATGAAAAACAAAAACAATTCTATCAAAATTATTGGCACCCGCCACGGCGAAAAATTGTATGAAACACTTTGTACGAGAGAAGAAATGATTAAAGCAGAAGATATGGGAGAATTTTATCGTATTCCTGCAGATAATCGGGATTTAAATTATGCTAAGTATTTTTCTGAAGGTAATGAAGTGTTACGTGAGATAGAAGATTACAATTCGCATAACACACAAAGAGAAGATGTTGAAGGAATAAAAATTTTACTTAAAAAATTAGATTTATTTAAAGATTAATTAAATAATGATTAAAAAAATAATAGGCAATTCTCATAATGATGACAGGGGTAAACTGCTTTTTAGTAATAATCTTGATCTGTCTGCAGTAAAGAGAATGTATGTTATTGAAAATAAAAGCACTGAATTTGAGAGAGCGTGGCAGGCACATAAAGTAGAATCAAGATGGTTTACTGCGATAAGCGGATCTTTTCAGATTAAGTTAATTAAAATAGATGATTTTGAATTTCCTTCAGAAAATTTGATTTCTGAAACTTATTTTTTAAAATCAGAATCTTTGGACTCACTTATCATTGAGCCAGGGTATGCGTCTTCAATTCAGGCACTTGAAGATAATTCAAAATTACTTGTTTATTCTGATTTTCAGAAAGACGAAATAGACGACAATTATAAATTTGACCCCAATAAGTGGAAATAATATGAGAAAAATAAAAGTTGCAACTATATTAGGAACTAGGCCGGAAATAATCAGGTTGGCAGAATGTATAAAAAAGTGTGATCAGTATTTTGATCATGTTTTGATTCACACAGGTCAAAATTATGATTATGAATTGAATGAAATCTTTTTTGAGGACTTAGAACTCCGCAAACCAGATTACTTTTTAAATGTAGCTGGGGAACATCTTGGAGAAACAATAGGTAATGTTATTTCAAAATCTTATGAAATTTTAGCAAAGGAAAAGCCTGATGCATTATTGGTTCTAGGCGATACCAACAGCGTATTAAGTACGATAGCTGCTAAAAGGCTAAAAATTCCAATTTTTCACATGGAAGCAGGTAATAGATGTTTTGACCAAAATGTCCCTGAAGAAATTAACAGAAAAATTTCTGACCATATAAGTGATATTAACCTTACATATACAGAAAACAGCAGAAGATATTTATTGAGCGAAGGATTTCGTAAGGATCATGTATTTGTTACTGGATCTCCCTTGAAAGAAGTTTTGGAAAAATATAGTTCTAAAATTGAAACAAGTGATGTAGTAGAAAGGCTCTCTTTAGAAGAAAATAAATATATCGTTGTGAGTGCTCACCGTGAAGAAAATATTGATCTAAATGATAATTTTGAAATATTGGCAGATTCATTGAATGCTGTGGCCGAAAAATATCAAATGCCTGTTATTTTTTCTACTCATCCAAGAACCAAAAATAGAATAAAAAATAATAATATTACCTTTCATCCTCTTGTGCGAAATGTAGCCCCATTAGGATTTTTTGATTATGTAAAACTTCAGAACAAATCGTTTATAGTTTTGTCAGACAGTGGAACAATTAGTGAAGAATCTGCAATGATGGGATTTCCTGCTGTAAGTATCAGAACAAGTACAGAAAGACCAGAAGCAATTGATGCTGGTACAATAGTTTTAGGAGGTATTTCAAAAGATCAGATGCTGAATTCTATTGAGATAGCAAAAGGTCTGTTTGATTCTAATATTAAGCTTCCATTCGAATATGAAGTACATAATACGTCTGACAGGGTGGTGAAAGTAATTCAAAGCTATACGCCGATAGTTAATAAAGTAATTTGGGATAAATAATGAAAAAAGTATTGGTTATTGGCATTAAAGGAATGGCGGGACATATCATTTTCAGATATTTAAAAAATCTGGAAAGCTATGATGTTTTTGGTATTGCTAGAAATATTGAAGGTTCCGATCATATATTCAATTTAGATGTCTCTGAAACGGGAAAATTAAAGGAAATCCTGAATAATAGTCAGTTTGATTATGTAATAAATTGTATTGGTATACTGAATAAAGATGCTGAAGATCATCCTTCGAAAGCAATATGGTTCAATAGTTATTTCCCTCATTTTTTAGAAGAGCTTACAAGAAATTCAAATTCTAAAGTTATCCATATCAGTACAGATTGTGTTTTTAATGGTAAAAAAGGAAATTATTCAGAAAATGATATTAAAGATGGAGAAGGTTTTTATGCACAGTCAAAATCTTTAGGTGAAATCAATAATTCCAAAGATCTCACCATTAGAACCTCTATCATAGGTCCAGAATTAAATTTAAATGGAATAGGACTTTTTAATTGGTTTATGGCACAAGACGGCAATATTAATGGATATTCTTCTGCAATATGGAGTGGTGTAACAACATTAGAATTAGCAAAAGCAATTGACTTTGTAATAAAGAATCCTATTGAAGGATTAGTACATTTAACTAATGGTATACCGATTAACAAATTTGATTTAACAAACCTATTTAAAGATATCTGGAAAAAAGATAATATTACCATCAATAGATATGATGGAAAAGTTGTTGATAAATCACTGCAAAAATCGAATAAACTAGTATATGAGGTTTCCGGTTATAGAGAAATGCTTACAGAACAGTTTAATTGGATGAAAGAATTTTCAAGTTTATATAATTATTAAATGAGAATACTAATTATCTCTCAATATTTCTGGCCCGAAAATTTTAAAATTAATGATCTTTGTTTAGGACTTAAGGAAAAAGGACATCACATTGAAGTATTGACCGGAATCCCAAATTATCCTAAAGGAAAGTTTTTTGAAGGCTATTCATTTTCAAAGAATAATGATGAGGTATGGAACGGAATAAATATACACAGAAGTAAATTGTTTTCTCGTGGAAAAGGAGGTTTAAAATTGATGATAAATTATTTTTCATTTGCTTTTTTTGCAAGTTTAAAATCCAGATCACTACCAAATTCATTCGATTGTATCTTGGTTTACGAGCCTTCACCTATTACTGTTGGGATACCGGCAATATTTGCAAGCAAAAAACTCCGTATACCATATTATTTTTGGGTTCAGGATTTATGGCCTGAAAGCCTGACTGCTGCAGGAGGAATTCAAAACAAATTTATTTTAAGCTTTTTTGATAAAATAACTAAGTTAGTATATAAAAAAGCGGAAAAAGTTTTAGTACAGTCTCAGGGTTTTAAAAATTATATAATCAATCAGGATATAGAGACTGAAAAAATCATTTTCTATCCTAATTCTACAGAGAACTTTTATCAGCCTTTACCACCGGAAAAATCGTTTTTAGATAAAATGCCCGATGGATTCTGTATTACATTTGCAGGAAATTTAGGTGAAGCTCAAAGTCTCTTTACAATTCTCAAAGCCGCAATAATTGTCAAGCAGAAAGGATATAGCGAAATAAAATGGGTATTTATTGGAGACGGCAGGCAAAGAGATCAACTTGAAAAATATGTTATTGCTAATGATTTGAAGAATGAAGTGTCTTTCTTAGGATCATATCCGGGTACAGATATGCCTAAATTCTTTTCTTGTAGCAACGCATTAATATCCACATTAAAAAAAGATAAAATCTTTTCTTTAACTATTCCCTCCAAAATACAATCCTATCTGGCGTGTGGAAAACCTATTCTAGCCTCTTTAGATGGAGAAGGTGCTGAAATAATTAATAAAGCGGAAGCTGGATATTCTTCTCCAGCAGAAGATGAGGTCAGTTTGGCAGAAAATGCAATAAGGCTTTTTAATGATTCTGAAGAAGATAGACAGTTAATGGGAAAAAACGGATTGTCCTATTTCAATCAAGAATTTGAAAGAAATATGTTATTAGATAAATTAATTAATATTTTGCATAATAAATTATGAAAGTAATCATAACAGGCCACAGTGGTTTTGTCGGAACAAATTTATCATATTATTTAGATAATCAAAATGTAAATATATCTAATGTATCATTACGTAATGATGAATGGAAAAGCAAAATTGATCAGAATTCAGATGCAATAATCCATCTGGCTGGTAAAGCACACGATACCTCAGATGTTTCAAATCCTGATGAATATTATAAAGTAAACCGTGACTTGACGATAGAATTATTTAATGAATTTTTAGTTTCGGATATTAAAAAGTTTTTTTATTTCAGTTCTGTAAAAGCAGCAGCTGATACAGTAGTAGATATTTTAACAGAAGATGTAGAGCCAAATCCAATCACTCACTATGGGAAATCTAAAATAGAAGCGGAAAATTACATTATCAATCAGAAGTTGCCAGAAGGTAAAAAAGTATACATTATTCGTCCATGTATGATTCACGGTCCGGGTAACAAAGGAAACCTCAACCTTTTGTACAAGTTAGTGGAAAAAGGAATTCCTTGGCCTTTGGCGGCTTTTGAAAATAAGAGATCGTTTTTAAGTATTGATAATCTTAATTTTCTGATTCTTCAAATGCTCAACAAAAATATACCGTCTGGGATTTATAACTTTGCAGATGACAAGTCAATTTCTACGAATGAACTCATCTTAACAATAAACATAGCGCTAGGCAAAAAAGCCAAATTGTGGAAGATTTCAAAAGATTTAATTGAAGGAATTGCTGGCTTTGGAGATAAATTACATCTACCTTTAAACACAGAAAGATTGAAAAAATTAACTGAATCTTATGTGGTTTCCAACCAAAAAATAAAATCTGCATTAGGAATTGAAAAACTTCCTGTTTCTGCAGAAGAAGGATTAATAAAAACAATAAAAAGTTTTAAAACCAAATAAAATATTAATAACTGAATTTAAGCATATGATACGCGTATTTGATTTCCTTTTTGCATTCTTTGGTTTATTGTTCCTTTGGCCAATCTTAATAATTCTCTATATCATTGGTTTGTTTGACACAGGCTCTCCAATTTTTGTGCAGGAAAGAGTAGGACGCTTTAAAAAACCTTTTAAATTAATAAAGTTTCGTACGATGCCTGTGAATACGAAATCTGTAGCAACGCATCTTTCAAAGGATATTTCAATTACTAAATTTGGAAGTTTTCTGCGTAAATCTAAATTGGATGAACTTCCACAACTGATAAATGTTTTGACAGGAGATATGAGTTTGGTAGGACCTAGACCAAATTTGTATAATCAAACGGAATTGATTGAAGAAAGAGATAAAAGAGGCGTTTATAATGCTGTTCCCGGAATTACGGGGCTTGCCCAAATTAATGAAATTGATATGTCTACGCCTGTAAAATTGGCAGAAAAAGATGCCGAGATGTTGCAAAGTTTGACAGTATCAGATTATATTAAATATATTTTTTCTACCGTTGGCGGAAAAGGTCAGGGAGATCGAATCAAAAAGTAATTTTCAATTTAGAAGTTATAATTATTTATTTCTTATTTCTTATTTTTGATTTTTAATCTTCACTGTTGATGAAAAAAAAAATTTGGCTTTCACCTCCTCACTTGTCGGGGAATGAACTTTACTTTATTGAAGATGCCTTTGAAAAAAACTGGATAACTTCATTAGGAAATAATATTAATGAGTTTGAATACAGTCTTCAGTCATTTCTGAAAAATGATAGTGAGGTTTGCGTTTTAAACTCTGCAACTTCGGCTATTCATTTATCATTAATAATGTTAGGTGTCACAAGAGAAGATGAAGTTGTCACTCCGTCTTTTTCATTTGTTGCTTCTGCCAACCCAATCGCTTACTGCGGTGCAACTCCCATTTTCATAGACTCAGAAAAAGATACTTGGAATATGTGTCCGGTTGCTTTAGAAGAAGCAATCCAAGATAGAATTTCAAATGGCAAAAAGCCAAAGGCTATTATCGTAGTTCATCTGTACGGAATGCCTGCGAAAATGGATGAGATCACTGCTATTGCTAAAAAATATGAAATTCCCTTAATTGAAGATGCTGCTGAAGCGTTGGGCTCCACTTATAAAGGAAAAGCTTGCGGAACGTTCGGACGTTTCGGTATTTTGTCTTTTAACGGAAATAAAATCATTACCACTTCCGGCGGAGGTGCTTTGGTTTGTCACAGTCAGGAAGATAAAGATAAGGCTGTTTTTCTTTCGACTCAGGCCAGAGATAATGCTCCTCACTATCAACATTCGCATATTGGATATAATTACAGAATGAGCAATATCGTAGCAGGCATCGGTCGCGGACAAATGGAAGTCTTAAACGACAGAGTAAATGCACGCAGAAAAATGCACGATTTTTATGTTGATGTTTTTAAAGATATTGAAGGAGTAACCGTTTTTTCAGAGCCGACAGAAGATTATTACTCTAATCATTGGTTGTCAGCAATTATAATTGATGAAAAAATAGCTGGAAAGAATCGTGAAGATTTAAGATTGGCTTTTCTTGAGGATAATATAGAATCAAGACCACTTTGGAAACCTATGCATTTACAACCTGTTTTTGCAGATGCTCCTTATTATGGAACAGATATATCTGAAAAATTATTTGATAATGGTCTATGCCTGCCTTCAGGATCGAATCTTTCTGATGCTGATAGAGAAAGGATCGAAAATATAATCAGAAAGTTTTTCTCTTAACGATCAGAAATGGCGCTTTTCAAAATTAAATAAAATTAATACTTTAGTAAAATTACACTGCTTTATTTCTCCCGGAAATAAGCAGTGTAATGTTTATCAATGGTTTATAATATTTTTGAGAGGAATTCTTACCCCATAGAATCCACTTATAGCCCTGTTTTAAAATTCTCATTTATAAAAAATCAACTTCTTTCATTATATTTACAGCCCAATTTGATTTAGTGAAAAAGAAATATCCCTGGTGGAAAGCAATAATGGATTTTACTCTTGCTTTTATCGGCATTGTTAGTTTGCTGCCTGTTTTTTTTATTTTAATGATAATCGCGTCATTTGATACGGGGTTTCCGGGTATTTTTAGGCAGCAAAGAATTGGAAGATTTGGAAAAACATTTATTATTTACAAGTTCAGAACGTATCATACTAAAACATTTACAAAATCCTCTATTGGACGATGGATGAGAAAAACCAAACTGGATGAACT
>Ga0157370_10000884_pt1 | contig 38109 bp, 40 predicted proteins | sample C35metaG_FD_113463 | JGI IMG/M metagenome (GOLD analysis project Ga0157370, IMG submission 113463) | Corn rhizosphere microbial communities from Kellogg Biological Station, Michigan, USA - C3-5 metaG | ecosystem: Host-associated > Plants > Roots > Rhizosphere > Soil | place: USA: Michigan... | reverse complement strand
CTCGTCGAAGACGCCCGGGAGGCGATCTCCGCTGGAACATTCACCGAATTCAAAGATTCGTTCACCCGCCGCTATACACAATCCGCATCATGATCTCCGTTTCTTCCATTGCCGCCCTTTTCGTCGCAGCAGACGCAGCAGCTCCCAGCAATATCCTGGCCCGCCCTGAAATCATGTTTGTAGGCATGATCGTTCTTTTCTACTTCCTGATGATCCGTCCTCAGCAAAAGCAGCGCAAGGAACACGCCGCACGCCTGGCCGCGCTGCAACAGGGGGACAAGGTCGTCACTTCCGCCGGCATCTACGGCATCGTTCACAACATCAAGGACACCACTGTTGTCCTTAAAGTCGCAGAAGGCACCATGATCGAGTTCGACAAAGCTGCCGTCGCCACAGTGGCGAAAAAAGAAGCGAAATAATCCGCCCTCCCCCATCGTTTCCTGGCTGTTACCGGAGCCGCCCACTCATTTTCCACCATGCCTGCCATCTCGCAAAACCTATCGATTTTCCTCGCAGCACTTACCCTGCTGATTCTTTTCCTGTGGTACTTTGCCACAGAAATTGAGCGCCGGAAGAGGAACGTTGGCAGCATTCTCCTGGTGGTGATCACCTCCTTGTGTTTGCTGTCCATCACGCCGCCCAAGGAAAAGCTGAAGGGCGGCATCGATATCCTCGGCGGCTCCTCCTTCACCCTGCGTGTCCAACCTCGCGAAAATGCGGATGGTTCCAAACAGAGTGTGAGCCCTCAGGAAGTGGACCAAGCGATCAAGGTCATTGAAAAGCGCCTGAACGGCATGGGCACGGCCGAGCCACTGATCGCCCGACAAGGTTCGGACCGGATCATCGTCCAGATGCCAGGCGTGGAACCGGCGGAATCCAAAGCCATCCGTACCACTCTGGAACAAGTCGCCAAGCTGGAACTGCGGGAAGTAAGCCCCCGTAATGATGAATTGGGCGCGGATCGCAAGTCCCTCGCCGCCCGTGTGGACGAAGGTCTGGATATCGTCCCTGGCTATCGTGCTTACAAATTGAAGGGCAAAAATAACGAAGGTGTGGAATATTCCGTACCCATCCTACTGAACCGCCGCCCCGCACTGGGTGGCTCGGATATTTATCGTGCAGATCCATCCGGCGTCTCATCGGATGCGGTCTCCATTACCCTGAACAGTGGTGGTGAAGACAAGATGATCGCCCTCACCAAGGATATGCGCAAGGGCGTCGACCGCATCGCTATTGTCTTGGATGGAGAAGTGCTCAGCGCACCTGTTGTACAGCAGACTCCATTGGGCAAGCAGTTCGAAGTAAACGGCCTGCATGAGCCAGGCGAAGCCAAGAAGCTGGCGGAAGCATTGATGAATCCTCTGGAGAACCCACTGGTCGTGGAAGAAGAGCGGAGCGTTTCACCTACCCTCGGCTCAGCGGTGGTGAAGCAAGGACTTCTGGCTGGCGGACTGGCCCTCCTCCTCACCTTTGCTTTCGTCCTTCTCTATTACCGGGTGTCCGGCTTCATCGCCATCATCGGTCTGTTGGTGAATACGCTGCTGCTCTTCGGCCTCATGGCCATGTTCGGCTTCACCTTCTCGCTACCTGGCATTGCCGGCATGATCCTCACCATCGGCATGGCCGTCGATGCCAACGTATTGATTTACGAGCGCCTCCGGGAGGAAATCGCCCATGGCAAGGCACTGAAGAACGCCATCTCTGCATCTTATGACAAGGCGTTCACCGCCATCTTCGATGCGAATATCACCTCCCTCATCACAGCCGCCATCCTCTTCTGGTTGGGCAGCAGTGCCATCAAGGGCTTCGCAGTTACCCTCATCATCGGCATCGTCGCCTCCATGTTCTCTGCGATCTTGGTGACCCGGGTTCTGTTCCGCTGGGGCACGGATTTGAATATCCTGAAGAAGCTGACATTCCTCAATCTAATCCGCGCACGTGGCTTTGACTTCATGGGAAAACGCCGCCTTGCCATCGGTATTGCCCTTGGCTTGGTTGCCATTTCCATCGTGGGTTTCGCTGTCCGTAAGGAGAAAGCTCTCGGAATCGATTTCACCGGCGGCACCCGCATCCAGTTCCAACTCGGTAAGGGCGCAAAGGTTTCCACTCAGGAAGTGGATGAAGTCTTGAAAGGTCTCCATCTTGGCAAGACAGCCTATCCGCAACAGGAAACCAATGCAGCCACCGGCACATTGCTAACCGTCCGCTGCGATAGCAAGGACACGGAAACCATCACCGCCCGCCTTCGCGAAGCGATCCCGGTACTTTCCCAAAAAACTCCTGAAGGCAAATATCAGATCGATGCCAGCAAGGAGGAAGTGTCCGCCCTCATCGGTGGCGACTTCTTCAGCCAATCGCTCATCGCACTGGGTCTGGGCCTGCTCGGCATCATGACTTACATGACCATCCGATTTGAATTCTCATTCGCCATCGGCGGCTTCGTCGCCATCCTTCACGATATCGTGATCTCGATCGGCATCATCGTTTTGTTGGGCGGTGAACTTTCCCTCATTCACGTGGGTGCCATTCTGACGATCGCCGGTTATTCAATCAACGATACCATCATCGTCTTCGACCGCATCCGTGAAAGCTTCCATCTGCGCCGCAGTGGCTCCACTGAGGAAATCATGAACGAGGCGATCAATGCGACGCTCTCCCGGACGATCCTTACCTCCGGTGCCACGCTGATCAGTGTTTCCATCCTGGCCTTCCTCGGCGGAGCATCCCTGCGTGACTTTGGTCTGGTGATTTTCATCGGCATCGTCATCGGCACTTTTTCCTCCATCTTCATCGCCTCCCCAGTGGTCCTCTGGTGGAGCAGCCGCAAGGGTCAAAACCTGCGGGACACCGTGTTGACCAAGGAGCTGAAGGAAACTGCTGTGGAAGTTCTTCCTTAAGCATTCTTCCATTCCAGAATTCAGTTGCGGCCTGGTTTAGCGACTAGGCCGCTTTTTTTGAGCCCTGCCTTGCATGACCAGTATCCGATCAGGGGTTCATCGCAGGATCTGCAGGAGGAGCCTCAGGCACGACATCCGGCTTGGGCTTTTTGTCAGGAGGTGGCGGCATGGGAGGAAGCTCCTCCTTGGTTAGCTTCTGATCTTTGTTCTTATCCATCGCCTCAAAGCGATCCTCTTGCTCGTCCTCAGTCATCTTGCGGATATGAGGGTCTTTTCGGAATTCCTCGAAGGAGAGGGCAGAGTCTCCATCCTTATCGCCACGCTTGATGATCTCCTCCGGTGTGGGAGGTGGGCCATCCGGTCTGTCATCGTTTCTTTTCGGACGTGGCGGTTTGTCCCGCGGTGTGATCTGACCATCGCCATCGGAATCAAGACGCTTGAAAATATTGGCCTGCTTCTCAGGCGGCATTTTCTTGAACATCTCCCCTGCCTTGAACTCCTCGAAACTGATGCCCCCACTGTGATCTGTATCCAGTTCTTTCAACCGGGCCATCGGTCCACGGGCCATCTGCTCCATTTCCTGGCGGCTTAGTTTCCCATCCGCATCCTTGTCCAGACGCTTGAAAATTTCCTTCCGCTTTTCCTCGGGCAGCTTCGCCAGCCGAGGTAATTTTGCAAACTCCTCTTCTGAAACAAAGCCATTGCCATCGGCATCCACCTTTTTCCACATTTCGTCGAAATTGGGCTTGGGCCTCTTTTCTTCTTTGGTATCCGCCTCTTTTTCCACCGGAGGCTGCGCCTGCAGAGTCACCGGCAGAATCACGGCGGAAAGAACGAGGGAAAGAGAGATTGTTTTCATGGCAGATTGCGGCTTTTTTTAAGCCCGTTCCGGCTAGCCGGTAATAGAGAAACTCCCAAACCGCTCTGAAGTTTCGCCCTGATTTTCCTAGGGATTCAATCCCAATCCCCGATAACTCCATCCTCATGCACATTCGTGACATTCTCACTGGCCCCCAGCCATCGCTCTCCTTTGAGTTTTTCCCTCCCCGCACTCCGGGAGCGTGGGAAGATCTTTATCAGGCGATCCGTGAACTGGAGCCTCTGGCCCCCTCCTTTGTCTCCGTCACCTATGGTGCCGGGGGAGGCACGCGTGAGCTCACCCACGATTTGGTAGTCCGCATCAAGCAAACGACTTCCATCCCTCCAGTACCCCACCTCACCTGCGTGGGGCACAGTGAACAGGAAGTGGGAGCCATTCTGGAACGCTACGCAGCGGCAGGAGTCTCCAATATCCTCGCCCTGCGCGGAGACCCTCCACGGGATCAACCGAACTACGATTGGTCCCAGGGAGATTTCCGCCATGCGTCAGACCTCGTGCGCTTCATCAAAAAGTTCAATGATTCAGGCAGACATCCCGACCCGCGTGGTTTTGGCATCGGCGTAGCGGGATTTCCCGAAGGCCATCCGGCCACTCCCAACCGGGTGGCGGAATTGGATCACCTGAAAGCAAAGGTGGATGCGGGAGCGGACTACATCTGCACACAGCTTTTCTTCGATAACCACGATTTTTTCGATTTCAGCGATCGTTGTGATCTAGCAGGCATTCACGTGCCGATCCTGGCTGGCATCATGCCTGTTACCTCGCTATCCGGCATGAAGCGGATGGCAGAATTGGCTGAAGGCGCACGGTATCCGGCCAAACTCGTCCGCGCGCTCGCAAGGGCCAATTCCAATCCGGAATCCGTCGAAAAAATCGGCATTCATTACGCTGCAGAACAGTGCGCCAGCCTCTTGGATGGGGGCGTCGCCGGCATCCATTTCTATACCTTGAACAAAAGCTACGCCACGCGGGAAATATTCAGTGCGCTGGGTCTATCAGCAAAAGCCGGGTGAGCCCACCGGAGATTGAGTTCATTCAATTTCGCGTTTGATCAATAATTTCCTGCACTTTCTGAAGCGTGACGTCCTCGATCGTTCCTTCCAATGGAATATCGATATAGTAACGTTTTGTTAGAACATCCTGTGGCACCCGTGCAGCGAGGCGGGGTGCTTTCTCAAACACATCCGGCATGAGGCTGATCCGCAGCCTTCCCCCGTAACGGTAACTTTTCATCGCCAACTCTGCCGCATTTAATGCGGTGGCACGGGCATCTGCAGAAGATTCCATTTCCAACAGATCACCACCCGTTTTTGCTCCCTGGGCCGCAGACAGATCATTATTCCGTACGACCGGGGATACTGTGTTCTTGAGGCTCAGGTCCTCCTCCTGCGAAGCCGCTTCCTGGATCGAAGGAGTCAATTCCACTTGCATCTGACGGATCGCCATCTGGCTCGTCTCCTCGAAAGTAGGAGGCCTTACGTTCATTTCCCCACTCAAGGTCAGCAGGTCACCCGATTTCAAACTGAGTTTGGTCAGTGCCATCCCACCCTTTGCAGTTCTAAGCATGAAACTGCCATCCGTGAAGGTAAGCCGGGAGTATTTGTTTTTACTATCAGCCAAGGCGAGAGCATCCAGGATCTTCACTTGATCCCGAAACGAAATCAGGTCCGCTCCCTCCAGTTTCACCAGCCCTTCGTATATCACACCTTCCACACTATTCAAAGAACCGGATACCTTGAAATCTCCGGAAATATGCCCAGCCACGTAGCCAGATGCGCTCGACGGCAGGATATCATCCAGGTTCAAATGCTGGATGTGCGCAGTGCCATTCACCATCGGGTCCTTACCCGTTAGAATCTCCAGACCTTTCAGATCCACCTTGCTGCCATCCCGCTGAAAACTGGCTTTCTCAAAAACCATTTTCTCAGGCGTGCAACTGACCACCAACTCGACCACCTTCAAATCATTGAGCCAATTTTGTGAAAACGTTCCTCCCTTGAACGTAAAGAGCCAACGATCCCCTACGCGATTGGACGTCATTTCACTTCCTTGGAGAAATCCTTTCGTCGGTTCAGTTTCGCCCCAACGCAGGGAAACGGATTCGCAGTTCAGCCCCGTGATCTGATATTTATCGGCTTGTTTGAAAAGCATCTGGCTGATCTTGGCAGCTGATTCCGCCGTTTCAGCTCCTGCCCTTAATTCCAGATCCAGACGATCCACATTAATTACTCCCACATTCCATTTTCCGCTGAATTTCCCCAGAAAACCCTGATGAAAACGGACCGCAAAGGCCTCCATATTTTCGAAAAACGTATTTTCACCGCCACGCGAGGCCAAGCGGCTGATCTTCAGGATGCCGAGATTATGAACGGATTTTCTCAGGATCAACTCTTTGGCCTGCAGGCCTTCACACATCGCCCGTTCCAATGCTTTTTTCTGCGAAGGTGAATCGATCATTTTCAAATATCCTCCCAAAGCGATGCCCGCCACAATGAGCAGGAACAGTCCCATTTTTACAACAAGGCTCATCACATGACCTGCTCCTTCACCTCCAGAAAGTGGATGTCTCAGTTGAAACCAAAATCCCTGACTAGCCACCCACTGGCTCAGCCGCTCATTGAAATTATGCGAATTCTCGACTTCCATATAGGCCCTAGCGTTCAGCGTTCGAAGTAAAACCCGTTTGTCCTCTCAGTATCCAGAGTAAATTTCCCCTCGCCCTTGTCCCATTCATTCCTTACCACCGCTTCGTGGATGCGAATGATTACAAAGTGAGATTGGAGATCTTTGAAGGTCCCCTCGATCTTCTTCTTTATCTGATCAAAAAGGACGAGTTGGACATCCACACCATCTCGATCGAGCGCATCACCCGACAGTATCTCGATTACATCAATACCTTCAAACTCCTCAATATCGATCTGGCCTCCGAGTTCATTGTGATGGCGGCCAATCTGATGTATCTCAAAAGCCGCACCCTCCTGCCACGTGTCGACCAGCCACCGGAAGAAGACGCCGAAGAGGATGATCCCCGCTGGGAGCTGATCCGCCAGCTCATCGAGTATAAAAAATTCAAGGATGCCGCCAGTTTTCTCACTCTGAGAGAGCAGGAGCAAGAGGGACGTTTCGCCCATCAGCCGGATGCTCCGGAGATGCCGGCTGAAGATCCAGCCCCTTTGGGGGAAGTCTCCATTTTCGACCTCATCCGGGCTTTCCAGAACGTCCTCAAGCGTTTCGAGGAGTCACACGATTTCGGCGACATCATCGATGACCGCTATACCGTTTCAGATAAGATCGAGCTCCTGATCGGGCGCTTCCACCCAGGAGAAGCGCGCCGTTTTGAGGATTTGTTCGAATCCGCCACCACCAAGGCGGAAGTCATCGTGACTTTCCTCGCCGTACTGGAATTGATGAAATTGAATCAATTCGTTGTACGCCAAAGCGAATTGCTCGGAGCCATCGTCGTGGAACGGCGAACCGCCAGTACGATCAGTGCACTGGAGGCGGAAGAAAGCGGTGCAGATCTGGAAGATTGAAGCAACCTTCCCGAGGCGATCAGCCGAGGCGGAAAACGATACGCGCCTTGGTCAGGTCGTATGGAGACATTTCCATCTTTACCTTGTCACCCACCACCAGGCGGATGAAACGCTTCCGCATCTTGCCGGAAATGTGAGCCAGCACTTCGTGGCCGCTCTCCAGCTTTACGCGAAACATGGTCCCAGCGAGAACGGAGGAAATTTCACCGTCCACTTCCACTGCCTTTTCATCTTCGTCCTTGGTGGAGCGCTTTGGCGGGCCGTAGCGGTTGCGGGAGCGGTTTCCGGAGCTTTTGCGGGGACGTGGAGGCATAATATGGGATAAAATAGTGCGGGCAGCGAAATGAAATCCGCCCCGCGCGGCGCTTCGGTAGCTGATAACCCCCACTCCAGCAATCCCAAAAAATACTGAAACCTCAAGAATGAAGGCTTTTCTCCTTAAGCGGATGCTTGCCAAGGCACAGGTTAACGGCCAGATTTCATGTCCTGCCACACCTCCTTGTGGCATTCTTCAAAAACCGCACTACGTTCATAGCCATGCCTGAGATTACTGAAAAGGAGCTGCCGCCAAACCAAAAAGCCCTTTGGCTGAAAGCAATCAGCGCCATCCAGACTTCCAACGTTCCCTATAGCATCAACCTGATTCAAAGCGTCCTCAAGGATAGCCCAGGCTTTCTGGAAGGCCGGAAAGTTTTGCGCAAATGCGAGCTGCAAGTGGCAGGGGGAGCCAAGAAAAAAGGCCTTTTCGGCATGTCCAGCAGTTCCTCGAAGTTTCATAGCCAAGCGAAGAAAGATCCTACAGGGGCTCTGCCGCTTATCGAAAAGGAACTGGAAACAGATCCTGCCAATCCCGGCCTGAACGACGCTCTCTTTGAAGCCGCCGTTAACCTTCAACTTCTGGATACAGCGGCCTTCGCTCTCGAAACCGTCCGCAAGAACTCGCCTGAAAACGTGAAGCTTCTTCACAAACTGGCGGAATTCTACATCACCCGTGACAAACCGATGGAGGCCTCCGAGGTTTATACGGATATCCTCAAACAAAATCCCGCCGATGGCATCGCAGTAAAGGGCGCGAAGGATTGTTCCGCCCGCGCATCCATGCAGAAGGCGAAGTGGGACGAAAATGCGGATATGCGCTCTCTCATGAAGAATGCCGCAGAGTTTGAGGAACTCGAAAAAGCATCCCGCACCGGCCTTACGCGAGATCAGCTCGAGGAGCGCCGCGATGGCATTATAGCTCGCTACAATGCAGATCCAAACCACCTCGGCACTGTAAAGGATCTGGCCGCCATTTATGAACAACTGGAAGACTGGGTAAATGCGGAGACATTCTACTCCTGGGCATTTTCCCTGAGTAATGGCGACGTGGCGCTCTCCAACAAGGCGCTGGCCATGAAGGACAAAGCACTGGAAGGCAACATGCGGAATCTGGAAGCCGCTCTTGCTGCAGATCCTGAAAATGAGGAACTGAAAGCCCAGTTTGCCGTTTATAAAGCAGATCGTCTGGCAGAGCAAATCACCGAAGCGCAGAAAAAAGTGGATCAAAACCCCACTGATCCCGCAGTCCGCTATGAACTCGGAAACGCGCTCTATAATGCGGGAGACTACACCGCAGCCATTCCCCACCTCCAGCAGGCCACGCGCAACCCGCACATCCGCACCAAGGTCCTCCTCCTTCTGGGCCGGACCTTCAAGGCGAAGAACATGTTCGATATCGCCATCAAACAACTTTCAGACGCTCTGGCTGATCTTGTGGCCATGGATGGCATGAAGAAGGAAGTCCTTTACGAAAAGGGCCTGATCCATGACCAACTGGGGGATAAGGCAGCCGCCATTGACTGCTTCAAGCAGATTTACGAAGTGGACTATGGCTATCGCGACGTAGCTCACCGCGTGGAATCCTCCTACGTCTGATTCTTTCGGTCATCCTTTTAAAAAAGACGCCGCCATTCTCAAAGATGGCGGCGTTTTTTCATGGGGGTATGGGCTTTGAAATCATTTCCGTGGCCAAAGCTCCATCCGGCTCATAAAAAGGCGGATGCAACTGAAGCAAGGCCAGATCTGGAAACAAGGCGCGGAATACATCCGCATCGTTAAATGGGAGCGGTTAGCCATTGAATACAAGGTAGCTGACTCTCCTGATTCAACGGATGGAGCGTTGCAAAATTTATCTAAAAAAGAATTCTGCCGTCTTCTCAAAGGAGCCTCTCTTTACGAACCGGTGAAGAAGCCGAGTGAGGATGAGGAAACGTGTTGAAATCCCAGATGGATTTTATTAACTGGCCCATTCTCCCTGAACAGGCTTACACGGCGTGCCCGGCAGAGCCTGTAGCCCGGCCTCCGGGCAGTTCATTGTGAAAATCACGCTTAATACTTCCATTCCCGAGAATCAGCGCCCGCAGATTGAGACGCTGGTGAAATCGGTCACCAAGAACCCTGAAATTCTCTGGCTTCCCAGCCGTTTTCCCCGCTACGTGATGTTCATCGAGCCAGGGAAAAATGATTCTGCGGAACCCTCAAACGGTTCGATTTTCGAATCCCCAAAAGAGGAAACCGAGTCCCTCAGCTCCCTCACGGCCTGTCTGGAAGAGCGGATCAAGGCGAGCCTCAAGAAGACGTAGTTCGCACAGTCACGCCCGCTTCCCGCACTTCGCGCTTGGCAGGAAATTTCCCGCGTTTACCGATGCGTCATGCCTGATGCCGTTTATGTGCGCGATGCCTTTGCCCGAATCGCCGACCGCTATGTGATGACCAATCACGCCCTCAGTCTCGGGATGGACATCTGGTGGAGAAAAATCGTTACCGCCCGCATTAAAAAGTGGCACCCAGCCCGTCTGCTGGATGTGGCGAGTGGCACCGGTGATCTGGCGCTGGAAATTCAGGATGGTTGCCCGGATTGCGAAGTCATCGCTTCCGATTTCTGTGCTGAAATGCTGGCCCATGCCTCCAGCAGGGGCATCGCCCATACCATCGTGGCGGATGCTCTGAACCTGCCCTTTGAAGCCGATGGCTTCGATGTGGTGACAGTCGCCTTCGGCCTGCGGAATATGACGGACTATTCTGCCGCCCTTCGTGAGATGCACCGCGTACTAAAGCCCGGCGCGCGTCTGGTTATTCTCGATTTTTCCCTGCCCGGTGGCATCCTGCGGAAACCCTACCGTCTCTATCTGCACAAGATCCTTCCCCACCTCGCCGGGCTGATCACCGGCCAGAAAGATGCCTACGAATACCTGGGAGGCTCCATCGAACAATTTCCGGCAGGCAAGGATATGACCGATCTGTTGGAAGCCTGCGGCTTTCAAGACACCAAGGCAGCCCCTCTTAGTTTCGGCGTGGTTTCTCTCTATGAAGGGACCAAAGCCTAACTGATCTCCATCACCATCAGTGATGGAGATTCCAATGACTCCCCTACCCGCATGCCGAGCAACTTCCGGTAAAGCTCACTCGCGGGAGACAACAGAGTGATTTCCATACCGTCATGGTTGATCACAAGGCCGCCTGATGCCGGGACAAGAAGGAAAAATGCGGTTTCGCCATCCAAATCCGCCTCCACCAGTGCGCCTACATCGATGGCATCCTCCATGCTGAACTCGGGAAAACTCAGCGCATCAAAAATCCGTACTGAATCTGCCAGCTCCTCCACCTGCTTGGCCTGACCTTTGGCCAGATAGGATTCCTCCAAATTTCTGGTATCGTATTTACTCTCCGCCTTGCTGCCCGGATCCGTGGCGGCGGCATGCGCATCCATGGCCACCTTTACCAACAGTTCCAAATGCTGGCGGAGTTCTGTGCGGATTTGTTCAAGAAGAACGGTTTTCATCGGGAGGCGGAAAATACAACGATTCTGCCACGAGAAAAAACAGAAATCATGACTTGTTCATCGGGAGCATTTCTTTGTCCATTGGCATAGATGCTCACCGTTTACGCTTATAAGAACTGCGACACCTGCCGGAAGGCATTGAAATGGCTGAAGGAGCACGAAGTTCCCCATGAGGTGAAAGCCATCCGGGAAACCCCGCCTTCCAAAGATGAGCTTAAAACCGCGATCGCATCCACCGGTGGTGACTTGCGCCCGCTGTTCAATACGTCCGGGGGAGACTACCGGGAATTGGGACTGAAAGACAAGCTCCCCACCCTCTCACAGGATGAAGCTGTTACCCTGCTTTCTCAAAATGGCAATCTGGTGAAACGCCCTTTCGCTATCGGCAAAGAGATCGTGCTCATCGGCTTCAAGGAAGAGGCGTGGAAAAAGTCACTCGGGCAGTGATTCAAAAATCCGCCTGCGTTTCTCAAAGAGCACGGTTTCCCGGTAGCCAGCCGCCTTTGCCAGAGCAATGGCTTTCGGGAAATCACGAGCCACTTCCCGCGGCGCGTGGGCATCTGAAGAAATGACCAGCGGCACACCTGCAGAGCAGGCTAGCTCCAGAAACCGTGAGGCGGGATAGGCCTCTCCGCAAGGCTTGTGCCACCCGGCAGTATTCAGCTCGATCACACTGCCTGAGGTGGCGATGGCATCGATGGCAGGCTCATAGTAGCGATCAAGATCACCGGCAGGAGCATAGGAGAATTTTTTAATCAGGTCTGGGTGGCCCAGAATATCAAACAAGCTGCTATCCGCCATCGCAGTGTAGGTTTTCCAGTAATGGGCCCACACGGCCTCCACATCACACTCTGCCCAACGGCCCAACCATTTCGGATTATCGAAATCCCAATCTCCCAGATAGTGAACCGACCCTATCAGATAGTCCCACTCATAACGCGAAGCCAGATCCTCTATCCAATTCTCGCAGCCGTTCAGCCAATCGCACTCCATCCCGGCGCGGACGGGCATTTTCCCTGCCGCCCGGGCGCGGGCACGGTCCACCCACTCGAAATAGGCGGGCAAATCCGCCACTGACATCCGCCAATCGTCAAAGGGCTCCGGAATGGCCGGCGCATGGTCCGATATTCCGTATTCGGTAAGCCCGGCCAGCAATGCGGCATCGATGTAATCCTCAGGTTCGCCCTCTGCATGGAGGCAGAGCGGTGTGTGGGTATGGTAGTCTGCTGGCACTTTCCGTCTTTCGGGATGAATCCGGTTGAAGGTTTTGAAAAAGCCATACTAAACTGACCGCACGGTGCAAGCATCGGAAAATCCCATGTCAGATTCTATTTCAGAAAACCCAGCGAGTAAAATCATCCGGCATCTGCTCGATCACCTGCGCCGTCACCCCAAGCGGGTAGTCTTTACGGAAGGTGAAGACATCCGTGTGATCCGCGCCGCAGCCCGACTGGTGGCAGAAGAAGTGGTGGCCCCTATCCTCCTTGGCAATAAGGAACGCATCCGCCAACTGGCCGCAGAAGGTGGAGTTTCACTGAAATTCGTCCATATCATCAATCCGCCCGAAGCTTCCGACTTCAAGCTGTTCTGCCAGCGGGTGGAAAACATGGCCCGCTACCGCACCATGCAGATCGGTGATCCGCAGGAAATTGTTGCCCGCCCCCACTATTTTGGAGCATTGATGGTCCAATATGGTCAGGCAGACGCACTGGTGGGAGGCAATCAGGCCCTGCCCGCCTCCTACTTCCGCGCCCTGCTACACACGATCAAACCCGTTCCGCATGTGCCGAAACTTTTCGGCGTCACCATTCTTACCGGTGCCCACCTCCAACACCTGGGAGGCGATGGTATCCTTTTCCTCGCAGATACAGGTCTGATTCCCACCCCTGATGTGCGGGAACTCTCCGCCATCGCTCTGGAAACCGGAAAACTCGCCCGTCACCTGCTGGGCAGACGTCCGATGGTCGCTCTTCTCAGCCATTCCACCAAGCGCTCCGCCGGCACACCAGACGCCAGACGCATGTCCGCTGCCACCGCCCTTGCCCAGGAGGAAGTCCGGAAGCATTTTCTGGATATCGAAATCGATGGTGAACTTCAGGCCGATGTCGCACTTGATCCGGAAGCAGCAGAAACCAAACTTCCGGGTGCAGAAAGCCGCCATACGGCCGATGTCCTCGTTTTCCCAAACCTGGATGCAGCACACATTTCCCTGAAACTGCTCCAGCACGTGGCTGGGGCACAAAACTACGGCCAGCTCATCATGGGGCTGGCCCGCCCGACAGCTCAGGTTTCACGAACCGCTACGGAAGAGACCATCTTCGGGACCGCTGCCGCCATTGCGGTAGAGGCCATCAAATTCCACCAATTGTATCCAGACGGCGAAGTTTGAAACGACGCCTGGCTGCAAAGTTTGCGAAAACCCCGCGACTTGCGTTCGCGGAGTTGACGCTTCTGCACCAGTTGATTACCGCTTCGGGGTGATAACGCTCCGAAGCTTTTCCTTTTTGTGTCTGGCCATTGCCGCCATCGGCACCGCGCATGCACAACTCATTACCTCGCTGAGGCTTTCGAAAAACCAATACGTTTCAGGTGAGCCTGTCATTGCGCAAGTCTCCATCACCAATCACTCCGGCCAGGAACTGCTCTTCCGCGGTGATACACGCCTGCAGTGGATTGATTTCACGGTTAAAAATTCCAATGGGAATCCGGTCTCCGTACGCAATCAGATGACATATGGCACCATGAAGATAGGAATCGGAGAAACCATGGTGAGGGATTTCGATTTGGGAAGAGCCTACCTTATATCAGAATCCGGCAATTACACGGTTTCCGCTGTCATTAGAAACGCGGACTACCACATCGATGGTGTGGCCACCAATAAAGGATTTTTCACCGTCAATCCCGGTCGTGTCTATTGGGCTCAGAAAGTCGGTCTTCTGGGCAAACCGGGGCAGACACGGGAATACCGCCTGCTCAATTTCAGCGCGGCACAAAACAGCCAGCTGTACGTGCAGGTAAAGGATGACCGCACCGGCCAATTGATCGCCACCTACTCTTTGGGAGAAGCTCTACTTGTAAGAAATCCGCTGGTGGCAGTGGACCGCCAGCAACACATGCACGTGATGTATCTCGGCACTCCTACCATGTGGGTCCACTGTGAGATCGATACAGATGGAAAAATGGTTAATCGCCAGATTCATCAACGTGGAGACCAAGGAGATCCGCAGCTTCTCACCACAAAGGAAGGAGCAGTGACTGTAGGAAACAGTGTCCCCTACGACCCTGCAGCGGTGGCAGCAGCGAAAGCAAAAACGCGAAAAATTTCTGATCGCCCGCCTTTCCTATATCAATAAGTGACTTTTTAAACAGATAATTAATCAAGCGATCTTAATTACCTTTACAAATTTTAAAAAATATCAACTAATGTGAATAGTTTTTAGGCCCGAACCATTTTTTCATGAAATCTTTCATCAAACTCCTCAGCGTTGCCGCGCTGTGTGCATTCGGAGCAGCAGCCCATGCTGCCAGTTTTCGCACCGTCGTCATTGATCCCGGCCATGGTGGCTTTGACAATGGTGGCCTCTGGGGCCGGGTGTATGAAAAGCACCTCGCTCTTGATACCGCCGCCCGCCTGGAATCACATCTCCGCCAGATGGGATACAATACCGTGCTCACGCGTCGCAGTGATTACTTCATCTCTCTGCCGCAACGCGTGAACATCGCTAACAGTTATAAGAATGCGATCTTCGTCAGCATTCACTTCAATCATGCGGAGTCAGGAAGTGCCAACGGCATCGAGACCTACTACAATACTCCACAAAGCCAAGCGCTGGCCGCATACGTGCACCGGGGCATCATGAAAAAGGCACACGTCATTGATCGTGGAGTGAAGACAGCCCGTTTTTATGTCATTCGTAATACCACCATCCCATCCATTCTCGTGGAAGGCGGTTTCGTCAGTTGCTGCGATGAACGCAATCGACTGAAATCCGGCTGGTATCGTGAGGCACTGGCCCAGGGAATCGCAGATGGCATCCAACGTTTCAAAGGAAATTGATAGAGTCCACCACCCCCCGGATCCCGATGAAGACCTTCCTCAAACTTTTGTGCGCCGCCTCGATCGGGATGATCGGAGCCGTAGCAAATGCAGCGAACTTCCGCACGGTCGTGATTGACCCGGGCCATGGCGGGCATGACCTCGGGGGACAATGGGGTCGGGTGTATGAAAAGCACCTCGCGCTCGATACTGCAGCGCGTTTGCAAAATCACCTGCGGCAGAGAGGATTCAACACCGTTCTCACCCGTCGCAGCGATTACTTCATTTCTCTGGCACAACGCGTAAGCATTGCCAATCGCTATAAAAATGCAGTCTTTGTGAGCCTCCATTACAATTACACCGGCAAGCAAAGCATTAGCGGCATTGAGACATTCTACAATACTCCTCAGAGCCGCAGCTTGGCCTCCTGTGTTCATCGTAATATCATGTCCCGCACCCGCGTGGCAGATCGTGGTGTGAAAACCGCCCGCTTTTATGTCATCAGAAACACACGGATTCCTTCCATTCTGGTGGAAGGTGGTTTCGTCAGTTGTTCCAATGAGCGGAATCGCTTGAAATCCGGGTGGTATCGGGAAGCGGTTGCACAGGGCATAGCCGAAGGTATCCAGCAGTTTCGGAATCGATTCTAACTCTATCTCATGGCCACTGTTTCCGTTGCTCAAATGCGCGCTTTGGAAGCGGCTGCCATGCAACAAGGATGGACGGAAGAGGCTCTGATGGATCTAGCCGGAGAACGGCTGGGCAAAGCTCTGGCAGAACATTTCCCCACTTCTGGTACCGCCATCGGTTATCTGGGAAAAGGCCATAACGCAGGTGATACTTTGATCGCCCTGCGGATTCTAAGGGATCGCTATGGATGGAGAATCCATACCCGCGAGGCTTACCCTTCCACGGATCTGGCTCCGCTGACGCAAAAAAAATATGCCTCGCTTCATTCGCTAAGCCGATTGGATGAAATGCCATCATGGCGAGATCTCCCCTCTCCCCTTTTATTGATCGATGGGCTGCTCGGCATCGGAGCACACGGTGCTCTGCGTAAACCTTTGGCCGATCTGGCCGCTGAGATGGTCGCCCTCCGTTCCCAAGCTGGAGCAATCATCGCTGCGGTGGATCTCCCTTCCGGTGTGGATCCAGATAACGGAGAAATTTCACCCGGGAGCGTGATGGCAGATATCACTTTCATGATCGGTGCGGCCAAAAATGGGTTATTACAGGGAAAGGCTGCGGCTGCCACAGGCAAGCTGGCTCAAGTACCCGTGGAACCTCTGCAGGATGACCAGCCTGGCACCCACCAGATCATCAGCCCTCAAAACTGCCATTTTGCAAAAGCACCCAGGCCTTTCGATTTTCACAAAGGACAGGCAGGCAGGCTCAGCCTTCTCGTAGGATCCGCAGATTACCCCGGTGCTGCTGTAATGGCCGCCACAGGGGCTCTGAGAGGAGGAGCCGGCTTGGTAACCTTATGGGTTCCGCACTCCATTAGACTGATTGTGAGCCAAAAATGCCCGCCTGAGGTGATTGTCCGAGGAATGGGTAGCCCTCTGGAGGCTCTGGAGATGGCTCACGATGCCATGGTGATCGGCTGCGGGATTGGTCCCATTGATAACTCCCAGGAAAAAGATTGGATTACCCTGCTCCGGCGGGGAACCAAGCCGACGGTATTGGATGCGGATGCCCTTAATTTCGTCGCAGGTTCTGGAAATGTCGGCCTCTTGGCCGAGCACCACTTACTCACCCCTCATCCAGGAGAATTCGCCCGCCTGGCGGCCGACCTGACAAACATTTCCCGAGAATCTGCAGCACAAGCGTATGTAGCCCGGACTCCGGTGACTCTTCTACTGAAAGGCAGCCGGACCATCATTAGCCGGCAGAATGAGCCATTATGGATCAATTCCACAGGAAGCCCTGGCATGGCCACCGGAGGTCAGGGAGATCTGTTGGCTGGCGTGATAGGAGCAAGATTGGCAGGAGGCATGCCAGCCATCAATGCGGCCTGCCATGCAGCGTGGCTCTGTGGCAGAGCAGCGGAGAGAGCACTGAACCATCCCGAGATCAGTGAGGAAAGCCTGCTGCCTGAGAATGTGGCCCGCTATCTGGGCGGAGCATTCCGGGATTGGCGGTGTTCACTCCGCTGAAGTCGCGCCCACTTCTCTGGCCTCATCCTCAGCCAGTCTACGGTCCACCAGAAATGGCCCGAAGGGAATCAAGGCGGCCAGAAAAGCCACCACACTTTTCCAGAATGGAAGTGCCCCGTTGATCAGGGCCATCAACACCACGTAACAATACGCAAGGAACAGCCCTCCGTGCACCCATCCGGTCCAACGCACCATTTCTGGTAAATTCGCCATGTATTTCAACGGCATGGCTACGCCCAATAAAAATAAAAAGGAGATCCCCTCCAGCATTCCAAGCGCGCGCACTTTCCCGGTGTGTGAATTCAGATTTGGCATATCTGCAGCCATCCCCTCTCCTCTCTGATGTGCAAGCGGAAAAAAGCCGCTGATCACCAAGAGGCAAACAGCGGCTCTGGAAAATTTTCCTGACCCGGAATCAGTTCACCGCAACAGCGGAGGAACCCGTCTCACCTGTACGAATACGGATGGCTTCTTCAACGGTGGAAATGAAGACCTTACCGTCCCCAATCTTGCCGGTATTGGCGCTCTTGACGATGGCACTGGCCACGCCTTCTGCTTGGGCATCATCGACAACGATCTCGATTTTGACCTTAGGCAGGAAGTCTACCGTGTATTCAGAACCACGATAGATTTCGGTGTGGCCCTTTTGACGGCCGAAACCTTTGACTTCAGTCACAGTCATACCCTGAACACCGACTTCGGCGAGGGCTTCCTTAACTTCTTCGAGTTTGAATGGCTTAATGATCGCTTCGATTTTTTTCATGATACAGCGGATTGGTGAGAATTCGATAGCACTGGACGTGCCAATATAGCTGGGTTTTCGTTGTTTCTACTTAGCAGCTTATGACAAGATTGCATGATTTGACGAGATCAAAAGAATTCTGTGTCAAAAAACAGCGACTCTTTTCTTTATTCCACAAGCGTTTCAGAAACAATGAGATGATGGGATCATATAACAGAATGATTGCCGGGAATTGCTGAAATTCAGTTTTTTTGTTTCAAGAGATCACGGATTTCCGCCAACAGTTTTTCTTCGGCAGATGGCTCCGGCGGAGCGGGAGCAGCAGGCGCTTCATTGATCCGCTTTGCCTTGTTGATTGCCTTCACAATGATAAACATCACGAAGGAAACGATCAGGAAATTGATCGCGATGGTGACAAAATTACCATAGGCGAACACCGGCCCCTGCTTCTTGGCGTCTGCCAGAACGGGAGAAAGAACGGCATCGGTAAGGCCGATGAACTTATTGCTGAAATCCACACCACCGGTGATGCGGCCCACGAACGGCATGACCAAATCTTCAATGAAGGAGGTGGACAGCTTGGTGAATGCAGCGCCCATGACAAAGGCGACTGATAGATCGATGAGATTGCCTTTCAGCGCGAATTCTTTGAACTCTTTAAACATGGATGGATGGGGTTGGTTTCCTTCTCGCACATCATATGGAAAAGTCCAAGCATCATCTTGACTGCCTGGGCTTTTCTCCACACCAGGATAAGAAAAAAGCCACCCGGATTTCTCCGGATGGCTTTGGATAAAGTGACTGTAAACAGCGTCTGATTAGAAGTTGTAGCGAAGACCACCTTCGAAACCGAAGTCTTCGTTTTCAACATTGAACAGGGCGTCACTATCGTCAAGATAGATCCAGCGTGCGCCGCCGAACACTTCGAAGCTCGGTGTCACATTGTATACTACGCCTGCAAACACTTGACCAGCAAACACTTCTTCGTTGATGGATGTGTCTTCATTGAAGAGTTCGTCATGAATATCAGTATCAACGAAGGCAACACCGGCTCCCGCTCCAATGTAACCACTGAGGTTACCAACGATTTGTCTTTCGAACTTAACGTTCAGGGTCACAGGAATGATCTGTGTCTCAACGTTAACGTCGAACTGGCGAAGACCGTCGAAGCTATCTTCAGGCTTGGTGTAAAGACCTTCCAGGAAGAGGGAAACTGTGGCACCGCCAACTGTCCAAGGAGTATCCACACCCACGTGAGCGGAGTAGAATGCTTCTTCGTTGTCGACGAGATAACCAGCACTTGCACCAGCGAACCACTGCCAGATGCTTGGCTCTGGAGCCGGAGCTGGGGCGATTTCCTGCTTGGCGGATGTACCTGCGAAAGCTGGCAGGGCAAGTGCCAGCGAGAGGAGTAGGATTGAACGTTTCATGGCACCATCCTGATAACGATTTGGACATAATCTGTCAAGTTTCTGAGACACTCAGAAAACAGAATTTCTTAAGCTGAAACTTGCTGGGTGAACCATCCCTTTGCATAATGGGAAATGATCCCAGTGCCTCGCGGCAGTTACTTAGTCTTTTATGCCGCCACAGCCCTCCTCAGTTGCTCCTGTTCCCAACTCATGAGCAATGCCCGGAACTCGACGGAGCAACTTCCCGCAGCAAATGATGCTTTTGCCGGTGGAGCTGCAATGACCGCGAGTGTGGTACGCTCCACGTTGCTGAGTGTACTGCGCCAGCCCGTAACGACAGCCAAACTGGGTGCGGTTGTCCTTTGGCATCGGCCACGCGAAGCGGTGATGTCGAATTTACCGATCCAAACTCATTTCATCCCAACACCTCCATGCCCTCCCGGTTGCCCGGAATTTGAAGCCTTGCTGGATGAAAAGAAATTCCCAAAGACAGAAACAGGAAAGCTCACTTGGCTCGTTGATGGCTCGGCATTTTTTCCGGAAATGGAGCGCCAAATGGCCAACGCACTGAAACGCATTGATGTGCAAGTCTTCATTTTCGATAACGATGACATTGCAACCCACTATGCAGATCTTTTGAAGACACGTTCAGAGGGCGTTAAAATTCGTGTGCTGTTCGATGATTTGGGCAGTACTTTTGCTCAAACTGCGGCACCGAGGACTCCCGCTCCCTCCGGATTTCACCCATCGGCGGACATGAAGCGTTATCTGAAATCGGGACATTCCAAGGTTCGTGTCCGCCGCATTCCCAATCCATGGTTCGTGGCAGACCATACCAAGCTTTTGGTATTCGATGAAAAGACAGCCATTCTGGGAGGCATGAACATCGGGCGGGAATACTACTCTGAATGGCATGACCTGATGGTGAAGGTGGAAGGTCCCATCACCTCCAGTCTGGCACGGGAATTCAACCGCGCATGGAGAAAAGCGGGGCCGGCCGGTGATCTGGGGCTTTTCCGCCAACCTGCGGCCTGGAGAAAGGCCCATACTTCCGCCTCCGGCACCTCTCTTCGTATCCTGCGCACCGATCCTGGTGAAGGACGCTATGAAATCATGGAATCAAGCATCATGGCTATTTCCGCCGCAAGAAAACGCATCTGGGTGGAAAACCCCTATCTGGCACATGACGATACCATTCTCGCACTCGCCGCCGCAGCCCGCCGTGGAGTGGATGTCCGGGTCATCCTCCCAGCGCAGGGAGACTCCACTGTGATGGATCTGGCCAATCTATCAGCAGCCCGCACCCTTATCCGGTCAGGTGCTCAGGTTTACCGTTATCCACGCATGACTCACATGAAGGTTCTTCTTTGCGACGACTGGGCCAGTGTAGGCTCTGCGAATCTCGATACCCTCAGCATGTGTATCAACCGGGAGCTCAATCTCGCGTTCTGCGATTTGAAGGAAATCCATCAACTGGAAGCAAAAGTCTTCAAACCGGATTTCCAAATCAGCCAAAAAATCACACTCAAGGAAACGGAGTCATTTCTTGCCGAAATTGCTGAAACCGTAGCCGATCAATTATAAGAATACCCTCACACCGCAAGGCGCTCTACCTAACACTCATTCCCCGAAATCAAACGATGAGCGCCGCTTCTTCTGGAGCAGGAAGCGTCCACCATTGGCTGCACGAAGAGGATCAAACACGGCATCCATCCCTACATGCTTGATCTCGTAAACCTGAGCCAGCAATTCCCCCAGACGTCCCTTTGGAAATCCCCTCTCCTTGAACCACGCCAGATACTCGGGTGGCAGATCAATGATGGGCACCCCGGCTGGCGGATAAAATTTAGGCCCGAATTTGCCAAATGGCATCCGGGCCTTGCCAATCTCCATCAGGAGATTGCGAAAATCTTCTCGATCAATCTCGGTGAAGTCCATCGCAGTAGTGGAGCGCGGACTTCACCTCAATGAAAGCATCAGTTGCTGGCGACAGCAGCAGGCTTGGTATTTGCCTTGAGTGCAGCTTCCGTCTGGCCCTTAAACCAAGTGTCATACTCTTCGCCACCCATCACTTCCATGGAGCCTACCATGTTGGCATGGCCTTCACCACAAAGCTGACCGCAGACCACGAAGGTTTCGAGAGTCTTGATAGGTGTGAACCACATCGGGATCTCCTTGCCCGGGATGGCGTCCTGCTGGATGCGCATCGGCACAAGGGAGAAATTGTGGATTACGTCCTTGCTGGTGATATTCAGCACCGCAGGGCGATTGACGGCCAGTTTGAGGATCGGGCTGGTGAAATCATCCGCAGCATTCGGATCGGTCAGATCAATGCCGAGAGGATTATTGTCCGTGATAAGGTGGGCATCGTGACGGCCGAATTTACCATCGGCACCGGAATAATGGAAGGTCCAGCCAAACTGCCAGCCCACCACGCGGACACGGGTCGGGTTCATTTCCTGAACGGTCTTCCAGTCATCCACACGATTGCCCCAGAGAGGGAATGCAAATCCAAGGAGAAGCACTGCTTCAATGATGATCACGCCGATTTCCAAATGACTCGAAATATGGCTGCGCACTCCTTCGTAAGAAGCCTTCGGGTTACGCTTGTGCCAGAAACGGAAAAGGCAGATCAGGAAGAAGGTCGACCAGCCAATGAAAAGTGCAAACATGAACCAGTGTACCACATCGATCATGTGATCGACCTGGCCACCGTGGGCAGAAAAGCATTCAGGGATGCCGAGGAATTTGGATGGACTCATGAGAATGGATAAAATGGGAGAATGGTAAAATCGGGGATCAGTGGGAACCTTCAGGCTTCACATAGTCATCACTCAAGGAAAGATCGAAGTTCTCCTTCTCGCGCCGCATGACGCGGAGCATGAAGAAAGCGATGACTCCAAGCATGGCAAGAATCACCACCAGAAGGGCGAAAATCGACCATCCAGCCGCATTGGAGCCGCCTTCAATCATGGTGACGCGGCAGGTGGAGCAAGCAATCAAAAGTGACATGAGGTGGCGTGGCTGGAATTCAGACGATGAGCTTGGAAGCCTTCCTGTAGAAATAGACTCCGTAGACAGGCATTAGCAGAGCACCAATGACACCTACGTAGCCCAAGCCTGTGGCAATGGCCGAAGCTTCCGGAGCCAGGACAAAGGACCACACGGCCATGAACAAGCACAGCAGAGTGCTGACGGTCACGAAAACAATATGGAAACCTCTGAGGGACATAACTTTGGAATCTAGAGTTGGAAGTTAATAGAAAAACTTGTCGATAATCGGATCACCCATGGCCAGGGCAGTCAGAGCAGAGAGTGAGATCACGGCAGCTACCGATGCGATGATCACCCAATAAACCGTCTTCTTCTCATGATTCAAGTGCATGAAAATCGCAGCCACAAGGGTAGCCTTGATCGTGGCGATGCATAAACCAATGATGCAGTCTGCTTTATCAAAACCATGGCGACCAAAGTCCAACTGCGGTAATTCTGCTACCGCGACGGTAAGAAGGGTGCCGACAAGGAGTGCGGCGAACACCAGTAAGTAGGTCTTCTTCGCTTTTTGAATTGCTTCTGGGGTATCTGCCATATGCGGGAAATGGATAAGTGATTTGAAAGGATCGCGGGCTTACATCAAATACAGGATCGGGAACACGAAGATCCAGACAAGGTCAACGAAGTGCCAGAACAAGCCGCCGACTTCCACCCGGTTGGCAAGCCACTCCGGGTTGGAAAGATACATCTTGCGGCCGAAGAAGAGATAGTAAGCGAGCACAATGGCTCCGCCGATCACGTGCAGACCGTGCAAGCCTGTGATCGTGAAATAGATGGCATAGTAGGTATTCCAGGAAGGGGTGAACTTGGAGGCGAAGGCAATTTGCTCACGTGGAACTTCCAGTTCACCGAAGGTGTGCTTTTCGTGACGGGCATCGTAGTCCGGACCAAAGAACTCCTCTTTCAAGGTAATCTTTTCAGTGCCGGGCTCGACCTTGTCAGCCTTGGCAACAAAGTCTTTCCAACCAATGCGGTAGCGCTCCTTGGCAGTAGGTTCACGCTTGGGCTTGCCATCCTTGTCCACGCCATACTTTTCGAGAAGTTCCTTCTCGATCTTGGCGACTTCAAGTTTGTGCCACTCCCATGCTTCCTTGGAGAAGGCATCGTTTTTGATCAACCAGGAGTTTTCGATCGCAACAAGAGGATCCACGCCCTTTTCCACAGCCTTCATGGCGAGGAATTGGAAATCAATGGCATCCACCGCGTGGAAGCCCATCGGGCTTTCCAAAAGCTTGCCTTCAATGGCGGTGCCGTCACGCAGAGTGGACTGGGCAGCACCTTCACGGATGTCGCGTGGCTTGAAGTCAAACTTTGCAGGAGGATTTACCGTGAAAACAACGCTCGCCAGTTCAGTCAGCATTTTCGGAGCGATTTCATCCTCCTTGACGTTCACCTTTTCGGTAAGCTGACGGTCATTGGCTTCTGGATTCGCCTTGTGGGCCTTGGTCCACTCACTACGGAGGGATTCCGTGCGGAGTTTGCCATTGTGCGCCCGGGCGGCGAGGTGGACCTTTTTGATTTTCTCAAGAAGAGCCGGAGTGAGTTCGTCGCCAGCATGGGCGATGACTTCCTGAGGAGCATCAGCGCCTTCCTTGAGCTTGGCCTTCACATCACTCGCAAGAACGATCTTGCTCTTGAGATGCTCGGATTGGGAAACGAGTTCCTCCACCCACGGTTTGTAATAATTGACCGTATTGAAAGTCAGTTTGGAGGTTTCGACGTAGATCACATTCTCTTCCACCTTCTGCCCCTTGTGATTCAGGATGTCCTTCTCACCTTCCTTTTCATAACCAAGGTGACCTTCGATCACCGTATAGTCAGTAAGACGAACGGCCTGGTGCTTCAGCTTCACCGAATACTCGATACCTTTCAATACCATGAAAAGGGCGGCACAGGCGATGGTGATGCTCATGAACACCTGGAACTTGCGCCATTCGCGCATTTTCAGGGCTGCCCATGCGAACACCACCGTCACGGAAGAACCAATGAGAACGAAGGTATTGATCAGACCAGGCAGCACCGGGAGGGTCCGCTCTGGCCACGGATAGTCTGCTCCCAAGCGGAGGAAGACATAGGCAGAGAAGAAGCCGCCGAAGAGCATGACTTCGGACGCCAGGAACAACCAGATGGCGATCTTCGAGTTGAAGAGGCCGGTGTCCTTGCGGGGAGTTACGACGTAGGGAATTTCCATGGAACGAAAGGAGAGGTTCGAGTTTCAGGGACCGCAGTGGTGAACATCAGTCCCTGATCAGGATTCAATGGGCTGAAGGAGCGGTTTTCTGGGGTTCGCTTTGGTCGGCAGAACGCTTCGGTTCGATCCATTGCGGGAGGTAATCTTCATCACAATCCGGACGGCTGTATTCATACGGGCCGCGGTAAACCACCGGCTCGAATTCAAAGTTGCCGTGGCCTGGAGGTGTTGGGGTAGCCCACTCGAGAGTGGTGGCATCCCATGGATTGTCACTGGTGACCTTCTTGCCGATTTTCCATGCAAGGAAAAGGTTCACAATGAAAGGAATCTGGGCGATCGCCAGGCACCAGGCACCCCATGACATCAGAATGTTCAGGTCGATGTGATGAACCACCGTATTACTGAAAACGTTCGTGCTGTCGGCAGCCTTGTCGATGTAACCGTCACCACCGTTATACCAGCGGCGATGGAAGCCTGCCATACCCTGGACCAGCATCGGGAAGAAGATGATGTTCATGCAGATCAGCGATGGCCAGAAGTGGAAATGGGCCAGGGTTTTCGACATGAAACGACCGGTAATTTTCGGATACCAGTGATACACACCGGCAAAAAGGCCAAAGAGAATACCAGGAGCCACCACATAGTGGAAGTGGCCGATCACGTAATAGGTGTCGTGCAGGTGGAGGTCAGCCAAATTGAAGGCCAGAGGCAGACCGGTAAGACCACCGATACCGAACATCGGCAGGAAGGCGCAGGCCCACATCATCGGTGGTGTGAAGCGAATGGAACCACCCCAGAGGGAAATGATCATCGCCGTGAGAATGATCACCGATGGAATGGAAATCAGCGTCGTGGTGGTTTGGAAGAAGGTGGACACCGCAGCGCCCATGCCCGTCATATACATGTGGTGGGCCCATACCACGAAGGAGAGGAAGCCAAGCACCAACACGGAGTAAACCATGGACTTGTAACCCCAGAGTGGCTTGCGGGTATTGACTGGGATGATCTCACCCACGCAGGCAATCGCTGGAAGAAGGAGAACATATACTTCCGGGTGACCCAGGAACCAGAACAAGTGTTGAAACAGAAGTGGAGAACCACCACCGGAAAGGTCTGCCAGACCCTCGGACTTCGTGAAGAGGCCGGAAGGCATGAAGAAAGAGGAATGCATCACACGGTCAGCCAACTGCATGATGCCTGCAGCTTCCAGTGGAGGGAAGGCCAAGAGAAGCAGGAAACCGGTCACCAACATTGCCCACACGAGGAATGGCATGCGCATCCAGGTAAGACCGCGAGCACGAAGATTGATGATGGTGGTGATGAAGTTCACCGAACCGAGCAGAGAGGAGGTGATGAGAAGCACCAGACCAATCAGCCACTGGGTTTGACCTGCCAGCCATTGGTTGACCACCTGACCATCGGCGAAACCTGCGAGAGGCGAGTAGTTGGTCCAACCGGACTTGGCGGCACCGGATTCCATGAAGAAGGAACCACACATCACCAGGCCACCGAGAAGATAGATCCAGTAGCTCATCATGTTGAGCTTGGGAAATGCCATATCGGGAGCGCCGATTTGAAGCGGAGTCACGTAGTTGCCAAAGGCACCAAAGCCGAGGGGCACAATGCCGAGGAATACCATGATGGTGCCGTGCATGGCACCGAACATGTTATAGGTCTCACCCGTCACCTTACCATCCTGAAGCCAGCGGGCTTTCCATGAATCGGTGAAGATCCAACTCATCCACTCATGAAGCGGCTCATGAGGATAAGCGATGCTCCAGCGCATCACCATCATCAGGTAGAAACCGAACAACAGGAACGCCATCGCTGTCAGACCATACTGAATACCGATCATCTTGTGATCGGTGGAGAAAACATATTTCTGCCAGAAATTCGGGTGATGGTGATGCTCGTCGTGAGCATCGTGCCCGTTGTGTGAAGTAGCGTGAGCGCTCATAATACGTCTAAAAGCTTTCGATTCGGAATGACTGGAAAAGGATGGCAATGATTACTTCTTGGCCGCTGGTGCCAAGGTGAGCGGATTGACGAGAGACTTGGGGTCAACATGTGCACCGGGAAGATCTTTCTTATGTTCGGTGGTCAATTCTTCTGCTGTCACCGGCTTGCCTGCGTTCTTTCTCTTAGCAGCGATATCAAGGGCGGCTTGGGCCATCTCGACCGTCACAATGTCACCCTTGCTGTTGCCGAAGTTGTTGCGGAGGTAAGTCATGAGGCAGGCCACGTCTGTAGGGGAAAGACCTGCAGCCTGGGATGGCATCACACCCGCACCATAAACCTTGCCGGAGCTGGTAGGGCCTTGAAGACCGTTGATGAATACCTGTGAGAAAAGTTCGGTTTCACCCAGCACCCACTTCGATCCTGCCAGGGAAGGATAGTTGGCACCGTCGCCTTTTGCATCAGCGCCGTGACAACCGTTGCACTTGGCGGTGTAGATCTTGGCACCCTTGGCGCTATAGGCAGCGAGAGCTTCTTTTGGTTTTGGACCACTGTCCGCAGCGCCTGGAGCTGGCTGGCGGACATAGTTTTCACGGAAGGTCGAATCGTAATTGAAGAACTTCCCTGACAATCCAAGGACACCACCGGCGAAAAGCAACGCCACGGCACAAGCAGTGATGATCCACAGGGAAACAGGCTCACGTCCGGTTTCGGAGATGCGTTTCTCGCGGACCGCAGCAGCAGCTTCACGGACCAAACGGCCGTGGGCCTCGGTCACATTGATCGAGTCCTCAAGATCCGGTTTCTGATTAGGCAAAGACATGATGGATGAGTTGGGAAATGGAATGGTTCAGCAATCAGCCGTCCTTTTTGGCAGGAGAGAAGTTCAATGCAGCGGGGACAGCCTGGTCTTTCTTGAGAGAAAGCAGGTAGGAGATCAGAGCCTTGGCCTCTGAAGTAGGCACCAACTCGGTGGTTTCGGTTCCACCGAATGGCAATGCGTCCACGGAACGGCTGCCTTTGATCGTTTGCTCCACGAAAAGGAAACGATAGGATGGGCAGGCGGAGGCACGAAGTTCCGGACGGTAGCGAGGATTGTAAAGGTGGGCGTAGAGCCACTTGGCTGGATCTGCCTTTGGTGCATAAAGACTTTCCACACGACGGCCGATATTGGAAAGATCCGGGCCGAGACGGGTTACTCCGATTTGAGCAAATTTCTCGTAGGTGAAATCGAAGGCGTTTGTTTCACGGCGGGTATCGCCACGATCAGCATCCTCCTTCAAACCCGCCCAGTCTGCACGATACAAGTCATTGCCGGCATAGGTCGGGCGGATCACCTGAGTATGGCAGAGATAACAGCCGTTTTCGGCATATACCAAGGCACCATCCGCCACACGACCGGTGCGCTTAGGATAGAAAATGCCGGTTTTTCCGTCAGCTTCTTCGGAAAGCTGGATCGGAGCCATGTCGCGCATTTTGAAATACGGAACAACGATGACGGCCAACCAGGCGATACCGAAACTGGCGGACAGGCCGAGGATGAAAGTGCGTAAACTCATGGAATCCAAATTTTGATGGCTGAAATTTGTTCGATTGCTCCTCAGTGGGCGGCGGCGTGGTCGGCACCTGTGTTGTCGATATCACCTTCGGAGCCATGCGGGCTGGAACCGTGGGAAGAAATCAAAAGGGTAGGATGGGAACTGCGGCGGCCGAGGCGCAGCCACATCAGCGTAAGGTGTAGGAAGAAGAACAGATTGGAAAACAGGATAAAGCACCAAGCGATGGTGGCGAACCAGGCATAGGGGCGGGTTGTCACTGCGGCATTCATCCAAGGCAGCTGCCAGGATTCCTGCGCTGAACCTTGCTCAAGACCTGCGAAAAGTGCAACGACCGCCACGGCCATGATGCCGTAAATCGAGAAAAAGAAGTGCATCGTGATCAAACGGCGGGAAAGCCATTCACGGCGGGTGATGCGTGGAACAATGAAGTAGATGGCACCGAACATTACGAAGCTGAAGAAGGCATACAATGCGAGCAGCTCGAATCCGTATCCGGCGATGGAGAACTGCGTCAGCTTCAGAGTGGAGCCGGGCAAATTCAGGATCAGTGCTGCAGCTCCCATGACGACCAGACTGATCACACCAGCAATGCTGAAGCGGAGGGATGGACTTTCAGCAACGGCGTCCTTTGAGAAAAATGCCGTGCGGAGAATGTTGGCACCGGCACAAGCAGCAGGGATGAACATCATCACCGTGGCAGCAGCACCGAAGTAAGGGAGGAAGTAAGGAATCGGAACACCTGCCAGTTTTTGCATGCCTGCCCATGGGCCAATGATGGCAAGGGACCAGAAACCGAGCTTGGCCAGCGAGTAACTGTGGATCGGACGGCCACTTACTTTCGGAGCAAGGTAATAGGCAGTTCCCAGACCGACTGGAGTGAAGAACAGGAAGATGAGGCCGGATTTATACCAAGCGTTGATTCCAGCACCCATCAATGGGTGACCTGGGAAGCAGTTGAGAAGCAGGTTGGCCGTAAGGAAGATCCACGGGAACCAGACCATGGCGGCGAGAATGTACCACTGGGAGATGTAAACATGACCCTCAGGGCGCACGCGGAACTGGATAAAGGACCAGACGACGATCATGAAGTAGCTGGCGAGCAAAACCGGCCAGGTAAAGCTTGGGAATTCCATCCATGGCATGCCCGTTCCGTTACCGGAAAGGACGCCAATCACACCCATGCTCACTGCGAGGTTCCAGATGTGACCTGCCGTAAGAATAATTCCGGCCGAGCGACACTCCTGGCGGGAAAGACGAGCCATCAGCCAAATGATCACTGCGAAGGCAGCTTGAAAACCCCAGCCGTAAACCAATGCATTGATATGGGCAGGGAATACCCGGCCATAGGTCAGCCATGCACATCCATCGAGAAAATGAGGACTGTGAACCTTGGCGGACGAAATGATGCCCAGAATGATGGATACCGCCAGCCATGCAGCACCGCTGGTCATGAAAAACATGACAGGATGACGCAATGAGCGGTCAATGGACGAACGGAGCAGCGCGTCCTGTGTGGGAGTGGGAATGGAGTCGGATGACATCGGCTTGAGAAAATTAAATGGCTGCAGGCGTTAAGGCTTGGTCAGTTGATCCACGGTGAGCGGCTGTCCCACTTCCCCGCGGAGAGGGGTTACTTGCTCGGGCTTCACGGCGGATCCTTTGTTTCCGAAGCTGTTTCTTACGTAGGTAAGCACATCTGCGATTTGTTGATCCGTCTGATAAGACATCGGCGTCATGCCTGCTGGGAAATTATACTCGGTGCCTTTTACCGTGATCGGCCCTTTCAGGCCGCGGAGTTGAATACGGACAAGGTTGTCGATCGGTCCGGACACCCACTCGGAACCTGCGAGCGGCGGTGCGATAGGACCACCTTCCCCCTGCTGGCCATGACAGGCGCTGCAGACAAGGAACTGAGCCTTGCCCCGCTCCATGACAGCGGGATCAATCGGTTCATTGGAAGCAGCGGCGCCGGCCTCCAAATGAGCTCCTGGAATCAACTGTTCCGGCTTTTCGACAGCCACAGGCTTGGTGGCAGCCAATTCTTTGGCGATCAGTGGAATCGCGGCAACGATGGCTTCAGGCGTCAGGTTTGCTGCCTGAGCGGCATCCACTTTCGCTTTGGTCTCGTAACGAACCTTTGCAGCATCAGCTTCCAGATCCGTTTGCGGGGTATTGTTGAACCAACCGAAAAGGGCAAGAATCAGTGCAAAGATGAGGAAAATGCCGAGGGCCAGCCAAAAGGCACCGAAACGGACAAGCGGAGTATCGCGGGATGGTTCCATGTGAGAATTGGTGAAATCTTTGATCAGTTGGAGACGTTCGCGGACTCAAGCAAGCGAGGGTCGCGGTTAGGGTAGAGGGAGTGTTGTCCGAGGGCGCGGAGGAGGAAGAACAGGAAACCGGCACCAATGGTCACGAAAGCCAGGATATCTCCCCAGAAGGCACCCGGGATGGAGACCTGAATGTGTCCGAATACTTCCGGTTTGATATTCCCAAGGGAAATACCGCGCTCCGGGATGGAGATGAGATAGTGGTCGAGGACGTGCATCACCAACGTGTAGGCGGCGACAATGGAAAGATACTTCGGCTTTTTCTTCAGCCATGCTTGGAGAAGCACCACGAACGGTACCACGAAGTGACCGAAGACGAGGGTGATCATCGCGATATTCCAGTTACCGGTGTTACGAATCAGGAAGTAGGAAGTTTCTTCCGTGATGCCTGCATACCAGATAAGGAAGAACTGAGAGAAGCTGATGTATGCCCAAAATGTGGTGAAGGCGAAGAGCAGTTTACCCATGATGTGGTAGTGCTCACCAGTCGTCACGTGCTTGAGGTGGCCCTGGCTTTGCAACCAGGTGCAGACAAGGATGATCACCGCCATGGAGTTCAGCGCGGTACCTGCGAAGAGGTAAACACCCCACATGGTGGAGAACCACTTGTAATCAAGGCCCATCATGAAGTCGAAACCTGTGAAGGTGATGGTGAGGGCGAAGATGATGAGTGGATAGGTGGAGTGGTAGCGAGCTTTGAGCAAGCGGCGGACGCCAGGATTCGGATCGGTGTCCTGATCGGTGGAAAGCTTGCGCAAACCGATGATCACGGCACTGAGGCCGACGAAATAGAAAGCCACGCGGCCATACCAGAACGGCAGGTTCATGAACCAATACTTATTGTAAAGCAAATGGTCTGCGTGATGGACGTGCTCCTTGGCATTGTGACCGAAGATGGCGAAGGTGCCTTCACGGTGGATGTTCATCCATTCATAAAGGTACTGCTGCACCTGCGGGAAAAGAAGCGGGATACTGAAGAGGATCATCCATGGATAAGTGGAGCCCAGGTTTTCAAACGTGCGGCGGACCGATGTCCCCCACCCCGAGTTGGAAACGTTGTGAAGCAACGTCCAGAAACAGCCACCGATGGACAGCGTAAGGAAGAAGTAGAACGCAAACACCCAGGAATAGGCGAATGAGCCGCGGATCTTTTCAGGAGCCAAAAAGAGCAGGTAGAGGCTGGCCAAAGTACCTAGAACGGCAATGGCGAGGGCAATGGTCTTCACCTTGGCAACCTTGGAGTTGTCGAGGTGATCGCCATTGATGGCGATATCTGCGGATGTGACGTGGTGGGACATCTCTGTTTCAGGAAAATTTATTGAGCGGCGGCTGGTGTGGCCTTGGCAGCTTGCAGGGTGCGGACGTAAGCGATAATCGCCCAACGGTCACGAACGGGGATGTTGTAACCATATGGACTCATATTGCCTTTGCCATTGGTAATGGTGTTGAAAAGGCGGCCGTCCGGATAAGCGGCGGACTTGTAAGCGTCCAGATGGAAGTTGGCGATACCGGGAATGTTATAATGGCTGGTAATGCCCAAGCCGTCACCGCTCTTGCCGTGGCAAACAGCGCAATAGATGCCGAAGCGTTCCTCGCCCCGCTTGATGAAAGCCGGAGCGTTAGCCTCGGTGAGACCCAACTCTTCCGGCATGCCTGTGCCATAGTAGGAACCGATGTGACCGGAGTAGTAATAGCCAGGCTGACCACCGAATTCGTATTCAGGAATGCCACCGATTTCACGGGCACCTTCTTCATTGAAGCCACGCGGCTGAGTACCAGTGACCGGGAGACGGCTGCCATGACCATCTGCGAAGAAGGCATCCGGCTTTTGAGGCTTGATCTTGTCCTGCTCATCCATGTCCGGAAAGATCCGGATGGGAGCCTTGGAGAAATGTTGGCCACGGAATCCGAAGATTCCGACGACGATCAGCGCGATGAGCGCGTAAACGAGGAAAAAGTAGCGCATGGAGAATAGTGATGAGTGGTTACGAGACTGCGTTACCGATTATTGGTCCTCTTCTTCAACGAGTTCGATGTTAGCTCCACCGATATCCGCCAGCAGGGATTTGGTGCCGTTAGGGTTGAACTTTGGATCGCGCGCTTCGATGGCGATGAAGAAACCATCATCCGTCGCACGATGGAACTGACGGCTGGCGAACAGAGGGTGGTTGAGACGAGGCAATTGCATCAGTGCCAGCACTCCGAAAAGCACGGTCAGCACCGAGAATAGAATTGTCAGCTCGAACATGATCGGGAAGAAAGCCGGAACGGTGAAAACGTTCACTGGCTTTGCCTGCACCACCGTAGGATAAATGATGACCTGTGTCATGTAGGCCAAGGTGAATGCCGTCGCTGTGCCGGTGATGCCACCGCAGAACACGAACCATGGAAGAACGGAACGCTTGAGGCCCATGGCTCCATCCAGACCGTGGATCGGATACGGGGAATAGCAGTCCCATTTTTGGAATCCGGCATCACGGATCTGCTCCGCTGCCTTGTAGAGTGCGGAAGCGCTCTTGAACTCGGCCAGATAGCCGTAAACGCGTTTACGAGTAGTGCTCACGATGTTGGTAAAGTGCTATGGGGATGAATCAGGCTTTCTTGGACTCCGTGAGGAATTCCTGCTGGTAGGCGGCTTCCTTTTCCACGCCGTGGTCAGGATGATCGTGATTGTCGTCAAAGTGAGGATCGGACTCGAGGAGGGTCCACTTCACTTCCGCAATGTTGATGCAGGGAAGGAAACGCAGGAAGAGGAGGAACAGTGCGAGGAACATGCCGATGGTGCCGACAAAGGTCATCATTTCCACACCGGAAGGGCTGTAGGTCTTCCAGTCACCAGGCAGGAACATCCGCTCCAAGGTGGTGACGATGATGACGAAGCGCTCAAACCACATGCCGACGTTCACGCACATGGCGACGAACATGATGACCCAGAGGTTTTCACGGCAGGCCTTGAACCAGAAGATCTGAGGGGAAAGCACGTTGAGGGACATCATCGCTGCGTATGCCCACCAGTGAGGGCCGGCGATACGGAACTTGAAGGCATCCATTTCGTAAATCGAACCGGAGTAGAAGGCCACGAAGAGTTCCATCAGGTAGGCGTAACCGACGATCGTTCCGGTAAGGAGAATGATCTTCGCCATGTTGTCGATGTGCTTCATGGTGATCATGTCCTGCAGGCCGTAGATGAAACGGGCTGGGATCATGATGGTGAGCACCATGGCAAAACCGCCGAAGATGGCACCGGCCACGAAGTAAGGAGGGAAGATGGTCGTGTGCCAGCCAGGAACCACGGAAGTGGCGAAGTCGAAGGACACGACGGAGTGCACGGAGAGCACGAGTGGAGTGGAAAGGGCGGCCAGAAGGAGGTAAGCCATTTCGTAGTGGCTCCACTGACGGTTACCACCGCGCCAGCCGAGGGAGAAAATCCCGTAGAGGAGCTTGCGGAGGCCTGGTTTGCAGCGGTCACGGATTGTCGCAAGGTCCGGCACCATGCCGAGATACCAGAAGATAAGGGAAGCGGTGAAGTAGGTGGAAACTGCGAACACGTCCCAAAGCAGTGGGGACTTGAAGTTCTGCCAGATGCCGTTCGCGTTGGGAACCGGAGCGAGGAACCATGCGAACCAGAAACGACCGATGTGGAAGGCAGGGAAGATACCGGCACAACATACGGCGAAAATGGTCATGGCCTCTGCGGCCCGGTTGATCGACGTCCGCCAGTTTTGCCGGGTGAGGAAAAGAACAGCGGAAATCAGCGTTCCTGCGTGGCCGATACCGATCCAGAACACGAAGTTGGTAATGTCCCAGCCCCAGAATACGCGGTTGGTCATGCCCCAGACACCCACACCCGTCGAAACGAGGTAGGTCAAACCACCGACCACGCCGATGAGCGCGATGAGTGCGGATGGGATGAAAAGCAGCCACCAGAGAAGAGGTTGCTTGTTTTCGACGACGCTGCAGATCCGATCGGTGATCCAGTGGTAGGAACGTCCGTTGAGGATGAGCTTTTCGCGCTCAAGCACCGGGATTTTCGGACCCACGTGAGTCTCCGGAGCGTGATGGGTGGTGGAAGCCATGAGTGGTGGAATACGGGTTGGAAAAATGAAGGAGCGGATGTGGATCAGACCATGTCGATCGTGGCCTTACCGATAAACTTGGCATCAGGCATCGCTGGATTCGGGTTCTTCACCCGGGCGAGGTAGCTGGTGCGTGGACGCGTGCCGATGTAGTTGAGAAGATCGTAATTCCGTTCCAGGTTTTTACTCCGGTCGAGTTGGGACTTCTTATCGAGCAAGTTACCGAAGGTGATGGCATCCGCAGAGCAGACCTCTTGGCAAGCAACCTTGAGAGCATGTTCCGGAACACGAAGGGTGTTCGTGGAAACCTGGACATCCGTGGAAGGCTTGCCGGAGGCGAGGACTTCCTGCTTCTGGTTACGCTTCTGGCGGATGACGGCATCCTTGATGCGCTGCACGCAGTAGGTGCACTTTTCCATCACACCGCGCATACGGACGGTGACGTTCGGATTCTTCTGAAGGTGAGGAGCTTCACCCACTTGTTTCTCACCGAACGGACCCTTGTAGAGGTTGTGTTCGATAAGCGGGTTGCGCTTGTTATAGTCGAAGAAGTTGAAGCGGCGCGCCTTGTAAGGGCAGTTGTTCGCGCAGTAGCGGGTGCCGATGCAGCGGTTGTAAGCCATGGCGTTGAGACCATCATCCGTGTGAACGGTGGCGTTCACCGGGCAGACCGTTTCGCAAGGTGCGGCTTCACACTGCACACAGGCGACGGGTTGAGGAACGAGAACCGGATTATCCTGGTCGAAGTCGTTGTCCTTCTGGATCGCGTAGTAGCGGTCCATACGGATCCAGTGCATTTCGCGGCCCATGGCCACCTGCTTCTTGCCGACGATCGGGATGTTGTTCTCAGCCTGGCAGGCTACAAGGCAGGCATTACAACCGGAGCAGGCGGAAAGGTCTACGGACATGCCCCACTGATGAAGCGGATCACTGAGGAGCGGCTTACCATGGCGGTCTTCCTGCTTGTAGAGGGAGATGTTTTTCGGAGCGTGAGCGTCGTTGCCTTGCTTCTTCACACCTTCGAGCTGGGCTTCGAAGGTTCCCTTCACTTCGTCCGCTGCAGTCGAGATCTCACGGGCAAGGGCGCGTCCATACATGGAGCTGTGCTCTTGAACGAGGGAAACATGGTAGCGCTTGCCGGTCGCAGTGACCTTCGCACCAGAGGCGAAGTAGGAAGTGAGGGCGGTGCGGAGAGGATAGGCATCGAAACCACGGTTCACACCGACGAGGCCCACATGATGGGAGTTTTTCGTATCCCGACCGAGCTCGTCGTCGCCATCGAAGCCTTGGCCATAGCCAAGTGGGATGACGAGAGTGTTTTCAGCCTGGCCGAAGGAGATGAGAACTGGAATTTCCAGAGTCTGGCCATTTACTTCCACCTTTACGATGGGAGCAGTGCGACCGGCGGCTTCACCATCGGGTGAACGCGGTGCCGTTTTGAGGCCCATCAATGGATTGATTGGCTCAAGGGAGATGATCTGATCGTAGATGCCGAGTTCCTTGGCGGTTTTGGGAGAAACCAGAGCGGCGTTATCCCATGTCAGCTTGGAAATCGGATCCGGAGCTTCCTGAAGCCAGCCGTTATCGATCCAGCGACCATCGTAAACCGAGGCGTCCGTGGAGAAGATGACTTCAATCGAGGAGGCGGAAGGAGTGACGCGAGGAGTGGCAGCGATATCCGTGGCGGCTGCTGCGGAAAGCGCAAGGGAAGCCGATGGGTAGGTGGAACCCGCAAGGAACCCATCGCGAAGGAGCTTTTTCCAAGCCTCTTCACCGTTTCCGGCCAATTTCCCGAAGGTGGCGCGGACAGCGGCATAGGCAGGAGATGCGGCACCTTTTTCACCTTCACCATTAAGCAGCTTACCTTCTGCGGAAAGCAGGGCGAGCAACAGCTCCAACTCGGACACACTGTCCTGATAGAGCGGGAGAATCATCGGCTGCACCACGGTATAAACACCGCGGGCGGTGAAGGCATCGCCCCATGACTCAAGGTAATGGGCAGCTGGAACGTGCCAGGTGGAGGCGTAAGCCGTAGCATCCGTGCGGAAACCGAGATGGATGCTGGTCTTCAGTTTGGCAAAGGATTCGCCGAACTTCAGGTCCGAGGCTGTGTCATACAGCGGATTGGACGGAGTGAAGAGGAGGAGTGTATCAACCGCAGAGGAATCAATGTCTGCCTTGAGGTCGGTGATGTCGCGATAGCCGATGTTTTCCGATTGGAATGCGGTGAGTGGCTTGCCTGCACCCACATTGCCGAGGGCAATGTTGATGGCGAGAGCGAGGTGCTGAATCGCTGCAGGGAGACGGCTGCCAGCGAGCACAACAGACTTTCCGGCGTTTGCCTTGAGATCGTCCACCAAACCCTTGATCCAGCTAAGATGCTTTGGATCGGTAACGGCATCCACTCCGGCGACCAGCGTGGAGCTGACTCCGAGTTCACGTGCCACCTGTGCGGCAACGGTAAGGGTGTAGCTGGCTGGAACGCGCAGGCGGTGATCTGCCATACCACCGGTGAGGGAATAGGCAGCCTCCACCACATAGAGGCGGTTCATGGAAGTGGCGTCTGCCTTATTGGCATAAGCCTTACCTTCCGGCTTGCGGCGATCGTAAAACGGAGTCACCGGACCTTGGGAATCAAGGCCTGCAAAATCACAATCGAAGGAAAGGATGCGATCTGCCTTGGTGAAGTCCACTACGGTCTTCTGGCCTTCCGCGAGAACGGATGCACCAGTGAGAGCTTCATATTGGTAGAACTTCGCAGCACCGAACTTTGACTTGAGCTCTTTTACCAGGCGATTGCGGCTCGGGCTGTCATCGGTGCCGAAGAGGAAACCGATCTTTGCAGAAGAATCCTTGGCCAGAGCGGCGATCACGGCATCCAGCTCTGAACGCTCGGCTTTCTTACCCGCCTTCAGAATGGTGCGGGAGCGCGATGGGGAATAGAGATCGAGGATGGAGGCTTGGACGAAGGCATCCGTGCCTTCGTTGTCCGGGTGAAGCGAGTTGGGAGCCAGCTTGGTAGGGCGGCCTTCAAAGGTAGTCACCACCACGGGAGTGGCGCCACCGGAGCGAGGCATGGAGGAAGCATAATACGTGGCCTTACCAGGGATCACCCATTCAGGAGCCTTGGTGTAAGGAACGATGTAGGACTCCGGACGGCGGCAGGAAGCCATGCCGAATCCAGCCAGAGCCGTGGATGCGCCCATCAGTTTCAGGAAAGAACGGCGGGATGTTTCAGCATCCCCCTCGCTCTCCATTTCTGCAGCCCCTTGTGGAAACTCGCGCTCCAGCCATTGGCGGAAGTCCGAGGTATCTTCAAGCTGCCCCACACTGCGCCATGCAACGGTGGTTGCGGTGGCGGATGCTTCGGGATGATGCCAGATGCGCTTGCTCATGTTGAACTAAGAAAAAATTGAGAAAATCGAGATGATAAAACGGACCAATCAATGGTGGCAGGTAGCACAGCT
>Ga0157370_10000882_pt1 | contig 38130 bp, 39 predicted proteins | sample C35metaG_FD_113463 | JGI IMG/M metagenome (GOLD analysis project Ga0157370, IMG submission 113463) | Corn rhizosphere microbial communities from Kellogg Biological Station, Michigan, USA - C3-5 metaG | ecosystem: Host-associated > Plants > Roots > Rhizosphere > Soil | place: USA: Michigan... | reverse complement strand
TAGCTGTGCAGCTGTTTCACCGCGTTATGCAGCTCGGCGGACAGCTCAACGCCGGTCGCCCCGCCGCCGACAATGGCGATATTCACCTTCTTCTGCTTGTCAGGGTTTGCAGAGAATTTGAGGAACAGATTGAGCATTTCGTTGTGGAAACGGTGTGCCTGATGCGGGTTGTCCAAGAAGATGCAGTTCTCTTTGACGCCCGGCGTGCCGAAGTCGTTTGAGGTACTGCCCAGCGCCATGACCAAAGTGTCATAGGCGATATCACGCGCGGGCACCAGCACTTCGCCGTTCTTCTCGTCGCGGATCTCAGCCAGCTGTAGGGTCTGAGCCTCGCGATCGATATTGATCAGAGAACCAATCTGGAAGTTAAAACCGTGATTCCTCGCATGGGCCAGATAGCTCAGGGCATCCACGCCGTCATCCAGACTGCCGGTTGCTACTTCATGCAGCAAAGGTTTCCATAAATGGCTGTGGTTGCGATCCACTAAGATGATTTCGGCTTTCTTCTTACGGCCCAGTTTATGGCCCAGGCTGGTCGCCAGCTCCAATCCACCCGCTCCGCCGCCAATAATGACAATTTTCTTCATAGTAGCAGTCAAATGACCCCCCTCAAATGTGAACCAATTGTTATCTAAGAGTAAAATTAATATCCTTAGATTACATAGGGTTGGCTTAAGTTAATTCGGTATCTTTCCCGAGAATAACACGCGTGGTGATTTGGTCATACCAAAATTGACCTACATCAATTTAAATTCATTTGGCTAATTTTAGTTATGGAAATGGCACGGCTTTTGACCGTTTTTAATCAGGGAGTTAGCGCGCAGAAAGGCGAGAAAAAAGTCCTGCCTCAGTGGCAAGTTTAGGGGAGTTCGGTCAGGCAAAAAGTTAAAAAACGGCCGCAAATGTGATTCGCTGGCCGTTTTTTTGTTACTCGTCGCAAACTCAGGCGAGGTTTTTGAAGGCTTTGATGCGTTGCAGGTGTGGCGAGATATCTTTGAATTTGTGGCCCTGCTTGTCGTCCCAGACAATCTCATAGTAATGGTGCAGCGCGCTGGCGCTTTCATTGCTGTCGAGCACGCCATCCTCGCGGGATAAAATCACCAGACAGCGATCGCGGTTTTTCTCGCGAAAATCGCTGACGCACTTGGTGGCGATGTCCAGATACTCTTCCGGGCGGTCGATTTTGCCGGTCATATTATCCTGCGGCGCAAGGTTCGGGTTGAACATCACCTGACGAATCCCGCACAGGAAGCCGATACGCTCGGCCCAGAAACCGCCCAGCCCCACGCCGCAAATCAGCGCCCGCTGATCGCCGGATTGCTGAATGGCTTTATCCACTTCTTTTAACAAATGCTGCATGTCGTGACGCGGATGCAGCGTGCTGTAGCTGATGAAGCGAACGTCCGGGTCGATAAACTGGAGTTGCAGCACCTTTTCATGGTTGCCGGGGCTGGTTGAGTCAAAGCCATGCAAATAAATGATCATCGTTTTCCTCGTCCTGACTGTGCGTTGATTAGATTAGCGAGCCGACTGTTTATGCTCCTGCCAGCGGGCATCCAGCGCGGTGAGCTCGCGATTGGACTGCTGCCAGCGGCTGGAATTTAGCAGGTCGCGGCGTGCATCTTTCCCACTGTACTTGCCCCGATGGTACAGGCCCGCCACCTTGTCTGCTTTGACCGGAGACAGGTTATCTAACACGCTCACGGCTCCCTGACGATTGTTGCAAACCAGAATCATGTCGCACCCGGCATCCAGCGACGCCTGTCCGCGCTCGGCGTAGCTGCCCATGATCGCCGCCCCTTCCATCGACAGGTCGTCGGAGAAGATAACGCCGTTGAAGCCCAGCTCCTGACGCAAAATCTGCTGCAACCAGTAAGGCGAACCACTCGCCGGACGCGGATCAGCTTGAGTATAGATAACGTGAGCGGGCATCACCGCATCGAGCAGCTTTTTCTCGTTGAGCTGGCGGAAAATCGCCATGTCATGCTCGCGAATGACTGACAGCGGGCGGTCATCGCGCGGCGTCTCTTTGTGCGAATCAGCACTGACCGCGCCGTGGCCGGGGAAGTGTTTGCCGGTGACTTTCATGCCCGCGCTGTGCATGCCGAGGATGAACTGTTCGGCCATCTCCAGCGCTTTTTGCGGTTCGGCGTGGAATGAGCGTTCGCCGATAGCGGCGCTGATATGACCGATATCCAGCACCGGCGCGAAGCTGATATCAATATCCATCGCAATCATCTCAGACGCCATCAGCCAGCCCGCTTCCTGCGCCAGACGCTTGCCTTCGTGCAACTCGTTGAGCTCAGCAAAAGACTGCGCGGCAGGAATGCGTGTAAAGCCCTCGCGGAAACGCTGCACGCGGCCACCTTCTTGATCGACCGCTAGCACCAGACGCTCTCTGGATGCTTCGCGTATTTGGCGGATCAGCTCGTGCAGCTGGTCCACGTCATGGTAGTTACGGGTAAACAGAATCAGGCCGCCAACCAGCGGATGTTGCAAAATCTCGCGCTCTTCAGCATCCAGCTCATAGCCGGCAACGTCTAACATTACTGGGCCCACGTCGTTTCTCCTTTATTTATTATGCTTGCTACCGGGCATGGCGCTGGTGAATAGGCTCTCACGCAGCGGCTGCGCCCAGTCTGTAAATAGCCGATCGCCGGTCTGCTGCCAGCGAACTTCAAACCACATCAACATTAAGTACTCTACCCATGGCGTCCAGCGGCGAATTTGCTGCTGTAGACGCCGGGTCGCTTTATTGCCGCCATAGCCGCCAGCGGCAGCATAAGCTTGTAGAAAATATTGCTGCTGCTCGCCGCTCCAGCCGTTGCCGCGAAACAGCGCCGCCAGCTCTAAGGCGACGTCGCCGTCGGCGGCGTACTCCCAGTCAATCAGCCGTAGCCCCTGCTCACCGTCCACCAAATTGCCGGGGTGAATGTCCATATGCATCACCGCCAGCTTCAATGGCTGTGGCTCGGGCTGGCGCATAAAGCGCTGGTGCAGGCGCAGCCACTTGGGAGTCAGGCGCGAACGGTCAATTTGTTGCCAATAGCGGGAAAATTGCTGGTGCAGTTGCAGCCGATGCCCACTGGGCGGCAGCCGCTGTAGCGCGACGACCCTTTGGCTTATGCGCTCCACATTATGCGGACTAGAAAAAAATCCCGGCGCGCAGGGTTCGCCATTCAGCCATGTCACCACTAACCACGGAGGGGAGATGAGGCGGGTTTGTGGCGCTATATTCAAGGGGGAAACATGACGCAGCAGGTCGTGCTCGCGGCGGCGATTCACTCCCAGCGCGGCCTTGTCAGCCGACTGCATGCGCGCCAACAGCGTTTGGCCCACCGTCTCGATTTTCCAGCTTTCGCCCGTCAGCCCCGTCACCGGACTTAAATGACAACCGGCGGAAAAGACCGCCGGAAGTTGTTGTGCTAAGCGCTGCTCGAGTGAGGCCTTAATGCTGGACGGCACCGTTGCCCGACCACACAATTTCGCCACTCGGCACGGTCATCATCTGCATTTTCAGCGTCGGTGACTTCACATCGCCGGTCACCGTGCTGTACAGCACGTACTGGGCGTTAACGTAGCGCGCCAGACCAATGGCCTTGCTGCGCGAACCCAGACTGTCGTCAACCGACAGGCCTAACGCCTGCTTGGCGCTGGCTAACTGGGTATCAGGAACCACCTGGAATTTGTTATTGGTGGCCAGCGCATTGTGCAGCGCCGCCGTGGCGTTGGCTACCTGCAGAGAGCCGTTGGTGCTGTTTTTCACGCTGTCGAGCAGCAGCACGCTACCCGCCTGAACGCCGTCGGCCTGCAGCATTTTCGCTACCATCGGTTGAACGCTGGCATTCCAATTAATAGTTTGCTCTTTCGGCGGCTGCGGCACGGTTTCTGGCGGCGGCGGCACTTCAGTTTGCGGTTTCTCTGGCTCAACCGGGGTGACTGGCGCGGTTGGCTGCTCAGGCTGCTGCTGTTTGTTTGGCAAGGTACAACCACCGAGGATCAGGGCGGCAAAGGCCACCATGAGGAAATACTTTTTCATCAACCTACTCCGTAGAGGAAATTAAAGGTAGAGGTGAACACGCACCCTGTAGGCATCAAGATTGCCGTTCAGGGAGGAGATGGTGAGATCACTATTGGCCGGAACGGTAATGGTTCTGGCTTCGGCAATAGGGAGTAAATCCAGCCCCTGCTTGTCATACCAATAGAAACGATAGTGCAAGGTCACGGCGTGAGGCTGGCTGTTGCTCAGCACGCTACTGGCTTGTTTACGCCCACCGACTTCGGAGATAGACGGCGCGCTTGGGATGATCCCCGCCGTCAGCACCGGCGATTCCATGATGACGGTCTGCTGATTGTTTAGTGCAATATGCGGGTCACTGCTACAACCCATCAGTAATACAACGGGTAACAACGCCATCAAAAAACGCATGGTACTTCCTTTTAACAAAGGGCTTTATTAAAACAAAGCGTTATGGACGCACCAACATCGGGCCAAGCTTACGGCCGCCAACCAGATGCATATGAATGTGATAAACCTCCTGACCACCATCGCGATTGCAGTTCACAATCAGGCGATAACCGTTTTCAGCGATGCCCTCCTGCTCGGCAATTTTAGCCGCGACGGTCATCATGCGGCCCAGCGCGGCTTCATGCTCGGTCGTCACGTCATTCATGGTCGGGATTAACACGTTAGGAATGATCAGGATATGGTTGGGTGCCTGAGGAGCTATGTCGCGAAACGCGGTGACTAACTCATCTTGATAAACCACGTCCGCAGGGATCTCACGGCGGATAATTTTGCTGAAAATTGTCTCTTCGGCCATCTTGCCACTCCTTATCTTAGTCAAAAGCAATGCCACCAGTATGAGTGACAATTTCTATTCCTTTCAACCTGATTACGCTTTTTAAACCTTAATTGGCTTAGAAAGCGCCATCCCTCGCCCGAAATGCCGTTTTGCCCGATAACAGACATGAAAAAAGGAGGCCGAAGCCTCCTTTTTGCTACTGCTCAACGCTAATCCGTGGATTAGTTGTTGCGCATGTATTCGTCCATATCCGTTTTCAGGTTATCAGACTTAGTACCGAAGATTGCCTGAACGCCCGAACCCGCGACGACCACGCCTGCTGCACCCAGTTTCTTCAGGCCAGCCTGATCCACTTTGGAGACATCAGCCACGCTAACGCGCAGACGGGTGATGCAAGCATCAAGGTTAGTGATGTTCTCTTTACCACCGAACGCCTGAACCAGAGAAGCGGACATTTCTGAGCCACCCTGAGCAGATTGTTCGCTGCTGCTCTCTTCGCGACCTGGTGTTTTCAGGTTCAGTTTCACAATCAGGAAACGGAAGATGCTGTAGTAAACGATGGCATAGATGATACCCACCACAGGGAACAGCCAGATACGGCTGCTGTTGCCGCTCAGCACGATGAAGTCGATCAGACCGTGTGAGAAGCTGGTACCGTCACGCATACCCAACAGGATACAGATTGGGAAGGCCAGACCTGCCAGAATCGCGTGGATTGCGTACAGGATTGGTGCCACGAACATGAAGGAGAATTCGATTGGCTCGGTGATACCGGTCAAGAATGAAGTCAGCGCAGCGGAGATCATGATGCCGCCAACTTTAGCGCGGTTTTCAGGTTTCGCTGAGTGCCAGATAGCGATCGCAGCCGCTGGCAGACCATACATTTTGAACAGGAAGCCACCAGACAGTTTGCCCGCAGTTGGGTCACCCGCCATGTAGCGAGGGATGTCACCGTGGAACACCTGACCGGCTGAGTTCACGTATTCACCGATTTGCATCTGGAATGGAACGTTCCAGATATGGTGAAGACCGAATGGAACCAGAGCACGCTCAACCACGCCGTAGATGCCGAAAGCAACCACTGGGTTCTGGTAAGCCGCCCATTGGGAGAAGGTCTGGATAGCCGTACCCACTGGTGGCCAGATGAAGGACAGCACCACGCCCAGGAAGATAGCAGCCAGGCCGGAAATGATTGGGACAAAGCGTTTGCCCGCGAAGAAGCCCAGGTACTCAGGCAGCTTGATGCGGTAGAAACGGTTGAACATGTAGGCTGCAATCGCACCAGCAATGATACCGCCGAGAACGCCGGTGTCTGCTAAGTGTTTAGCGGCAATTTCTTCCGCCGGTAAGTGCAGTACCAGTGGCGCAACAACTGCCATGGTTTTCACCATGATGCCATAGGCTACTACAGCCGCCAGTGCAGAAACACCGTCGTTGTTAGTAAAGCCCAGTGCTACACCGATGGCGAAAATCAGCGGCATGTTGGCGAAGACTGAACCACCAGCTTCGGCCATGACGTGGGAAACGATCATTGGCAGCCAGCTGAAGTTTGCCGACCCGACGCCAAGCAGAATACCTGCGATTGGCAGTACGGATACTGGCAACATCAGCGATTTACCCACCTTTTGAAGGTTTGCAAACGCGTTCTTAAACATAATTGAGTGTGCTCCTGAGTAATGATGCTTTAGATACTTCTCACGGCGTCCGCTTATATGAGTCCGCAAACTGCCGCGTTGCAAGGTTATGAAAACCCTTGACGTTCAGGGTGTCTAAGCACCCCTTTGAATTTTTACGAAGGGTAAAATAATTCCCTTTTTTAATGTTTGATGGCAGTCACGTTTTATTGAAAAAAGACGGCAAGCGCGTTTAAAAATGAGACATTCGTTAAAGAAAATCTCAAATTAGTCGCGTTAAGCAGCCTAAAACGGATGTGCACATTACCCGTTCAGGCCATTAATTACGAGCCGTAAAATAATTCCAGTGAATGTGACTGCTTTTTAAGGCTAGCTCAGGGAGGAAGTGTTGAGGTGAAAAAGGCGTGAAAAGTTGGCGGTTGTGGCTTCGGCCAGAGCGTCCAGACTCACCCCTTTCAATACGGCCATATACTCAGCCACGTCGCGAACATAGGCTGGCTGGTTCTCTTTACCACGGTGCGGAACCGGCGCCAGATAAGGCGAGTCGGTTTCAATCAACAGACGATCCAGCGGCACATAGCGAGCCACTTCGCGCAGCTGCTCGGCATTACGGAAAGTAACTATCCCTGAGAAGGAGATGTAAAAGCCCAGATCCAGTAAGAACTCCGCCGTCGGCAGATCTTCCGTGAAGCAGTGCAGCACGCCGCCGCACTCACCGGCTTTCTCATCGCGCAGGATATCCAGCGTGTCCTGTCGTGCGTCGCGCGTATGCACAATCACCGGCTTGTTCAGCTCGCGGCCCACGCGGATGTGATGGCGGAAAGACTCTTGCTGCAAGGCAATCTGCTGCTCTTCTTTCTGGTAGAAGTAGTCGAGGCCCGTCTCACCCATGGCAACCACTTTCGGGTCCGCCGCCAGCTGGCTCAGCTCGTCGAAATCATAACCACCATCAATGTTCAATGGGTGTACGCCGCAGGAAAACGCCACTTCCGGGCGATCGCCAATCAGCTGGGTCATGGCACGGTAGCCCGGCAAAGTGGTCGCCACCGCCAGCATAAACTTCACGTCACGCTCACGGGCTTTTTCTACTACTGCATCCACGCCGCTGTGCAGCTCGTTGTAATCCAGACTGTCGAGATGACAATGGGAGTCGACTAAAAACATAATATTTAACTCTTTACGATGGTTTTGGCAGGTCAGCGCGCCACCGAAATGACACGCTGCTGAATAATCTTTCGGACTTAATTAGCCCAGCAGCTGTTCCCACTCGAGCAATTGCTCGGTGAGGATAAGCTCCCGGTTGACGCCAGTAATAGTTAGCAACTGCTGGCGGCAGTGCATCCAACCCTGCACGCTTTTCTGCAATGAATCATTGGTTTGCAAATGGGCAATCTGGCTAATCAAATTCTGTTGGTCGTGATTGATGATGAACTGCCCGGCGTTTTGCTGCCATTTAATGGCGTCGAGCAGCAGTGAGCATAGCCACTGCACGCGCTCGCCGACGTCATCATGATTAAGCTGCGGCAGCAATGAGAGCATATCCCGCTGCTGGCAGCTTTCGGCCAACTGCTGGCACAGCGCCACACGCTGCTTCCAGCGCTCGGGCTGCAACAGCGCCTGCGCCGATAGCGGCGTACCGTTGCCAAGCCTGAGAGCAGTTTTAATAGCTACCGGATCGGCGCTCAGTTGGCGATTGAGCCACTGCGCCGCCAGATTTTCGTCTGGCGTCGCCAAATGCCAATACTGGCAGCGGCTGCGCAAAGTCGCCAGCAGGCTGGCCGGTTCGGTACAACCCATCAGGAAATAGGTTTTCACCGGCGGCTCTTCCAGCGTTTTCAACAGCGCGTTGGCCGCCGCCTCGGTCAGCAACTCAGCGTCGGGCAGCCAGACCACTTTCGCCCCACCCTGCTGAGAATAGTTGTAGAGCGTTTCAATCAGTTGACGGACGGGATCAATACCGAGCGAATTCTTGCCTTTTTCTGGCGTTAACACGTGCCAGTCAGGATGGTTTCCGGCAATCATCAGCTGGCAGCTGTGGCAGGTGCCGCAGCTTTTCTCGCCGTCTTGATGCTGGCACAGCAACCAACGGCTCAGTCCGTAAACCAGAGCGTCCTCGCCCATACCGCGCGCCGCGTGCATCAGCAAGGCATGGTGGCCCCGGCCAGATTGGTATTGGCTCACCAGTTGACGATAAGGGGCGCTCAGCCACGGATACCATGTCATTGCGCTTCGCCCTGCTGCTCGGCAAACCACTGTTGCAAAGTCTGCTGAATAGAGGCCGTGACCTGTTCCAGAGGCTGCGAAGCGTCAATGGTTTTGATCCGCGAGTCTTGCGCTACCAGACTAAGGTAGCGCGCGCGCGTCCGCTCAAAGAACGGCAGAGCCTCTTTCTCAATGCGATCTAGCTCGCCGCGCGCGCTGGCGCGTTGCAAACCAATTTCAGGCGGCAAATCGAGATACAGCGTCAGATCAGGACGGAAGTCCCCCAGTGAGATATCACGCAGCGAGCGCATCAGCTCAGCGTCGATGCCACGACCGCCGCCCTGATAAGCTTGCGAAGAGAGGTCGTGACGATCGCCCACCACCCAGGCTCCGCGCGCTAAGGCGGGCATAATAACGGTTTCCACCAACTGCACGCGGGCGGCGTAGAGCATCAGCACTTCGGCTTTCACCGTCGGCTTGTCGTCGTCAACGCCGCGTTTAAACAGGTCGCGCAGCTTTTCAGCCAAAGGCGTCCCGCCCGGCTCGCGGGTGAAGACAATCTCCTCGACGCCGAGTTGGCGAAGTTGGTTTACCACGACGTCGCGCGCCGTGGTTTTACCGGCCCCTTCCAGACCTTCAATAACAATAAACTTACTTTTCATTCTTATTTTTCAATGCCTCGCGATACACACGCACCGCTTTATTGTGATTTTCGAGGTTAGTCGTAAAGGTGTGGCCGCCTTTGCCGTCAGCCACAAAATAGAGGTAATTGGTCGTTGCCGGATGAGCCGCGGCTTCGATCGAGGCTTCGCTCGGCATCGCGATTGGCGATGGCGGCAAACCAGAAATTACATAGGTGTTGTAAGGCGTCGGCGTCTCCAGATCTTTACGGCTGATGTTACCTTTGTAGCTCTCACCCATGCCGTAAATCACCGTGGGGTCAGTCTGCAAGCGCATGCCGATGCGCAGACGGTTGATAAATACCGAAGCCACTTCCGCGCGCTCCTCTTTAACCGCCGTCTCTTTTTCAATAATAGACGCCATGGTTAGCATATCGGTTGGCGTTTTATAAGGCAGTGAATCAGCCCGGCCTTTCCAAATAGTGTCTACCGTCTTCTCCATATGCTGGTGAGCGCGCTTGAGCAGAGACAGGTCAGTCATGCCCGCGGTATAGAGATAAGTATCAGGATAGAGCCAGCCTTCGGCGTTTTTGGTGTCGGTCATGCCCAACGCGGCGGCAATTTCTTCGCCGGTTTTGCCACTCAATTCATGTTTGAGATAACCTGCGTTATCCAGCACTTTCATCCAGTCGCTGAGTTTAAAGCCTTCCACCAGACGCACGCTAAACTGCGCCTCTTTGCCACTTCTCAGTAATTCGAGCATTTGGCGAACCGTCATGCCTTTTTCAAAGCGATAGGTCCCAGCTTTGAAATTACTCAGCTCCGGCTCAATGCGCAGCAGCCAAGAGAAGTAGGGATTTTTTTGCATTATCTGGTGCTTCACCAGAAGGGTTTCCAGCACCACGCGGCCCGTACCGGCAGGCAGAGTAAAGATAGTCTCACTACTGACATTGATCGGGCGATCGCCAAAAGTTTTCACTTTATGGTAACCAAAAGCCAGCACAGCAAGCAGAATGACGATAATAAGAGCAGGGATTTTGAGTTTTTTATTCTTCATAAATGTTCACTTCTGATGCGCTGGTTTAACAAACCTGATGTAAAAAGTCGTTCAAGGTTGACGACGTAAAATGCCAATCTTCTACCTGACGCACCGGCATAAAGGGCATCAGGGCATTACAAATAATCACTTCGTCTGCATCGCTCAGGGTCTGAGGCGGCTCTGCAACCACGTAAACGCTAAACCGGCCACTTTGGTCAAGCAACGCAATAATATGGTTACGCATCACGCCAGTCACCCCTGACAGTGACAGATCGGGGGTAAAAACCTTTTCCCCTTTGCGCCAGAAAAGATTGGCGGCACAGCATTCTACCAGCATCCCGGCGGTATCAACCACTAGCGCCTCTTGGGCGTCCGTTTGGTCGAGGTGCAAACGCACCATCACCTGCTCGAGGCGGTTAAGATGCTTAATACCGGCTAACAGCGGGTTTTGGCTGAGCGCCACTGGGCTAAGGGCCAGTTTAATGCGCTGTTCGCGCCATGCGTGATAGTGCGCCGGATAATCAGAGGTGGAGATAATTCGCGTCGGCGAGACACAGCCTTGAGGGCTATAGCCCCGACCGCCTACTCCGCGCGTAACCATCACCTTCAGCACAGCTTCGTCGCGCAGGCTGGCGGCGTGGACCATTTCGGCCTCGAGCAATGTCCAATCCACGCCCGTAATCATCAAACGCTCGGTCGCGACTTTTAGCCGGTCGAGGTGCGCTGACAGCAGCTTTACCTTCCCCTCTGAGATATGGGCCGTTGTAAAGCTGCCGTCGCCAAATTGCGCAGAACGGTCGCCTGCTGGCAGTAAATTGGTCGAGACACCGTTAATCCACATTACTTACTCCCACTGTGACGCTTGTGAGCCAGTCCGCTGCGAAGCCTGAGGCAGTTCGCTTAACCTATCAAGTAGAGCATTCCGACTTTATACCGCGAGTATCAGATAACAAAAAGGCCCGAATATCGGGCCTTTCAGACATCTTCAACAGGCTGGGAATATCCCGTCAGACTTTACGGAAGACCAATGAACCATTGGTGCCACCAAAGCCAAACGAGTTACACAGCGTGTATTCCATATTGCTTACCTGACGAGCTTCGTGCGGAACAAAGTCCAAATCACAACCTTCATCTGGATTATCCAGGTTAATAGTTGGAGGCACAGCCTGATCGCGCAGCGCCAGCAGGGTAAAGATGGACTCTACCGCCCCGGCCGCGCCCAGCAGGTGGCCGGTCATAGACTTGGTCGAACTCACCAGCACGCGCTGTGCGTCAGCACCAAACACCGATTTAACGGCTTGGGCCTCGGCTTTATCTCCGGCGGCGGTAGAAGTACCGTGCGCGTTGATATAGCCAATTTTAGAGGCGGCAATGCCAGCATCGCGCAAGGCATTTTCCATCGCGAGAGCTGCGCCAGCGCCATCCTCAGGAGGAGAAGTCATGTGGAATGCATCGCTGCTCATACCAAAACCAACGATTTCAGCATAAATTTTCGCACCGCGCTTTTTCGCGTGTTCGTACTCTTCCAGCACCATAATGCCAGCGCCATCGCCAAGTACGAAACCATCACGTTCTTTATCCCACGGACGGCTCGCGGCCTGCGGATTATCATTACGCGTAGATAAAGCACGTGCAGCGCCAAAACCGCCAACGCCCAATGGGGTACTGGCCTTTTCGGCACCGCCGGCTAGCATGACGTCGGCATCATCATAAGCAATGATTCGCGCAGCATGACCAATATTGTGAACACCAGAAGTACAAGCTGTGGCAATTGAAATGCTCGGTCCACGTAAGCCAAACATAATACTCAGATGACCGGCAATCATGTTTACGATAGTGGAAGGAACGAAAAATGGGCTAATTTTGCGGGGTCCGCCGTTAACCAATGAAGTATGGTTTTCTTCGATTAGACCGAGACCGCCAATACCTGAACCTATCGCCGCACCAATTCGCGGGGCATTTTCGGCAGTGACTTCAAGCCCAGAGTCTTGCATCGCTTGGATGCCGGCAGCAATGCCGTACTGGATGAAGGCGTCCATTTTGCGGGCATCTTTGCGCGAAATGTACTCTTCACAGTTAAAATCTTTTACTAAGCCAGCAAAACGCGTTGCAAAGGCACTAGTATCAAAATGGTCGATTAGGCTAATGCCACTCTGACCGGCAAGGAGAGCGTTCCAAGTGGACTCTACAGTATTGCCGACAGGAGACAGCATGCCAAGTCCAGTCACTACAACTCGACGCTTAGACACGTTGTGTCCTCCAGGGAGGGAAAATTGATACGGTGGGTCAGAAAAAACTTAGGCGGTCGAATGACCGCCTAACTATCTAAACTAAAAGCAGATTAGCTTACTGCTGGCTAGCGTTGATAAAATCAATAGCTGCCTGAACAGTGGTGATCTTTTCAGCTTCTTCGTCAGGGATCTCGGTATCAAACTCTTCTTCCAGAGCCATAACCAGCTCAACGGTGTCGAGAGAATCAGCGCCAAGGTCGTCTACGAAAGACGCAGCATTAACTACTTCTTCCTGTTTAACACCCAGCTGTTCAACGATGATTTTCTTAACGCGTTCTTCGATAGTGCTCATACTCTTAAATTTCCTATCAAAACTCGCTTTCGCGATGGTTTTCGTAGTGTATAAAATGTTGAAAAAGATGCAACTAAATCCCGGCTGGTCAAACCACGAATTTGCTCTATTTTGCGGTTTTTACCGCAAATAACGCAAATAGTTTCGTAATTTTTAAATCATGTACATGCCGCCATTGACATGTAATGTTTCACCAGTGATGTAGCTGGCCTCATCAGAGGCTAAAAAAGCAACTGCGCTAGCAATTTCTTTGGCATCACCCAACCGGTTGGCTGGAACTGATGACAAAATGCCTGCGCGTTGATCATCTGTCAACGCCCTTGTCATGTCCGTTTCAATAAAGCCGGGAGCAACGACGTTGACAGTAATGCCGCGTGAAGCCACTTCACGCGCCAAAGACTTGCTAAAACCGATTAACCCGGCTTTAGCTGCCGCGTAGTTCGCCTGCCCTGCGTTACCCATAGTCCCAACAACAGAACCAATTGTAATGATCCGGCCAAAACGCTTTTTCATCATAGCCCGCATTACTGCTTTTGACAGCCGAAATACTGAAGTCAGATTCGTATCAAGAATATCCTGCCACTCGTCATCTTTCATTCGCATGAGAAGGTTATCACGTGTGATACCGGCATTATTAACTAAAATGTCAATTTCGCCAAATTCAGCTCGAATCGTAGCCAATGTTTGCTCGATCGATGCAGAATCAACCACATTTAGGGCAATGCCCTTGCCGTTTTCACCTAAATATTCGCTAATTGCAGCCGCGCCGCTTTCGCTTGTTGCAGTACCAATGACTTTCGCGCCACCGGCAACCAACTTTTCTGCGATAGCACGACCAATGCCACGGCTTGCGCCTGTGACGAGGGCAATTTTACCGTCAAAGCTCATGATGTTCCTCTCATTCTTGTTCGAGCGCAGCAGTCAGGCTGGCAGTATCATTTACGGCCGCTGCTGTTAAAGTATCAACAATACGTTTAGTCAGGCCGGTAAGAACTTTACCTGGTCCAACTTCAACTAAATGTTCAACGCCCTGCGCTGCCATGAATTCAACAGACTCAGTCCAGCGAACCGGGTAGTAAAGCGAACGAACCAGCGCGATGCGGATATCTTCAGGAGACGTTTCAACTTTGACATGGACATTGTTCACAACCGGATATTTCGGATCGCTAAAAGTGACGTTCTCAAGTGCAACGGCCATTTTATCGGCAGCAGGCTTCATCAGCGCACAGTGAGACGGCACGCTAACAGGCAGAGGCAGTGCGCGTTTTGCACCGGCGGCTTTACAAGCAGCACCCGCGCGCTCAACGGCTTCTTTATGCCCGGCGATAACCACTTGGCCCGGAGAGTTGAAGTTAACTGGCGAGACTACCTGCCCCTGTGCAGACTCTTCACAAGCTTTGGCAATAGCGTCGTTGTCCAGGCCAATAATGGCGGACATCGCGCCAGTGCCTTCTGGCACGGCTTCTTGCATCAGTTTCCCACGCAGTTCAACCAGCGAAATAGCCTGTTTGAAGTCCAGCACGCCAGCACAAACCAGAGCGGAATACTCGCCCAGACTGTGACCGGCGAGATATGCAGGCTTCGCGCCATTGCTTTGCTGCCATACGCGCCAGATAGCGACAGACGCCGCCAGCAACGCAGGCTGGGTCTGCCAGGTTTTATTCAGTTCTTCTGCAGGCCCCTGTTGTACCAGTTCCCACAAATTGTACCCTAGCGCAGATGAAGCCTCTGCAAAGGTTTCCTCAACAATCGGATGCGCAGCCGCTAAATCAGCCAACATCCCCAAGGCTTGAGAGCCCTGCCCAGGAAAAACAACTGCTATTTTTGTCATTTTGATTATCCTGTTAAATCAGAAGCGTACCAGCGCCGAGCCCCAGGTAAAGCCACCGCCAAATGCTTCGAGAAGAACCAGTTGCCCGCGCTTGATACGGCCATCGCGAACGGCTTCATCGAATGCTGCAGGAACAGACGCTGCAGAGGTATTACCATGGCGATCGAGGGTCACGACGACTTTGTCCATGCCCATACCCAGTTTCTTAGCCGTTGCGCTGATGATGCGCAGGTTCGCCTGATGCGGAACCAGCCAATCAAGCTCTGAACGGTCAAGGTTATTGGCCTCGAGAGTTTCTTCAACGATATGAGCCAATTCGGTCACGGCGACTTTAAAGACTTCATTGCCAGCCATCGTGACATAAGCTGGTTTTTCTGGCGCGGATTGATCTGGATAAGCCAGCGTCAACAAGTTGCCATAGTGGCCATCGGCGTGCATGTGAGTGGAGATAATCCCCTGCTCTTCTGACGCGCCAAGCAGTACAGCACCCGCGCCGTCACCGAACAGAATCACGGTGCCGCGATCTTCCGGATCGAGCTTGCGCGACAAGGTGTCAGAGCCGATCACTAATGCATAGCGAACAGCACCGTTCTTGACGTATTGATCTGCAACGCTCAGCGCATAGGTGAAGCCTGCGCAAGCTGCTGCTAAGTCAAATGCCGCGGTATCTTTGATACCCAACATGTTTTGAATCTGACATGCCGAGCTTGGGAATGCGTGGGTAGATGAGGTTGTCGCAACAATGATCAGACCGACTTCGCTTGCGCTAACGCCTGCCATTTCAAGTGCCTTCTCTGCTGCATGCAGGCCCATTGTGGCCACAGACTCATCCGGTGCAGCGATACGACGTTCACGAATACCTGTACGGGTGACAATCCACTCGTCGGAGGTATCCACCATTTTTTCTAAGTCGGCATTAGTCCGAACTTGCACGGGTAAATAGCTCCCCGTACCGAGAATTTTTGTATACATGTACGATCAGTCACTCTTGGGTAATACAGCCTCAAGGCGCGCGGCTATCCGATGTGGAACTTGCCGCTGCACCGCCTGCACAGCCTGTTCGATAGCAACAGCGAACGCTCGCTGATTTGCCCCGCCGTGGCTTTTAATAACGATGCCCCGTAATCCTACTAAACATGCGCCATTATACTGGTCTGGATTGAGATGGCCGAAGCGCTTTGCTAATTTCTTCTGCAAAATACGGCCTAACCATTTCAGCCACCAAGCCTTTTTGCCACCCTCCCCAGAGGATTTTAACAGTGACAAAAACATCCTTATTACACCTTCCATGGTCTTGAGTGTGACATTCCCGACAAAGCCATCACACACCATCACATCAGTTTTACCGGTTAACAGCTCATTGCCTTCAAGATAGCCGATATAGTTGATAGCTGGCGTATTTTTTAAAATGGCTGCCGCGTCACGAATGTTATCCAGCCCTTTCGACTCTTCCTCGCCGATATTCAGCAAGGCTACGCGCGGGTTCTCAATGCCGATGACTTCTTCAGCCATCACCGAACCCATCACGGCAAACTGGACCAGCATCGTGCTGTCACATTCAACATTCGCCCCAAGATCCAACACCACCGTTTTACTGCGCAGCTGATTCGGTAACACCGTCATCAGCGCCGGGCGTTCAATACCTTCCAGGGGCTTTATAACCATTTTTGCGAGTCCCATCAGTGCACCAGTATTACCAGCACTGACACAGGCCTGCGCGTCTCCACTCTTAATCAGTTCTAAGGCCACCCGCATTGAACTTCCTTTGCTGGCCCGGATAGCTTGCGATGCGCGAGCGTCGCTGGCTATAACTGATTCAGCAGGAATAATCCGAATTCGTTCTCTCAGAGAAGGATCGGCTTTAGCAAGGAAAGGCGTGATTGCGTCGGGATCCCCGACCAGAAGAAGATGGAGTTCAGAATTAGAGATCAGTGCCTGCAATGAAGCAGGCACTGTGACGGAAGGACCGAAGTCCCCGCCCATTACATCTAACGCAAGGGTTAGACGAGTCAAGGTATCGCCTTGCTAGTACTTATCATGAGTGAGTTATCACGCAAATAAGTAGCAAGCAAATCTCAGCCGATTACCTTGCGACCGCGGTAGAAACCGTCGGCAGTGATATGGTGACGCAGGTGAGTTTCACCAGAAGTTTTGTCCACAGACAGAGTGGAAGTGGTCAGAGCATCGTGAGAGCGACGCATGCCACGTTTAGAACGGGTTGGTTTATTCTGTTGTACGGCCATGGACCTTACTCCTTAAGTACTTTTCTTTAAACTCGCTAATACGGCAAATGGATTTGGTTTCTCCGCCTCTTCAGGCAGTTTACCAAATACCATGTCCGCGTCGGACACTTCACAGTGTTCAGATTCATGTACCGGAACGACAGGCAAAGAAAGAATGATTTCATCTTCAATCATTGCCAGCAGATCAACTTCGCCAAAGTCGTCGACTTCGATCGGCTCGTACGCTTCCGGTAATGCCTCAGCCTGTTCATCATTGCGAACAGGGCTAAAACAATATGTTGTGTGAACCTGATGCTCAAACGTCTTACCACATCGCTGACATTCCAGAGTTACGAGAACTGCTGATTTGCCTTCGATAACGGCCAGCCGTTGATTGTCGATATTAAACGACAAAGATGTTTCCACATCAGAATCAACACTAACCACTGATGCCGCAACTCGTGTTACCTGATCAGGCGTGTAGACACCGGAGTAATCTAAACGCTTTTGGGCTGTACGAACCGCATCAACGGCCAAGGGTAATTTTACTTTTTGCATAGGGCGCGCATATTAACTTTGTAACGACATAGAGTCAAAGAAAAAGGCCTCAAAACCGCACCTTTCACCAATATTCGCTTCCACAGCGGCCAACAGTTTAAGATGTGCAAATAAATAACGCTACGCTTTGTGAAAAAATAATAATGCCAACTTTACCCCCGATTCTGCTCGCTTCGACATCAACCTACCGCCGCGCACTGCTTGAAAAGCTGAACCTTGAGTTTAGCTGTGCCGCGCCGAATATCGACGAGTCGCCCTATGCTAATGAATTGCCTGAAACTTTAGTCAAACGATTGGCCGAAGCCAAGGCGCGGGCTTTGATGCACTCGCATCCCAATCATTTGATCATCGGTTCAGACCAGGTCTGTGCAATCGAGGGAAAAATCACCGGCAAGCCTCACACCTTTGAGAATGCGAAACGACAATTGCGCGCGGCAAGTAGCAAGGTGGTGACCTTCTACACTGGCCTGTCACTGCTCGATAGCCGCACTCAGCAAGCCGTTACCTTATGCGAACCCTTTGAGGTTTCCTTCCGGGCGTTAAGCGATGAAGAGATAAGCAACTATTTAGAGATGGAACAGCCTTACGATTGCGCGGGGAGCTTTAAGTGCGAGGGGTTGGGGATCAGTTTATTTAGCCAACTCAACGGCAGAGATCCCAATACGCTGATTGGTCTGCCGTTGATTGCACTGCTGGAACTGTTGCGCGCTAAAGGGGTCAATCCCCTTCTGCGCCAACAGTCAGTATAAAAGCATTAGCCTTTGGCGGGTTTGAGACGCAGCTTCTTCAAGCAGTTGCGCAGTTTGGCATCCATTGGAGCCTCAATGCGCAACGTCTCGCCGGTACCAGGGTGCTCAAAACGCAAAGCAGCGGCATGCAGGAATAGGCGATTTAACCCCGTTCCGGCTAATTGTCCGTCAAAATCGCGATCGCCATATCTGTCGTCAAAAGCAATCGGGTGCCCCGCATACTGGGCGTGCACACGGATCTGGTGCGTTCTTCCAGTTACCGGGCTGGCTTTAATCAGCGTGGCGAACTCGTAGCGCTCTTCAATTTTAAAGCGGGTCTCAGAAGGCTTTCCTTCCGCACTCACCCTGACGATACGCTCACCGCTCTGCAAAATGTTTTTCAGCAAGGGGGCCTGGACCACTTTGCAGTGGGATTGCCATTCGCCCTGAACCAGCGCGAGGTAATCTTTCTGCATGCTTTTTAAACGCAGTTGCTCATGCAGCGAACGCAATGCCGAACGCTTTTTGGCCACCAGCAGAACGCCTGAAGTGTCTCTGTCCAGACGGTGCACTAACTCAAGGAAACGCGCGTCGGGGCGTAAAGCTCTTAGGCCTTCGATAACGCCAAAGCTCAACCCACTCCCGCCATGCACCGCGGTGCCGGAAGGTTTGTTGAGGATCAGCAGATGATCGTCTTCATAAAGGATGCAGTCAGCTAACGCGGCAACTTTATCGAGTTTGGCAGAGACCGGCGCTTCATCTCGCTCGGCAACGCGAACCGGAGGTACGCGCACTTCGTCGCCAGCCAACAGCTTGTATTCAGGTTTAATACGCTTTTTGTTTACCCGCACTTCACCCTTGCGCACGATGCGATAAATCATGCTCTTAGGTACGCCTTTAAGGATGTTGCGCAGGAAGTTATCTATGCGCTGTCCGGCTTCGTCTTCGGAAATGGGGATTAATTGTACAGATGGATTCTCAGTTTTCATGGGTCGCGATTCTAAATATCCGGCACGGTTCGCGCCACTGGTTTTTATGAGCTTAGCGTTTAGTTTATCAGCAACTGGGCTGGAAAACCCGACGAGCGGTAAGAATGAAGGGATAATCAATGCGGGTTACATCGCATAAGGATAAGAATCTTTACTGCAACTACTAAAGTCACCTTGCTATCACTGTGCATGCAATGGAATAATGAGGTCACTTTCCGCGTTCTTTTCCTTAAGTTAGGGAAAACGCAGGAATTATAGATTTGTCTGATCGAACAAAAGCGCAGCAATGGCGTAAGACGTAATGTGAAATCAAGCAATTAGCGGGCTGCGGATTGCAGCTTGGCCGGCAAATGGAATGAGATCTGTTAACCTAAATTCAGAAGCTATTCCCCTACTAAAAGTACTGCTTTCATAACGCTGGTATGGTTAATACGGCAAAAGCAGGCTTACCGAAATAATGCGCCCCTATGCAAGCGACAACCGTGAGGTTGACGACTTTGCGAGAAGACTCGGGGCCAACGGTTTATCCGGCCATGAGGTTATTTTGCCCGCAGCTCTGTCAATAATGCAAAAATAACGAGTAAGTTAAGATGAAAAGAATGTTGATAAACGCAACTCAGCAAGAAGAGTTGCGCGTTGCCCTTGTGGATGGACAGCGGCTCTATGATTTGGATATCGAAAGTCCGGGTCATGAACAGAAAAAAGCCAATATTTACAAGGGTAAAATCACCCGCATTGAACCAAGTCTGGAAGCGGCATTCGTTGATTATGGCGCTGAGCGACATGGTTTCCTCCCCCTCAAAGAAATTTCTCGCGAATACTTCCCTAGCAATTACTCCTCGCATGGCCGCCCAAACATCAAAGATGTTCTGCGCGAAGGTCAGGAAGTTATTGTTCAGGTAGATAAAGAAGAGCGTGGTAATAAAGGTGCAGCACTGACGACCTTCATCAGTCTGGCCGGTAGCTATTTAGTGTTAATGCCTAACAATCCTCGCGCTGGGGGTATTTCCCGCCGGATTGAAGGTGATGACCGAACTGAACTGAAAGAAGCGTTATCTTCGCTGCAACTGCCAGACGGCATGGGCCTCATCGTGCGTACCGCCGGTGTAGGTAAATCCGCTGAAGCACTCCAGTGGGATTTGACCTTCCGTCTGAAGCACTGGGACGCCATCAAAAAAGCCGCCGAAGGCCGCCCTGCTCCCTTCCTGATCCATCAGGAAAGCAACGTCATCGTGCGCGCATTCCGCGATTACCTGCGCCCAGACATTGGCGAAATCCTGATCGACAACCCTAAAATTCTCGATTTGGCTAAAGAGCATATCGCAGCCTTGGGTCGTCCAGATTTCAGCAGCAAAATTAAGCCTTACATCGGTGAAATCCCGCTGTTTAGCCATTACCAGATTGAATCTCAGATTGAATCTGCGTTCCAGCGTGAAGTGCGTCTCCCTTCCGGTGGTTCCATTGTTATCGACAGCACCGAAGCCCTAACCGCTATCGACATCAACTCCGCACGTGCAACGCGCGGCGGCGATATCGAAGAAACCGCATTCAACACCAACCTTGAAGCAGCAGACGAAATTGCTCGCCAATTGCGCCTGCGCGACTTGGGTGGCCTGATTGTTATCGACTTCATCGACATGACGCCAGTGCGCCATCAGCGTGAAGTTGAAAACCGTCTGCGTGATGCCGTTCGTCAAGACCGTGCTCGCATTCAGATTGGCCGTATCTCTCGCTTTGGTTTGCTGGAGATGTCGCGTCAGCGTCTCAGCCCTTCTCTGGGTGAGTCTACGCACCACATCTGTCCACGCTGTGCCGGTACCGGGACCATTCGTGATAACGAATCCCTGTCACTGTCGATTCTTCGTTTAATCGAAGAAGAAGCGTTGAAAGAAAACACCAAAGAAGTTCACGCCATTGTTCCAGTGCCGATTGCTTCGTATCTGTTGAACGAAAAACGTGAATCAGTCAATGCGATTGAAAAACGTCAAGGCGGCGTGCGCGCAGTGATCGTGCCTAACGATCAGATGCAAACACCTCACTATTCCGTACTTCGCGTACGTAAAGGTGAAGAGTCCTCGGTACTGAGCTACTTGCTGCCGCAGATTCATGAAGCAGAAATGCTGCAACCTTCTGAAGATATGCCTGCTGAGCGTAAACGCCCAGAGCAGCCTGCACTTGCCGCATTTGCTCTGCAAAGCGAAGCGCCGCCAAGCTCTTTTGACCGTCCTGAAGCCATTGAGCAGCCAGCAGCACCGACTCACCCAGCCTCTGTAGCAGCGCCTGCTGCCGCTAAGCCGGGTCTGGTCAGCCGCTTCTTTAGCGGGTTGAAAGGTCTGTTCGCCTCTGAGCCGCAGGCTGAAGCTAAGCCAGTTGAAGTAGCGAAAGTTGAACCTGAAACCACTGAGAACGAAAATCGCCGTAACGGTGATCGTCGTAACCAGCGTCGTCAGGGCAATGGTCGTCGCGATCGCAACGGTGAGCGCGGTGAGCGTGGCAACCGTGATAATCGCAGCGAAGGTCGCGAAAACAATCGTGATAACCGTGGCGAAGGCCGTGATAACCGCGAGAACAATCGCGAGCCGCGTGAAGATCAGCGTCGTAACCGTCGCAATCAAGAACCTGTCGTCGCCGCTGAAACCCGTAACGAAGAAGAAAACACCTCTTCTCGCGACGAGCAGCAGCAAGCTCCGCGCCGTGAGCGTGGCGATCGTTCACGTCGTCGTTCCGATGACAAACGCAAAAATACCCCAGAAGATAAAGTCCAAGAAGTTGTTGCTCAGGAAGTTGTCGCTAACGTTGTTGAAGAAACGGCTCAGGAAGATCGTCAGCCAACTCAACGTCGCCAGCGTCGTCAGCTTTCCCAGAAAGTACGCTTCGAGTCTGAAATCGATCATGAAGCTGAAGCAGCTGCCCAGCAGTTGATCACCGGCGTCATGCCAACGGTAACGCCAGCCGCGCAAGAAACACGCGCTGAGCCAGAAGTTGAGCAAACTGGCGCAGTCGAGACAGATGACAGTCAGAACGAAGGCGGACGCGAAGGTGGTATGCCACGTCGCTCGCGTCGTTCACCTCGCCACCTGCGCGTCAGCGGTCAGCGTCGTCGCCGTTACCGTGATGAGCGTTACCCATCACAGTCACCGATGCCATTAGTGGGTGCGTTCGCTTCGCCAGAAATGGCATCTGGCAAAGTGTGGATCAGCTACCCAGTGGCTCAGGCCGCTGAACAGCAAGATGAGCATGCAGCCGTGGTTGAGAAGGCCGAGACACTGACTAATCAGGTTGAAATTGCTCAGGAAAACACCCCTGCACCTGTCGTCACTGAAGTGGTTGAAGCGCAGAAACAACCTGCTGTTGAAACGCCAGTAGCAGAAGCACCAGCAGAAACTCAAGCTCCGGCAGTTGAAGAACCCGCGCCAGCAGTGGCTCCGGTTGAAGAAGTTGCTAAGCCTGAAGTAACAGAATCAGTGACTGCAGAACCAGAGGTTGTAGAGCAGCCTGTTGCTGACGTGCCAGTTTTGGTTGAAGCAGAAACTGCCGAGCCAGTTGAGCCAACGCCAGTGGTTGAAGTTAAACCTGAAGCTCAGCAGCCTGTTGTTGTTGAACCAGTGGCTGTAGCGAGTGAGCCAAAAGTTGAAGCCGTCCAGCCAGCAGAAGTTAAAGCTCCAGCTCCGGCTGAGGCAGTCACTACCGATGTGGTTGCTCCGCGCTTCAAACATCACGCTACCGCGCCAATGACCAAAGCGCCTGCTCCGGCTTATGTTCCAGAGCCTGCTCGTCAGAGTGACTGGGTGCGTCCAGAGTTCAACTTTGATGGCAAAGGTTCAGCGGGTGGCCATGCAGCAGTGACAACTGCAACGGCTCCGGCAACCAAGCCAGCAATGCCAACTGAGTAATAGGGCATTCTGGTCATAAAAAAACCCGCTTCGGCGGGTTTTTTATTGGTCCAGATTCACGAGCTAAGAAGTGAATTAGCCGATTTTTTTCAGACGCTTGATGTCCAAACGAGAAACCTTTTTCTCGATAAAGCGCGCAAAACCTACCAAGTGCTCAGTTTCATTGTGCTGGGACAGAGCTTCTTGCGTGGCCCAGCGTTCATAGAAAATAAAAGTCTCGGGATGGTCGATATCCTGGTGTAAATCATACTGAAGGCAGCCTAACTCCTGGCGGCTATGCTCGATCAACTGGTGCATAGCGTCCGTGACTTCTTTCAGAAATTCAGGCTTAGCGACGACGGTAGCAACGACTCTGACTTCCATAACTTCTCCTTTAGCAGTAGCCTTTAAAAATGGATGAAGATGAGGATTAGTGAAACCCTGCCCCTACTATGACCCTCTGTTTGCCTCAATTTCAATGTTAACTTTATTAAACAGATGCAACTGAACAGTTTTCAGCTTATCCTTGTTCCCCGCCGTTAATGCATCTGAAATTCACGTATTGCTTTTCAACGCCGGAGCCCTGCCTGATGACCGCAACACCGCAAGTTTTGAAAATTCGCCGCCCAGACGATTGGCATATTCATCTGCGCGATGATGAAATGCTCGCTACCGTTTTGCCTTATACCAGTGAAGTTTTTGCCCGCGCCATCGTCATGCCTAATCTGACACCGCCGGTCACCAGCGTTGCAGCCGCAGTGGCTTATCGCGATCGCATCAACGCGGCTATCCCTGCTGGTCACAACTTCACCCCCCTGATGACCTGCTATTTGACGGACTCTCTCGACCCGGAAGAAGTTGCTCGTGGTTTTCTGGAAGGCGTGTTTACCGCCGCCAAACTTTACCCGGCAAATGCAACCACCAACTCACAACACGGCGTGTCCAACGTTAAAGCGATTTACCCTATTTTCGAGCGTATGCAATCGATTGGCATGCCGCTGCTGATCCACGGTGAAGTAACGCATAGCGACGTAGACATTTTCGACCGCGAAGCGCGCTTTATCGATGAAGTGATGGATCCTATCCGCACCCACTTCCCTGAACTGAAGATTGTTTTTGAACACATCACCACTAAAGAAGCGGCTCAGTACGTGCTCAGTGGCAATGAGTATATTGGCGCGACTATCACCCCACAGCATCTAATGTTTAACCGCAATCACATGCTGGTTGGCGGCATCCGCCCTCACCTGTTCTGCTTGCCGATTTTGAAGCGTAACGTGCATCAGCAGGCCCTGCGCGACGTTATCGCCAGCGGCTCTAATCGCTTCTTCCTCGGCACCGACTCAGCACCTCATACCAAAGGCCGCAAAGAGTCGAGCTGTGGTTGCGCGGGCTGCTTTAACGCCCCTCTGGCAATCCCTGCCTATGCCACCGTGTTTGAAGAGATGAATGCCCTGCAGCATTTGGAAGCTTTCTGCTCTTTGAACGGCCCGCGTTTCTATGGCCTGCCAGTGAATGAAGATTTCATCGAAATCACAAAAGTCGCCGTGACCCAGCCGGAAGAAATTGCCTTGGGTGATGAGACGGTGGTTCCTTTCCTCGCCGGGCAGACCTTACAGTGGAAAGTCACTTCTTATTAAGTGAAAGCGCCGCCAGATGGCAGTTTCTCGTCTGGCGGTGACATAAATCCATGGGCCCCTTGCTTACTGCATAATATGACTGTATAAATATACAGTCATATCAATTCAGGGGGTCATATGCGTGTTGAAGTCACAATCGATAAAACCAAACCTCTTCCAGCCGGTGCTCTAGAAGCGCTGTCAGGTGAATTTAGTAAACGGATAAACCAACAATTTTCCGACACCGACAACAAAGTTCAGGTTCGCTACGCTGGCTCTAATAACCTCTCCGTTATGGGTGCGCCGAAGACAGACCGCGATCGTATTGAAGAAATTCTGCAAGAAACCTGGGAAAGCGCCGACGAGTGGTTTTCCACGGATGAATAACGTCAGTGTCGCGATCCTGATTGATCGCTCAATCTTAATTGCGGCATTAAAGGATAAATAATAATTAGGTTGATATATAACCAGGCTCTCTAGAGCAGTTTTTACCGGGCGTCGCTGTCCGGTTTTTTTCATTTGCCTTATTTCTAAGATTATTCCCTGTTTTAATTGTTTTCGTCCGCTTTATTCATCTTTCATCACACTTTTTTTACTGTTAAAAACATTAATAGCCCCCAAAAGTCTCCTTAAGTGTTTATACTGGAATTGCTCGCCAGATAATGAGCCGCATTGATCCTCGTTAGTTACTCATGCTAGTCACTACAAATTAAGGGGTCTATATGGACAGAAATGATGAAGTTATTCAAACACACCCACTTGTGGGCTGGGATATCAGTACCGTCGACTCTTACGATGCAATGATGATACGTCTTCATTACCTGTCTTCAAAAGACCAACCGGCAGAAGATGCCAAAGTAGACAGAACATTGTGGTTAACGACAGACGTAGCGCGACAACTGATTAACATTCTCGAAGCTGGTATAGAAAAGATTGAATCGAACGAGTACGAGTACATTGACCATCGCAAACACTAGTTTTCACCTACCACTCTAAAAGCACCCTCACATTGATGTCAGGGTGCTTTTTTTTATGGCTCTCACCGCAACATGCGCACACTTAACCACACTGTCTGGCCGGAGTTAACTTGCCTTTCGGTGAGCTATCTCTCTATTATGCCCAACAATATTTTCTTAAAAATCATCAGAGGAAGCTGAAATGCAATACGACCTCATTATTGTCGGCAGCGGTTCTGTCGGTTCAGCGGCAGGGTACTATGCAACGCGCGCCGGTCTAAAAGTATTGATGATAGACAGCGCCATGCCGCCCCATCAGGAAGGCAGCCACCACGGCGAGACGCGAATTATCCGTCACGCCTATGGCGAAGGTGCGTGCTACGTGCCGATGGTGCTGCGCGCCCAGCAGCTGTGGGATGAGCTGGCAACGCTAAGTGGCGAGAAGATTTTTCATCGCAGCGGCGTAATTAACATAGGGCCGCTGGACTCAGAATTCATCAACAATGTAAAAAGCACCGCCGTTGATTATCAACTGAATACCCAGTCGATGAGCGCCGAGGAGATCAGGGCTAAATGGCCTCTGATTGCTATCTCCGACGAATACTGCGGTGTGTTTGAAAAGGATTCGGGCTATCTGCAAAGCGAGCTGGCCGTTGCCGCTTATATTCGCCTGGCGCGCGAGGCAGGCTGTGCACAACTGTTTAAATGCCCGGTGGAATCGATAAGCTACAATGAGGATGGCGGCGTTACGGTCACTACTCATGAAGGCAGCTATCGTGCGCCGCGCATTGCTTTAACGGCTGGCACCTGGATTAAAACCCTGCTGCCAGAGCTGCCTGTTAGCCCGGTGCGCAAGGTGTTTGCGTGGCACCACGCCGATGGCCGCTACAGCGAAGAGAATCACTTCCCGGCGTTTACTTTCCAGACCCTCACCGGTGACCAATACTATGGTTTCCCGGCGGTAAAAGATGCCCTGAAGCTGGGCAAACACAATGGCGGTCAGCCGATCGCTGGCCCTGAAGGGCGTAAACCCTTCGGGAGCATCGCCGCAGACGGCACAGAAGTGTTCAATTTCCTGCGCCACCACCTGCCAGGCGTCGGCGTTTGCCTTCACGGCGCTGCTTGCACCTATGACGTGACTGCCGATGAAGATTTCATTATTGATACCCTGCCTGAGCATGACAATACGCTTATCATCACAGGTTTGAGTGGCCATGGTTTTAAATTCGCCAGCGTATTAGGTGAAATCGTTGCCCAATTTGGTGCAAACCAAAAAACCGAGTTTGACTTTACGCCTTTCTCGCTTTCGCGTTTTAACTAAAATCACTCAACTATTTTTCGGTTTTAATAACCAGAAAATATCGTCAAAAGGCCATTCAGCTAGCAAGAATGGCCGTTAATCTTATTCCCAAGCGTTTTCGAATTGACACATTTGCCATTATGAATCTATCCTTCCAATAGCTATCACAGGAGTGGTGGTTGTCGCGCAACGATTGCGCATGGACAAGGACGTTTTATGAAAATATTAATTATTGAACCCTGCGGCTTTACCCGTCTCGGAATACACTCTTTCTTATTCAATAACAATCAGATAGAAATTCTCGACTTTGTTAGCATAGCCGATGCTATTCCTCACATGACGCAATTTAACCCTGAGCTGGTGCTGATTAATATCACCCAGCTTTGCCAAAACTCGAAATTCTCGACAGAAATAAAAACCTTCCTCGATCTTCTGCAAGATACGGCAATGTTTTGTTATCTGGATTCGCAATATCCTGTCACTAACCATCCGGTACACATCACTAACGATGTTTATATTCTTAATAAACAGCTTGTGACGACCTTGTTGAAAACCATCGCTGAAGGTAGCACCTATTATCCGCCTTATAACACTCGCTGTATCTTTAGCGAGCAAGAAATACTGGTGATGAATTACTGGATGTCGGAAATGCCCAATCACAAGATTGCGCGCAAGCTTGAGATCAGTAATAGAACGGTATATGTGCATAAACGCCATCTGGCGCAGAAAATTAAAGTGAGAAACAGGCTCGAGTTCTGTTTTGTGTATAACTTTATCAAATACCTTTTTTGGCCGGTCAACGAATCAGCTCGCGCGCCTATCAGTCGGCAGATAAAAGACGAAATCCTGACGCTCTACAAACAATAAAACACATAAAAAACAAAGAGAAAGACCTTTCTTTCTCTTTGTTTAGATCTCTTCAATTTTACTTGGCCGGCTTGCCATCCCCGAGCAGTACAGCAATCTTATGCCCCGCTACCGTAGGTTCAAATGCTATCTTGAGCACAATGGTTAACGGCACCGAAAGCAGCATTCCTACCGGTCCCATCAGCCATCCCCAGAATATTAATGACATGAATACAACTAAAGTGGATAACCCCAATCCTTTTCCTAATATTCTCGGCTCAACAATATTGCCAATAATAAGATTTATCGCCAAATAACCGGCAATTAAGGTTATCCCCTCACTGACACCATTAAATAAAAAAGCCTGAATGATCGGCGGAATGGCGGCAATTATCGAACCAATGTTAGGGATATAATTTAATGCAAAGGCTAATAAGCCCCAGAGAAAAGCAAAACGTACTCCGAGCAAAGCCAGCAATGCCCAAATCGTTAACCCGGTGGCTATGCTAATTAACGTTTTGATCACCAGATAGCGCGTCACGCTGTCTAAAGCGCGTTGAATACTTCCCGCTCCCTGTTCTCTGTTTTCGGATAACTGATTTAACTTGTAGGGCAACTGCGGCACTTCAAGCAGCATAAATACGACGGTCATGACCAACAGGAAAACGCCCGCCATGGCATTGGAAAGATGAGTGATAAGGCGACTAATCAGGTTGATGGCATAGCCAGGATCAAAATACCCGGCCAGCGTTTCAAAAGAAAACCCCAGCCCATTAATCTGTAAAAGGCTCTGCAAATCTTCGAACTTCTGCGAAATCAGGCCGCGGTATTGTGGCAGCGTGCGGCCAAAGTCATTGAGCGTCACAATCAGCATACTGGTAAGGAAAACCATCAGCATGACGACAATGGCCGCGACTAACAGAACGGCCAGAGGGCGTGGAAAGCGAATTCGCTCCAGGCGAACAATCAGCGGGTTGAACACGAAAGCCAAAAACAGTGCCAGAATAAAAGGCACGATAATATCCGCCGCCGATTTGATCCCTGCGAAGATGATCACCAGCATGCCCATCATAATGGCGATCTTCAAACCCTTTACCGTCACCACGGACTTGGCCATTCATCTCTCCCTTTATTGCTTATATTGAGTCTCGTCACGCGATTAGCTGCTGATTTAATTAGTATGACTTATCTTCTTATGCCACTCCGGAATTTACATTTCAAAGAGTAGCATATCGCCAAATTAGCTATGCAAAACTAAAAAAGGAGGAAAAATTAGCGAAGAATGTGTTTTTTATATCAAATATATTGATATATAAATAACTTTACCAAGCCTTGCAAAACCTGACAAAAAGCCAACTTTATCTGAATACCTATATTTAACACTGCGCCATTGAATAAAAACCATGAATCTTATTCAAATATAAAGAACAAGTTTAAATAAGTTAAATAGATTGGGATTTATTATTGATTAAATGTTTCCACATGTTTATTTTCATTTAAAGATGCTGCTTAATTAAGGAATTGCCGTGCCGTGGAAAAACACACCCGTTCAATTTGGCCATCTTTCCGTGCTGATGCATTGGCTGGTTGCTGTGGCTTTTTACGCCATGTTTGCCTTGGGGCTATGGATGGTCGGGCTGGGGTATTACGATGGTTGGTATCACCGTGCGCCCGAGCTGCATAAAAGCATCGGCGTCTGCGTTTTCGCGGTGATGGTCTTGCGTCTGGTTTGGCGTTTTCTCTCTCCGCCCCCTTCCCCGTTAAAAAGCTACAGCAAGGCAACACGCCTTGGTGCCTGGCTGGCCCACGTGGTGCTGTTTGTTGGCTTGTTCACCATTTTGATCAGTGGCTATCTCATTTCCACTGCCGAAGGTCAGCCCATTAGCGTCTTTGGCTGGTTTGAGATCCCCGCCACCCTGTTTGGTTTGAACCAGCAGGCAGACATCGCGGGCGTGATTCATCTCTGGGTGGCTTGGGGCATCGTCATTGTTTCTGTACTTCACGGCCTTGCGGCGCTTAAACATCATTTTATTGACCGGGACATCACCCTAACCCGCATGCTGGGGCAACGGCCGCGTTCCGATTAACTTGTTGGATAATGGAGGATCATCATGTTCAAAAAAACCACTCTGGGCTTAACGCTGGCGTCTTTGTTACTCGCTGCTGGTAGCGCAACGGCGGCTAACTATAAGATTGATAAAGAGGGGCAGCACGCCTTTATCGAGTTTCGTATCAAGCACTTGGGTTACAGCTGGCTGTACGGCAGCTTTAATGATTTCGACGGCGGTTTTACCTTCGATGAGAAAGACCCATCGGCTGACAAGGTGAATGTCACCATTAATACCACCAGCGTCTTCACCAACCATGCCGAGCGCGACAAGCATTTGCGCAGTGCCGAATTCCTTAATGTCACCAAGCACCCGCAGGCGACCTTCACCTCAACGTCGGTGACAAAAGAAGGTGATGGTCTGGCTGTCACTGGCGATTTAACGCTAAACGGCGTCACCAAGCCTGTGACTCTGCAAGCTAAGTTGCTCGGCCAGGGTAAAGATCCGTGGGGCGGCTACCGTGCAGGCTTTGAAGCGGCAGGGAACATCAAGCTGAAAGATTACGGCATCACGACCGATTTGGGACCGGCCTCGCAAGAAGTGGAGCTAATCATTTCGGTGGAAGGGGTTCAGGAGAAGTAATTTCGCCTGGCATTCTCGCTAAAAAAAAAGGGCCTGTATCTGATACAGGCCCTTTTCACTTCATACTGGCAAATTACTGTTTTTCAGGTGCCGGAATGTGCATGGTGGTCTGCAAAAGACCTTTGGACTTATTGAAGACTTTAATACCATTTTCCCGCCCGGCTCGCAGTGCACGCTGTTCTTCTAGCGGCAATTTCAGCTCGGTCTGGCACATTTCGCTACAGCATCCCTCAAACTTGGCCGCGCAGCTGGGGCACTGGATGAACAGCAGATGGCAGCCGTCGTTAAGGCAGTTGGTGTGGCTGTCGCACTCGGCGCCGCACTGGTGGCAGTGGGCAATGACGTCGTCTGAAATGCGCTCGCCCATGCGTTCGTCAAACACAAAGTTCTTACCTTTGAATTTGACCGGCAGGCCCTGCTCTTTGGCACGACGGGCGTACTCGATGATGCCACCTTCAACATGATAAACATTTTTAAAACCGTTATGCATCATATAAGCACTGGCTTTTTCGCAGCGAATGCCGCCGGTGCAGTACATGACGATTTTCTTCTCTTTATCTTCTTTCAGCATGTCCACTGCCATCGGCAGTTGGTCGCGGAAAGTGTCTGAAGGTACTTCAATCGCCTTGTCAAAATGGCCCACTTCATATTCGTAGTGGTTACGCATGTCGACAAACAGCGCGTCGGGGTCGTCAATCATCGCGTTGACTTCTTCGGCTTTGAGATATTGCCCGACGTTCGACGGGTCAAAGGTATCGTCCTCAATGCCGTCAGCCACGATGCGATCGCGCACTTTAAGACGCAGAACCCAGAAGGATTTGCCATCGTCTTCCAAAGCGATATTCAAACGAATCTGGTCCAATGCAGGATGGCTAGCGAAAAGCGCGGTTTTGAACGCTTCGAACTGATTGTTTGGCACGCTGATTTGCGCGTTGATCCCTTCGTGTGCCACATAGATTCGACCAAAGACATTAAGTTTGGTCAGGCAGACGTAGAGCATGTCGCGGAAGGCTTTTGGGTCTTCGAGGTGGAAGTATTTATAAAAAGAAACCGTGGTACGCGGCTCAGTTTCAGCCAACATGCGCGCCTTCAGTTCCTCGTTAGAAATTCGGTTATGTAACACTGGCATGGTGTACTTTCCTGTCTTTCGAGGTTAATGCTTAGTTAATCAGCGGGGCTGGTAATGGGCCACAGCACCACTTTTCGAGCGGCAACATCATACATTAAACCAACATTTTCGACATCTTCCGTTGCAAAATTTCGGTTAAAAGGTTGAGGAAAGGCGGCAAGTGCTAAGGCAAAGCGCGGGAAATGGGATAATCTCAAATGAGTTAGGGTGAATTCTCAGCCATTAAACCAAGATAATGAGGAAACTATGAGTAAGCTTTTCCAACCCATCTCGCTAGGTAATCTGACATTAGCTAACCGCATTATCATTGCCCCGATGTGCCAATACTCTTCTGATAACGGCAAGGCAACAACCTGGCATCATGCTCATCTTGGGCAGCTCTCTTTCTCCGGCGCGGGGTTGCTTATCCTCGAAGCCACCGCGGTAGAAGCCATTGGCGGCATCTCGCCCCAAGATTTAGGTTTGTGGGATGACGAAACCGAAGCCGCCATGAAAGATCTGGTCGCTTCCCTTCGCGATAACAGCGACATTCCTCTCGGCTTACAGCTGGGCCACGCCGGACGCAAGGCCTCCTGCCACGTGCCGTGGAAAGGTGGCAAGCAGCTGACGAGGGAAGAAGGCGGCTGGCAGACCATAGCTCCTTCTGCCATACCCTTCGCAGATACCGACGCCGCGCCAGAAGCCATTTCGTTAGAACGCATTGCCCAGCTGAAAGCGGCTTATGTGTAATCCGCTAAAAGAGCTGACCGCCTGGGCTTTGACCTGCTGGAGCTGCACGGCGCGCATGGCTATCTGCTGCACCAGTTCCTGTCGCCACTCTCCAACCAGCGCACCGATAACTACGGCGGCTCGCTGGAAAACCGTATGCGCCTGCTGCTTGAAATCTATCAGGAAATTCGTCAGGCCTTTTCTGCCGACAAGCCTATCGGCGTGCGTATTTCCGCCACGGACTGGGTTGAAGGTGGCTGGGACTTAGAGCAGTCGGTGGTGCTGGCGAAAGAGCTAGAAAAGCTGGGTTGCAGCTATATTCACGTCTCCAGCGGCGGCCTGAGTCCGCAGCAGAAAATCACCATTGGCCCGAATTACCAAGTGCCCTTTGCCGAGCGCATCAAGCAGGAAGTCAGCACGCCGGTGATCGCCGTAGGGCTAATAACGGAGCCAGATCAGGCCGAAGCTATTGTTGGCACAGGTCAGGCGGATATGGTGGCTCTGGCACGCGGAATTCTCTATAACCCGCGCTGGCCGTGGCACGCCGCGGCTAAACTTGGCGCAAAAGTTTCAGCACCGAAGCAATATTGGCGCAGCGAGCCGCACAATGTTAAAGGGTTATTCTGGTCAGAATAATCAGAGTTTAAGCGCATTATTATTAATAAGAGGGGCAACGCAAGTTGCCTTTTTTATTGTAAATAACCAGCACACCTTCAATTTGTGTTAATTCAGCCTTTTTTAAATCAAATTTTATGACGTGGAAAATTGACAAAATAGCGATGTCTGCCGATATTCAAACGATCTTAACCGTACGATGATTCTGGGCTTGCTCACAAAAGCGCCGCCCTTTGCGCTATTGATAGGCAGATAGCTAACAAATGAACTATTCATGCCGTTAATTTTCACCTGAAACCTAAAAAATGCCACAATACGTCACTTCGCTTAAGGGAATGACTCGCAGCGGCTATGAAAGCCGGGTTGTGGTGTGTTTTCTGTGGCTGGCTACTGCATATAGACAGAGCTTATATCTTCTTACTTCGACACATTGACGCAGAGATTTTATGACTCAGGTACCGACCTTTACACGTTCACTACTGCATCCACGTTATTGGATAACATGGCTAGGATTAGGCCTGCTTTACCTGCTGGTGCTTCTGCCGTACCCGGTTATTTATCGCCTGGGTACCGGGCTAGGCCGTTTTTCTATGCGTTTTTTAAGACGACGCTTTAATATTGCTCAACGCAATCTCGAACTCTGCTTCCCAGAAATGAGCCCTGAACAGCGCGACCATATGGTGCTGAAGAATTTTGAATCCGTGGGGATGGGGCTGTTTGAAACGGGCATGGCGTGGTTCTGGCCAGACCGGCGTATTGAACGCTGGTTCAAAGTCAGTGGGCTTGAGCACATCCAGAAGGCGCGAGACAACCAGCAAGGCGTATTGCTGATCGGCGTCCACTTCCTGACGCTGGAACTCGGCGCGCGCATCTTCGGCATCCATAATCCGGGGGTTGGGGTCTATCGCCCGCACGATAACAAACTGATGGATTGGATCCAGACTAAAGGCCGCATGCGCTCCAATAAAGCGATGATCGACCGCAAAGACCTGAAAGGCATGATCCGCAGCCTGAAACAGGGTGACATCATCTGGTACGCGCCGGACCACGACTACGGCCCGCGCAGCAGCGTCTTCGTGCCTTTCTTCGCCGTGGACAAAGCCGCGACCACCACCGGGACTTACCTGCTGGCTCGCATGGGTAAACCGGCGATCATTCCGTTCACGCCGCGCCGTTTGGAAAACGGTAAGGGCTATGAGTTACTTCTTCATCCGGCAGTTGAAAACTTCCCGCTGGAAGATGAAGTGGTCGCTGCGGCTTATATGAATAAAGTGGTTGAGGATGAGATTCGCCTCGCGCCTGAGCAGTACATGTGGCTGCACCGTCGCTTTAAAACCCGTCCAGAGGGTGAACCTTCTTTATATCAAGCTCTCGAATAATGCCTGCGTTTTGCCGCCCAAGGTGCACTGCCTTGGGCTTTCCAAGCCCCGCCTCCTGCCCTCTGCGTAATACTTATCTCGCTAATCATTGATCTTTTGCAATGCAGCAAAATTCTTAAACCGGTATTTTATTTTCTGCGTTAACTTTTCCGTAACATCATTGATGTGACTGATTAATAGGCGCATAATTATCACCCTAACGCATGATAGTTAATCCGCTCTGGCACTCGCCCGACAGCTCAGAGCCAATGGACCTTTCATATCGGTAATTTATGACATCGGAACCCGCAGCAGAAACGGCACCAGACCCTATAAATTGGAAGCGAAATCTCTTCGTTGCTTGGATAGGATGTTTCCTGACTGGCGCAGCATTCAGTCTGATCATGCCCTTCCTGCCCCTGTACGTTGAAACCCTCGGTGTAACTGGCCATGAATCCCTGAACATGTGGTCCGGCCTGGTTTTCAGCATTACGTTCCTGTTCTCCGCCATCGCCTCACCCTTCTGGGGTAGCCTGGCTGACCGTAAAGGTCGTAAAATCATGCTGTTGCGCTCTGCCCTCGGCATGGCGATTGTGATGGCCTTGATGGGTCTGGCAACCAATATTTGGCAGTTTCTGGTGTTACGTGCTCTGCTCGGCCTGCTCGGCGGCTTTGTGCCCAACGCCAACGCGCTGATTGCTACTCAAATCCCCCGCAATAAAAGTGGCTGGGCGCTAGGGACTTTATCCACGGGCGCGGTTAGCGGCGCTTTGATTGGCCCACTGGTCGGCGGGCTGCTGGCCGACAGCTACGGGCTTCGCCCGGTGTTCTTCATCACCGCCTTCGTGCTTTTCCTGTGCTTTATCATGACGTTGTACTTCATTCGCGAACAGTTTATGCCGGTTAACAAGAAGGATATGCTGAATCGCAAACAGGTTTTCGCCTCGCTGAAAAATCCCAAGTTAGTGCTATGCCTGTTCATTACCACCATGATTATTCAGGTGGCGACGGGGTCGATTGCGCCAATCTTGACGCTGTACGTCCGCGAACTGGCGGGGAACACGCAGAACCTGGCCTTTATCAGCGGCATGATTGCCTCGGTGCCGGGCGTGGCGGCGCTGATGAGTGCGCCAAGGCTGGGTAAGCTGGGGGACAGGATTGGCCCGGAGAAAATTCTGGTGGCCATGTTGGGCGTGTCGGTGCTGCTTCTCATTCCGATGGCCTTTGTGCAGAATCCGCTGCAACTGGGGATCCTGCGCTTTATGCTTGGCGCGGCAGACGGGGCGCTGCTGCCTGCGGTGCAAACTTTGCTTATCTATAACTGTACTAATCAGGTCGCCGGGCGAGTGTTCAGCTATAACCAGTCGTTCCGCGACGTGGGTAACGTGACCGGCCCGCTACTAGGTGCCGCCGTCTCCGCAAGCTACGGCTTCCGCACGGTGTTTTGCGTCACTGCCATGGTGGTGCTTTTTAACGCCGTTTACTCCTACTGGAGCCTGCAACGCCGCCAACGCGAAGTGACGGCGGAGTAAATCAGACCGTCCAGTCGCGCCGCGCTAAGACCACGCGATAACCGTCAGCATCTTCAAAGGTGCTGCCGGTTTCATCCGAATTTTCAAACTGTCCTAACAGCTCAAACCCCAACCCCTGCTGATACATCTGCGCGATGATCCGAATATTGTCGGTGGGGCGAGCAATGCGCAAAACGGCCTGCCGTGAAATCATGAGCGCCAATCTCCTTGTGGGTGAAGTGGTCTGAAAAAAGCAAAAAAACGGTTAATTTCTGCGTTATTAGCCGGTGAAAACTTGCAACCTCAGCCATAGCGTCAACAATTAGTGAGTTAGAAAACACACACAGAATTTTTATAACTCAGCCGTTAGCGCCTAATAACTAACGCATTAAACATTATCCACCATCCTCATTAAAGCAACTCAGGAGAAAAAGATGAGCATGTATGCAACCTTAGAAGAAGCCGTTGATGCCGCCCGAGAAGTGTTTCTTGAGGCTGCGCGAGACGCCACCGATAACGATGAAGAGGCGATCCCTGAACAGTTCAACCTGCAAAAGTATGTGATGCAGGACGGCGATATCATGTGGGAAGCTGAGTTCTTTACCCGCGATGGCGATGCCGTTGAGAGCACCAATTTCCGCAGCGGCGAGGCGGCTCAGGCTATTTTTGATGGCGACTACGACGCGCAAGAGCTGGAGGAGGAGTGGCTGGACGAAGGTACGCTCTACGAATGGGACGAAGGTGAATATCAGTATGAGCCGCCCTTAGATACCGAAGAGGGCAAAGCCGCGGCCGATGAGTGGGATGATGAGGATGATTACCCGGGCAAGGATATAGACTAACGCCCGAAGCAATCCCTCACTCATATGGCCCGTGGCGGGCGTCAATCGGCAGCATGAAGGTGTCGACAATCATCGACAGCGGAACGTCGATAATAGTGACATAGCGCCACGGGCCGTCTCGCACGTCCCACTGCACGCCCGGATAGTATTGATTACCGTGCCCCTGCCCCGGAACGGTTCGGCTGATAATGCTGCCGCAGCCTGTCAGGGTAACGACCAGCGCCCCGAGGGCGACAGCGCGTAGCATTGAATGTCTTGTCACACCCTTCCCCGCTGATAAAAAACCACTCATAAAAAAGGCAGGATGCTGATGCATCCTGCCTTTTATCTCTCTCACCGTTGTGCTTTACAACAGCGTTAACTCAAGGCATTTAGACCGGCTTGGCTTCCAGAGTCTGTGTCTCAGGGAAAGCCTGAACGTTACGCGGCAGCTCGCTGTAGTAGGCGCTCCACGCGTGTTGATCAGGTTGAGTCCAGACCGCAGAGTGCAGACGTGCCATGATCACCGGGTCACTCAGCAGGACCAGGCGGTCTGCTTTACTCAAGGCTTTCGGCCCGGTGTTGAATGCCTGCTCCAGACGATACTGACGGCCATTCTCAATGCTTGGGCGCAGCAGGTGACGCGAGGTCGCCATGGCCGTTGCCAGCGCATTGAAGCTTGGGTCAAATACCGCGTGCATAAAGCCGTTTTTCAGTGAACGAGAACGGTTCAGCATCAGGTATTCGTCAGTCGCCACCAGCTCGCGTGGCGGGTTGTACTCTTCAGGGATCAAGAACAGTTTGGCTTTCTTGCTCTTAATACCCAGCGTTGCACGGCTCGACAGCACGGAAACGAAAGGCGACAGAATCAGTGAGAAGACGATTGGCGCCAACCACCACAGGAAGCGCAGGTCCAGCCACGCCATCCCGCCAGCCCACACGGCACCCAACAGCAGCTGCGAACCGTGGCGCTTGAAGGCTTCGCCCCAAGGAGTGTCGTCATCATCACGCTGTGGAGAGTTCCACACCACTTCCCAACCCAAGAACGCGCTCACCACGAAGACGGTGTGGAACAGCATGCGCACTGGAGCCAGCAAGACGGAGAACAGCATCTCAAGCAGCATAGAGAAGAACAGACGAATGCCGCCGCCATACTCTTTCGCGCCCTTGGCCCAAATCAGCACAATACTCAGCAATTTAGGTAAGAACAGCAGCACCAACGTGGTAGAGAACAGGGCTATCGCCAGCTCAGGACGCCATTGCGGCCAGACCGGGAACAGCTGCCTTGGCTGCAGGAAGTATTGCGGCTCCATCAGTGTATGCACCACTTGCAGCGCGGTAGACAGCGCCAGGAACATAAACCACAGCGGAGCAGACAGGTAGGACATCACACCGGTCAGGAATACCGCACGGTGTACCGGGTGCATCCCTTTTACCAGGAACAGGCGGAAGTTCATCAGGTTACCGTGACACCAGCGGCGGTCACGCTTCAGC
>Ga0157370_10000881_pt1 | contig 38153 bp, 32 predicted proteins | sample C35metaG_FD_113463 | JGI IMG/M metagenome (GOLD analysis project Ga0157370, IMG submission 113463) | Corn rhizosphere microbial communities from Kellogg Biological Station, Michigan, USA - C3-5 metaG | ecosystem: Host-associated > Plants > Roots > Rhizosphere > Soil | place: USA: Michigan... | reverse complement strand
TCCGTCAGCGTCTTGAAGCGACGCGCCTGCGGCTCATCCATCAGGGATGTGCAGTCCAGGTATAGCAAGTCAAACCAAAATGGCGAAAGGGGCAGTTCGGCGCGTGTGCGTTCCACGTCCAGCTTGCGGCCGAAGCGGCGCATGGTGGTCTGAAAAGGATTGGGCCGACCGTCAATTGCAAGACTGATGACCTCGCCGTCCAAGATGAGATCTTTCGCAGGCAGCGCCTGTGCGGCTCCCACAATTTCAGGAACCGCGGCTGTAACATCGTTAAGGCTTCGCGAGTAAATCCTGACTTCCTCGCCGGATCGGTGAACTTGTACCCGAGCCCCATCCAGTTTCCATTCGAGTGCGGCTTCGCCCAGACTCGAGATAGCTTCCCCGGCATCTTGGGCGGTCTGCGCAAGCATGGGTTGCACCGGCCGGAAAAGCTGCACCTCATAGCTGGACAAGCCGGCTTCGCCTTTTTCCAATGCGGCGCGAGCGATCTGGGGAATGGACCCAGCCATCATCGCTGCCCGGCGGACTAAGGCGAGCGGCACATGCGAGGCGCGCGCAACGCCCTCCAACATGATGCCCTCAAGCGCGCCTTGCCGCAATTCGCCTCCAAGTAGGCTGACTAAGAAGCTCTGTTCCGCTGCCGTGGCGCGCGCGAACAAGTGTTTCAGCACTTCGAGCTTGCGGGCCGCCGAACCGGAACCCTGGCTCCCTTTCAGGGATTCAAAAGCGCGGTCTACTTCGCCAACTTCAAGAGTCGGCTCCGCGGCAGGGAACCCGGCGATGCCGCGCAGCGAGGAGTAACCTATACCGATGCGGCCCTGCCGTGTGTTTCCGCTTAGGAAAGAAACAGCCACCTCAACTTCCTCGGGTGCAAGCTGCTCGAGCAAGGCGGCCAGAAGTGCAATCTTCTCCAGACGCTTGGTCGTGGAGGCAACTTGGCCGGACGTCGCGACGAGGCGAGCGAACTGCATATTTCCACCCTAGCAGGCTCTTTCCAGGTAACTCTGCGTGTTATCGGAATGGTTCCAGACGTGCTCTGCTCCACTCCGGGAGGACGGTATATGGAAGACCGTATTACCTCGTCTGAATACACGGAATCGAGAATGCAGGGTTCCTATCCCAACAGAGAAGCGTCGTCGTCGGGCGTCGCTTGGGGCGCGGTGATTGGCGGGGCATTCGTAGCCGCTGCCTTGTCTTTGATTCTTTTGGCATTAGGCGCGGGATTAGGATTGTCCGCAGTCTCCCCGTGGTCGAACGTAGGCGTCTCGGCCTCCGCCGCGGGAACGGCTGCGATTATCTGGCTGATCGTTATTGAGGTAATCGCTTCCGCGCTGGGCGGGTATCTTACGGGCCGGCTACGCACCAAATGGACGCTGATACACACCGACGAAGTATATTTTCGGGATACTGCGAACGGTTTCCTGGCATGGGCGGTAGCCGTGGTGATCAGTGTGACCTTCTTAGCATCGGCTGGCGCCGTTATGGTGGGCGACGTCGCCCAAGTTCGTTCGCAGGCCGTCACCGCCGCTCCCGTGGTAGATCCCAATGTCTATTTCGTGGATATGCTTTTTCGCTCGGATCGCGTTCCCTCCGAGAGGGACTTTGCAACACAGGCTGAAGCTTCGCGGATATTTGCTAACGCTGTTCGCCAGGATCAGTACTCGGCTGCCGACCAGAACTATTTAGCGCAGCTGGTGTCCGCTAGGACTGGTCTTACTCAAGCCGAGGCGCAGCAAAGGGTTTCAGATGTTATTGCGCAGGCTCGACAAAGCGCCGACGCAGCGCGTAAGGTTACTGCGCATCTACTTTTATGGTTCTTCCTCGCTCTTCTGATGGGAGCGTTTAGTGCGAGCTATGCAGCGACCATCGGCGGAAGACAACGCGACCACGTCAAGGCCGTTTAGCTGTTCATTTTTCACGGAGGAGACTCACTGTGCGTTCCATCCTGCTTTATCTCATAGGGGTGCCGGTTCCCCTGATTATTTTGCTCGCGCTATTCACGCATCATTGCTGAATGCGGCGAGCTCGCGCCAGCAATGAAGCCAAGCCCAACCAAGGCAGTATACGGCGCGCTTTTCGCGAATATCGCCATTGCGGCCACCAAGTTCTTTGCTGCCCTGATCACCGGAAGTTCCGCAATGTGGTCGGAAGGCATTCATTCGACCATCGATACCTGTAACCAAATACTAATGTTGATCGGCCTGCGCAGAAGCCGGCGGCCGGCCGATCCGAATCATCCGTTCGGTCACGGCAAGGAGTTGTACTTCTGGAATCTTCTGGTAGCCGTGCTCATATTGGGCGTCGGAGGCGGTATCGCAGCATATGAGGGGATGCTGCACATCTTGCATCCGACGCCCATCCAGAAACCGCAGTGGAACTATCTCGTGCTGGGATTTGCCTTTGTTTTCGAAGGAATCAGTCTGTCTATCGCTCTCCGATCCTTTTTCAGCAAACACGGTCACCGCAATCTCCTGAGCAAGATCATCGCGAGCAAGGATCCGACGAGCTACACCATAATTGCCGAAGACGGCGCCGCGCTGGTTGGTATCATCCTTGCCGCGGCGGGAGTCTTCTTCAGCGATGTTCTTCAAATGCCATTTCTGGATGGGTTGGCCTCCGTGATGATCAGCCTGCTTCTGGCGGGGGTTGCGACCTTCCTGATACGTGAGGTTCGGGGCCTATTGGTTGGCGAAGGCGTGGATCGTCGCACGGCTAAGGAAATCAGAAAGCTTGCCACCGAGGATCACCTGGTGGAATCGGTTGCACGGCCCTTGACAATGTATTTGGGCCCAGAGGATGTGCTTTTGACGTTGGATGTCGCGTTCCGCCCGAGCGCTTCCGCATCGGATGTCTCAGAATCTATCCAAAATATGAAGGCGAGGATCCGGAAGCATTTTCCGGACATCAAGCGAATCTATCTGGAAGCTGCGGACCCGTCAAGGACGCATTAGCTCGCGAGGCGTTGCGTACGGCTGGAATTTTCACCGAGCCACTCGGGATGGGTTGCCGTCGAGTCGAAGATCGATGTGGTCTTGAACAGCTCGAACTCGCCGTTCGACGCAGCCTCGGCGGATTTAGCTCTTAATTTGGCGACCTGTTGTCTGGTAAGCGGCTTGAAGCTGGCAGCGGCCTTGAAGGCTTGCTTCAGAATCTTCATGCTGTCGATGCCCGTGATCACAACCGATGTCGGCAGATTAAGCGCATAATGAAGACATTCCATCGGAGTGACTGCCTTGCTCTTCAAAATCACGCCGCTGCCCATGCTCTTCATACCCAACACCCCTATTCCGGCGGTCACCAGTTCCGGGAGCACTTTCTTTTCGAAGCTGCGATAGTGGGTGTCAAATAAATTGAGCGGCATTTGGACCGTGTCGAAACGAAAACGATGCCGACGGGCTGTTTCGAGCATGTACAAATGGACTTCCGGATCTTTGTGTCCCGTGAAGCCTATGAAACGAATCTTCCCGGCCTTGCGGGCGGCGACAAAAGCCTCCATTGCGCCACCCGCGGCGAATATTCGGTCAGCGTCATCGAACCGAATTACTTCATGATGCTGAAGAAGGTCGATCTCATTCAGCCCCAGTCGCTTCAGTGACTGGTCCAGTTGGCGCGTCGCCTCCTCTTTGGTTCGTCCATCGACCTTGGTCATCACGAAAGCCCGCGATCGGTAGCCTCCGCGAAGTGCCTTGCCGAGCCGCTTCTCACTTACGCCCTCCTGGTAATCCCACGAGTTGTCCATGAAAGACAACCCGCCATCCAAAGCGGCTTGGATAATTTTGACGGCTTCGGCGTTCGACAGTTTGGGAGATCCGATATGGGAGCCGCCCAAACCCAGTGCCGAGACCTGGATCCCTGTGCGGCCCAAGAGACGGTGTGGCATAGCGCCATTTGGAGAACCCATGTTTATCGAACTATTCACCTCACGGATTAGAGCGCCTCCAGGCAAGGCATGTTTCAAGCGCGTGAGCGACCCGAACTCGCCGCTGCCCGGGAGCATTGTTTCAACTTGTTCTTGATCTGCTTCAAGTCAGCCACGAATTCCTCGTATTGCCGATGACGCTCTTCGGCATCCGGAGCGCGAAGTATAGCGGAAGGATGAATCATCGCCGTAGCGCAGGCGGCCCAAGGGTGCTCCCGGAAGGTGCCGCGTTCCTTCGTTAGGCGATAGGTGCGGCCCAGAATCGATTGGGCAGCGGTAGCTCCCAAGCAGACGATCATTTTAGGCTTGATCAACAGAATCTCGGCCTCCAGCCAGGGTTGGCAGGCGTTAACTTCGACGGTGTTGGGCTTCTTATGAATCCTGCGTTTGCCACGTTCCTCGAATTTGAAGTGCTTGACGACATTCGTGAGATACACTTCAGATCGGTCGATTGCTGCGTCCGCCAGTGCTCGGTCAAGCAGCTTTCCCGCTGGCCCCACAAAGGGCAGTCCCTGCAGATCCTCGTCATTGCCGGGTTGTTCGCCGATGAAGACCAGCTTCGCTGAGGCCGGTCCGGCTCCCAGCACCGCTTGGGTCGCGTTTCGATAAAGATCACAGGCCTCGCAGTTCTGGGCCGCCACTCGAAGGGAATTAAGGCTCCGCGATTCGGGAAGGTAGGCCGATGCGTTCTCAACGCGTTTGCGTGTCATCTCGCGAAAGTCAGGAGTAGCAATTGTATTGCCAGGAAACGCGCACGCTCACATCACAATCTAACCGATGAGGTGGCCGATGCCCGCAACTGTCTGGAAAGGATTTTTAAGTTTTGGCTTGGTCTCTTTTCCCATCCGGTTGTTCTCCGCGGCACGGGCCGATCACATCCACTTCAACATGCTTCATCGCAAAGATCTTTCGCGCATCAAAGAGGTATGGTACTGCGCGAAGGAAGATAAGCCTGTCGATCGGTCTGAAATCGTTAAAGGATACGAAGTGAGCAAAGGCGACTATATCGTGGTGGAGGATGAAGACTTAAAGAAGATCGCTCCGGCGACCGCAACCACGATGGAAATCGTGCAGTTCGTACGGGACAAAGAGGTCGATCCGATCTACTTCGAAAGTTCCTATTACGTGGCGCCAGACGAAGCCGTCAGCAAACCTTACGAGCTCTTCCTCCAGGCGCTAACCGACGCCCAGTACGATGCAATCGCAAAAGTGACGATGCATAACCGGGAACACTCTGTGCTCATCCGCGCGGCCAAGAGCGGCCTTCTCCTGCATACGTTGTTCTATCCGAATGAACTACGAGCCGCTAATCAACCGGCGATAAAGCCCGGTAAAAAGCCTTCGGGGAAAGAACTATCGCTCGCCAAAGATCTGATTCAGCATCTGGCCGGCCCTTTTAAGCCGGAAGAACTCCATGATACATACCGCGAAAACGTGGAGCAGCTAATCGAGCAGAAGAGGAAGGGTCAGAAAGTGACATCCATTCAGCGCCCCCGGAAGGCTCCGGTCGTCGATTTGATGGAAGCGCTCAAGCGTAGTCTGGAAACAAGCGCTGGGAAGACGAAAGCCACTTCTTCCAAGGCAACTCGCAAACATCGGGCAGCCTGACGCAGCGCTTATTGCTCGGACACTACGATCTGATTACTCACCCGGACCCGTGGTGACACGGCTGCCTTCTCATGATGTGTTTCCTGAATGACGACGGACTCCGCCTTGCCCTGGATGGCTTGGCTTTGTTCGTCGGATTGAACCGTGCCCTTCAAGGTGACCACCCCATTCTGGACGGTCACATCCACGTTTCGGGCGGCGGGCGGTAGCGACTCGTCCTTGGCCACTGACTTTCGAATTTTCGAGGCCAGGTCCTGCTCGGCTTTGGCGCTTCTTTCTGCAGGGCTTTCAGACCATGCGAACAACCCTAAAGGCAACACTCCGCAACCGATAATTACAAAGATTCGAATATTTTTCAACATAAGATTGGCTTCGCTCATTTGTAAGCACGTACCTTGCCGCAAATCACTTCTGCCGCGATGGTTTGAGTTTTGGGGGACGATTTCCATGCCGGGTCGCCCCTTGCACCGCGATGTAGGCTAGTTCTTCAGTAGTCCTGGCGCAGCGCAGCATTAGTCCCCCTCGGCTCATATCTCCGCGCCCCACGAACTCGGCTGGAAACAGGAGGCGCTCGCCGAACACCTGGAGCAGCGCTCGCGTGTATTTGTCCGTCGCGATGCTCCCAAGTAACACGTATCTGCAATTAGGACCGGCCTGCTGGTCCAGCAGCGCGACGTCGCGGAGGAACGGCTCGCGGTAAGCCGGATTGTCCGCGTCCACCGGCACGTTCGCAATACTCTGAAGCTGGTCATAGCTGAGAATCGTCCCGGGAGGCACAAGCCCCATACCTGGAACAATCACCATCGCGGGCGGGACCCCCGATGGCGCCGCGCCAAAAACGCCAGTGTAAGCTAGCTTCCCCCGGAAATACAATCCGCTGATGAATCCGTAGATTTCTCCGATAGCGGCCGTGCCATTCCGGAGTCGAAGTGCAAGGTCGAACTCCGCTTGTTCCCGCATGAGCATGAGGGAGCGCGGTCCGCCGATTCTCGCCGGCGAAAGCAGAAATACTCGTTCAAACCGCATGGTTCACGTAGATATGACTCAGGCAGATTTGGATAGGAGAGCCAGAGGCGATTTCGTGTGAACCTCGACTTGATCCATCCGGCATTGTGAGGGAGCTTTATCAGGACGCCACCGCATCAGTTTAGTGCCGTGCCGGAAGCGTCCCGCGGTGAAGTGATCGTAGCGCACCTCGACCACCAGCTCGGGACGCAAGGGTTCCCATTCAGTGGACCGCTCTGAGCTCCAGCGGCTAGGGCCGCCCGGCGCGCGGCCAGTGAATCCCGGAGGTTCGATCAGCTCCTTCAGCTTACGAGTAAGGGCCGGCCGGCTACTGGCGTCTATCGAGGACGTGAAGCCCACGTGATGCAGGAGCCCCTGGTTATCGTACAAACCAAGCAGCAGAGATCCGACCAGCTTGGTTTTCGATCCATAACGGAACCCTCCGACCACGCAGTCCACCGTCCGAAGATTCTTGATCTTTAGCATGGATCGTTCGCCGGACGAGTATGGCGCGTCGAGCGGTTTGGCGATGAGTCCGTCAAGTTGGCCGCGCATCGTTTTCAGCCATTGGCGGGCTACCTTGATGTCAGCTGTCGCGGGTGATAACAAGAATCGCGGATTTCCGTGCAGATACTTTGCAGCGAACGCCTCTAAAGCCGGTCTTCTTTGTTCCAACGATTGTTCGATCAGCGACCGCCCCGAGGCATCTACCAGCAGGTCGAACACGACAATCTGCGCGGGCGTTTCTTTCGATAGCTTCGCGACTCTGCTGGCGGCGGGATGGATCCTCTGCAGCAGGCCGTCGAAGGACAGTTTGTCCCCCGACAGGACTATGATTTCACCGTCCAGGACAAGCTTTTCTGCCTTGAGGCTCCTTAGCCCCTCCACCAACTCAGGGAAGTAACGGGTAAGCAATTGGCCGGATTTGGATTGCAGTTCTACAGAGGCTCGATCGTGGAAAGCAATGCATCGGAAACCGTCCCATTTGGGTTCGTATTGCCAGCCGGCGCCGGTGGGAATCTCCGCCACGCTCTTGGCTTCCATGGGGAGAAAAGGCGGCTTGATGGGAAGTTTCATGGGAACCGGCTCAGGCTAAAACGACCTTTTTCAGAAGCAGTGGGCGGAATCGCCTGTCTGCTGCAAGCGCTCCAAACATATTGTCACCTGTGTAGCGCGGGCGGGGTTTTGTGTTCCTCTTCGCGATCGGCGATATCCACTCGCTCCCGCTTGATGTCGAGCCTGAGGCGGCCAAAGAAGCTCATATACAGGTTCGCGATCCACACCAAGGACAAAGTGGACACCACGGAACCTCGCCAACCGGGATAGAGAAGACGGAAACCAGTTACAGCCACGGCGACAGTCGCGACATAGAAGCTGAAACAGAACTCACACGTAAAGAGGTAGAAAAACTTCCGCCTCAAGAGCGTGCCACAGCTCTCGCTGTGCCATTTGCACCACTCCCGTGCCTCGCGAAAGATCTCCTCGTGAGTGATCGTCCAGGCTACAGTTGCGACCGGAATCGCCAAGACCATCAGTTCGAACAGTTGCGCTCCGATGCCTGGCACATCTCTCTCTAACAGATGACCTACGCCTTTCCGACCTTTTCCGGCTTTGCCGCAGCCTACTGAGGAGACCCTGTCAGCGTAACAGGCGTTTCACTCGGCTGATCGTGGCTCGTAAGGTATTGTCCTAGGGTTATCCCTAGTAGAGAGGACGTGAAATCCTTCACTAGGATGGTAAGAGGGCTGTCTCTTTAAGACCAGTCACGTCAGACCGTTAGTGCCCAACGCGCACGTGTGACGGAGTTACGAATGGATGGTAAATGAAAGAAAAATCGCGGCCACGGCTATCTAAGGCTCTGACGGGAATTAGCGGCCTGGATGAGATCACATTGGGAGGGCTTCCCCGTGGCCGGCCCACTCTGATTTGCGGCGGCGCAGGGTGTGGAAAAACGCTGTTTGGACTTGAATTTCTGGTGCGCGGAGCTACCGAATTCGGCGAGCCCGGAGTCTGCATCTCCTTTGAAGAGTCCGGGCACGATTTGGCGATGAATGTTGCCTCGCTAGGATTCGATCTCGAAAAACTCCAGCGAACCAAGAAGCTCGTCATCGATCACATCTATATCGATAAGAGCGAGATCGCCGAGACGGGCGAGTATGATCTGGAAGGCTTGTTTATAAGGTTAGACGCCGCCATCAATTCGATTGGCGCGAAACGCGTTCTTCTGGATACACCCGAGGCCCTTTTCGCTGGCCTTTCCGATGTCGGCGTGCTCCGCTCCGAATTGCGTCGCCTGTTCGGCTGGCTTAAGGAGAAGGGCGTGACGGCGGTTATCACAGGCGAACGTGGCGTGGCAACACTCACCCGGCACGGACTGGAAGAATATGTTTCCGATTGCGTGATTCTTCTGGATCATCGCGTGCAGAACGACGCCGTCACCCGCCGCCTGCGGATACTGAAGTACCGCGGATCGACGCACGGAACCAATGAATATCCGTTCCTGATCGACGAGCACGGCATATCGGTGCTTCCGGTGACCTCGCTGGGGCTCACCCACGGCGCTTCTAAGGAGAGGATATCCACGGGCATTGCGGGATTAGATGACATGCTCAGTGGCCAAGGCTATTTTCGCGGCAGCAGCATTTTAGCGACGGGGGCGGCCGGAACCGGGAAAACCACGATGGGTGCGCATTTCGTCGATGCCGCCTGCCAGCGAGGCGAAAGCGCCATTCTATTCGCATTCGAAGAGTCCCCTCAACAGCTCATCCGGAATATGCGTTCCATCGGCCTCGACCTCGGCCGCTGGGTGAAGAAAGGGCTGCTGCACATTGAAGCGGCCCGGCCCACTGCCTTCGGGCTGGAAATGCACTTGGTCCGGATGCATCACCTGCTGGCAGAGTACAAGGCCAACGTGGTGGTGATCGATCCGATTTCCGCCCTGCTTCCCGGAGGCTCCGCACACGACGTACATGCGCTGGTACTTAGGGTTGTCGACTTCCTCAAGCAAAGCGGTGCAACCGGATTCTTTACATCGGTAGCCGTTGAAGACGATATGCAGTCTACCGCGCTCAGCATTTCGTCCCTGGTGGATACCTGGATTCTTCTGCGCAACATCGAAGTGAATGGTGAGAGGAACCGCGTGCTGTATGTCCTCAAATCCCGCGGCATGGCGCACTCCAATCAAATCCGTGAGTTTCTGCTAACCCCGCATGGAGTGCAATTGCGCGACGTATATCTTGGACCGGGCGGAGTGCTCACTGGTTCGGCGCGGGTCGCACGTGAAGCGGAAGAGCGTCGGGAATTACTCCGGCAGCGGCAATCGGAGAAGGATCGTCAGCTCTCCGTCAAGGTAGCCCTCCGCTCCTTAGACGCCAAGATTGCGGAGCTCCAGGCGGAAAAAGAAGCCCGTGAGAACCAACTGATCGCCGCGATCGGAGAAAACGAGCAGCAGAAAGCAGCGCTGTTAGCCGACCGCGATTCCCTCCGCCGCAGCCGCGGTATGATCGACAGTTCGGGCAGAAGTCCGCGACCCAACGGTCGAGAAAGCAAACCATGAAGCCCGTTAAGCAGACCAAAGCGAAAACTGCAAAGAAGACCAAGCCCACCGAACCTCGCTACGATCTCCGGTTGTATGTTGCCGGTCAGACTCCACGGTCCCTACAGGCGTTAAGCAATCTGAAGAAGATATGCGAAGAGCATCTGGCGGGCGACTACCGGGTGGAGATCATCGATCTTCTTAAGAAACCGCAGTTGGCGGCCGGAGACCAGATCCTGGCGATTCCGACTTTGGTGCGCACCCTTCCCAAACCGGCGCGCAAGATTATAGGCGACCTCTCTAATACAGACCGTGTGCTGGTAGGGTTGGACATAAGATTGCTTCGCTAAATGCGATGGGCCTGAGGAGTACGCGGTGGAAGCGAATTCAATATCGAGCCGGCCATCGAGGGCGCAAAACCGGACTCATGACCTCCGATTGTACGTCGCGGGATCGAGCCCTCGGTCTCTTCGGGCAGTTCAAAACGTGAAACGCATTTGTGAAGCAGAGCTTACCGGCAAATATCGCTTGGAGGTGGTCGATATTTACCAGGATCCGCGCCGCGCCACGGAGGATCAAGTCGTCGCGATTCCCACTCTTATGAATATCAAGCAGGCCCCGGGCGTCATCCGGCGCTTGATTGGCGATTTATCCGACACGTCGGTTTTGCGTAAAGGCCTGGGCTTATTGGAAGCAGGCCCGGCATGACCCACGCGTACGATAGCGGAAACGAGCTGATCGCAGCCGAGCAGTATAAAATCGGAGATCTGCTTTCGCGCCTTTGGGACGCCGAAGAAACGATCCGTGCAATCTATTCCGGCGAGGCCGACGCCGTAGTCGTCAACAGTCCGTCCGGGCCGCGCGTTTATACGCTTGAGGGCGCCGATCATCCCTACAGGGTGATGGTTGAGCAGATGCACGAGGGCACCGTAACCCTCGACCCAAACCGCTTGATCCTATATAGCAATCCCCAGTTCGCGGCCCTGATAGGCGCTGCCTCAGAATCGGTAGCTGGATCGGACTTCGAGAAATTTCTGGCCCCAGCCGATGCCAATCTCTTTGCGGGGCTTATCGAAGCGGCCATGGCGGGTAGTCATAGTTCCGGAGAGCTTCATTTGCGTGGTGCGAACGCCGCCACGATTCCCGTCCGCCTCTCGGTGACCCTGTTGGATGTTGCCGGGATGCAAAATCTGTGCGTCATCGCCAGTGATCTGCGGGAACAGCGCCGCAACGAGACCATTCTCAAAGAAGAGCGGCTTTCCCGGCTCATTCTCGAACAAGCCGCCGAAGCTATCGTGGTAATCGATCAGCAAGGAGTCATCGTTCGCCGCAGCGAATCCGCAAACCTCCTGGCGCGGAAGCCGGTTCTGATGGAGCCTTTCGATGGGGCATTCCATCTAACAGCGTCCGGGATCCGGCTGGATACAGACCGGATCCTCACGGCCATGCGTGTCGGGGAAGAAATTACCGGAGTCGAGGCGCAGATGGCACACTCCGGCGGGGCGACCTCCGCTCTGCTGGTGAGTGCCAGCCCGTTATCATCCCAAGGAAACGAGTTGCTCGGCTGCGTTATCACATTGACAGATATTACCGAGCGCAAGCGCGCGGAGGAAGCCTTGGCTAGTCAAGCGGAGGAGCTCGCCCGATCCAATAGCGATCTGCAACAGTTTGCCTATTCCGCGAGTCACGACCTTCGCGAGCCGTTGCGGCAGCTCGCCGTATTCACCGAATTGTTGCAATCCAGGTATCAGGACAAGCTGGCGGCCGAAGCGGGACTCCTCATTGAGCACGCGGTAAGCTCGGCGCATCGGATGGAAGGTCTGCTCAAGGATTTACTGGCCTATACTCAAGCTGCGGATGCGCCCCAGGGCCCCGCGGCCTATACCGACGCAAACGAGGTTTGCCGCAAGACGGTTGCCACATTCGAAGCGAAGATAGCCCAAAGCGGCGCCCGCATAGATTGCGATCCGCTACCGGTGCTCGCTATCCATGAAGTCCATTTGACGCAGCTTTTTCAGAATCTGATCGGCAACGCACTGAAGTATTGCGGCCCGGAGCCTCCGCGCGTCCATATTTCAGCCGAGCGCAGCGACGGATTGTGGAAGCTCACCGTCGCCGATAACGGGATCGGAATCGATCCTGCCTACAAGAATCAGGTATTCGGCATCTTTCAGCGGCTGCATGGCGGCGGAAAGTACTCCGGAAGCGGAATTGGACTGGCCATCTGTCAGAAGATCGTGCAACGTTATGGCGGCCGGATCTGGGTGGAGTCTGAACTCGGGCGCGGTTCACGATTTATGTTTACGTTACCGGAGAAGAAGAATGAAGCGCGATAACCTGGAGCAGCTTTCTCTGCTGGTGGTGGAAGATAGCCCTGCCGACGTTTTCCTGGTGAGGGAGGCGCTGAAGGAAGAAGGATTGAGCTGCCACCTCAAGATTGCGGATGATGGCGAAAAAGCCATCAATATCCTGGACGACGTGGATGCCGGAGGCCAGGACGCGCCCAACCTGCTTTTGGTGGACTTGAACGTACCGCGCCAAAACGGAGAGCACGTATTGGAGCGCCTCCGGCGTAGTCCGCGGTGTGGCAAGACGCCCGTAGTCATGATGAGCACGTCCGATACGGCAGCCGAACGCAAGCGCGCTTTTGAATTGGGCGCCACGGAATACTTCTGCAAACCGTCCACCCTGGCCGAATTCATGCAACTGGGTAAACTTGTGCGCGTCTTGCTCGAACAGCGGTACGGCACAGCTGCTTGACCCACCGAAACGCTGACGCTTAGAACTGTGCTTGCAGTTCAGCCGATGCGCCCTGTGCATTGGTCAGGGAAACTGAAACGGCATTCAGGCCGCTGGCAGGCTGTCCTTGCCACGAGAACGACTGAATCAACCCGAACTGGCCGCCGAAGGTATCGGACTGAGCGCTTTGAAACCACGTGGCGCTGGTGCTGCTCAAGGGAACCGTAACCACAATCGGGGAGGCGGACGCGGCCCCCGAGAATCGGAATGTGCCTTGCGTTACCTCACGCGTGGTTGCGTATCCGGTGAGGTGAACATCGAATCCGGAGGATGTCGGGACCACTTGGACTTTCACGATCCGCGGCGCCAGCCGGTCGACTCGGATGGTCCGCGAGGCTCCCGGTGGCGTGATGTCCGTTCCACCCGATTCGAGTTTGACATTCAACTGAATGTTTCCGGATACCGTTCCCGATTGAAATGCGATTACCGGAGCCGACCACGCTGCCTGGGTTGAATTAGCCGGCACTGTGAATGTCATGACTCGCCCACCCGTTGCGAATTGCACCGCGGGGTCGTCTACGCCGATCGCCGGATCCGGCGTGAACACCAGAGTGAGGGTACCGTCGATCGGAGCGGGATAGCCGGAATCCAGCTGGAGCCCGAACGTTGGCTGCTGTGCGGGATCTATGATGTCCGGAAGTCCTGTGATCGTGACATTGGGAGGGCTCCCGGCGAGTATCGCCAAGGTGACGCTCTGGCGCGCGACATTATTGTCCTGATCCGTAACCTGGACCGTGAAGGTAAACGTTCCCACAGCTCCCGGGAGACCGCTGACTACGCCCGTGCCATCAAGCGCGATACCGCTGGGGACGCCGGCGGTTGTAATCGACCACGAATAGGGCGTGCGGCCGCCTGTTGCCGTGAGCGTTTGGCTGTACGGAGTCGCGACCAAGCCACTCGGAAGTGTCGAGGGCGATGTAATATTCAGTCCCGGAGGATTTATCTGGATCGAACACAAGCGGGTGGTGCTTTTTGCGCTCGCGTCGTCCACGCGCAAAACATAGGTGGACAATCCTGGTTGCAGCGGCGTCCCGCTAATGGCGGCATTGTCCGAGCTCAAGACCAGCCCAGGAGGAAGCGCCCCGCTATCGATTCTCCACTGATAAGGAACGGCTCCGCCGACGGCCGCCAGAAGCGCGGTATAGCTCACGCCTACGCTGCCGCCCGGAGTGGGGCAATCCGTAATCGTGAGCCCTTGCGTAACCGCGATGGAGAGACTTTTGGTTGCCTGTCCACCCATCCCGTCGATAACTTTGGCGGTGAAGGCGAAGTTCCCGACGATCACCGGCGTGCCCGTAATATGCCCGCTCACGGAGTTTAGAGAAAGACCTGGGGGCAGCGCTCCCGCTGTGGTCGACCACACGTAGGGAGGTACGCCTCCAGTAGTGCCGATCGTATCGGAGTAGCTCACACTGCTGGATGCAGAGCTGAGGCTTGAAGTGGATATCGACAGCGCCGCGGCTACATCGATGGAGCATTGCCGGCTGGCTCCATGGTTTGTAATATCCCGCACATCCACGGAGAATTGGACCGACCCGGCTTGGGACGGCGTACCGGAAATATCGCCCGACACTGGATCGAGCGTCAGGCCAGGCGGAAGTGAACCGGCCGAGATAGTCCAGGCATAGGGCGGTGAGCCACCGGAGGCGAGCACCGGCGAATCGAACACTAAACCGACTTCACCCGCGGTAGCAGAACAGCTGCTCACATTTATTCCCGAGACGACTCTGATCGACAGCGCTCGCTGCATGCTCGCGCCATTGCTATCCGTAACGGCGGCCGTGAAATTGAAAGTCCCTAGAGGTATCGCAATACCCGAGATCAAGCCGGCCGGGCTGAGTGTCAATCCACCCGGAAGATTGCCGGATACGATTGACCAGGTGTAGGGCGGCTTCCCTCCTGTCGCCGAAAGAGTCTGGGTGTAAGACGAAGACTGAGAAGCGTCCGGCAGCGACGCGGTTCCAATGATCAGGCTGGATGTGACGATCAACTGGCAGTCGCGCGTAGCGGTCGCGCCCGCTTTATCGGTGAGCAGCAAAGTGTAGGGATAGGTTCCGCTGTCCCCAGGAGTACCACTGAGGGTACCCGATGAGCTATTGAACACTAATCCGGTCGGCAAAGGTCCGGCAGCCAAAGTCCATGTGTAAGGCGTCAGGCCACCGGAAGCCACAGCCGCCGATGCATAAGACTGGCCCTGAGTTGCGTTGATGGCAGGACAACCGTTTATCGACAGCGAAACCGAGACGGCGAGTGTAAATGCTCGATTCGCCGATGCCGCGCCGCTATCCGAGACACGAATCGTGAAACTAAAGCTGCCCGCAAGGGTCGGCGTCCCACTAATTAAGCCAGAAGTCGATAAAGCAAGCCCTGGGGGCAGGGATCCGGACACTACCGCCCACGAATAGGGCGGAACGCCGCCGGATGCGGTCAACTGTTGAGTCGTGGCCACGCCGGTCTGCAGAGATGCGAGCGAACTGGTGACAACGGTGAGGGCCGCGCCAATCCGGATCGAAAGATCTTTCGTCGCCGTCTTGCCTGAGGCGTCCGATACGTGCAAGGTGAACGGAAAGGTACCCGAGGCAGTGGGCGCACCGCTTATTTGGGCGCCATTCAGGCTTAAGCCAGGAGGCAATGACCCGCCCGAGACAGACCAACTATACGGTGGCTGTCCGCCGGTAGCCGAGACTGCCTGGGCATAGGAGCTCCCCACCACGCCATCCGGCAGCGACGACGTGCTGATCGTCAGCGTAGGCGCCGGCGCGCTGATGATCACAGTACAGTTTGAAGTCACGGAGGCCAGCATTTGATCGCTTACTTTGATGCCGAAGTTAAAGCTGCCCGCCGTGGACGGTGTGCCCGAGATTTGGCCGGATGCGCTGAGCGCCAGTCCTGGAGGAAGCTGCCCGCTGGCGATTGTCCACACATAAGGGGGAGTACCGCCCGATGCGCTTAGCGTCGCGCTGTAGGTTCCCCCGGCAACCCCGGTTGCCGACGGACAGCCACCGGAGGTCAAAGCTGCCGCGATGGTGATGGAAAGAGCTCGCGTTGCCGATCCCGATGCTGTATCAGTTACCTTGACGGTGATGTTTGCGGTTCCGGGCGCTGTCGGCGTCCCGCTAATGTGACCCGAAGCATTCAGGTTGAGTCCGGCAGGCAGTGCGCCTGCGCTGATCGACCATGTATAGGTTCCGGAACCCCCGCTAGCCTGTAAGGCCTGTGAGTATGGTACGCCGATCTGTCCATTGGACAGAGATGTCGTCGTGATACTCAGCGGCGCAGGCGCCACGGTAATACCGAACGTTTTTGTAATCGAAGCTAAGTTGGCGTCGACTACTTTTACGGTGAAGGTCGAGATTCCGGACGCCGCCGGAGTTCCGCTGATCTGAGAGCCCGATAAATTTAGGCCCGAGGGCAGAGCTCCCGTCGTAATGGACCATGTATATGGCGCGGTTCCCCCGCTGGCCTGCAAAGTCTGTGAGTACGGCACTCCCACTTGACCGGCGGGCAAACTGCCGGTCGATATAGCGAGTGCGGGAGCGACTACAATACTCAACGCCTGGGTATCCGAATCGGGGTTCTTGCCGGAACTGGTCGCTTTGACTGTGAAATTAAAGGTCCCGGAAGAATTCGGCGATCCACTGAGCGTTCCGTTAGGAGCCAGCGAAAGCCCGGAAGGTAAACTTCCGGCCGAAACGCTCCAGCTATAGGGTGCTGAGCCTCCACTTGCGCTTAGAGATGCCGAATACGGTTGTCCGACTGTCCCACTTGGAAGCGAAGTCGTGGTCACCTGGGTCGCAGCCTTTGCAAAAGACGCGAAACTTGATACCAATAGCAACCCGAGATACAGAACTTCGTGCCGAGGCCGCCTCATTGGGAGTCACCCGCTACGGGGGGAATCGGCACAAACAATATACGCGGATCCTGGGTAAGGTCCATGATCCAGATCAACCCGCCAGAAGGATCAGTAAGCTGGTAAACCAACCCACTTAACGGCGACATCTGATTTGGGGAGCAGGTGCATGGAATGAATACTGGATTAGAGCCGTCAAGGTTTAGCAAGGCGATAATGCCGTTTTTCGCGCTGCCAACGAGGATCCGCTGCCCATCCATGCTGACTCGGCCCACGCTGGGAGCGGGCAAGCGGTCGTCCACAAATATCCATTGGATTGTTGATGCGCCACCGGCGTCCTGTAGGTCCGTAATGGAGTTCGCACTCTCGTCGGCTATCAGTGCATCATGGGAGTTGCCGATAAAGTTCACGTCGGACGCAGTCTGGCCGGCTATGAAGCGAGGTGCACTTTCGCCGCGGTTAAAGGCGAACACCCCACCGGGAGAAGAACCCTGCGGATCGCCGGAAATCGACACCAGCAAAACTGCGCCATCATCGCTGACCGCAAGTGCTAGCGGGGCACTGGGTAAGGCCGACATGTCGATATCCGCCAATTGATCCAGTGAGCCTGGTAACCCAGTCAGCACCTTTACCGAAGTGCCATAGGCGAAGGCCGCCGCATGCCCGGCCGGACTGACGACGATGTGGTCGGGCGCGGACGGAAGTGCTGTGACGATCTGCGTCGTGACTGTCGGCCCGCCAAAGACAATCAGATTTACCGACCCGTCTGCGCCCGCAGCAAGCGCGTAGTCTTGTGCCGGCGAGAAAACCGCATTGGCGACGGGAAACCCGAGGGTCAGGCTTTCACCCGCTACAGCCGAGCCAGGGATGCCCTGGATATTTCGAATCGCCTGCGCTTGAGGATCGAAGAGAAAACCCACCGACGGTCCCGAGAGCAAGCCTTGACCCGCCGACAAAGACGCGGCCGCGAAGAAGATGAGGTAACTTCGCCCCATGGTGGCGCCGACCCTCGTCATTGCGGAGGTCCGAAAGTCGAGGTACCCGCGGATAAGGTCGAAGTACTAGGTACCGACGTTACTCCGGAGGGACTGCTATGACCATGAGTCGCAGCAAATACACCACCGGCAGCCGCCCCCGCCGCCAAACTAATCCACAAAACTTTTCTGGAAGACCGCGATTCCGAGGGGGACGCATTGATCTGTCTGATGGAAGCGCTGACAACCTTCGAGTTGAACGCCGCGGTTACATGTATCTCAAATGGGCCTGTTATACCGTTAGGCACTAGGCCTCGACCGGTAGCGCGGCCCTCGGAATCGGTCTGCGTCACCAGGGCACGCTCGGAACCGAAAGTCGCCCCCGGACCCGTGAACGGAGTCTGAAATGTTACCGAAGCTCCTGAAACAGGCTTGTTCTGATCGTCGCGCAACTCGACTACAGGGGCCCGGGCCGACCGAGTTCGCACGTTGTTGATGGATCCTTGACCCTCAATGATCCGAAGGTTCAACCCATCCGCATCCTGGGCAGTTACCGGCAGCGCGGCGGCAAAAGTGACAATCCAGGTAATGGCAATTATTTGCCGAAGCGTCTCGATCTGCACAGAGTAAGGATTCTGGGCTCGCGGAAACGTTTCGATAAATGCAAAAATCGTGTCACGTTTGCACCACCCTAGGTATCTTCGTCCGTAGCGGGAGTGTACGGGTGTGACACTGGCTGAGCCAACAGAGCTGCGATGGCCTTGTGCAACAGGCGAAATTGAATGGACCGCGGTGGCGCTTGAGAGCGTCTGCCAGGAGGCTGCACTTGGACTGCGGAAGCTCGCCAAAGGCGGCTTAGAAATAGGCGGCCTCCTCTACGGCAAACGAAGCGAGGGGCTAATCCGCGTCTTGGCGGTTCGCCCTATTGAATGCGAACACCGGTTTGGTCCCTCTTTTGTTCTATCCGATACAGACGAGGCCTCGCTTCAAGCGTCGCTGGCGGGTCCCCCCTCTGATTCGGAACTGGCGTCTCTCGAAATCCTGGGATGTTATTTCTCTCATTGCCGGCACGGCATAGCATTAACCGACCGCGACGTCGCACTTTGCAACCGGTACTTCGCGCAGGACCACCAGATCGCCCTGGTACTGATCCCCAGTTTGAACGGGAGCGCCCAGGGAACGCTCTATGCTCGCGATTCGCAGGGAAATTATGTTTCGGGTCACCAATTCGAACGCTCGGTTATAGTCCAGCCGAAGCGCGAAACAGTGAAAAGAGAGGTTCCTGCTCCGCCAGACAACGGAGTAAACCGGTTGAAAACTGCCGCGAAGATCAATTCCGGATTCGCGCCTACAGCAGTACAAATACCGGTCGAAACAGCCGCGAATCCGATTGATGTACCGGTACTAGCCGAGAACGTCCGGCCGGCACAACCAGCTCCGATGCCAAGCCGCCGCGAACCTCGCTTCCGTCTGCGCATGAATCGCGCCGGATTACTTCTAGCGGCCTTGCTTGTACTCATGTGCTGGCCGAACCGGGTTAACTCGGCTTCGCAAATACCGTTAAGCTTTGCCGATCGGGGCGGAAATCTCATTATTCAGTGGGATTCGTCCCCTGCGGCGATTCGGGGGGCGGCTCTGGGCATTGTCGATATCCGCGACGGAGAGCGAGAACCCGTACGAATGGCGATCGGGCAGGATCTTCTTCGGAGAGGATGGATTACTTTTGATAGAAAATCCGATATTGTTCGGATCTCATTCACCGTGGCTGGTCGCGGGATAACCATCTCGGATAATGCGATCTACTTTGCCCCCGGCCGCAAAACCGCGGAAGCTCCTACATTGGTGGCCAAGATTCCTGCGATCAGCACGAAAAATACGTCGCCGCCAGAGACCGGCGCGCAGATAACCGATTCCCTGGATGCAACAGTCCATCCGGTTCGACAAGACTTTGTCCGGCAAAACCCTGTTCGCCTGGAAGTCGAAACGTACGCTGCGCCGCTCCCCAAGGCTAACCCGCGAGTCATAAGATCGTTCCGCGCCCCAACCGACCGAGTGGTAAAACCTGCCAGCTCGATAAATATCCGGCCCACGCTCTTGCCGGATGCGCCCGCCTTGCGACTAGAGAGCGGAACATCTGCTTCTCCGCTTCAGCCTGCTCTGAATCTATCGCTTCCGGCGCCTCGCACTTCCGCAGTCTCGCCCGCTTCCGGCTGGCTGATCTGGACTGGGCAGTTGCCCAAGCGTTCCATGTTATCCCTATCGGCTCAGGGCGCCTCAGTAGGCTATCTAAGTGGTTGGATTCCGCAAACGTCGGTCCACGTCGAGGTGCATTCGGGAGAATTGATCGAAGGCGGTATCGTTGTCTTTACCAAAGACAGGAGCTTACGGTCGGAAGCGCCTAGCGCACGGAACGGATGGAATACGGTGGTTTATAAGCAGGATGACGCGCGGGCTTCAGAACTGGAAGTCATAGATTCTCCGGGGCCTGCCAATAACTGGAGCCACCTGACTCTACGCAACGGAAGCCGCCCTTTATCGCTCATCGTGTTGGATTGGCGCGCCCAGTAACCACTGCAACCCGCCATCAATACGGACTTGGCAAGTTGCATGCATACAATTCCGCCGATGCGTATTCATAACATTGCATTTACGGTTTATGCCGTTGGGCTCATGGCGTTCCCGTTGCGGTCCCAGCAGCCCCCGGACCCACAGGCAGATAATCCGCCGAGCCAACAGGATACGAACGCGCAAGAATTCCAGGATTCCAGAGATCGCGTGTTGTACTCGACGGAAACCGAGCACTTCAAACCGCTTACTCGAAAGCTGGCGCAGAATATTCTGATGGATCAGAAAGAAATGTGGACTAGTCCGTTTCACATCCGCAGCGTCGAGGATGCCGTTCCTTGGATCCTGGTAGCGGGCGGCACTGCGGCCCTGATCGCCAGCGACCACTGGAGCGCGAGGCAATTGCCGAATACGGTAGACCAAGTTTCTATCAGCCACGATGTCTCGCAGTTAGGAGCCGGTTACACGGTGCTCCCGATTACAGCCGGGCTGTATATCGGCGGAGCCTTCGCGCACAACGAAAAGGCTCGCGAGACCGGGATTCTCAGCGGTGAAGCGATTCTCGATTCGCTGATCGTCGCGGAGGTTTTTAAAGTCACGATGCGCCGCCAACGACCACTCGATGGCGACGGCAACGGGAAGTTTTTTCAAGGAGGCTCCTCCTTTCCATCCGGTCATGCCACGGAAAGTTGGGCGCTTGCTTCGGTGGTCGCGCACGAATACAACAGCAACATACTCTACCCGATCGCCGCTTATGGACTCGCCTCATTGGTCAGTTTTTCACGACTGAGCGGGCAGAACCATTTCCCATCCGACGTGTTTGCCGGTAGCGCGCTGGGGTGGTTCACGGGCCGTTACGTCTTCAAGACCCATGTCGATCACTCCATTCACCGGCGTCCCGAATCAAAGCTAAGCAGCCTACGTCCCCGAGTTATGCCTCAACTCGATGGCATCACGCGAGGTGTCGTGCTCGCCTGGGGACAGTGACCTACCCGGCCTGAGCCGGGTTGTTAGGTCCCGGCTCAGGGGATATTAACGTTGTAGTTAGAATTGCAAGCGGGCGATCAACTGGCCAGTACGCTGTCCCGTGACGCCGTTCCCGGCAGTCGGAACAATGGTTCCAAAGCCGCCGGTGAAGATGCCACCTACCTGAGTGGGATTGGCGCTAAATACTGGAGTTCCCGCAGCACCCGCGGACGGCTGTGGCAATCGGAGCCGGTTGAAAGCGTTAGACCACTCGGCACGGATGAGAAGGCTGACGCGCTCCTTAATCCGGAACGTCCGTGAGAAGTTGGCGTTCTCTTGCGGATAACGGATGCCCCGGTAGTTGTCGAACGCTGTAGCCTGCTGCGCAGCCCACTGCCCGTTCGGAACGTTGGTCCACGCTCCCGGATTCAATACAACCGTGGTTCGCGGGTCGTAGCAATGGCAATTGATGTCAATCGGATCGGTGTGGTGCACACCATTCAGATCGGTCCAATTGGTGCTCCACAGCGATTGTCCAGTTCTTTGAGCCGGACCAGGACCGCGGCCCAAATAATTACTGATGGGATCCGTGCCGGCCGATGCAGGCAGAGCGAGCAGAGGCCCACTCTGGTATTGCAGGAACCAGCCGGTGCCCCAATCACTCAGAATCGCCGAGACGACCTTATTACCTTTGACATGTGGCACAGTGTAATCGGCTGAAAGCCGGAACTGATGTGGAAAATCGTTTGGCGAGAGTACCTTGCCCAACCCTGGGTTGAACACGTCCGGACTACTCATCAACTGCAGGGTCTTAGAGAAGGTGTAATTTGCATTCAGCGACAACCCGTGCGAGAAGCGCTTGGTCACTGTCAGTTGCAGCGCATCGTACCAGGTTTTGCCGAGGGGAGCTCCGCTGCCGAAGACCGCCGTATTATATTGCGGGAACGGCCGGATGAGTTGCCGAACCGTCTGGCTCGTGTCAAAGCCGGCATAAGGCAAACCTATACCGCGGGAAGCCAGCGTTGACAATTGCGCTGCATTTAGCTGGCGGTATGGCGTGGTCAGCAGTGCCCTGTCATTCGGATCACCGATTGTGAATCCATATTGAGTCAGCAGACTCTGAGAGATGTCGTTGAACCCAGGTTCAGGCCCTTGGAAGATCCCGCCCGTTGGCCACCAAACTCCACGGTTGCCAACATAGGTAGCGTCTACTACCAGATTCCGGCTGACTTCGCGTTGGACGCCGACACTCCACTGTAACTGCCGGGCGGGCCGGCCGGCGTTCGGATCTAGATAAGCGGGAGCTGCCGCGACGGTCCCCGGAGCCAATCCAGTCGACGGATCGAACGAAGGGAATCGCGGAACAATGTTACTGGGGATGCCGTTCTGGAGCTGGAACAGGTCCTGACCGAAGGCGGGAGTGTTACCAGTGGTTGTGTTCACGATTGTCCCCCCGGTCGTGGTAGTCGAATTGTAGACTACGCCAACTCCCCCGCGAACAACTGTCTTGGCGTCGAGCTGGTAAGCCAGTCCGATTCTCGGTCCGATCGCGTAAGGATAATTGCTTGCGAAATTACAATTGCAGGTTGCTTCGTATATCGACCCTCCAGGATGGTTACCGGCGGAACTGTTGGTGACTGTAGGATTGAAATCCGCTGCCCGCCCATACTGCTCCTTCGGGTACGTGCCGTAATCCCAGCGCAACCCATAATCGAGCGTTAGCTTCCGCGAAATCTTCCATGTATCTTGCAGGAAGATCGCCCATTGCCATTTCGCGTTCCGATAGTCGGCGGGCTGAGCCAGGGAGACGGCGTTGACATCTCCCAGCAGGAAATCGGCGAGTCCGAATCCTGTGCTGCCTTGAGACAGGGTCACGCCATTCAGCGCAGGCTGAACGGTTCCACCGCCAAATGTATAGTTTCCGGCGGCGCCGGTAAAGGTCTGGACCGGATATTGTTCGTAACGGGCTTCCATTCCGGCTTTATAAGTGTGGCTTCCCTTCACCCAGGTTCCATTGAAATTCATCGACGGACGGTGTTCGGTGCCCGCCGAACTTTGAATGCCGCCTGCTGGTCCCAGGCTGGTCATACCGCCGGTCGCCGTGGTGCACGTGAAAAATGGAGCCGTTCCGCACGTATTGAAATTCGGGAAATTACGATTGAGCGTGGCGCCGCGTAAACCGAGTGACGCTTGAGCATTGTAGTCCAGCACAGGGGCATAGTCGAAGAAATTGTTGGCCGAATAGCCTACGCCGAAGTGGAGAAGTATCGTAGGGGTCAATGTCTGATCGTAGTTGACGCGCAGTGTCGGTGAATAGATGAAGGTGCCGCGCGCCGGATCGATCGGCTCCGGCAGGCCCACGGAATTTCCGTTCGGGAAAGAGAACTGAGATTCGGTAACGGTCTCGCCATAATAAAAGGCCACGTGCCCCTTAGAGGAGAGTTGGTGATCCAACTTAATCGACGGAATCTGCGAAGTTCTGTGGCTCAGCCAGGTATTTTGATAGTTGCTTCCCAACTGGCCAGTTGCGGCATTAGGTCCTCGCGGCAGCGGAACCAAAGCGAGGATTTTTTGGGCCACCGGGTCGAGGGCGGTGGTCGAGGGGATCATGTTGTTCGGGAACGGGTCGCGTACGTCTAAAGTAGTCCCCGTCAACCCTTGTGTGACACAAGTTGGCGTGGGGACAACCGACGCGCTGCAGACCACTGGACGATCGGTGGCGGGGTTGAAGATCGTTCCCGAAAATATCGTGCGGCCCAGCGGGTCGACATAATTTGCACTGCCGACCTTGAGCAACTGGTTGCCGGAAGCCGTTATGAGCTGGCTGAAATCGCCGGTGCGTTCAGCGGCTGTCGGTACAGTAGCGCTGGTGCTGTTGACGTGGATATTCTCCCGGTATTGCTCGAAGTTGAAGAAGAAAAAGGTCTTGTTTTCACCGTTATATAGCTTGGGAATTTTCACTGGACCACCCAGCGTGCCGCCATAATCATGCCGGCGCTGGGCGGACTTAAGTCCCGTATACGGCTGCGCTGCGTTCATGATGTCATTCACCGCGTAATCGTAAGCGGTGCCGTGATATTGATTGGTGCCAGACTTCATCGTAATGTTGAAGATGCCGCCCCCCACTGTGCCGAATTCCGCAGCATAGTTGCTGGTCTGGACGGCAACTTCCTGGATTGCGTCCACACTGGGTTGAGTCTGGTGCGTGAAGCTCACAAGACCACCCAAATTACCGGCCGTCTGTCCTTCGACGCGGATTTGTTCCGTGTCATTGGGCGCCCCATTTACAACCATCGTATTGCTGGCCGCATACTGTGTACCGGGAATGAGTTGCGTGAGGGAATATGGATCGCGGAATCCGGAACTTGAAGAGTTCAAGCCGCCGCCGTTCACCCCCAGAATCGGAAGGTTGTCGAGTTGCTTGATGGTGACGTTCTGAGACACCTCGGAATTTTCAGTCTTCAGCAGGGTCGATTCGGAACTCACGGTGACCGCTTCCGAACTCGCTCCAATTTCCAGTGGAATATCCACCCGCATTATTTGGGCGGCGGATAGCGTAAGATTCTTTCTGGTGTATTGCTTAAAGCCCTGTACCGTAGCGTTTAGTTCATAAGAACCGATTGGCAGTTGGGTGACCGTGTAGTTGCCCGTATCGGTGGATACCGCGCGTGAAACCACGCCGGTCTCTGTATTCTTTACTTCGATAGCTGCGTTGGCGACTACCGCGCCGGTAGGGTCGGTTACAACCCCCGTGATGGTTCCGTTACCGGTCTGTGCCGAAAGCAGACCCGCGAAGACTAGACACACGAATACAACGACCAGATACTTCCCTTGGCGATACATGTTCAATTCCCCCTCAGCAATGCCCCTGTAGCAGCGCCACTAATTGGCGTATGGATTAGATACGCGGCGTCGCGCTAAGTTGCTCACTTTTTTTACGGAGGGTGATGCAGTTTTGGTGAAGAACAACCTGCCCCGCGGTTAAAGGCTTTCAACCGGAAAGCCGAAGGCGGACGATGGTGTTTCCAGTGCTGCCGCACGCGCCAGCCAGGCTGGTAGTCCGGATGAAGCGGCCGGATGAGTGGCCTGAATGTATCGCTCCATGTCTTCTTGCGCCAAGGCAGTCTCCCCACGGTGAGCATAATAGACCGCCAGGGCCAAGCGGGCACAGCTTACTTCATTAACCGCCAATAAGAGATGTTCCCGCGCTTCCGAAGTAAATTTATCGAGGAGAATCACCCCCAGCAAAAAGTGAGTCTTTGCATTACTTCCGTCCAGTTTGAGCGCTTCGCGCAGCTGGTTCTCACCTTCTGTCCGATCGCCTACTCGGCAGAGTGCGTAACCTAAATTAGAATGATTCGCTGCCAGGGACGGCAGCAAAGCAACCGCGGTCTTTAGATGCGTAATGGCGGAATGGAAATCCTCCGTTTTCAAATGACGCCAAGAACACTACGCGAGAGGGCGGATTGCGTAGCTCCGCAACTGACACTTTTCCGGGGCAGGGGTTACGTCGGGCGGTGGGGCGGAGGCCGCCTTCATGTGCTGTTCCACGCGCTCGAATGTCGTGTGAGCTTTCTCTCCAGTCTCATCACCCAGCGCGGAATCGAGTGCGGGATTTCCTGAGTGGGCGACATCCAGATCTATCGGGCGATCCCATTTTATAGATGGATTCTGGGCGGATGCGCCAGCGGCATAAATCAGGGCCAAGGCTACTTGCGCTACAGCACTTTTCGCAGTCATCGAATTTCTCCACTTTTCAGCCCCGCACCACCTGCCTGCATTTCAGCAATTGACTTGCCAGCTCTGGGGCATTGGGTCACGCACTCACAAGTGCACGCCGGCGAAACAGTTAAGACGCTATTGAGTCCAATCAATTTGGGTAGTTCAATTCACTTCGTGACGGACCAATTGCCTGGAAGCTTTAGGAGACTTATATGCCGAGGACCACAGTTGGATTGTTTGAGGATCCTGAGAGCGTCGAAGATGTGGTGCGCGAAATTGAGACACTAGGGTTCCCCCGAGAGGAAGTCCGCGTTGTCGATGAGCCCCACACATTTCCGGTTACCGGTGTGATGAGCTTCGCCCGTCTTGACTTCGAAGCGGATCTAGTGCGCGAGTTGATGAGGATCGGAGCCACCAAGGCGGAAGCTCAGGCATATATGGACGGACTGCGGCGTGGAGGTGCGCTGGTATTAGCGACCGGTTCCGACGAGAAGGTCGATAGGGCCGCGGACATTATGAATCGTCGGGGCGCGGTGGAGATTGAGGAGACCAGCGGCCCGGAACCTCGTACGCCGAGCACGGTTCATGAAAACGCTATGCCCGCGCCCGAAAGTTCTGTCATGGCCGGCCGCATCCGCCAACCCGGTGGCGGCGCATGCCTTTTCGTATGGTAGTCTGAGCTTTTTTTATTGCGCGAATGACTGCCAAAGTTGCCAGCGACACGCAGAACCTGCACCCAGCTTCCGGATGCAAAGTCAATCCAACTAAATCGGTAAGTTTTTTATTCTTGATTCCAATAGCTTTTCGGTGTTTCCAGGACCAACTCAAATTGAAACAGACTGGCCCTTTACATGCAAATCTGGCGGGGTATTCGATTTCTATAGGGAGGATCTATGTTAGAAACGTCGTATTCAAGGATAGCTGCTTTTTTGGGCGTGAGCTTACTTCTCGGCGCCAAGATTGGTTCAGCACAACAGACATGTCAAGCCTCGATCAATGGCTTTTACTCATATTCGGCCATCGGAAATGGCCTTCCTGGCGCTTTGCTCCCAACTAGCACCGGCACGACAGGTACCGGAAGTGGCACCATTACCGGCACTGGCAGCACCACGGGGACGACGACTACAGCTCCTCCATTTTCCAACACCGGCGTCGGGCAACTGGTAGGTGGTGCCACCAATACTGCGCCCTTCGCCTCCTCCGGCACCCTCTATTTCGATAACGGCGGAAACATTCGCGCCAGTTCCACCTCGCAATTCGGGACGGCTAACACGACCGTTGGAACCTATGTCGTGAATTCAGACTGCACTATTACGGTTACGCTGAATGACGCGTTTGGAACTAATAAGACCGCCGCGACTTTGCAGGGAGTTATCCTGGGCAACGGTTCGGAGATCGATTTAGGTGTTTTGCAAAATGTGTCCACGACCACGTCCACCACTGGGACTGGAACCGGCACTGGGACTGGAACCGGCACTGGAACAGGAACCGGCATTGGAACAGGAACCGGCACTGGAACAGGAACCGGCATTGGAACGGGAACCGGCACGGGAACGGGGAACGGCAGTACGACCAGCCCCGCAATTGGAGTATTTCAATCGAACATACTGATCAAGCTGGTTCGGCCACTCTCGACATTTTGCAGCGTGGCTAACCTGAATGGCTCGTACGTGATTGTCGCGCAAGGAATCAGAGTCGCAGACGTCGGATTCGTAGGGACCCCAGTCGGGACCGGATCAACCGGAACCGGCACGGGCACTGGAAGCGGCTCGGGAATTGGAACCGGCACGGGAACGGGAACCGGCACGGGAACCGGAACCGGAACCGGGACGGGGACTGGAACTGGTACAGGTACAGGTACAGGTACGGGCACGGGAACCGGAACCGGAACTGGAACGGGAACCGGTACAGGTACGGGCACGGGAACCGGGACGGGTACAGGAACAGGAACAACCGTCGCGGCACAAACCGAAACGCCTTTCTTTCTCTTCGGCCGAATTCAATTCGATGGCAACGGAAACATAGTTACTCCGAACGGCACGCCCTCCTCGCTGGGCTTCCTGCAATTTGGAGGATCTTACAAGGTCAATAGCGATTGCACCGGGACGCTGACCCTGGCTTCGCTTAATTCGACCTCTACCACCCAGACCACGACGGGCTCGTCCACCAGTGGATCGACGACTACGACGCCCTCGAATTCCACGCTGACTCTGAATTTTATACTGACCCAGCCGAGTGTTTCCTTTACAGGAGCGGGCGTGATGCCGGGCGCATCGACCAGTCCCGTAATCCAATTCAACATGTCGAATGGGACGGAAACTCTCTTTGGATTCGGCGAAGCACAATAGCTAAGCGCATTTCATCGAGATAGCCTGTATCCGTTGAGGTTCGAGTCCCGGTAGACCGGGGCTCGAACCTCTTTTCGTTTAGGAATCGAAGATAATCGAGTTGTGGAGCACGGTCCTTTTTCCATGGACAGAAAGCACCGCACCGCCCGAATGCTCGCTTGGTGGTATGTCTGCATTGGAGGAGCGTTCATTTTGCTCGCGGTGCGAAGCGCTCTTCGAGGCGACCGGCTCTGGCAGGTGATCATTCGCTTGGTGATCGCCATCGGGTTCGTCGCCCTTGCCGCTGGAACGTTTCGAGGCCCTTCGCGTTGAAGACTCGAAGAGACGTCTCATTCCGTCCCGCCAGGACCGGTGAGATGCCGTCCATTAGAGCATTGCTGAAGCTCTATCCCGAGCAGTTAGCCCAGCAGAATCTGCCGCGCATATCATCCTTCTTCGTGGCGGCTGCGGGGGACCGCATCGTCGGCTGTTGCGCTCTCCAGATCTACTCGAAACGGCTCGCGGAGCTGCGTAGTTTGGCGGTACATTCGACGTTTCGGAGACACGGCGTCGCCTCCCGCTTAGTCGAGCTCTGCAAACAGCGCGCCCGTGCCAGAGGCGTTAAGGAGTTGTTTGCAGTCACCAGCCAGACGGGCTTCTTCGAGCGTGCAGGCTTTGCGACTTTCCGTCGGGAAAAAACGGCGATGTTCTTCGAAGTTGGATAGACTGATTCGCCAGTCACAGTGGTGGCACTTGACCGCGCTGGACGCACTGCGAGGCAAACAGATACATGCCGGCCGACCAGGCCTGATCCTGGGCGCCCATCGGAACTCCGGTTTCACCATGGTGCCACTCGTTAAACTGTCCGCATCGGTTTAGCTCAGCGAGATTCTCCAAAGCTTGAACCGCAGCCGCTTCTCGGCCGGTTTTCATCAAAGCAGCGACGTAGAATCCGCCTAGGAACGGCCACACGCCGCCATTGTGGTAATGATGCGGAGCGTTAAGCGATCCATAGTAGTTGCGCCAATCCGGGTCACCCGGTTTCACCGCCGGCGTTAGGCTCACGATGGGCCAGCGATCCAGTGAGTGTCGCGAGATGAAATCCAGGATAATGCCGCTCTGCTGCTCGTCGGCAACCCCCGCAAGAATCGCAAGAATATTGCCGAAGGAATCGAACCAATCGCCCAGAGCGCGAAATCCAAGGTACGGCAAATAATATCGTTCATCCCTCAGGTACCGCTTCTCCGGCATCTCCCGCCTGCGTCCCAGCGAATCGCGCGACGGCGACCCTTCGGTACTGAATGAATTTGAAACCGGCCTTTCCGTATTGTTGTCTCCGTTGTACCAGAAATAAGTATTAATTCGGTTCATGACTGAATCAGCACGCGTTCTTAGACGGTCGCCCTCGTCCGCATCATACAGTTCCGCGGCGCGGCGTAGCGCTATGACGTACAGGCAATTGAGATACAAGCCCTTGCCCCGCGTGCAAAAGAGATCCTGCCAATCCGATGCTTCTTGCATGCTGAGCAATCCACTCTGATCCACATCCTGGTGTTCGTACCAGTGAAGAACCTCGCGGATCACATTGAGATCCGGCGCCAGTGACGCACTGGCGATGATCCACCATAGTCCCCCATCGGCATAAGCACGAAAGTTGGGACGCAGCGTCACACAATCGACGTTGTTGGGGATCGCTCCGAGCGATCCACGATGAGCCTTCAGCAGCGAAAGGCTCGCCTGCAAAGCTTCTTGAATCTGCTGGTCCTGGACGAAACGCGCGCCCAGCGATGCAATCATGCTGTCGCGCGCCCAGATCTGATGGTGCCCCACACGGCGACCGGATGCTTTCAACCCCCAGGGACCGCAGCAGCGCCGCAACGATTCAACAGCGTTGCGATAGGTTGTGTCCAGTTGCGTCATGCAATATTTTATCCTCAGGCTAGAGATGGCCGACGGGCTCTTTCATGCTCGCGCTGGGGGTCTTGTTGGTTTCGCGGTCGAGCGACCGGCTCACGAGCTCTTTGGACCCCAAGCCCACGGCGAGCGCCAAAGCCAGCACGATTCCTCCGAACAGGATGCCGAATGCCAGACGAATAATGCCGCCTCCGATGCCCAGACGCTCGAGAGCAATGGTCACCGCTAGGACGGTTACCAGCCATTTCACGCCGACACTGAGAAGCCGCGCATATTGCAGGTTCATATTGACGGCGCCAATCAACACGCTGCGTGCGAGAAATCGGGCAATGATACTGCCCGCGACGAAGACGACAATCGCCGTCATCAAATCAGGCAGATACGCGAACAGGCGAACTACGAATTGGGAAGGCAGCGCACCGTCAAAGGCTGAAATCCCGATCAGGAAACCCATAAATACGATAATCCAGGCGATGGCGCGCGTCACCAGCAGCGTGGGGCTGGATGCTGGCGACCACTCCGCCAGCGCCGGAAAGCCCCAGTGAGCGACCCGCCGATCGAAGTCGAAACGTGCCAGCGACCTCCGGAGAATCGCCGAAAGCGCCCACGCGATCATTACCGAAATGACGAGCGCCGTCAGCAGGGCCACGATCCCAGGCAGCAAGCCCGCCAACTGGCTTAACATCTTGGTCATCGATAGCCTGAGTGCTTGTCCAACTTGTTCCCACATAAACCCTCCTCAGCGTCACGGGTTGAATCGGTCGGGCCAACGCCAACGGGAAACCAGATAAGATTTGTTGTCCTCGTATGCCTTGGATAGGAGTCCACTCCGCGAGTCGACCTCCGCCAGTCCGGCAGTTTGCATTTCCAGCGCGTAGGAAGCGATCCATCCCAAGTACAACGGCGTGATCGATCGTAGAAGGTGGTCGCGGCTGATGGTCTGGAGGCGGTATCCCAACGCAAAGTCGTAAATAATGCGGACCCACAGTTGGTCAGGGAACCGGAACTGATCGTCTGTCAGCCGCGACAAGCGCCGCAATTCCAGGAGCGAGGTGGGAGGCAGAATGAGCCCCCAAACATCCTGGAGGTTGTGCGCTCCCAATCGAAACGATTGGAGCATGCCATGTACGTCCACCGAAGTCGCGTTTTCTGGAGACGGAACTTCGGGCTGGCCGAATCGAGGTAATGTCTGCGAGCCCCGAATGCTCTGCCAATGGGCCGCGCGCGCTTCCATTTCAAAAAACGCCGCACCGAGAATTTCCGATAGAAGGGAGCTTAAATTGTCCCAGTCTGTAGGGCTTTGGTGGCGAACGCCCAACTGCGATTCACAAACTTGAAAGCCATTGAACGCAGCAGCCGGGGCGATGGATGCCAGAAGACTGCGTTCGGGGCCGCGCCGGCGCGCAGAATACTGCGCGAGAATCCGCTGCAGCAGCTTACCCGAAAGTCCGAAATCCGGTCCCATGGGATTCTGAAGCCGCTGGCCGTAGAGAGCCCCGTGCAACGGAGCAAGCACGCTTCGATTCAGGAGGCCTTCCATCTTCTGGCGCGTGTAGCAAGGCGCAACCAGGTCGAAACCAAGGTCCAAGACCGGTTGTACCAGGCGATGAATCCATCCCGGCGTCGCGTTCTCTGGCCGGGACGCAATTACACAACATGCACGGACTGCGAGCTTTCCACCTACCGTGAAGATCGTTCGATATGCATTGGATATGCCGTGTTGCGGCGTCTCGCCCGGTGCAGGCGGCGGCAGGCTGCAGGAGAAGACTGCGGGAGACTGGCTGTCCTCGGGAACTTCCGGCACGGCGGCCGGGCTGTGGGTCCCGTTGTTGCAGACCACCATGGCGCGCAGTGGCTTAGACAATTCCGCAAGAACTTCGCGCACCATAACGGCAGCGCTCCCGTTCTGTTCCGGCCGCTCGGAACCGATAATGCCGATCACGAGGTCGGCACCGCCAATTCGCTCGATCTGCTCTAATTCCGGCTGCGGAATGGCATCCAGTTCCACTCACGTCCTCCGGCTTCCAAGGGAAGCGACAAGATCCCCATCAAAGGGATGCGCACCCATGCGGGGCGATTATTCAGTTCGTAGGAGAGCTCATACAATGCCTTATTCAGTAAAAAGATCGCCAGCAATTTTCGAAAACCGTCATTCGATGAAGGTAGAAACGGCGCACTCAGCGCGCTATTCCGATACGCACGCAGGAATTCTGCGCTCATCGAGCGCTCCCACAATCTCGCCCAGGGCTCCAGAGTCTTCCAATCTTCAGGCCGGCGGGCCGTGTGGGCGATCAGGCCGCTATAAGCCGCATAACTCAGGGACCGCACCATGCCGGCGACGTCTTTCATCGGAGAGTGCTTAGCGCGCCGCTCCGCAAGTGGACGCGCAGGCTCGCCCTCGAAGTCAAGAATGACATAATCCGTTTTCACTTGAAGAACCTGACCGAGATGATAATCGCCGTGAATGCGAGTGCGTTGTCCAAGCGTGCCGTCTTGCGCCGCCAGCGTGAAGCTATTGAGGATCTGACCACGGCGGCCTAAGGCCAGCCCGGCTAAGTCGATAAAGTCGTCCGGCAGGCGAGCGACGCTGTCTTTCAATAAGTCCAGCACGCGACTCGCATCCTTTCTAAGACCGGCGAGAAGGCTCTGGACCTCATTATCGGAGAGCAGTTCCGGGGCGAATGAAGGATCGTCGGTAGGCGAGCTTAGCGCCAGATGCAATTGAGCGGTGCGCTTGCCCAGCATCGCCGCTGAGTCGAGTGCGATACCGACATACTCTCGCGCCAGCGGCGACGGTTCCTGCTGGGCAAGATCCATCAGATCCTCAGACGCCACGCGACTCTCGCCTTCCGGCCATGGCGCCGTCGCGCAGCGTTCGTAAAATTGCGAGAGCTCTTCGAGGGCTAGTGTCCAGCCATCCCCTTGATTGGCGACGAAACCTTGAAGCATCGCGAAGGTCTGCGGCTCTCCGTTCACGGGAACGTAGTCGATGACTCCAGCAAACGGAGGAATGCCGTCGAAATGGACCCGCTCCGTGAGGTATCGCGCAATCTCGCAGTCCGGATTGGGACCACTCTGCTGGCGGCGAAATAGCTTCAGAATGAGCCGTTCATCGTAGACGATGGACGTATTGCTCTGTTCCGCTGATCCGCGCTTAACCGCCAACGAGGTTTCCGCCGGACCACGAAGAACCCCGAGTTCGGCGCCGGGCGCACCCCGCATCGATCCATTTCTTCCTCGCAATTGTTGGGCGCGCTCAATGAGCGTAAGGAAGGCCGCGCCTGCGCGATCGTCGAAGACCGCGTCATGCAAGAACCCAGATCCGCCGGTAGCGACAACCGGGGCAATGACGGCACTCGGAAACGTCTCCTGCATCTTCTCAGCGTCCTTGCCGAACGTCAATCCCAGTGGAAGAAAATAACTATCCGAATCTCCTCTTTCATATTGGACTTCTACTAGCGCGAAGACAGCGGTCGAGTCAGGAATCGCCGTCCAATCCGTGATTCGTGTGGACCGGATGCGCTGCGCTTTCCCCCCGAACCATCTTTGTTTCGACAAGTACTCCGGCAGGAGCGCGGATTCCAGACGGTACCGTCCGGCTCCATCCAGCAAGCGTTCCCAGGTGTCGGCCATGAGTGGCGCCGAACCCGTGTGATTAGCCGACGCTTCGAGCGACTCGGATTGCGCGTGTAGTTCCAGCCAGAAAAAGCCGTATGGCCCAAGCGTTAGACGGTAAGGCTGTTTTCCGATCGGCGGAAAATCGACATAGCCGAGCATCTCGACCGGTACCGCGCCCTCCAGTTCCGGCAAGTCCAGGTCCACCGGCTGGGCAAATCGTGACAGGTTGGCCACGCACAGGACCACCTGCTCTTCGTCCCGCCGCAAGTAAGCCAGCACTTTCCGATTCGATGGATTCAAGAACTCCAGCGAGCCGCGGCCGAACACGCGAAAGAGCTTGCGCAAGGCGATCATGTTGCGCATCCAGCTGAGCAGCGACGATGGATCCTCCTGCTGCGCCTCCACGTTCACCGCTTCGTAACCGACGACGGGATCCATAATCACGGGACTGTATAATCTGGCAGGCGAGGTGCGCGAAAAGCCGGCATTGCGATCGGCATTCCACTGCATGGGTGTTCGCACGCCATTGCGATCGCCCAGATAAATGTTATCGCCCATGCCGATTTCGTCGCCGTAGTACAGCACTGGAGTTCCAGGAAAAGAAAACAGCAGGCTGTTCAGCAATTCGATGCGGCGCCGATTGTTGTCCATCAATGTCGCCAGACGACGGCGTATGCCTAAATTGACGCGCATGCGAGAATCCGCGCTATACGCAAGATACATGTAATCGCGTTCGTCATTGGTGACCATCTCGAGCGTAAGCTCGTCATGGTTTCGCAGGAACAAGGCCCATTGGCAGGTATTGGGGATCTCGGGAGTCTGCGCCATGATGTCGGTAATCGGCAACCGATCCTCCTGGCGGAGCGCCATATAGATGCGCGGCATCAACGGGAAGTGAAACGCCATGTGACACTCATCGCCGTCTCCGAAGTAGGGACGTACGTCGGTAGGCCACTGGTTCGCTTCCGCAAGGATCATGCGGCCCTCATAACCTTCGTCGATCTCCTTGCGCAGTTGCTTCACCAGAACATGGGTCTCGGGAAGGTTTTCGCAGCTGGTGCCGTCGCGCTCGATAAGATAGGGAATAGCGTCCACGCGAAGTGCATCCACGCCCAGATCCAGCCAGTAGCGCACTACATTAAGCATCTCCTCGACGACTTTGGGATTGTCGTAATTCAGATCCGGCTGGTGTGAAAAGAATCGATGCCAGAAATACGCCTTCGCCACGGGATCCCACGTCCAGTTCGACTTCTCCGTGTCCGTGAAGATGATTCGCACATCGCGGTATTTCTGATCGTTGTCGCTCCAGACATAGTAATCGCGTTCGGGCGATCCTTTAGGGGCCTGCCGGGCGCGTTGAAACCAAGCGTGCTGATCCGACGTGTGATTCATCACGAGCTCGATCATCACCTGTAGTCCCCGGTCATGCGCCGCTGCGAGAAACTTCTTGAAATCGTCCAGCGTTCCGTACATCGGATGGACGTTCAGGTAGTCGGAGATATCGTAGCCGTCATCCTTGAGAGGGGACGGAAAGAACGGCAGGAGCCACAGACAAGTAACACCCAGATCTTGAAGATAATCGAGCTTCTGGATCAAGCCGGGGAGGTCGCCGATGCCATCGTCATTGCTGTCGAAGAACGCCCGAACGTGGAGCTCATACAGCACCGCATCTTTGTACCATAGCGGATCGGTGGCGATTCCCGGTTTCTTCAAATGGTTCCCCTAGAGGTGAATGTCGGTAGAGATGTCTAGCTCCACCATCCAGAAATCACCAATTACGCGTTTAGCGAGTAGCGTGCTGCACTCAATCTCAAGGCTAACTCGTTCCACGACAACGCGGACCCGCCCGTCCGGTGGGAGCATTCTCTGGCTGTGCTGCACATGAGAGACCAAACGGTCGTGCTATTCACCTTACGAAACGATGGAGGCGCTCGCGTAATCTACTTTGAATGTGCTCCCGCGAAGCCCCGGCCGTGCTGCATCCGCCCAGACGCAGCGTGTGAACGGGAGTTAACGCATCTCTCGCCTGGACCTCAATTCTAAAGGCATTTATTGGAAATTCCTCGGTAGTTCGGCTGAATTCCAACTGGCACGGGACATGCATTCTCCAAAAGCGTATCTCACTTTCATTTGGAGGATCGAATGTTCAAGACGACATTTTCAAAGACAGCTGTTTTATGCTGTCTAGGCTTAGCTCTGTGCGCCAAAGTAGGTTCGGCCCAGACATGCCAGGGCGCGGTCAACGGCGCCTACGCCTATTCGGCGATAGGAACAGGATATCCGGGCGCACTATTCACGCCGGTCACCGGCTCCGCTTCGACGTTTTCCAACACATCTATAGGACAACTGTTGGGCGGGATCGCCAACACTGGACCCTTTGCCTTGTCGGGAACGCTATGGTTCGACTCTTCAGGAAACATTGCTGCAGCGCAAGGTAGCGCCAGGCTGATGGTGGGAACCTATGCATTGAATACCGATTGCACGATCAGCGCGACCTTAACGGACGCGTTCGGGTCTAGCAAGAGCACCACAGCGTTGCAAGGAATCGTGCTCGCCAACGGCTCGGAGATCGACCTCGGCGTGTTGCAGAATGTCTCCAACAATTCCGTCGCTGCGCCCGGAGCGTTTCAGTCCAGCCTGCTGATCAAGCTGGTGCGCCCTCTGGCCACCTACTGCTCAGTAAGCAATCTTACCGGTTCCTACGCGCTGATCGCGACCGGAACGCGAGTTGCGAGTCTTCCCATCGGCACTGGCAATGACATTGTACCGGCGCAGACTGAAGCGGCATACTTTCTGTTTGGGCGCGCCCAATTCGACGGCAGCGGAAACATTTTCGCGCCGCCTGGCCCTCCCTCTTCGCTGAATTTTCTCCAATTTGTAGGATCCTACACGGTCAATACGGACTGCACGGGGACTCTGACCTTGGGTACTGTCAGCACGGTCGCCGGCACATCGGTGACCCCGGGCGCCACGCTTTCCGTGAATTTCGTCCTTACGCAGCCAAGTGTTCCGTTTACCGGAACCAGGCCGGTAATCGAATTTAACCAGTCCAGCGCGACGCAAACACTTTTTGGTTACGGCGAGGCGCAATAGCTCAAAGTAAATCGAGGTTCAAACCCGGGCGAAGCCGTAGATTAGGATCGGGCTTCGCCAAACTCCCGCCCGCTCGGAATTTAATCCCCCTATAAGATTTGGCTTGACGGTCGCTGCACCTAGTGGTACAGTTTGTACCATGACAAAGCGGACCCGATCCGATGCTCGCGTGCGAGCCCCGCTCACGGAGTTGGAAAACGAAGTGATGCAGGCCGTATGGGACACCGGCCCTTGCCCTGTCGAAACGGTCCATCAGCTCGTATCCCGTAAACGCAACCTTAAGGAAACCAGCATCCGAACCATCCTGCGGCGTCTGGAGCAAAAAGGCTACCTGCGGCACGAGGAGAAAGGCCGGGCCTACGTGTACCGCGCCGTCGAACCCGCTCGGAGTCTGGCCGCCCGCGCCGTGCGGCAGATCATCGATAGCTTTTGCCAGGGGTCGGTGGAAGAGTTGGTCAGTGGCATGGTGGAGGCCAAGGTCCTCAGTAAGGGCGAGCTCGAGACCTTGGAAGAATTTGTCCGAAGCCGCAAGGGGGGCAAATGACGATTCTGTTTGAAAGCGCAATTCGAGTGACACTCATCGCGGCGATCATCGGGCTAGTGCTGTTCGTGATGCGAATCAAGACGGCGTCGGTGCTGCACGCCGTGTGGGCCAGCGTCGTTGTGTTGATGCTGCTCCTTCCGGCTTGGGTGGGCTGGGGACCGAAAGCGTCCATTCCGGTTTTGCCACCGGATCAGAGTCCCGCCATCGAGCTCTTGCCCCCGTCGTTACCGACGGGGCTTGTAGACGCGACTCCCCATACCAGCCCTGTCCGTGAGGACCGGGGATATAACTGGCGCGAATACGCGATACCCGGCATCTACCTGCTCGGCGTCTGTGCATTGCTTCTCCGGCTCGCGATTGGCACCATCCGGGCATCCCGATTGACGAGCGCTTCCTGTGTCGTTCCCGTCACAGTGGGCTTCTTGCACCCCAGAATTATTCTGCCCGAGTCCTCCCGCGAATGGCCGCGGGCGCAACTCGATGCCGTCCTCGCGCATGAGGGCGAGCACATCCGCCGACGCGATCCGCTTTTTCAATGGCTAGCTTTGCTCAATCGAGCCCTTTTCTGGTTCCATCCGCTGGCCTGGTGGCTGGAACGGAAACTCTCGGGACTCGCGGAAGAAGCCTGCGATGCAGCCGTGCTCGCGCGCGGATGCGATGCCCGCGAATACTCCGAATATCTGCTCGACTTGGCGCGCTCCATGCAGCGGGCTG
>Ga0157370_10000880_pt1 | contig 38156 bp, 60 predicted proteins | sample C35metaG_FD_113463 | JGI IMG/M metagenome (GOLD analysis project Ga0157370, IMG submission 113463) | Corn rhizosphere microbial communities from Kellogg Biological Station, Michigan, USA - C3-5 metaG | ecosystem: Host-associated > Plants > Roots > Rhizosphere > Soil | place: USA: Michigan... | reverse complement strand
TGTACGTGGCGCTGTCCGTGGCGCTGTCCGTGGCGCTGTCCGTGGCGCTGTACGTGGCGCTGTACGTGGCGCTGTCCGTGGCGCTGGCCGTGGCGCTGTCCGTGGCGCTGCGCGTGGCGCTGTCCGTGGCGCTGTACGTGGCGCTGTACGTGGCGCTGCGCGTGGCGCTGTCCGTGGCGCTGTACGTGGCGCTGTACGTGGCGCTGCGCGTGGCGCTGCGCGTGGCGCTGCGCGTGGCGCTGTCCGTGGCGCTGTCCGTGGCGCTGCGCGTGGCGCTTGCTTCCGCAAGCGTTTTTTGCTGATGATGGAGATACCAGCGCGCTGCAGCGAAACCTCCTGCAAACCGCAAGACGAATGGTGACGGCACGAAAACAATATGCTTTGGCGCTGGCAAACCTGCCGCTTCATAGAGCCCCTTCGCGGCTTTACGGCAAAGCTCGCGCTCGTCCTCGGTCATGGCGGAAGTGGACATCGCATTCGCGATCCACTTATTGGCCCAATCACCAAGCCGAGCCTTATGCTCGGGATGATCGTTGAAGCTGTATAGTTTCTTCGCCGCCATTACGCTGCCTTCCGATTATAATTGATATGAAGGGTTGGCCGACCAAGCTGGCGTATTTCGTCAGCGGTGGCAGGAGAGATGGGATCACCGTCGAATGTGGCGGAGCGCTCGAAAGCGACGGGTGTGCACTGGCGCTGCTTCATGACGAAGGTTTCGCGCTCTGTAGGTTCGTAGGCGTAGCTATCCGTTGCCTCGCCACATGACGCACAGAAGGCGCGCTCGACATCGCGGATGGCGTCGCAGCCGCAGCAGAGCAGAAGAGCGCTCATGCCTTAACCACCCAAACCATGAGGATGAAGAAGATCGATATGCAGCACTTCCATGCTACACCCTCATCGATCCCGAGCTTTTCGAGGCCCATTGCGCACGCGGCGCCGATCACGAGGCCGCCTGCCGCCGATATGATGAACCGAGCCGCATCCATCGCCTGATTTGCCAACCAGACCATCACGCCAACCGCCCATTAGACAGGGCGATCATCTCGCTGTTTTCTGAGTTGAGGGCGGCTTGAGCTTCAGCCTCAGCCTCAGCCTCAGCCTTAGCGATGGCGGCGCGGGCACGGTCAGCGTGACCCATGATGATGCTCGCCGAGCCTTGCAGGCCCTTGGCGAACAAGAGCTTGGACGCCTCTTCCAGCGCAACCGCTGCGCTATCGAGTTCTGTGAGCAAGTCGGCGACGTTCGCCATCGGTGGTCTCCCTGTGAAGCCACCGAGCGTTTCAACGCCTTACGGGATCGGCGCCCGGTGACAGGGAGAGTGTTTAGGCAGGAATGCCTATGCCGTCAAGCACAAAATAAGCAGGGATGCCTATTTTTTTTGTTTGAGCCCGTGCGACGTTACCATGCGCTTATATTCATCGTCGTCATCACCGCGAGCCATAGGCTCCCAGCCCACAGGATCATCCTTCAGGAAGGTGTACTGCGTTAGTTGCCAAGTTTTGCCGGTCACGGTGTCGAGCAAAATTGTATCGCGCTCAACATGTGGGCTGTGCACCACGACATAGCGGCCAACTTCAGGGTTGCTCTCATGAACAACCTGTTTCTCAGCCTGCTGCTGTGGCGGCGCATCACAAGAGGCAAGCAATAAGCAAGTAGCTAAAGTCGCCGCGCGAACCATACCGGCCTCCCCATGATAGTGGTATCGGTCTCTTCCACTTCGTATTCGCGATATTGAAGGTTAGCCGAAAACACGCGGTACCACCCGCGCCGCTGAGGAACGCGCTCAACCTTTTTTACGACATACCCGTCGCCATCCCAAAGCGCGAAATAGCCAGGCTGCACGGGATTGCGGTCGCGTTTATCGATCAATATCTGGTCGCCGTGGTGAAACTCCGGGAAGTTGCTATCCCCCCTCACGTCGATAAGTTCGAAGTCCCCGGGCTGCCCGCGCAACTCTTCCTCGATCAGCCGGCGAGGCAACTTCGCCATGACCCGATCACCCTCGCCGGTTCCGCCACCGCCCATACCCCCGTAGGAGGGTAGAACCGCGATCGGCACATAGTCCCGGTCAACTTCGCCTTCATCAGGCGGCAAATCGGAGTCGAGCGCGAACCCTGGAAATCGTGGATAGGCCTCGCGCAGCTTAATGAGCGTGCCCCTGCCGAGCCGCGTTTGAGAGGTTCCATTGGCAAACCGGTTGAGTGTGGTGTTTGCCACCCCGATCTTTTTGGCGATCTGGTTTGCGTTGCTATCCGTCCACGCGATCAAATCGCGGACAAGCTGAATGTCGTTATCTATCCCCGGCATAGGCACGGACATAGCAAACATGCCTATGCGGCGGGGTAGGCAACTCTGCACTTGCATCTAAGCATGAATGCCTACATAATGCCTAACCATGGAACATGACGACCCCGTTTCGCGGCTATACGCCCGCGCCGAAGCCCATAATGTATCCATGGCGGCAATCTGCCGCGAAGCTGGTGTTGCTACAACTACCCCCTCGCGATGGAAAAACGACCGCAACGGGGCGAACCTCCGCACAGTCGAAAATTTGGACGCCGCTCTTACCCGCATTATCGGGGCATCTGGCAGGGCCGCCGCCGCATGAGCGATCCCCAACCAGTCCCATTTCTCCGCAAAGACGGCGCATTCGTTTGCGCGCTGCGGTTCATTCCAGTTTCGCGCGGCCACGCCTCCCGGTCAGCGCGTGCCGCCGGGGCTTCCCCCATGGCCCCGGCGGTTTCCATTCCATCCAAAAGGACATCCGCATGACCATTGGTCAGGCCCTTGTCGTGGGCGCGCTCTACGTCGCCGTTCTCGTCGGTCTCATCCTTGAGTTCCGCTCTTGGCGCCAGACGACTGACGATACCGGCGACAATGGCGCCGATTGGTCTTGCGAGGCCGACTTCATCAATCATGGGGAGGGGTGAATGACCCGCTTCAATTCCAAGCGAATGGGCCCGATCAGTGCTGCCATTGCTGGGAGCCTCGCAGAGCGCACATGGACTGAGTTCGACACGGTTCCCCTGCTGGAATTGGTCGGGCGGAATCTTCGGTCCATCTCCCAGAGAATAGCCGCGAGGTCCGAATGGCGGAACGGGTCCTTGAATGGACCGGATACCGCCAGTCTAGCGGTTATGCCCGCTTCAAAGTCGAAGGCCAGTACCGCTTGGCGCATCGTGTTGCGTGGGTTCTCGCCAACCGCAGGGAGATTCCGGCGGGGCAGTTCATTTGTCACAGTTGCGACAATCGCGCCTGCGTTAACCCAGCTCACCTTTGGCCCGGGTCTAACAGGCAGAACATGCTCGACATGTACGCCAAAGGGCGCGGGATCAAGACGCAGATCCGTGGTGGCCGCGTGATCGCCGCCCATTTGCAGCCTGAATACCTCAATCTTTTGCATCGGGAGGCCGCCTAGCATGCCGCACCGCACAAATTCCGCCCAAGATGGCGGAATCGTTTCGGACGAACGTTTGCGGAACGATCTCCGCAAGGCGCTCTACACCGCCATCCATGTCGAGCGTACCGCAACGCGGGAGAGCCTCGCCAACGATAGCGGTGTGAACATCTACCAGATCGATGCGATCCTGTCGCGCGATCCGGCCAAGTTCCGCCCGATTCACGCGCACCAAATGCTATCGCTGCTCTACGCTGCTGGTCCGCGCGCGGTGAATACGGTTCTGGCATCGATCGGCTACGCAGGTGCGTCGCTGGATAACGCATCCGTCAATGCCCCGGCGCTCGCTGCCGCGAACATGATGGGCGAGGTTGCCCGGTTTGCTCGCCTGGCTGCCGACAACATCATCGATCACACGGAAGAGCCAGAAGCCACTGAGGCGGCGGACAACGTCATCGCCTTCGCTCTCCCATATTCGAGCCGGAGGGGCTGAGCATGGCCGGGGGGCTTAAAGTCAAAAACCTTGAGATAGTCGAGGAGAAGGATTGCGCGTTCTGCGACAGGCCCTTCACCCGGCCATATGGTCTTTCAATCCTGAATTGGACGCGCCAGCGCTTTTGCACGAAGCGGTGCGCGACCCATTATCGCCTGAACGGCAACCGCTCCATGGCGGAGGCAGGGTTTGACCTGACGTGTGCCACCACCATCGCCAGCCAGGAATTGCTCAAGCGGTGCATCGTCTACGGGCTGAGGCATAATAGCGATCTCGGTATGGGTCGCGAGGCTTTCATGTCGCGCGCCCGGGAATTGGGGCTCACATCATGAGCGAGGAGCCAATCGCCCTTCATTGCCCCCGCATGAGCGAGATCATCTCGACCGTATGCGACCACTACGGCTTGGATCGGCTGGATCTGCTATCCGAACGTCGGAGCCGCGTTGTCGCCCGCCCACGTCAGATAGCCATGTGGCTCGGTCGCAAGATGACTGTACGTTCGCTTCCCGAGATCGCGCGCCATCTGCGCCGTGGCGATCACACCACCGTGATGCACGGCATCCGCATAATCGATGGCCTCATCGGCAAGGATAACGACCTCGCCGCCGACATCCATGCGATCCGCCGCCGCCTCAACAATCGGGTACTTCTCCGCGAGGCGATCGAACAGCAATCGGCGGAAGCGGCATGAAGCACACTGGCGGTGTTTCTCCTGTCCGTCCTGAGACGATGGTCATTGTCCGTTATGCCAACGGACAATGCGCTGGTGCGTCCGCGCGGGATGGGATCAAAGCTGAGCCTATCGCCGCCGGTTCCCGCAAATGGGATTGGCGCAAGGATCGCCGCCATCCGAACGATTGGGACATCACCGATTATTGGCTAGCCGAAGATGTGCCGGCCGAAAGGCTGGCAGCGTGATCGAGCTTCCCTGGCCACCCTCCTCACTATCAGGACATGCAAACGGTCACTGGCGCGGCAAGGCGGCGGTTACGGCCAAGTATCGCGCGTGGGCTAAGGCTGCGGCAATGACTGCTGGCGCTGCGCCATCTAGCCCATCCGGCGACATCCGCCTGATTATCACCTTCTACCCGCCAGATCGGCGCAGTGACCGGGTGAACTTCGCCAATCGCATGAAGCCCTATTTCGACGGCATCGCCGACGCGATGGGTGTGAACGATAGCCGGTTCCTTCCGGTATATCAGTTTGCCGAGCCGGTGAAAAACGCCCGCGTCACGGTCGTCATTGACGATGGAGAACCCCGCCAGATCGGAGCCATCCTCAATCCGATCCTCGCGAACATCCTTGAGCGCACGGAGGCGGGGGAGGCGTGACCGATATGTCGCTCTTGCGCCGGCTGATGGCCGCTGGAACTCCAGACGAACTGATAGATGAGGTAGCCGGCCTACTGGCCGAAGTGCGCGCTCTTGAGGTTGCTCGCGCCAAAAACGCTGAGCGCCAGGCCCGGTGGAAAGCTAATAACAAGCCCGCTGGTAACGTTACTAACGTTAACGACGTTACTAGCGTTACCGAGGCGGACAACCCTCCCTCCCCTGATAAAGAAACCTCCCCCACACCCCCTAAAGAAATTAACCCCTCCGCACCTGAGGGGGGTGACGCGCTCCCGCGTAAGGCCGGCGGGTTTCGAGCGCCTGCCGGCGTCACGAACGACACCTGGATCGCCTTCTGCGCCCAGCGGAAGAAGCCGGTCACGCGGATCGCCTATGACCGGATGCTGAAAACGATCGGGGAGGCCGCCGAAGTCGGATGGCCGCCAGGCGAGCTATTCGAGCGCGCCGTTGAGCGCGGATACGAAACGATTTTCACTCCGACCGAGAAGCGAAATGTCCAGCACCGCCCTGCAAACGACCGACCGGCAGAACTCCAGAACACTCGTTTCCGCGCCGCAGTTGAACTCGACGCTGAGCGCAATCGTGGACAGCGACACGCGGGTTTCTGACTTACCCTCGCTGAGCGGATCGACACGCTCCGACCTGGATACGGCAATCGCCAGCTTTGAGGCGGCGAACGTTCCGGCCGAACCGGACGAGATTAGCCGTATGATCGGCAAGATCGCGATCCTGTTCCCCAACGGCAAGCTATCCGATGCGGAGGCCAAGGCGCAGAACCAGCTTTACGTCGAGCTGCTGAACGACATTCCCGCCGACGTGCTGGGCGGGGCGTTCCGCAAGTGCGCGCAGACACTGAAATTCTTCCCCACGGTAGCCGAGATACGCGCCGCCGCGATGCCTGAGATGGCGATGCGTTCGTGGCGCTTGATGCGGATGAAGGCGCTGGCGCTCAAGTCGGATCGCGAACCGCCCCAGCCACCGAAGCAAATCGTGACGCAGGCCGAGCGCCAGTCGGCACTTGATGAGGCAGAAGTCAGTGCCGAGATGCGCGGGTTGCTTGATCGGGTGATCGGGAGCGAGTCAGTATGACCGATCCCCGCTTCCAATCCATCCCACCCGGTCGCGACTATGAAGGCATGGTTAAAATCCACATCGGCGGCGAACGCTGCGTTCAAGTTTATGGGCATGGGGCGCAAGCTGAACGTGCTGCTGAGAAACTAGCCCGCAAGATCATGGGCGAAACCCATGACGAATAATTGGTGGATCATGTGTCGAGTTTGGCACGGGTGGTCCAACGCGCACCGAAACTATTCGGTTTCAAAGATTACGCAGGAGAAATGAAATGAGGAATTTCGATAGGGAATTTGCCCGCACTCGCAAGATCATCATTGGGGCACAGATCGTGGTTTTACTGATCGCGATCTTCTTCGTCGTGACGATCGCCTACGCGGTGTCCCGTATCACGCCAGAAAGCATCGGAAGCTTCGGTGGTCGGATCGCGCACGCTTTCAACGCCACCAAGTAATATCCACACTCAAGAGCGGGGAACAACACCATGGCAAGGACGAAGATTGCAAAAGCGGCAGCGCTCCTTGCCGCGAAGGACGTAGCGCCACCACGTACCGAGCTTGAGGCCCGCGCGAGGGAGCTGCGTGAGAAAGCTGCCAATGAGGTCGAGCCGATTATCCCGCAGATCGCGCTCGATAACGGCGACTATGCCAAGGAGGGCAACCGCACGCTGCGCAATCGCGGTGGGACGCCCATCGCCCGCTGGCGTGGGGAATCCAGGCTGTCGCCCACGCAAACCCTCGCGATCGACTATTGCATCCGGCTTTGGGAACGCGCTGGGCGCCAAGCGCTGACCATGGACATGGGTAAGATCGTTGGCCTTCCCCCTTCGTCGGGCTGGTCTCAGCAAGAGGCGTTGGACGAGCTGGCGCACTTCAAGCGCGCGATCCCCGCCCACTATTGGTCCGTTTACGAAAACGTTTGCAGGTTCGATGAGCCGGCTGGCGTAGCCGGGTCGAAACTCGCGACCAACAGCCGCTCCGCGGTCGATGCTGCTTTTACGTGCGTGTGCTTTGTCGCGGATCTAATCGCCATGTGGAAGTGTTTCTGATACATTCACGATCAGAGCGCATTTTGTTCTTGCATTGGTGCGCAGCTTAGTGTATGCGGATGGATAGTGGTCGAAGTTGCGACCGCGAGGTTTTTAATCCTCCTTCCGAAAGCCGCTCGCGCGGCGCCTCTTAGAGTAGGTAGGTTGGATAGCGGCGGCTAGGTCTTCGGATCGGCCGCCGTTTTCGTTTGCGCTGCATGTCGGCGCACCCCTCCGAACCCGGAACGCTCCCATTCGCACCAGCTACATGGGCGAGCAACCGCGCGTATCGGAGGGGACTTATTCAAGGAGAGCGGGGATGGAGATCGTAGCCGATCTTCGCGACGACCTCCTGCTTACGCTCGGCCAGAGCGGAATCCGTGGCGATCGAGCCCAAGAACTGGCCGACGACATAATCGCCACCATCAAACGCTGGTGCGCAAAGGAGCCTGCCAACGATGTGTAACTGGCTCGCACAAAAGCTGATCCTCTTCCTCCTCCCCTATTTGAAACCCCAACCCCGTATCGAGGGAATCCTTGCCATGACTATTTATGAACTGCTTGCTGGCCTTCGCGCTGATGTGGACGCGCTCAAGGCCGCGCCTGCCGTCGATACCAGCACCTTCGCGACCAAGGACGATCTGACCGGTGTCGCCAATCGCGTTGCGACACTTGAGGGCGAAGTCGGCACGCCGCCGGCCGACCAAGCCTAACCAATAGCAAGGCAGGGACTCCAAACGCAGACACCCGGCGGCTGTGTGAACGCCGTCGCTCGCTCTTAGCGCAAACCGGTCCCTGCCGCCCTGCCTTGGGCCAGCTTTGCCGGAAAGCTCGGAACGCCGGGACATAATAACAGGAGGCGAGCCAATGCCGCTCAAGATCATCTATTGGACCGCAAGCCAATGGAACCAAAACGTTCCTGGTGCTGTCATTTCCAGCGAAGCCTTAGCTATTTCCGGAACCAGCGCACAGAGCGGCGTTACTCCTTCGAATGCGATGTTCATCTCCCTTCGCAACACGGAGACGGGCGGCGTCGCCTTCAAGTATGACAGCGCCAATCCGACTGCTGTTGCCACTGGACCCGGTATTGGGCCGCAAGAGCGCCTTTGGTTGGATGCTGTTCCCGGCAACAAGGTCGCAGGCATCACCGAATCTTAACCTCAGCGCTTAATCCAAGCGCCCGAGACAGCCCACCCCTCGGGGAGCTGAAACGAGGGTGTACCATATGACCCCCAAGCAAGAGCAGTTCGTTCGGGAATACCTGATCGACCTCAATGCCGCTCAGGCCGCGATCCGCGCCGGGTATAGCGTTAACACCGCCCGAGCCATCGGTGCGGAGAACCTGACGAAACCTGACATTCAGGATGCTATCGCGGCGGCTCAGATAGAGCGAGCTAGGCGCACTGAGATCACGTCAGATCGAGTGCTTAAGGAACTGGGTCGCATAGGCTTTGCTGATATCCGGCGCCTGTTCGATGACAATGGCAAGCTCAAGCATATCACGATGCTGGATGATGAGGTTGCCGCCAGCATCTCGTCCGTCGAAGTGGACGCGCAGAAGCGACGGAAACTCAGCGGCGGCGAAGAGCGCGACGAGTACGATGTTGAGGCGACCATAAAGGTCAAGCTCTGGGACAAGCGGGCGGCCCTGGTGGACATGGGGCGTCACCTCGGCATGTTTACGGATAAGGTTGAGCATAGCGGCGGCGTTAATGTAATCGTGAATAAGCCGGGTGCCTGATATTCACCTGCCCAACCATTGGGCACCGCGTGATTATCAGGATGGGCTTTGGCGTTACATGCACGGCGGCGGTAAGCGAGCAATCGCGATATGGCCGCGCCGGCATGGTAAGGATGATGTGGCGCTGCACTATACGGCATGCGCGGCGCATGAGCGGACGGGGGTCTATTGGCATCTGCTGCCGCAGCAGAACCAAGCGCGCAAAGCCATTTGGGATGCAATTAACCCGCACACCGGCCGCAGGCGTATAGAGGATGCGTTTCCCCGCGAGCTTCGGGAGACCACCCGCGAACAAGATATGATGATCCGCCTGAAGTGCGGTTCGTCCTGGCAGGTTATCGGATCTGACAATTACGATGCACTGGTCGGCACGCCCCCAATTGGTGTGGTGTTCTCCGAATGGGCACTGAGCAATCCGCAAGCGTGGTCTCTGATACGCCCCATCCTTGCCGAGAACGGCGGGTGGGCGATGTTCATCACCACGCCGCGAGGCCGCAATCATGCATTCCGCATGTACGAAATGGGCAAGGATAGCCCAGACTGGTTCTCTGAGCGCCTAATCGCCACGGAGACGGGCGTGTTCAGCCAAGAGGTGCTTGAAAACGAGCGTCGCGAACTGATCGTTGAGCGCGGCGAAGAGGACGGGGACGCTATCTACCAGCAGGAATACATGACCAGCTTCTCGGCTGGCCTGCCCGGCGCCTACTACGCGAAGATCATTGACGGCTTGGAGAAGGATGGCCGCATAACGGCGGTCCCGTACAATCCGCAGCGACAGGTTCATACCGCTTGGGACTTGGGCCGCAACGACCAGACCGCAATCTGGTTCGTGCAGCGCCACGGCACCGGATGGGCGGTGATCGACTATCTGGCGAACACTAGCGTCGGCATTGATTGGTACGTCAAGGAGCTAAAGGCCAAGCCCTACAACTACGGCGAGCATCTTCTGCCGCATGATGCGGAGAAGGAAGAGCTAGTCAGCACGACAGGTTCAATCGCTGAGACCGCCGAAGGGATGGGACTCAAGGGCATTCGCGTTGTTCCGCGCACGTCGAGCGTGGCTAACGACATCAACGAAGTGCGGCAAATCCTGCCGCTGTGCTGGTTCGACAAAGAGAAGACAGAAAAGGGCGTGGACGCACTGCGCTCTTATCGTCGCGTGTGGGACGATAAGCTTCGCGCCTACCGCGACACGCCGCTCCACGATTGGGCTAGTGATCCTTCGGACGCCTTTCGCACCTTCGCGATCGGCAAGCCGCAAGACGTGAACGGGCCGGTCAAGATCAACTATTCCAACAAGGGGATTGTATAGTGGCATCAGCGCCGATCATCCCCGACAATGAGCCGTTGAGCCATGAGGAATTGGCCGCGCTTCTGGCGGAAGATGAGCGCCTAGCCATTTCCTTCCGCGATACCACGCTGGCCGATGAGCAATCGGTCGCAATCGACTATTACGAAGCGCGCCCGTTTGGCGATGAGGAAGACGGCCTTTCCCAGGTCGTGACCCCGGAAGTCGCCGAAGTGGTCGATTATATGACCATCTCGGTTGCGCGCACCATGGTTTCGGGCGACCGCGTTGTCGAGTTCGAAAGCGCCGAGCAGGATAACGAGGAAGCGGCTGAACAGGCCACTGCCGCCGTTACCTACTCGTTCATGAAGCAACAGGATGGTTATCGCATCATCCACGACTGGATCCAGTCGGGCCTAATCGAAAAGATCGGCATCGCGAAAACCTGTGCCGAGACCTACGAGAAGGTCAAAAAGACCCGTGGTGTCGTTGACGAGATGCAGCTCGCCATGCTGCATCATCAAGGCGCCAACATCGCCGCTGCGACCGACAATGGCGACGGTACGTGGCAGATCGAGATTCACGAACATACGCAGGAAACGCGCTTCTGCGATTATCCCATCCCGAGCGAGGAGTTTCTGTTCGCCTCACGCACTCGGCATGAGGATGACGCGAACTACCTCTGCCATCGCTCGGCCAAAACCACGTCCGACCTGATCGAGATGGGCTTTGACAGGGAACTAGTCGATAGCCTGCCGTCCGATCCCGGAACGGAGCAATGGGATCAGCGCCAGACCGCGCGCTGGCTGGATGAGACGCAGACCGAAACACCCGGTGTGCGCAAGGTATGGCTTCGGGAAGAATATAAGCGCGTTGATCTTGACGGTGACGGCATTGCCGAGCTGATCAAGGTGTTTCGCGTCGAGAATATCATCCTCAGCGTTGAGGAGGTGGACGAAGCGCCGTTCGTCGTATGGTGCCCATTCCCGCGTGCCCATAGGCTGGTCGGCAATTCGCTGGCCGATAAGGTCATGGACCTTCAGCGCATCAAGAGCGTGGTGCTGCGCCAGCAATTGAACGGGCTCTACCTGACAAACAATCCCCGCATGTACGTCCCGCAGGACTGCATGACGGAAGATACGATCGATGACCTTCTGACGGTGCGCCCCGGCGGCCTAGTCAGAGGCAAAGGCCCCAATCAGCCCAAGCCGCTCTATGAAGCATTCGACATGTCGAAAGGCATGACGATGCTGGAGTACATCACGGGCGAGCGGGAATCGCGCACCGGGATTACCAGGCTCAATCAGGGTCTTGACGCTGACGCGCTGAACAAGACCGCGACGGGAACGGCTCTCATGCAGGCCCAAGGCCAGCAGATGGAAGAGTTCGTCGCCCGTAATTTCGCGGAAGGCTTAGGGCGTCTGTTCGCCAAAAAGCTGCGCCTCATGCAGCAAACTGGCAAGCCCTTCCAGGTCAAGATCGACGGGCAAAGCGTCATGGTCGATCCGAGCAAGTGGCCCGATGGCCTGTCCGCGAACGTCACGGTGGGCTTGGGCTCTGGCCGCAAGGATCAGCGGCTTCAATATCGCATGCAGCTCCTGGACATGCAGAAGGACGGCCTCCAACTCGGCCTGAGCAGCGCCAAGGGCATCTTCAACAATGTTGAACGTATGATCCGCGACGCGGAATTGGGCGTGCCGACCGACTATATTATCGATCCCGACAGCCCCGAGGGCCAACAGGCTGCGCAACAAGCCGCCATGATGCGGCAGAACAATCCCGAGATGGCCAAGGCTCAGGCGCAGATCGAGTTCTACCAGCAGAAAACGCAGATCGAACAGGATCGCGCCCAGCAAACCACCGCGATCAAGGCTCATGACACGCAATCGCGCCTCGCCAACGAGCAGTTCAAGAACGAATCCCAGGCGATGCAGGCCAATCAGCAGGCGCAGACCGAAACCGCGCTTGCCGTCCAGAAGCAGGCCATGGATTACCACCTGGGCCAGCAACAGCTTGAGGCCGAAACCGAGCTTGCGCACAAGAAGGCTGATCTCGCGTATCAGGCCAAGATCGCTGCGGCCAAGCCTGTTCAGTCAGATCGCCCGGGCGGAAAGATCGACCAATGAGTAAGCCCAGGATCATCATAAATCGGCTCGGCCTAGATTATAGAATGCTCCGCAAGGATGGGTCTGTCGGGTACCATCAGCTTACATGGGGTGAATATTTCCGCGAGCATTGGGCGCAGGCGGTTCAATGGTGGAACGAACACCATGGCTGAAGACCCTATCCACCGCGCCAATCGCTGGCATGATTTCTATCATGAAGATGGCGGCCTGAAAGACATCCTGGACACGCTCAAGGGTGCGTACCTCGATCGCGCGGCCGATCTTATGCCTGGTGACACGGCGGGGCTGTTGAAGCTCGGCATGGGGCGCAAGATTGTCGATCAGATCGACCAGCACATCCAGGCGATATTCGTCGCCGGCAAGATAGAAATGGCCGCACAGGACCACGCGGACCGTATCGCGAAATTACCCGAAGCGCGTCGCCGCTTCCTCTAATCCACCACAGCAGAAAGCAACCCACAATGGCCCATCGTCTTGACGACGAAGCCGGAGTGTCGCGCGCCTTGGCGATCGGCCTTCGGTTTACTCCCGCCGAACGCATCCAGGGGCGTTTCATGCGCGCCCCCGACCATGGCGACGCCGCCCCTGTCACGCAGGCGGCGGTGCTGGAAAGCATCGAAAACGACTTCCTTGGCGGCGATGATGAGCCCGAGGATCAGGACGAGAATCCCGAAGGCGATAAGCCTGAGGGTGACGAACCGGAAGGCGATGAGCCCGAAGGGGATGACCCAGAGAACCCGGAAGGCGAAGCCAAGGAGCCCATCGCTTTCCCGGTCAGTTGGGGAGACGACGCTAAGGAGCTTTTTGCGCAGCTCCCGCCCGACCTTCAGCAGAAGGTTACGGAGCGGGAAGCCCAGCGCGATAAAGCCGTCCAGCGGGCCACCACGGACGCGGCCAATGCGCGCAGCAATGCCACGCAGGAAGCCAATGCCGCCCTGGCCCAGCATCAGCGTCAATATGCTTCACATCTGGAGCAGATCGTAGGCCAATTCGCGCCTCAACCGCCCGACCCAGCCATCGCGGCCCAGGACCCCGGCCGGTACATCCAGCTCAAGGCGATCTATGACGCCGACTTCGCCCAGTATCAGGGATTGATGCAGCGAGCGGCCCAGGCACGCCAAGAGGCAGACGGACGCGAGACCTTCAACCGCCAGCAAGAGATTGCCCAGAACGACAAGATTCTGGCCGATCACTTCGGCGAGAAGTGGACCGATCAAGCGCAACGCCGCGCGCTGCTCACCGACCTTGAAGGGGTCGGAGCCGAGCTTGGCTATTCCGCGGAATTGATGGGTCAGGCTTCCGCAGCGGACATTCAGGCCTTGGCGAAGGCTGCCGAATGGAAGGCAAAGGCCGCTGAACTCGATCAGCTCAAGATGAACGTCAAAATGGAAGCGGTACGGGCCGCCAAGGGCAAGCAGCCAGTGTTGAAGCCGGGAACGGCTCAGACGCAGGGCGAGCGCTCCTCCCGAGGCCGTGACGCAGCATGGCAGCGCGCGAAAACCGAGCGATCGGGCGACGCTTACGCTGCCCTTCTCGACAGCATGGGGATCACACTCTGACCCCTGACCAAGGACATCTCACATGAGCGTTCCATCGAATACGGTGCAGGCCAACCGCGTTGGTCAGCGCGAAGACCTGAGCGACAAGATCGCCCAACTTTTCCCCGATGAAACCCCATTCATCAACGCCATCGGCAAGGGCAAATGTTCGGCGACCAAGACCGAGTGGCAGACCGACACGCTGGTGGCGGCCAATGCCAACAACTATAACGTGCAGGGCGCCGACACGCCCAACCAGAATCGTCCCGACACGACCCGCGTTGGCACGTACACGCAGATCTCGACCAAGGTCGTAGGCGTCGCCTCCACCACGGAAGCGGTCGCGAAGGCTGGCCGCAAGTCGGAAATGGCGCGCGAAATCATGAAGGCGGGGCGCGAGCTTCGCACCGACATGGAATTGCGTTCCACGGGCAATTACGCCTCTGTCGCACCGACGACTTCGGTCGAGGGCCAGACGGCGGGCGCGCTCGCATGGCTGACCAGCAACGTGTCGCGCGGTACGTCGGGCGCCAGTGGTGGTTTCTCCGCCGGGCTGGTTTCGGCTGCCACCAACGGCACGCAGCGGACCTATACCGAAACCCTGTTGAAGACTGTCCTCCAGTCGATCTGGGCCAAGGGTGGCAACTCCAAGTTCGTGATCACCGATGGTCCGCACAAGCAGATCGAGGCCGGTTTCTCCGGCATCGCTCAGCAGCGTCGCGAGACCGGAAACAAGAAGGCGACGATCATCGCTGGTGCGGACATGTACGTGTCCGACTTCGGTGAGGTGCAGTTCGTGCCGTCGCGTTTCTGCTCGGCTCGCGATGCGCTGATCGTTGACCCGGAATATTGGGAAGTCGGCACGCTCGATCCTTTGGGCGTGGAAGACCTTGCCAAGACCGGCCTTGCGACCCGCAAGCTGCTCAAGGTCGAATGGGCGCTGAAGTGCCTTAATGAGGCGGCTTCGGGCGTCGTTGCGGATTTGACTTGACCTTGATGGGCGGGGTTTCGGCTCCGCCCATCCTTCCATGAGGTAACCATGGCTGAATGGGATTTGGTCGATTACAATCCGCACACGGGCGTCCGTAAGTGGATCGCGGCCGACCAGCACGAAGAAGACTCCGTGTTGGTCAGGACCGAATATGACCCGGCGCACACGCAAGCCATTCTCGATCAGAATAAGGCCATGGCAGCGGATGCCACGGGGCGCATGGGCGATATGGCTCTGGCGGCCCGCATCCCGGTGCAGGTCATGTACGAGTGGCTTCACAAGTTCGGGGTGAACGCCTGGAACCCGACCCACGCGGATGGCGTCAAGCGGCTGCTGAACAGCCCCGACTACCGATACCTCAAGGTCCGCAACATCATCATCTAAGGGGTGGGTTATGACGCTTTCGACCTATTCCGATCTGTCTGCGGCGATCGTGGATTTCATGAACGACGCCAATCAGGCGACGAAGGTCGATACCTATATCGCATTGGCAGAGGCCCGGTTTAACCGCGTACTGGATACGCCGGATCAGGAAGCGTCCACCACGCTCGACGGCTCAACCTCGACTATCGCGCTGCCGGCGGATTATTATGAGGTGCGCGGCCTTTTTCTCAATGCCCAATATACCGTGCCATTGGAAGCTCTGACCCTCAATGCGCTGAAGAACCTCTATCCCGATGACTATAACGGCACTCCCGTAGCCTACGCCATTGATGGCCCGAATATCGTTCTTGGCCCTCTGCCGAATGCAGCGTGCACGTTGGGGCTTCGGTACAAGCAGAAGATTCAGGGTTTGTCGGCCACCAACCCGACCAACTGGATCATGACCAAGCATCCTGACCTGTACCTGATGGCGTGCATGATCTTCGCGGAGTTTCGGGGTTGGAATGATCCGCGAGCAGCTGAGGCCAAGGCTGCTGCGGAAGAGCTTATGGCCGAGATCAACGAAACGGGCCGGAAAGCCAAGATCGCCGCTGGACCACTGCGCATGCGTCCCAGCGTGACTGAGTTTGGAACGACCTATTTCGGTGACGCTACGGGGCTTAGTCTGACCTAATGGCCCGCTTCAACGCTGGCCCTTACCGTCCCGATCAACCCAATTTCCAGAACGACGGCCTGTTGCAAGCTGATGGCTGCTTTAAGATCGCCAACGGCTATGCTTCTTTACCCCAATTCTCCGGACTTCAGAATGGCGGCTTGGCCTCGGCGCCGATCGGTGGCGGGGCATACCGCTACACCGGACAGCCGTACATCTTTGTCGGCAATGCGACGAGCATATCCACTTATTCCTCCGCTGGTTTTACCGCGATCCAGACCGGATTGACCAACACGGCCACCAACGGCCTTCGCTTCTGCCCCTATGGGTCGTTCATGCTCGCCACCAACGGGCAAGATCCGATCAAGAAGTTTGATCCCACCACGCCCACCGTCATGACGACGCTTTCCGGGTCGGCCCCAACGGCGCGATACATGGCGGTTGTTCGGGGCGTTTTGGTCCTGGGATATGCGGCCGCCAACCCGCTTCAGGTGTCGTGGTCGGACAACGGCAATCCCGCCGGCTGGACCGTTGGCGGATCGTCCATCTCTGGCCAGTTTTCGATGCCAGCCGGTGGCGACATTACCGGTGTCGTCGGCGGGGAATATGGCCTGATCTTTCAGGAGCAACGCATTCTCCGGATGACCTATACCGGGGATAGCGCGGTTTGGCAGTTCGATGAGGTCGTGACCGATATCGGCTGCACGATTGCTAAGAGCCTCGCGACGGTCGGCAAGATCAGCTTCTTCTATTCTAACCGCGGCTTCATGGCGTTCGATGGGGCGACGGTCCAGCCTATCGGAAACGAAAAGGTCGATCGCACCTTTCAGGGGATGCTGGACCGCAACTACACCGATTATGTCTCGGCAGTCATCGATCCTCTGCGCTCGCTCTATATCGTCACCATCCCATCGGCGAATCCGCCCAACTCGGCCTTAGTCTATAACTACAATCTTGGCGAATGGACGACCGCCCCAATCACATCGCCGCTCATGTTTTCAGCCCTGTCGCTGTCCGTGTCGCTTGAACAACTGGACGCGATCTACGGCAACCTCGATGCGATCACGACCAGCCTGGATAGCGCTGCCTTCCGAGGTGGCTATCCCTCCATGTACCTGTTCAACGGCTCCAACATGCTCGGCCAGCTTTCGGGAACACCGATGGCTGCAACCTTCAAGGATTGCCTGAGGGAGTTCGTGCCGGGTCGCAGGGCCAGAATATCGACCATCCGCCCACTGACCGATGCGCAGAGCCTGTCCGTCACGGTTGGAACGACCAACAACATATCCGGCACCCCATCCGAAAACACCTACACGACAGCGACCAGCTCTGGCCTGATCCGCACCCGCGACGTGGGGAATTACGGCCAGGTCAAGGTGCAAATCCCGGCCGGAACGCAATGGGGCTATTTCCAGGGCTATGATCTAGATGCTTCGGACGGGGGGCGGATTTGAGTACGCCCGTTTTCGTCCGCGACACCTACGATACGCCTCAGGCTCAAGCCCGGGCTTACCGCGACGCGATCAACCGCCTTTTGCGGGATATGATGTCTGGAACGACCGCGCAAAGGCCCGCCATACCGGTCATTGCCCAGCGCTTCTACGATACCACGCTCGGTATCCCGATCTGGTGGAATGGCAGCGTCTGGAAGAACGCCGCTGGCACCACGGTATGAGCATGGGCGCCTATCAGAAATGGCGCCCTAAGTTCGAAGCTGTGATGGACCCTCGCATGTACTCGATCGGCTGGCTGGATGGTCAGGTCTGGTCGGGACGTGCGTGGTTTTGGGGCAATAACAAGGCCGGGATTGTAGCCGAGCTTCGCCACTACCCGACCGGCAATTTCGACATTCACGGGCTTGTGGCCGCCGGAGACGTGGTAACCGTCCGCGATGTCCTGATCCCGGAAGCCGAAGCGTGGGCCAAGTCCATCGGGGCTTTGGGGGCGATTATCGAGAGTCGAGAGGGTTGGCTGAGAGTGTTGAAGCGTAGCGGGTACGAGCCTTGGCAGGCGGCTGTTCGGAAGGATTTTGCGTAATGGGTCTCTCCTCTTCGAAATCGACCACGAACAGCACCAGCAGTTCATCGAACAACAGCACCAGCACCGCCGCGCCCCTGAGCCAATACCAGCCAGCTATCGACCAGGGCGTCAATGCCGCACAAGCCGCGCTGACCGGGACCAATGGAGCCTACGCGGGACAACAGGCGCTTGGCGTCTATAACGGCCTCTCCGCGCCCCAATCCGTCCTTGGGTCGATCTACGGCGGCAATACGGCTTCACAGGGCACCCTCGCCAACCTCCAGAAAGCGGCAGCGAACGATCCCTCGATCAGCGCACTACAGGCCACGATCAACAGCGCCTATGCCAACCCCGCCTTCAATCCGCTGAACGGCTTCACGAATCCCACCACAGACCCCCTTACGCAGCAATTCTACTCCGACACGCTCTCGGGGAAGTACCTCGGTTCGGGTAATCCCTATCTCGACGCGATCGTGCAGCAGGGCACCGACGCAGCGACGAAGGCGCAAAACGCACGCTTTGCGCTCTCGGGAATGGGCGAAGGAATCAGCACGCCATATTCGCATGCCCTCGGAACGGCGGTAGCGGACGCTAACAATAACCTGCGCTATACCGCCTACAATGACGAACTGAACCGGATGGGCACCATCGCCGGTCAGGCTGACACGCAGTACAATGCGGGCCAGGATCGGGCTCTCACCGCCGCGTCGTCCCTCGGCTCGCTCTACAATCAGGCGACGGCCAACAAGACGGGCGCGGCCTCTGCCTTGGGTTCGCAGTACACCAACGACAATAATACGGCGCTTGGTGCGGCAAACGGCCTGACCAGCTCGCAACTCCAGGCCGCTATCGCGTCGGGTCAGATCTCGCAGGATCAGTTGAACGCGCTGGGCGCAAGTCAGGCGCTCCCATACGCCAGCCTGCTGAATTACACCAATATCCTCGGTGGCCTGACCGGCAAATACGGCACCAGCACGGCGTCCGGCACTAGCTCGGGGACGAGCAGCGGCACGACCACGACGGATCAGAGCTTGGGCGCTGGGCTGGGCGGATTGCTTGGGGCTGGGCTCGCGGGCTGGGCGTCTGGCGGCTTTAAGCAGGGATAATCGGCATGGGCATGTTCGGAAACACCTTCGCCCCCGGTGGTACCGGGAGGTCGATCGCGGGCTACGTTGGCGATGCGCTTCTCTCCATGAGCGGACGCAGCCCGATTTACACTCCCTTGATGGTCGAACAGCGCCAACAGCAAAACATGCTCGCTCGCCAGGCATCACAGCAAAACCTTGAATACCAGCGGCAATTGGCGCTTCGTCAGAACGAGGTTCAGAACCCGTTGCCGACCGAATTGCAGCGCAACTACCAATATCTCAAGGGCGTCAATCCCACGCTCGCCGAGTCTTACCTGAAAAACCAATCCGACCCCGTTACGCTGGGTGTTGACCCCGCAACTGGACAGCCGACCTTCGTCCACAAAAGCGGCGCGCCGATTGTTCCAGCAAATAACTCGAATGTCATTTCCAAGAAAATGCCCAATGGCGACACGGCATATTGGGTCAATGGCGCTTGGTATGACAATCCGGAGGGCAAATAATGCCGCGTATTACTGATCCCTCCGCACTTCAAAGCCTCGGCAACCCGACGATAGACTATGCGGGTCAGAAGGCCTCTGTTGTGGCCAACGCCGATGCGACCGCCCAGGGCAACAAGGATGTCATGGTTGCGCACGCGACTCTTCCTGTTGACGTTGCGAAAACTAATGCTGCCGCCGATGCTCATGCGCGTTCTGAGCATGAAATTCAGGTGTCGCAACCGATTACCCCGGACAAGCGCGCTGAGCTGCGTGGCGACCTGCAAAGCCTCAACGTTCTCGACAACGGGATCAACAAGCTTCAGGGTTTCTACGATCAGTATTTCAAGAACCAGGGCCTCAAAACGCCTCTCGAATACGCCCCGTCCTTTATCAGGCCGGAAAATGGCGTATTCGATGATACCGCCAACGGCCTTTCGAGCTTTGTTTCTAAAGGACTTGGGCTAACCTCGCGCCAATTCGACACGCCTGGTGAACAAAAGCGATTTGTCGGCGCTTATCTACCGAATAGCTCCGATACAGACGCCCAGATCCAGAACAAATTGGACATGCTGCGCGGGCTACTCGACAATGGGCGCAAGTCCATGAAGATGCAGCTAGATCAGTTTGCACCCAAGGCTGTTTCTGACCTCGCGGCGCTCAATCAATCGCAGGCCACCCCCCTGCCTAACGTGGGCAATGGGCCGCCTCCCGGCTCGCCGCCTGGTGGTCCGTCGAACCCCGGCTCCCCCAACAGTCCGCTTGTGTCGCAGCAAACGTTGGACACGCCGGATCAAATCGGGCTTGCGCAAGGCGGGACGCAGATCGTGAATGACCCGACTATGGCGGGCGTGAACGATAAAATCCGTTCGCTGATCGCCGCCAACAAGTCGGCTTCCGATATCGTCGGCTATATGAACTCGGTTAAGCCGGGCCTTGGCGATCAGCGCGCGCAGGATGTGGCTGCTGCGGTCGATTTCCGCCAGAAGCACCCGGAAGTGCCGCCCGCGAATTACGCAATCTCCGTTGACAAAATGTCTGTGCCGATGTCGGCGACGCGGGCCACGGTGAATAGTCTTGCCCAAACTGGACCCGGCACGGCCCTAATGAATTTTGCGGACGGGGCGACGGCGGGCGCTGCGCCGAATCTTGCGCCCAATCCTGCACAGGCTCGCGCCGGCATGATGTTCGCCAATGCCAATAAGCCCGGGTGGGCGATTGCGGGACAGGGGCTCGGCGGCGCCTCTCTGGCGGCTGGATTGGAGTACGGCGCAGGAGCGCTAGGCGTTAGCAAGCTCGCAGCTCCCGTCCTTGCAGATGCCGCATATGGCGGCCTGTACGGATATAATACCGCAGATCAGGGCGACGGCCTCACGGGCGCGCTAAAGGGAATGGCTTTGAGCGTTCCGGGGGGCGTGGCCGGAAGGTTGGCAACCAAAGGGATCGCCAGCGCGGTCTCGCCCAATCCCGGCAACCTTGGGCCGCTCTATCAGGCGGGCGTGCTGCCGACGATTGGTCAGCGCGCGGCATCTGGGGGCTCCTTCCCGGGAAGAGCGGTCAACGCGATTGAGGAATCGCTGCAAAGCCTTCCTGTTGTGGGTTCAATGGTTAAAGGCGCGCGGGACCAGGCGAACGAACAGGCCGAGCGTGGGGCGTTCAATTCGGCCCTATCGGAAATCAACGATAGGCTGCCCGCAGATATGTCCGTGGGAACCTCGGCCCATGGCTACATGCAGAACGCCTTCAAAAAGGCCTATGATGACGCGCGCTCAGGCATGGTATTCGTTCCTGACCAACAGTACCAGGCGGATCGCGACGCCTTCATGGGCAAGCTCGGCAATGGCGTTCTAAGCGCCGATCAGGCGGGGCGCGTCTCCAATATCCTGGATAATGCTGTGACGAGCCGCCTACAGGCTGGGCGTGGTTCGCTCTCGGGGGACGCCTATAAGGCCGCCGCCTCCGATATCTCTGATGCAGCGCGCAAACTGTCCGCGAGCGATCCCCTCGTTTCCGATGCTTTGAACAACTACGGTGCGATCTTCGATAGCGCTGCCCGTCGCAATAGCGCGCCGGAATCGGTGGCAAAATTGGACGCGGCGGACGCGGGCTACGCGAAGGCTGTCCGTATAGAACAGGCCGCCGCCGCTCGCGGCGGCGACACCGGGCGCTTCACCGCCAACCAGTTCGACCGCTCCGTACAGCAGGCTACGGGCGGCGTCCGCAGTCGCGCTTACCTTCGGGGTGATGCACTGATGCAGGATTATGCCGATGCCTGGAAATCGATGCGCGACAGACTGCCTAACAGTGGGACAACCGATCGATTGCTCGCCACGCAGGCTGCAACAGGGGCCGCTGGCGGCGTTGCGGGAATGTCCGGCTTGCTATCGTTGCCGATGGCGTTGAAGGGGGCCGCTGTCACGCTGCCCTACGCACCGGGCGCGAGAACTCTTATGGGAATGGCTTTCAGGCCGCGTCCCGGCCTCGCCAACGCGGCTGCAAAGATCAGGAACCTAGATCGGCTGATCGCGTCTGGCGCTCAATCCCCGCTTCTGCTCGCTTACGGAAGCGGTAATTGAATGCCCCAGTTCAAAAGCGCAAATATCGCGATTGAATAAATAAGCACTCCAGCGAAGCACGCCCATAGGAAGGCCTCACCCCAAAACAGGGTGTGATCATTCAAAACGCCACGGTTGCGAATATGTGATGGAAGTTCGCGCCGCCGCAGTTTGTAGCGATGCCACATTTTATAAAGTTCACGGATCACACCACTAAGGATGCAAGCGCACAAGAATCCAAAGCCCAGCCCCATGGGGGCTAGTTACTCCTGTTTCAGCCCCTTTTCAACAAGGCGCCTAATCGCTTCTGAACGTGAAGCCAGTCTGTTTTTAAAACGGTAATCGTCAATCCTAGCCACCAGCTCGGTAGGCATGGGAGTGATAATCCGTGGGTCCTTATCATCCGCCATAAACGCGAAATACCACGTATGCGGGTTATGTCAAATATGTTGTTGACATAGGTATGCTAGTGACATACTCGACATACCAGAACGGCGAGGCGCTATCAACACCCCGCCGCTCCTAACCCCAACGCGAAGGAGATCGCGCCGTGGCTACCATTACCCCTATCAGACCGACGCTCGCAGGGGCAGAGGAATTCACCATCAACGGGTGGAGGCCGTTGAGTTGTTTGGACAGCTCGATTTATTTCGGTCAGGCACATGCTGTGCTGGCCGCTGCGTTATCTGCCCAAGAGATGGATTTAAATCCCGCCATCTTAGCTGAAGCCCTCTACGGTGTGCAGACGTTACTTTCGCTAGGTCTCGTGGCCGACGAAAACGAGCGCGAAAATGGGAGGAGCCACTAATGCCTACCCCGACCAAAATCGAACTTCCGGCACTCCGGATCGAAACCATCCAGCTTATGCTGGTCGGCGATAGCCCGCTCATCGTCCACGCATGGTCCGAAAAAGCCAAAAAGCAGATGCTCGACAAGCAGATGAAGAAGGCCAAGCAGGCGAAGGAGGCCAAAGACCCGCAGGCCGATTACGAACAGTCGTTTTATAGAACGCCCGAGGGCCATTACGGCTTCCCTGCGATTGGGGTGAAGGCCTCGATGGTCGGCGCCTGCCGTTTCGCGGATCTGAAGATGACGGAGGCGCGCGGTGCGTTTCACATTGATGCCGAGATGCTTCGGGTTCTCGGTGAGCCTCGGCCCCGTGAGGATATGGTTAGAGTTGGGCTGGGTACGGCGGACATTCGCTACCGCCCGGAATTCGTTGACTGGAGAATCCCGGTCGCGGTGAAATTTAACGCCAACGCTATCAGCGCCGAGCAGATCGCCAACCTTCTCAATATCGCAGGGTTCGCGATCGGCATCGGCGAATGGCGCCCCGAGCGGAACGGTCAGTATGGCCGCTTCCATGTGGGAGGGGCTGACGAATGATCTACCAATGGAAGCCGGAAGCCCGGATCAAGATCGACGCTCAGGCGGCTGGTGCGGAAATGGAGCGCCTTCGGGTCATCCATAACGGACGGCTCGAAGCGGCAATGTTGGTCGATGCAGCGCGGAATGAAGAAAACCCGCTGCACGATCACTTCGAATGGGACGATACGAAAGCGGCTGAGGCGCATCGTTCGGAGCAGGCGCGCTACCTGATCCGGTCGATTGTGGTTCAGGTCGATTCGCAGATCAGCGCGGAGCCTGTACGGGCGTTCGTGTCGGTCAAGCGGGACGAGGATCGTTCGTTTACAAGTTTCGCGCACGCGCTGTCAGATGCTGAGCTTCGCGCTCAGGTTCTGGCGGATGCGATGCGCGAATTGGTAGCGTGGCGGAAGCGTCACGCGGAGCTGACCGAACTGGCGAATATCTTCGCCTTGGTCGATCAGGCTCAGGAGGCCTAACTCCGAAACATGGCAGGCGAGGTTAGGCGAGGCGCGTCTGGGTTTGGCTAGGCTGGGCACGGCAGGCGGGGTAAGGCTAGTCCTGGCGAGGCAAGGCAACGCCCGGCTAGGCATGGCAGGCTAGGCAAGGCGTGTCTCCGCACGGTGAGGCCAGGATTGGCATCGCACGGCAGGCAAATGGGAGGGTCGTCCGAAAGGGCGGCCCTCTTTTCGTTGAAGGAATCTAGATGGCCAAAAACCTGATCACGGATTGGGACGTAACCCCATCAAATAACAGCGACATTGCGGGCGTAAACATCGCCGAAGGCTGCCCCGCGTCCGGCATCAACGATGCGATCCGCACCCTTATGGCGCAGGTGGCCACTTGGCTTGCCGCTGCTACGGGTCCTCTCCTCCGCGTAGCCGCGAACACGATCGGTAACGGTACGCTGATCCAGGATGGCGCCGGAACCTCGCGTTATATCGGCTACCGTGCGCTTCCCCTTACCAGCAAATCGACCTCGTACCAGATTGCCTTGACCGATGTTGGGCAGGGCATTTCGACGAACGCAGGCGTCACGGTCCCACCCAACGCGACCACGGCGTTCGCGATCGGCGATACGATCGTCATCTACAACAACAGTGCGTCCGGCATCACGATCACCCAAGGCTCCGGCGTCACCCTTCGTCTGGTGGGGACCGCGACCTCGGGGAACCGCTCGCTCCCCCAGCGCGGCCTTTGCACGCTGCTCAAGGTCGGCACTGATGAATGGGTTGCGAGCGGGGGCGGCGTTTCGTAATCTAGCCGCGATGACTGAAATGATGGATCGCCTGATCAGGGCGCTGGCAGAGCAAGACAATAATCAGCATCGGGCCTCCTATTATCGAGGCATGGCTTTCGCAGCGTTGCGGGAGCTGAAAACGCCATCCCCTGAAATGCTGGCCGCAGTCGATAATATGGCCGCGATGGCAGAGGCCAGCGTTAGGCCGCTTGCCCGTCAGGCCACCACGCAAGAGCGCTGGGTAGAGATGATAGACGCCGCGCTCGGCGAAATCTGAACCCCTGAACTTCTGAAAATCTGACCTTCCCACGTTCTGCGACGAGCAGGCGAAGGAGAGCGCATGTCTGGTATTAACTGCCTCATTGCGAGTAGCGGCCCTTATGGCGCCGCAGCCGCACCCCTTTCCTGTGACATTGAACTGATCGGCGGCGCTGGGCCGTGGAATGTCTCTGGCTCCGCAGGTGATCTTTATAGCCAATTCGCCAAGGGGATTTTCGTTTCAACCTCCGGCGGAACTCCCCCCTATGGAGGACCAGGCCAATCTCTCAATGGCGATGCGAGCGGTAAACTTTCTCTCGTTCCGACCGGCGATGGCCTTCATAATACGATCGGCTGGTCAGGCTTCTCTCTGAACGAGCTTGAAGGCTGTTACCTTCAGTTTGACGTGACGGATAGCCTCGGGGCGACCGCAAGCGCCCGCTACCCCTCCGCCGGCTCCATCATCATCAAGAGGACCAGCTAATGCGCCTTGGACTAGGCCTTTCGCTTAATGCGTCTACCGCTGGGAGCGGGGGGACTGCACCTGCGGCTGGCGCGTCGCCGAGCAGCTTCACCATTGCTCCCTCGGTCCAATACCACCCCAACACGTCCAACCTGACGATGCGCGCGGTCAACAACGTGACCGGCTATATCTCGGGCAATACGATGACCGTCACCGCCAACGACGGCCCTCCGCTCATGATTGGCGACGTTGTAGTCGGCGCGGCGCCTGGGACCACCATCCTGCGCTGTGGGACCACTTTCGGCGCGACGCTGGGCACGTTCACGGTCAGCGTCTCCCAGACGGTCGGCAGCGCGGGCTCGCCCGCCGCCTTCACGGTCGATACCAAGACTGTCACCGCGATCTCGGACCTCAAGGGCACCGCCGACCTGACCAGCCTGGATGGCTACGGCCCGCGCCTGATGACGGACGCGCTTGGCCGCAAGTTCCTGCGTTTCCTGATGCCCGAGAATTATAACGGCTCGTGGCTGCGCAATAACACGCTCGGTGCGCTCGATACCTACAACTCGACGTGGATATTGGTGGGTCGTTTCCACAACGCGTGGAGCAACGGCACGCTCATTTCCTACGGCCTCAAGGAAAACGGCACCGGCACCAGCGCCGCACCCTTGGGCTACAATAGCCATTTCCCGGTCCCGCTCACCAAGAGCCTGATGACGAGCGTGTCAGCTGGCAATCCGAACAAACTCATGCTCGGCACGCAATTGCAGGTGCTGGGCATGGCGACCGCGACAAATCTTGCCGTGGGCGTCACGACCTCGACGGTTGGTTGCCAACTCATGCTCAATGAGCAGAACGCGACCATCACCATGTCCAGCGAGCAGGCGACCGGAAAGACCGGTTTCGAAATCGGCAAGCTTTCGACGCAGGCGACGGGTGTCAACACCGCCAACTATGCGATCTTCGACCTGTACGAGCTTTCCGGCTGGCTCAAGGGCGAGATGGGCAACATCGCCGCCATGCAGGCCAACGCGCCGGCTCAGCAGGCCAAGGCGGTCACCAACTATAATATCCCGGCGATCACCGACAGCATCATCCTGGTGGGTGACAGCCGCTCAATCAACGGATCGACCTCGGGCCAGAATATCGGCATCCGCATGACCGATCCGGGCTATGCCTTTGCCGTTCCCGCAACGACGCGCATTCTGAACACTGCGGTAAGCGGCGCCGGCATCGGCGTGATGTGGGAGAATTTCTACAAGGTCCACGACGCGCACAACGCCGGTTACAGTTCTCCGCTCAATAGTAGCCTCATGCTCGGCGGCGGCCATGATACGGTCGGCATCTTCGTCGGCATCAACGACACCGCCTCGCGCTGGCCTCAAGCCACCAACGGCGGACGCGGCGGTGCGTCGCAATCGGCTGGTGTAGCCGACGATTATTACAATGGTGCGGATTATACCAACAGCTTCACCGCGACCATAACCACCGCGACCAGCAACCCGATGACGGTCACAGGCATGACCGGCTGGCTCTACGAGGGGTCCAAGCTGACGATCGCGGGCACGTCGGCGGGCCTCACTTGCGCCACGACCTCGCAAACCGGGCCGTTCAACATCAACGCGGCCGAGACCCCTGGTGTCTCCGGCGTCGCCGGCACGGCGGTTCTTTCCTCGCTCCAGAAATACGTACAAGCCCTGCTTACCCAAGGGTACAATGTCCGGTGGATGGCCGAGACGGTGTACGGGGGCGCGGATACGGCGGCGCGGGCCGAACTGGCAGTCAAGATTTCCGGCGCTGTGGCCGATGCGTCGGCAGTCGTCGGACCTACGCTCGCGGCCAATCTCAAGGTGGGCGACTTCACGCAAATCCAGGTCGGCGGCCAATATATCTATGGCGCTAATTACACCGGCAACAATGCCACAGACCCCAATTGGCTCGATACCACCCATCCGTCCCCGGCAGGCATGAGCGTGCTGGTTTCAGGCGGCGATAACCAGGCCAACGGTTACGCCTACCTTCTCACGCACTGAGGAAGCGCCATGGGAATCCACAATTCCATCCTTTCGAGTCCATGGGCACGGATCACGATAGGCGTGGCGCTGATAACCCTTGTCTATGGGTTGATCCTATATTGGCTGCCATATGCCCTGACGGGTGAACTGGCGTGAGCGACCATGCCGCCGTCACAGACTGGCCCGGTATCGCTGCGGCCCTGACCGTGGGATCTACAATTCTCTTCGGCATTGGCAAGGGAATTGCCTGGATAATGAAACACTCTCGCTCCCGCGTGACTGGCCTTGAGGCGCGCATTGATGAGCTGGAGGAGAAATACCGGAAGCTATGGCTTGCCTTCGGGTTCGTGGCGACAGGGCTGCATGCGAAAGACCCGCTGGACCATAATCTAAGGCAAGCCGCGATCATCTTGGGCGATGAATTTCCGCTCGAACGAAACGCCTGATTCGTAAGTAGCTTTGCGTTCCATCGTGTCCGAAATTTGTGGGCACTTTCCGGACAACAGCCACAGGAGGCGGCATTTGCCAGCCGAACCATACACCCCCGACGAATGTCGGCGGGCGCTAGAGGCGCTTGCCCGTAGTCATGGCGACAAGACCGCCGCAGCAAAGGAGCTTGGCTGGCACCGATCCCGCCTTCGGAGATTGATCCGCTACCTGGAAAGCCGGGGTGAGGCCAACACATTCGAGACGGGCGGCGAGGGCTATGGCCCGGCCCGTGACGGTTTCGACCCCTACGTCATCAAGGGCGTCTCGACCTATTACGATGCCGATGGCAACCAGCGCGGGCAGTGGGTCAAGACAAAGCTGGATGATCTACAGCGCGCGGAGGCGATGCGCGAGGCGTTCGCGGCCATGGCTGCCGATCTGCCACGGGTCGCACCAATTGACGCGCCTAAGTCCGTCAGCCTCGATCTGGCGAACCTCTACACCCTGACCGACAGCCATGTCGGTATGCTGGCGTGGCGCAAGGAGGGTGGGGCTGATTGGGATCTGGACATCGCCGAACAAACCTTGCTCGGCTGCTTCTCGGCTATGGTGGCCTCCGCTCCGTCAGCGGGCGTCGGGATCGTCAACGTCCAAGGCGACTTTCTCCATTTCGATGGGCTGAAGCCCGTCACGCCTGAACACGGCCATGTCCTTGACGCGGATAGCCGCTTCTCCAAGGTTGTATCCGTCGCGATCCGGATCATCCGCCGCGTGGTCGATCTGGCGCTTACCGCCCATCCCACGGTCCACTTGCTGATATGCGAGGGCAACCACGACGAGAGTTCGTCCGTGTGGCTCCGGCAGATGTTCGCAGCGCTCTATGAGAATGAGCCGCGTCTGAGCGTCAACGACAGCGAATTGCCGTTCTACGTCTACCAGCACGGCAAGGTTATGCTGGCCTTCCACCATGGCCACAAGATGAAGAACGACCAGCTACCTATGCTGTTCGCCGCGCAGTTCCCTACGATCTGGGGCGCTACCACGAAGCGCTATTGCCACACCGGACACCGCCATCATGAAGAGGTGAAGGAGCATAGCGGCATGGTTGTTACGCAGCACGCCACCTTGGCAGCCAGAGACGCCTATGCCGCCCGTGGCGGATGGGTGAGCGAGCGCCAGGTCAAGGCCATCTCCTACCACGCTGAATATGGACAGGTCGCGGTCAATACGATCGTGCCGGAAATGTTGGCCGCATGAAACTCACCGAAGCCCTATCGCTCGATCCCAGCTTCTATAGCCTTGGGGATCGTAAAGCCGTTGCCGTTGAATTGATCGTCCGTGAGTTGGATCTGATCAAATCCGGTGACGAGAATTACCCCGCACACTGGATGCGGATCATCGATATCTGCCGGCAGGAAGCCGGGATAGCGCCGAATAGCGTGATTAACGATTAGGTTCGCTGCGGGGCTACGGCACCCCGCTTGATCAGAGCAATACAGCCGTCTTTTCCCGGCGGCCCCACAGCGAACCCCTCCGCTAGCACAATCTAATTCCCATAGCAAGGAAATACCATGACCCTGTTCATGGGCGCGCTGTCTTGGCTAAACGGCAGCAAGAGCCCTCCCGCGCCTGCCCCGGTTCCGCCAGCTCCGACCATCAGCAGCAACTCGCGCTTTCCAGCGGCCATCATCGCGTCTGCACAGGCCGAGCAACTTAAGTGGCGCGTTCCCGCATCTGCCAGCCTCGCCCAATGGGCCGATGAGAGCAATTGGGGCAAATCCGTCACGGGGAAATTCAACTATGGCGGCGTAACAGCGAAGGTCAAGAACGCTGTGTTCCCCTATGTCCCCGGCACACCGCTAGAGCCCGCGACACTCTGCTGGACCCATGAGAATTATCAGGGCCAAGTCGTCCATTGCCAGCGCTGGTTCAAGGATTTCGACAGTCCGGACGTATTCTTTGACGCGCACGGCAAGCTGATCGCCACGTCCCCCATCTACGCTCCCGCAATGGCCGCTCTGCCCGACGTGGGCCGATACGTGGATCTGATGGCCGCACACTACGCGACGGCGCCGAACTACGCCGCCGCACTCCATAGCATCATCGCGACCAACAACCTCACTCAGTACGATCAGGTGAATCCATGAAGCTCAATCCCTTCCCCTACATCGTTCGGTCGTTTGCGTTCATCAAAGCGCGCCTGTCTGAACGTAGCACCTATTTCACGATCACGGGCGGCATGATCCCGCTGGCCGTCCTTCCGGCCCCATGGTCCTACGTCGGGTTCGGCCTGACCGTGGCAATGGCGATGACGCCCCAAGCCCCGCATTGTGAGGAGCATGGCGATGGGCCTGATTACCAGCATTGAGGAAACCGCCGCCAATGCGGTCGTTCCGGGCTCCGGCGCGCTCGTACACATATGGTTATGGTGCCGGAAGCACTGGCAGACGCTTGTCGTGGTCGGCGCGGTCTTTGTGATTGCCCTGACCATCTGGCGCGCACCGTGGGCGGAAAACCGTCAGCGTGAGAAAGACCAGGCGCAGATCACCACGCTCCAAAAGACCGTGGACGACATGAAGGCCGCCAGCGCCAAGGCTGCGGCCGACAACAAGCAGCATGTCCTTGATGTCCAGACCGCCGACGAAAAGACCCGAAAGGCTGAAACCGATGCGCTATCCGCTAATCTCGTTGATGCTCGCGCCGCTCTTGCTGGCTGGCTGCGCACACATGCCCAAGCCTCTCCCGGTAATGCCGGCGCAAGTGGTCTATCCCAAGCTGCCAACACCGCCGGCGCAGTTGATGGAACCGGTCAGAACGCCATCGTTTCTATTCCAGACCTCGAAATCTGCACCGAAAACACCGTGAAGGCCCAAGGCTGGCAGGATTGGTATCGATCGGTTAGCGCGATCGCCCGCTAGGCCTGAATAACCACATTGGGCCGCTTGCCATCAGATCCTCCGTGGTGACGGAAGCTGTAACCTCCGTGCCGATTGGGAATCCTGAACGCAGTGCCTCGCCTGTCGTGATTGTGCGCCGTGGAGCGCCATAGTCAGGGATGCAGTTGGGTCGTTTTGCCATAGCCCGGATCGTAACCCGTTAGGGCGAAGATGCGAAGCAGCTTTGTGAGCGAAGCGAGTAGAGCCGGATAAAGCTCCAAAGCAAGTAGCTCACCCCTCTCTATCGGTCTGGTAGTGGTTGCGGGTCAGCAGTGGCGTTGACCAATTTATAGATTGCTTGTGTCATGTCCCAGCACACGGCCTTATCGGCGCCTTGGTCAGCCAACTCACGGATCGCCTGCAGCACATCTTCGCTGGAAAGCCATGTCGGCAACTTATGCGTCGGGACAAAATCAGGTTTTCCGTCCATACCACCCTCCTATCTCAATTCCCTCTTCCCTGCACCAGACACCTTCGTATGGGGATGGGCTAGGCAAACGGTTCAAATGGCTGATCGCCCCTGACGTAGAGCGGGTGGCGCGGGTGGCCTTCCTTTGTCGTGCCGAGGCAAACCATGTCCGCGCCCCAGCCCTCGGCCGAGAGCAAGACGGCCTTGTCTCGATTACCATAGCCGCCATGCGCGCCCCATGCACAAAGCACGGGAATCCCTGCCGCGACGGATACCCGCAGCACGTCCTCGATATGCGCCGATCCATCGGGCCCGATCGGATCGTCAGCAGCCTTCATGTCATCTGGAGATGTGGCGCGGAACGAGAAGAGGTTGACGACACGGATGCCGCCGAACCCTTCCCTACGTGCGAACGACATGCAGCGCCCGATCGTGGGATCATCGATCGCCGCATCGGCTGTGGATGGATTCAGCATGATGATCGGCAGCTTGCGCGCGCCCGGATTCCAGACCCGCGTCAACCAGTAGCGATAGAGCCCGCATGGCGAAATGAGCGCGTCCTTGACGACCGCAGGCTCGGCGCTGTCCGTCACGAACTCAAATGCCAGAGCGTTTCCAGCCATCATCTTTCTCCTTAAAAACCCAGGGGAGAGGTGGGGTTAGGCGGGGACTAGGGGTGTCCATTGGACTCGCAGAAGGCGACCCAATTATCCCAGGCTTGCCGATTGTCGCGGCTGGCATTGGCGACCGCGGCATTGCCGTTCATGGTGCTTGCGAGCCTCCCGATAGGCTCGTCGGCATGGTAGCCGGTAAACAGGCCCACATCATCGTCGCAGGGGTCGTACTCGCGCGGTTCGCCGCATTCGATGCAATAACCGCATTCCCACTCCAGATGCTCGCCAGCGCATTTGCAGCACTGCCCACGCACCTCCAGCGGGAATATGCCGCCCACCTCGCAGCCGCAAGTAATGCAGGCGAATTTCGGTTCCACGCCGCCGATGGCGAACGATGCGGACGAACGCGCGGTCACGCCGCAGCCTCCTTCTGCATGTCTCGATCCAGGGCTTCGATGTCGCCGAGCAGGCGCTCCACCTCAGCCTTCCACTCGGGCTTATCTTGCTTGATTTCCCAAACGATGTCGTAGGCCTGACCGAGGCGCCCATCGGCCCAGCCGCCGGACCGGCCCTCATAGGAGGAGCGCGCCCAGATCGTCTCTTTGTCTGCCGCCGTCACGACGGTAGCTCCTCGATCATGTGCCGCACCATCGCTTCAGCCTGCGTGGCGTCGAACAGGTTCGTCCCGGTCGGATTGCACTTCATCGGCTCGGTCAGCCCGAGCATGCGCATAGCTTCCGGGCTATCGTTGAAGGTCGGCTTGAAGCTGATGCCGTTGTCCGGGTGAAAGTTCTCCGGCAGCCTCCACATCAGGAACCGCTGCGTCATGTGCTTTATCTGCTCGTCGTTCATTCCATATCTCCTTCACGTCTTCTCAGGGGGATGCAGGAGGGGGTCATGCGGCCAAGTCCTTCGCCTGGAGCGCTTCGACCGCGGCAATCCGCTCCCCAATCCACCGCATCACCGGCACGGCCATCGAGTTGCCCAGCGCCTTGTAGCGTGGGCCATCGGCCATCATGCCCTTGCGGTACGGGACCAATGTGTAATCGTCGGGGAAGCCTTGGAGGCGCTCGCACTCGCGAGGGGTGAGGCGGCGGACGGCGGAGGCCGCAGCGACATAGTTCTGCTGCTGAGCTCCCGGCTCTGCTGCCAGGGCGCCGACAATGCCGCCATCACCGCTGATCTGGCGAACCTCGCTGCGGCTGTTTTGGTGAAGGCCACCGCCGGCATCACTCCCGCGTTTGCGTGGCTGTTCGTGAAGCCGCCCGCTCGCAGGGTCGGCGAGCAATCCTCCATCGCGTCGGCGCCGTGATCCTTGGCGGAGAAGCAGATTGCCTGCACCTCCGCGCGAGCCTCCAAGGTATAGGCGCAGCCTTCCTGCACACCGATGCCGTCTGGCCCGGCATCAGGATTTTCGCGCAGGGCGCCTGCCTGAATTGCGTGAGCGACGAAGGTTTCGCTTGCGAAGTCCTGTCTGCCATGCGGACCGCCATGCGATTGCAGCGCAGTCGCCACGTCAACCGGGCCCGAGCAATTGTTGCCGCCGAACGCGATCAGCTTGTTGTCGTAGGCATCCTGTCCGTTGAAGCCGCCCGGGTGAGCGCCCGGGCTAAGGCATCCGGCAACACCTTCCCCCTTTTCTCTGCGCGGCGCAGGATGCCCCGACAAGCTGTGGCGCTCAAAAAGTACCGCTCCGGCACGTCGCCAATCTCCAAGACATCCGACAACGAAGACGCGACGGCGGCGCTGGGGAACTCCAAAGTGCTGAGCGTCCAGAACTCTGTAGGCGAACCCATACCCGAGTTCGCCCACCCCCCCGAGGATGGAGCCAAACGCCCGTCCGCCATCGATCGACAGGACGCCGGGGACGTTCTCCCATACGATCCAGCGGGGCCGTGTGCGATCAGCAAGGCGGAGAAACTCAAGGCTGAGGTTGCCACGGTCTCCATCCAAGCCCTTTCGGAGGCCGGCGACGGAGAAGTCCTGGCAGGGGGTTCCCCCGACAAGAAGGTCAATTGGTCCATATTCATCGCCTCGGATGGTGGTGAAATCGCCGTGCAGCGGCGTGTCGGGATAGTGGTGGGCGAGGATCGCGCGCGGCGCGGCCTCGATCTCGCTGTAGGCTGCGGCCTCCCAACCGAGCGGCTTCCACGCGATGGTGCTTGCGGAGATACCGGCGCAGACGTCGAGATAGCGCATCAAAGCGCCGCCTTTCGGTTTTCCCTCGAAAGGCTATCCCGTTGATATAAATCGGCCCGGTTTTGCCGAACAGACATAGAACCTTGGCAGTTTTCCGCCAAGGAAACTAAAGAACGCCTTAACTGTAGTGTGAAGTTAAGCCCCTCCCGCCTGCGGGAGGGGTTTGGGGTGGGCATCCTGCCTCTTCAGGTAAGATTAACTAGAGGGCGCGGGATTTGCCCACCCCCAACCCCTCCCGCAAGCGGGAGGGGAGCGCCTAGCCCGGCAGATGCGCGCCCAACAGCAGCACGCCTTCCTCGTGATCGGCGAGGCTCAGGTTGCCGCCGGCGTCCTCGGCCAGGCGGCGCGTCAGCCAGGCGGCGGAGGTGCGCGAGGTCACCGGCCCCTGCCCGGCCGCCAGCACGCCGCGAATCTCCGCGTCGAGCACGATGCGGGCTCCTTCGGCGCGCACCACGACTTCGCCGCCTTCCACGCCCACGTCGAGCCGGCCGCCGCGCACCAGCGCATCGAACGCAACCATCACCAGATTGAGCAGGATCTTCGCCGCCGTCTTGGGGATTGCGGGCGTCTCGACCATCCATCCGAGCTCGATCCGCGCATTGCCGCGCACCAGCCCCTGGACCGCAACCTTGACCTCGTTGGCATCGAGCGTCTCGCCGAAACCGCCGCCGGCACCGAAGGCGAGACGGAAGAATTTGAGGCGGTCGGCCGAGGCGCGCGCGCTGTCGGCGAGCAATTCGATCACGCGTTCGCGCATGTCGGGATCCTGCTCGTCGGCGAGCAATTCGATCCCGTTGTTCATCGCGCCCACCGGGCTCAACAGATCATGGCACAGGCGCGAGCAAAGCAGGCTGGCGAACTCGACCGAGCTGTCGGACATGAAGGCTAAGCTCCGAAATGAGGCGTTTGGTTAACGCGGACGTCAGGCAATGGCGCGCTCAATCCGCGACAACAAGTTGCAATTCTCTGAATCCGCCATTTTCCGTGATCCAGAGCCGCGCGATCCCGCCGCCGATGATCAGCCATAATTTCCCCGGCTCCGCCGCCGCCAGATCGCGCGGCGAAGGTTCGGCAGAACCGTTGGGATGCGAATGATAATGGCCGATCAGCCTATCGCCCCCTGCCCGCTCGGCCCGGAGTGCGGCGAACAAAGCGCGCGGGTCGATTTCGAATGTGTCCTGCGGCCGCGCGGCGACGTTGGCGGTTGGTTCGGCACGATCGATCCGGTTTGGGGAGCCGAACAAAAGCCCGCATACTTCGCGATCCGGCGCAGTTCCGGCTGCTATAAGCAAGGCCCGAAGAAGGGTACGCTCGATCCTGACCGTCATCTGCCGGCTTTAGCGCGAAAAGTGAGTGGAGAAGAGCCTCCCCGATCGGCATATTCACCGGCATGGATCGACAGCTCCTGATCATCTGCCTGTTGACCGCGGGCATCAATTTAATCGGCACGCTTGCTTATGCGGCACGCATCGCGGGTGTTCGGACCGGCCGGATCGCGATGAGCTTCGCGCTGTTCAACATGCTCGTGCTGGTCAGCCGAACGTCGAACAGCTTCCTTGGACCGTTCCTGGCCAAGCGCATCGAAAACAGGCTCGCGACCGGCGGTGGCTCAGCGCTTCTGGGGGATTTCCGTATCGTGCTGGCAAGTGCCAGTATCGCCGTTCTCCTGGGCATTTTTCTTGTGCCGACGGGACAGCGGATGTTCGCGAGCGCGATCGGCTATTTCCAACGAAATCGTTCAACCGCGCGCTTGTTGTTGAGAACGGCAAGTCCTGCCGGTCTTTCCGCTATCAGACGATCTCTGGTGTTGCCCACGTCCGGCCACCTGAAGGCGGTGAGGAAAGCGCGCGGCGTCGGATGGGGCGTGCTGGCGGCCAACGCCTTGGCACAGGCATTGATCACGGTTGGCGTGCTGGCATCGCTTTATGCCGGCTACCTCAATCCGGCATTCCGGGTGACCGCGTCCCAGCTTTCGGCGGTGATAAACGGCATCGCGACGATTCTCCTGTTCGCGCTGATCGATCCTCAGTTGTCTGTCATGACCGACGACGTCGTCGAAGGGCGCGTGGACGCGGCGCTATTCAGGCGGACGATCGTCTGGATATCGATAAGCAGGTTGATCGGGACTGTTCTGGCTCAGGCCTTCTTCCTGCCCGCGGCTCTTGCCGTCGCATGGATCGCCAACCGCGTTTGAGGGCGGGTGGGCTCCGACAGTCTTTATCCGTCGCCTAATTCGGTCATATCGATAAGGCACGCTTATCGTAAGCTGCGCGGGATTCATTGTCTTCTCCGTATGACACCGCCTATCGGGCCGAAACGGGAAAGGCGGGCCGGCGTCGGTCCCGTCGCGCTTTCAAGGGGAGCCGACATGCATCGCTCGCGGATCAATGGCATTCTGATCGACTGCAATGTGGAGGATATCGACGCCGCCGCGCATTTCTGGGCGGAGGCGCTTGGGCGCCCGGTCGACCCGGATCATCCCGGCACGCGCGGCGATTACCGGATGCTGGAAACGCCCCCGGGACAGATCAGCGTGCAAATCCAGCGGGTCGAGCATGAAAGCCGGATCCATCTCGACATCGAGACGGACGATATTCCCGCCGAGGTCGCTCGGCTGCAAAAGCTCGGCGCGACTATCGACACGCAAAAGGAGCGCTGGGTGGTGATGCGCGCGCCCTCAGGGCAACGCTTCTGCGTGGTGCGCGTGCAGCGCGACGGCTTTTCCGGGGATGCCAATAACTGGGAATGAACCGGTCGAAACCCGGCCAAGGTTTCGGGTCAGGCCACATGACCCCCCGCCCACCCCTTGAAAATCCGCAACATCGCCCCATATCCGTCCAAGTGGACGCGGGGTTCCAAGTGAAACATGCGGCGATGCCGGCCGAAATGGCTGGCTGGCGCCTCGATCGGGCACTCGCGGCCGTGATCCCCACCTTGTCTCGGGAACGTCTCAAGGCGCTGATTTCGGCCGGAAATGTCACGGTCGGCGACAAGATCGTGCGCGATCCCGCGACCAAGGTCGTGGGCGTGCTCGACGTGTCCGTAGCGGTTCCCAACCCCAAGCCCGCGCATAACGAGGCGCAGGAGATTCCGCTCGTCATCTTTTATGAGGACGAGCATCTGATCGTCGTCGACAAGCCCGCTGGCCTGGTCGTGCACCCGGCCTGCGGCAATCTCGACGGGACGTTGGTCAACGCCCTGCTCCACCATTGCCAGGGATCGCTCTCGGGCATCGGCGGGGTTGAGCGGCCGGGCATCGTCCATCGCATCGACAAGGATACGTCGGGGCTGATGGTCGCCGCCAAGACGGACCGCGCGCATGCCGGCCTCGCCAGGCAGTTCGCGGACCACAGCATCGACCGGCGTTACAAGGCGATCGTCCAGGGCCGGCCCAACCCGGCAAATGGCAGGATCGAAGGAAATTTGGGCCGCAGCCCCAGCAACCGCAAGAAGATGGCGATCGTTGGAGCAAGCCAGGGCAAGCATGCGGTGACGCATTATGCCACATTGACGCCCTTGAAAGGCGCCGCTTTGGTGCAATGCAGGCTGGAGACCGGCCGCACCCACCAGGTTCGCGTCCATATGGCGTCGATCGGGAATGCTTTGCTCGGCGATCAGGTCTATGGTGGACGCGGTTCCCGCGATCACCGCATACTATTGGAGGAGCTTGGGTTCCGGCGCCAGGCGCTTCATGCGGCATTGCTCGGCTTTGTGCATCCTGTGACAAGCCAGGCTTTGTCTTTCGAAAGCAACATGCCGGCAGACATGCAGGAACTGTTCAGTCATCTTTCGGTATGAACCATCAAGACGAGCCGTTGCCTCTTAAGGGACGGATCGGGACCGAAATCAGGTCCGGGGAGAAGTAAGCTTTATGGCCAGCAGCACTAGTGCAGTGGCAACCATTCCGGCGCTCGGCGGGGAGCAGAGCCTCAACCGCTATCTGTCGGAAATCCGCAAGTTTCCGCTCCTCCAGCCGGAGGAGGAATATATGCTCGCCAAACGCTTCCAGGAACATGGTGATCCTGAAGCG